>WNGF01003348.1_pt1 | contig 23586 bp, 20 predicted proteins | sample 5400641 | NCBI WGS metagenome assembly WNGF01 (sample SAMN13153371, study PRJNA577476) | soil metagenome | isolation source: 80 cm soil or saprolite under grassland replicate 2 | place: USA:California | collected 2016-06-15 | reverse complement strand
CTCCTCGATGAGCCAGGCCGGGAGCGCCCCCACCAGCAGCTGGTCGGCGGCCACCCCTCCGCGGCTGGCCAGCGCCACGCCCAGCAGCTGCAGGGCCAGCCCTCGGCCGGCGCGAGTGGCCGGATCCGAGGGCACCCCCCGGGCGAGGTCCGGCGCGACGACGAGCGGTCCCGGACCCACGACGACCACCGAACCGGCCCGCCGGTGGAACCGGTTGGCGAACGCGTGATCGGCGAGAGCACGGTCGGGATCGACCCGGCCTTCCACGATCTCGGCCACGACGTCGGCCATGACGACGTCCACCCGCTCGAATGCCGCCACGATCGCCTGCTCCGGGGCCGCCAGGCCCGGCGTCATGGTCGCCAGGCGGACGTAGCTGCGCCGTTCGGCCGCGGTCTCGTCCACGATGAGCCGCAGCTCGGAGAGCCCGCGCTGGCTGCCGGCGGGCGTCGGATCGGACGTCAAGGAGCCGTGGCCGCCCGCCTCGTCCGTACGCCAGTCGGGGACGTCGACGCCCGCATCGTGGAGTCGATCGGCGAGCTCGCGGCCGACCGGGACCGTCACCCGGACCAGGTCCGCCCCATCGCGGACGAGCCGCCTGATCGCGGGTCGGGCCGCCTCCAGGTCCGTCTCCGCGAGCGGCAGGCCGATCCACGGCCGGGACGGGTCGCCGAGCAGGTCCAGGAGCTCGCGGCGAGCCGTCCGGTTCGCGTCGATGCGCTCGATGGCGGCCGCGGCCAGGCGCGCCGCCTCCGCCTCGGCCGCGGCGCGCCGGCCGGAGTCGCGAAGCAGCTCGGCCTCCAGGCCCAGGTCGACCGAACCGGCCGCGATGTCGAGGGCCAGCGCCTGAGGCGTCAGGTCGTACTCCAGCAGGGCCGCCGCGAACGGCAGGACGATTCCGCCGGCCAGGCGTCCGTGGCCGCCCGCCAGGTAGCGGTCCACGACCTCGCCGGCCAGCGGCCGGCTGGATCGATCGCGCCCGCTGACCCCGAACAGGCGGAGGAGCGCCCGCTCCTGGCCACTCGTGGTGGACATCCGGGCCCGGGCGCTCCACGCTCCGGCCAGCGTCTCAGCTCGCGCGAGCAGCGGCTCGGTGGGTCCCCAGTCAGCGGCCATGGCCGGCCAAGTATGCCGTCAGCGAGGGTGCGCCCGTTCCGTGACGGGCGCTAGTCGCAGATCCCGGCCAGGCGGACGCCGGCCAGGAAGGCGCGATAGGCACTCTCCACGTCGGAGGCGACATAACGGACGCCGCGGTCGCCAACCCGTTCCGCGCCGGGAACGATCGCGGCGTAGTCGGCCTCGATCGGGCGGTGGTACTCGACCTCAGCCGTCACGGGTGTCTTCACGACGAGCGGCTGCAGCTCGCCGGTGCCGGCCCGTCGGACCGCTCGCTCCGCGGCCGGCCGGATGAGGTCCCGGGCGACCGTCGGGTGGATCGATGCGGCCGCGCTCCAGCCATGGCCCTGCTTGACGACCACGCGCTCGGCCCATGGCAACCACGTCTCGATCTCGTCGGCCAGCGCGTCGTCGCCGGTCACCAGGCCGACCGGGATGCCCCAGGCGCCAAGCATCGCCGCGTTCAGCCCGCTCTCACCGACCGGCCGGCCGTTGAGCCGGCTGAGCGTCGGCCGGCTCGAGTAGGTGTGGGCAATCGTGGCGGTGGGATGGCCGGCCCGAGCGTGGTAGCCGACGAAGACGAGGATGTCGTCGGCCCCGCCGGCGAGTGCGCCTTCGATCGCCGCGTTCGCCTCACCGACCATGAGCTCGACGTTGGCCGGGTAGCCGGCGTCGTCGCGCCGGGTCGGTCCCGGATGATTGACCCCGGCGATGCCTTCCATGTCGACGGAGATGTAGACCTTCATTCGGTGCTCCGGGTGCCCCGTCCGCTCCGCGTCCTCGCGGGCGGCGGCGCACTCCGAGCCTGCGACTCGGTGCGGGCAGGCGTTCCGATCCAGACGTGGCCGTCGCTGAACTGCTCCGCCTTCCAAATGGGCGCCCGGGCCTTGGTCTCGTCGATCGCATAGCGGGCCGCGTCGAACGCGGCGTCGCGGTGCGGAGCGGCCGCCACGATGGCCACGCTCGCCTCTTCGAGCGGGACTGGTCCGGTGCGATGGACGATGGCCAGGCGGTCGACGCCGAAGCGCTCGGCGACCTCACCGGCGATCGCCTCGAGCACTCGCAGCGTCATCGACTCGTGGGCCTCGTACTCCAGGCCTTCGACCTCCCGCCCGGCGTGCTGTGCCGCCTCCTGCTCCTGGCCGGGCGCAGGCGTCCCGGGCGTAATCCGCGTCCGGCCCAGGAAGCCCACGACGGCGCCGTCGTCGGGTCCGGCCAGGCGATCGGCCAACTCGCCCAGGATGCCGGCCGTGAACGGCCTCGCGTGCAGCTCGATGATCCGACGCGGGCCCCCTTCGGACGGTTCGGCCGCGCTCCCGCCGCTCACCGGCGGAATGCACGCCAGCTCGTCGTCCTCGGCGAGCCGGTCGCCGGGTTCGGCGTACTCCCCGTTGCGGGCGAAACGGACCGACGGCCGGCCGGGTGCCAGGGCCGGAAACCGCGCCACGAGGGCGGCCCAGGCATCCTCCACGGTCGAGCCGTCGGCAACGTCCAGGGCGAGACTGCGCGTGCCCGCCAGCTCCCGCTGGAATGCGAACAGGCGGACGCGGACGCGCACGAGGTTCGCTCAGCCTCTGTACGCCGCGACGAGCAACCCATCGCCCACGGGCAGGATCGCCGCCTGGAACCGGTGGTCCCGCAGGACGAAGGCGTCGAACTCGCGCAGGGCGTTCGTCTGGTCATCGTCGGCCTGGGTCGGGCTGGCGCCGGACACCCGGCCGCTCCACAGGACGTTGTCCGCTATGACCAGGGCGCCCTGGACCAGACGCGGCACGAGCGCCTCCAGGTACGCCCGGTACTCGGTCTTGATGGCGTCGATGAACGCCAGGTCGAAGGGCCCGGCAAGGGCCGGATCGTGGGCCGCGAAGGCATCCAGTGCCTTCGCGTTGACGACCGCGATCCGGCCGACCGCCACGCCCGCCTGCCGCCAGAAGGCTCGCGCGATGTCCGTCCGCTCCCGATCCGGATCGATCGTGACGATCGAGCCGCCATGGCCCTGGGCGAGCGCCATCCACAGCGTCGAGTAGCCATAGGCCGTCCCGATCTCGCAGACTCGCCGCCGCCCGGCGGCCAGCACCGCGAGCACCCGGCCACTCTCGCGATCCAGGATCGGGATCCGCTCCGGCTCGGCCGCCGCCTCGATCGCAGCCAGCGCGGGATGCATCGGTTCGGCAATCGACTCGATCCAGTCGCGGTCCGCCCGGCCGAGCTCATACGTTCGATCCGACTTCACCATCTCCGCCTCCAAGGCCCGTCTGCGCCCGGCACGGACGTCAGACGAGCATGCCCGCCCCGAAATACAGCCCGGCCGCGAGGATCGTCCCCGCGGCGATCGACCCCACGTCGATGTAGAGAAGGCCCGTCGCCGACTCCATCGAGCGGCTCCGAGCCGTCTGGACCGCCGCCCACGACACGGCCAGAGGGAACAGGAGCCCCACGATGAGCCGCAGCCAGACGAATAATGCCCACGGCCCGGTCAGCGCCGAGAACGGACCGCCACCGCCGGTGCCGGCCGCGACCCAGACGCCGAACAGGAGCAGCTGGAGGCCGACGATCGCGAGCAGCACGCGACTGAACAGGATGAGTGGCGCCTCGGAGAGCTTCGGCGTCACGAGGTACCAGTGCCCCAGGATCATCGACGCGAAGACGCCGCCGGTCGCCAGCGCGAGGACGACGAGCTGGATGGCCAGTGGTGCGGCGCCGATCAACCCGCCGCCCCAGCCGAGCGCCCCGGCCGCGAGCGCGGCACAGCCGGCGGCGACTCCAGCCAGTGCGAGGAGGATCGCCCGCCGGCCGCGGGCCACGGCGATCGCGTAGGCGAAGCCGATGACGGCGATCGCGGCCAGCGCGGCCCGCCGGGGAACCTCCCAGGCAGGGTCGGCACGGACCGTCGAGTCGGCAATGCCGACCGGCAGCGCCGTATCCGACAGGTAGGCGAGCACGGCGAAGATGGCGGCGCACAGGGCCGTGAAGGCGAGGTAGCCGCGCGTCGCTGACGTCCACAACCTCCCCAGCGCGACGGCCCAGAAGCCACCCACGGCCAGGCCCGCCAGCAGCGTCCAGTTGATGTAGGCCAGGTTCTCCGCGATCCGTTCCGCAGGCACGCCATCGAGTGTAGCCGCGCGGCCATCCGATGACGGTCCGGGCTCCGATACCTGCCACATTCGCCCTCGGTGAACGATCACCGAATCCTGGCGTCATCTCCGGGACAGGGGTCTGAGCGGCGGACTACGATTCGGAGCTGGAGGTGACCATGGCACTCGGTCGTGACACGAGCTTCACTTCGTATGGTCATTCATGCATCGAGGTCCGGACGCCGGGCGGCAAGACGGTGCTGATCGATCCGTGGTTCGGTAATCCCAGGAGTCCGAAGACCGCCGACGCCGTCGACCGCTGCGACCTGCTCCTCGTCACCCACGGGCACTTCGACCACATGGGCGATGCCGTGGCCCTCGCCAGCCGGCTCCGGCCGGCTTGGCCGTGCATCCACGAGATGAGCCTGTGGCTCGCCCGGCGGCTGCCCGGTGGCGCGGATGCGGCGACCGGGATGAACAAGGGTGGCACGGTTGAGGCGGCCGGCCTGTCCGTGACGATGACCACTGCCGACCATTCGGCCGGCGACTGGGACCCGGACGGCGGCGTGCCACTGTATCTCGGTGAGCCGGCCGGCTTCGTGGTGGAGGTCGAGAACGGTTTCCGCTTCTACCACGCCGGCGACACGTCGCTCATCGGCGACCTGCGGCTCATCGGCGAGCTGTACCGGCCCGAGCTTGCGTTCCTGCCGATCGGCGGCCACTTCACGATGGGCCCGCGAGAGGCGGCGATGGCGGTCGAGATGCTGGGCGTGAAGCACGTCGTGCCGATCCACTACGGCACGTTCCCCATCCTGGCCGGGACGCCGGACCAGCTGCGTACCGAGCTGGCCGCCCGCGGCCTGGGCGACGTCACCGTCCACGCCCTCGAGCCCGGCGAGACCCTCAGCTGAACGGACGGAGTCCATAGGTGGAGCGGCGAGAGGCTGACCGCATTGCTTCGGTCGTCATCGCTGTCGCCTGGATTGCGACCGGCGCACTCCTCCTACGGATCGCGGCCGCGAAGGTGCTCGCCGGCGTGGCGTATGCGTTCCTCGTGTATCCGCTGGAGGCGACCGCCGGAGGTCTCGTCGGAGTTGCGGCGCTGGTCCTTGCCGCCTGGTTGCTGGTTGGGGCGAACCGGACCAGATTCGCCGTATCCACAGTTGTCGGCACGCTCGTGGTAGTCGACTGCATGGCGTTGCTGCTCGCGGGCCACGAATCTGCCGCATTGGCGATCGTGGTCGTCGCGGTGGCCACTGGGCTCTCGGCATTGGCCTGGCGTTCGTCGCCGGCCTGACAGCGCGCTTTAGACTCACCCGACCTCACGGTACCAAGAGGTGGCCGCCGTCGGGGAAGCTCGCGAGCGTCAGCGACGGTTGTGACCGGCGCTCACCCTCGTTGGCAGGAGTCCGGCACGGGGCAACGAGCGGTCGGCGTCCACGCGCGCTCTGTGACCGCGGACGAGCGCGAGGATCGCCCCACCGACAAGGACAACCAGACTCGGCGTCAGCGCGATGAGCAGGACGAGTGGAAGATCCAGCGTCGTTGCCTCCGGCGCCAAGGTGCGGCGAAAGCGCACCAGCGCGACTTTCGGGGCTCATGAACGGCTCCGACCTGGTCGGAGTCTGGGCGTTCCACGGCGGCGCAGGCATCCCCAAACGGACCCATTTTCGCTATGCCATTGGTCCTGCCCGTACGGCGAGTCAGCCAGACGAGGCCGGCGCCGGAGTCTTCTGGAGCGTGATCTTCACGGACGGATCGAATGGGATACCGGCCTGCAAGAGCATGTTTTCCTCCTCGTCGTCTGTCAGATACCGACCGTTCTCCTCGCCAGGGGTTGCGTTGAACTCGCTCAGGGATCGGATCGGCTGGACCCACTCGAACCGCGGCGACGCTCCGTCGCGATCCGCGGGCCAGTAACGATCATCCCAGCCGCGGTTATCCGAGGCCCGGTCGTAGAGCGGTCCGTCGAAGTCCTGCACCCAGCCGAGCGCCATCGCAGGGTCGCCCCCGGTCGTGTCGGCGGTGATGACCGTGTTGTCGTGAACGTGGATGCCGACCACGCGGTAACGGGAGTCCTGACGATCCTGCGACTGGACGGCGATTCCATGTCGGTTCCAGGCGAGGACATTGCCGGAGATCTCGGTGTGGGCGCACCCATTGCACAGGATCCCTGCCCCCCCGACCCAGCCGCGCGCCCCTGCGCCGTTCTGCCACACCATGTTGTTGGTGATCCGCCCGCCGTCGCTGATTTCGTAGGAAATCCCAGCCGTCTCGTTGTCATGGATCCTGTTGCCATCGATGACCGCTCCCCGGCAATCGTTGTCGCACCAGATGCCTGACCCATGGTTGGAGAAGACGACGTTGCCGGCGATGAGGGCATCGGCTTGGAGGCTGCCCTTGATGCCCCCCGCCTCCCAGCCGGGATCGAAGTCGTCGATGTTGTTCTCGAAGATCTCGTTTGCCTCGATCTGGACGCCCGACGCGCCCTCCCCGCCCAGGTGGATGCCAAGCTGCCCACCGTGGAAGAGCACGTTCCCCACGACCCGGTGCCCGCTGCCACCCTGAATGCTGACAAGGGCGCCATGAGCATCAGATAGCACGCAGTCGATGACCGCGAGCCGGCTGACTGTGCCGTCGGGCTGGATCGCGCCGTTCTGAGCATCGACCGCCGAATGCCTCATCCGAAACCCCTCGATGGTGACGTCATTTGCCTGGACATCCACCCACCGAGTACGGGTCGTGACCTCGATCACGTGCCCGTTCGGATCATCTGCCAGGACGATCTCGCGGAGGCCAGTGACCGCGAACTGTCCGGGGTGAGGATCTCCTGACACCAGTTCAAGCCGCCGCCCGTCGACGAAGACTTGTTCAGGGCGCCGGCACCTGTCTGTCCCCGACCGACAAGAACCGTGGGACGGAAAGTCGGGCAGCGGGCCTTCAAACCAGAACTCGCCGCGACGCTCCCAGGATGTCCACACGTCGCTGCCGCGAATTTCCGCCCCCGGCGAGGCCAGGAGGGTGATAGGGCGGCGGATCACGACGGTCTCTCGGTAGACGCAGGGAGGGACGTGGAGAGTAGCCCCTGGCGCAGCGCCATCGACGAGCGCCTGGAGGGATTCGCTGCAGTCAGGCGGAGGTGATTCGGTCCGGCCGGGCCCGGCCGCCGGAGTCGGCGGGGACCACGTGGAAGCGACTATGCCGTGCGGCGAGACCAGGCGGATCGACTGTGGGGGCTGCCCACTCCAGCCGCCGTCGAAAGGTCGAGTCAGATGCACGGTTGCCTGCGTTGCTGCCGCATCGCTACTCACGGAGATGGTGCCGCCCGACCCCAGTCGAAGCGTGGGTGAGAACGTGAACACGTTCGATCCATCCTGGTCCCGCACGCTCCATCGGGCCAGCGATACCTCAACCTGGCACGTGTTATGGAGCGAAACGCCGTCTATCAGCAGCTTGCGAATCGGTTGCGAGCCTGTCTCGATCAACCTGCCTCCGACGATGTTCAGGCATTCGTTGGCTCGGTCGGGCTGAAGGATCGCACCGGCGATGAGGGCCACAGCGGTAAATCCCAGAAGACCCACCAGGGCCGCCAGGATGATCCGGACACGGAGACGGGACCTCACCGTGCCTATCCTCCCGCAACGAGCGGCAACTCGCATGGGGTCTTCGCGGTCAGGAGTCGGGCTGCATGCACGTACCAGGGATGGTCGCCCGCCAACTCGCCGAACATCCGGTAGAGTTCGGCTGGCTCCGGCGGCCGCCGCTGCTGAGACACGCAACAGCCGGGGGAACCCACACAACAGCCGGGGAAAGAGGTTGCTATGCCGGATCCCCCGCGCCTGAGCGTAGGGCTGCCCGTTTACAACGGTGAGCGGTTTCTCGAACAAGCCATCGATTCGGTACTGAATGGCTCGTTCCAGGACTTCGAGATGATCATCTCGGATAACTGCTCGACCGACAGGACGGAGTCGATCGCCCGAGACTATGCCTCCCGCGATCAGCGTATCCGGTACGTCCGAAACGACCGGAACGTCGGCCCGGTGGCGAACTTCAACCAGGCCTTCGACCTGTCGCGAGGCGACTACTTCAAGTGGCTTGCCTACGACGACCTTTGTGGGCCTGACCTGCTGGTGCGCTGTGTCGCGGTGCTGGACGATGATCCGTCGATCGCACTCTGTTCCGCGCGTTTCGTAGAGATCGACGCCGCAGGACGCAAGATCGCGGAACAGCCGTATCGAATCGACCTGAGCTCCACGAAGCCCCATGTCCGTCTCGGCAACCTGTTGTGCACGTCCAAGGGGCATCCCATCCTCTATGGCGTCATTCGATCGACCGTCCTTCGCGCCACCGGTCTCCTGGCCAACTACCACGGATCCGACCGGGCCCTGATCGCGGCGCTCACACTGCGCGGCCGCTTGATGGAGATCCCCGAGGCGCTATGGGAGAGCCGAGATCATCCCGATCGATCGCCACGAGTTCGAGCCACCAACGCCGGCTGGGATCCCGGCCGCAACTCCGGCCCTCCCCAACACATCGCGATCGGGGCCCAGATGGTGCGCGTTCTGCTGGCTGCTCCCCTGTCGCCTTCCGAGCGCGTCCGGTGCCTCATGTCCATCGTCCAGTGCGTGGCGAGACGCTCGCGGGAACTGACTCCTGTGGTGGTCGGTGAGCTGACCGATGCGGCACGGTCGCGCTGGCAACGGATCCGCGTCGCCGGCACGGGTCCGTCGCGACCTCGCTGACGGCCGGGCAATGCTGCCCATCAATGGCTGGACGAACGGGCCGGTCTGCCAGCTCGCGCGGATGGTGCGGCCAGGCAACAGATCCGGCTGTTCCGAGGGCCATCGGAGAGCCGTTCTAGTACTGTAGACACTACCCATCGTCCCATTTCTGCCCGGCATGCATCGGTCGCGCGGCCCCGTCCGCGACCGCGATCGATGGAGGACAAGCATGACATCGAACGACCCGATTCTCGTTGCCGGAGCAGGTGGCTTCATCGGCGGCCATCTCGTTCGAGACTTGCTGGACCGAGGACAGACGAACATTCGGGCCGTCGACAAGAAACCGTTCGACGAGTGGTTCCAGCGCTTCCCCCAAGCCGACAATCGGCAGCTCGATCTGAGCGAGCGCGACGCCTGCTTCGAGGCCGCCGACGGGATGCGAACCGTGTACAACCTCGCGGCCGACATGGGCGGGATGGGTTTCATCGAGGCCAACAAGGCGCTCTGCATGCTCTCGGTGCTTATCAATACCCACCTGCTGCTTGCGGCCCGCGATCTTGGTGTCCAGCGTTACTTCTTCTCGTCATCGGCCTGCGTCTATGCGGCCGACAAGCAGGACAGCCCGGATATCAACCCACTCAAGGAGACCGATGCCTACCCTGCGATGCCAGAGGACGGTTACGGCTGGGAGAAGCTGTTCAGCGAGCGGATGTGTCGCCACTTCTCCGAAGACTTCGGGCTGACCACCCGTGTGGCACGCTTCCACAACGTCTACGGCCCCATCGGGACCTTCGACGGCGGGCGGGAGAAGGCGCCGGCAGCGATCTGCCGGAAGGTGGCGGCGGCCAGCATCGGCGGCAGCCGCGAGATCGAGATCTGGGGCGACGGCGAGCAGACTCGCAGCTTCATGTTCATCGATGACTGCATCACGGGCATCCGGAAGATCATGGATAGCGAAATCGCCGAGCCGATCAATCTTGGAAGCAGTGAGATGGTCACGATCAACCAGCTCGTCGACCTCGTCGAGGAGATCGCCGGCGCCCGGCTCGAACGGCGGTACAACCTCGATGCACCCAAGGGGGTTCGGGGTCGGAACAGCGACAACGAGCTCATCCGTGGCTACCTGGGCTGGGAGCCGAGCATCTCGTTGCGCGATGGGCTCGAGGCCACGTATCGCTGGATCTACGACCAGCTTGCACGGGCTGAGGCACGGAGTTCGATCGCCGCTACTGTGCGCTGAATGCCCGCCCGCCGATCAGCGGTCGCACCGAATCGCAGGAGATAGGACGTGCTGGTCGATGCGCGATCGATCGAGCCGGGGCGGGTGGTCGACACTGATATCTGCGTCGTGGGTGCCGGCCCGGCCGGCATCGCGATTGGTCACGAGCTCCAACATTCGGGACAACAGGTTCTGATCCTCGAGAGCGGGGGCCTGGGCGAGGAACCCGAGCTTCAGAGCCTGAATGACGGGGTGGCGGGTTCGGTTCATCACTACACGGCCCGGGAGCTTCGGGAACGGCGCCGTCAGGTGGGTGGCTCTGCTCATTTGTGGGGAGTCACGGCTGCCGCAGGCTTCGATCGCCTGGCGCGTTTTGTGGTCCCGGATTCCCTTGGCTTCGAGGAAACGAGCTGGCTGCCGAATAGTGGCTGGCCGATCGACGGGCAGATACTCGCTCCCTACTACGAGCGGTCCTTCGCCATGCTTGGCCTCGGGGAATATCAGGACACTCCGGAAGTCTCGGATCTGGGCCCATTCTCGGGCGCCGGCCGGCTGGTGACGACGGTCAGCCGCTATGCCTCTGGGCGCGTCTTCACGGAGACGCTGCGGAATGAGCTGCTTCGGGCAGCCGATGTCACGCTGGCAACCCGGGCGACGGCGAGCGAGCTGGAGCTAACCCCAGATGGCGATCTCGTAACCCGCGTGCGCGTTTGCACCGATGGGAGCCGCTCCTTCACCGTCTCGGCTCGCCGGTTCGTGCTCGCGGCGGGCGGGATCGAGAATCCGCGGTTGCTTCTCATGTCGAACACGAAGGCCGTCGCCGGGATCGGAAACGGAACGGACCTCGTCGGACGTTTCTTCATGGAGCATCCGATGGTTCGGGTGGGCGTCGTCATCCTGCGAGATCCAGCTGTGATTCGATCGGCCGGCGTCTATGACCTGACCCTCGGAGCTGGCATCCCGCAGATCGGATCGCTCTCGATTCGGGAGGACGTGCGCCGGTCGGAGCAGTTGCAGGGGTTCGGGGCCTACCTCGTTCCGCGCCATGCGGTCTTTGGAAGCGAAGCCATAGCCTCCCTCCTGACGCTCGTGCCTGCGGCCCGGTCTCGACGACTGCCACGGGACGCCTCGCGGCATGCCGCCAGGCTCATCCGCGGTCTGCCGCAGCTTGCTCAGATGGCCGTCCTGCGGCGCCGTCGCGAGCAGCGGCACAAGGAATCCGAGGGTGGATGGTCGGAGTACGAATACCAGGCGGGTCGCTACGCCGCATTCCAGCTGTCGGCCCTCGTGGAGCAGGCTCCCGACCGTGACAACCGCGTCTCGCTAACCGATCAGCGGGATGAGTTCGGGCTTCCCAAGGCACGGTTGGATTGGCACTGGAGTGGTCGAGATGTCGATAGCCTGCATCGAACCTGCCAGATCCTGGCCGAAGACCTGAAGGTCGCTGGTATCGGCCGCTTCGAACCGTGGATCTCTGACGACGCCACGGGTCCCGATTGGTTCACGGGCCACCACCATATGGGCACGACACGAATGAGCCGCGATCCCAACCGGGGCGTGGTCGACGAGAACGGCCAGGTCCATGGCATAGGAAATCTGTTCGTGGCAGGCAGCTCGGTGTTTCCGACCGGGCTCGGCCACGTCAATCCCACACTCACGATCGTCGCCCTCGCGATTCGACTTGCCGATCGACTCCGCGACTCCGCGGCCGAGCCCGCGAGGGTGAGCGTCGCTTCGTCCGCGGAGTGATCCTCTCGCGTCGGCGTCCCGTGCGCCGGCCGGTTGATCGTCACTGGCCCGCTCTGTCGAGACCCTTGCGGGCGTTGATCTATCAGCCCGTCGTTGCCTCCGCTGGCGCTGCCCACGCAGCCCCGCTGCCTCGGGGCGGTGCGCCCACGCGAGCGAGGCAACGGATGGACCTCAATTGATGAGGTCATTAAGGGCAAGACGCCCTGGCCGGGCGACGCCCAGGGCGATCCTCACGTTGGCAGATCAGGCGCTGATATCTGCGAGCAACTTCATCACGATGCTCTTGATCGCACGCGCTCTCGCTCCGGACGCGTTCGGCCTGTTCAATCTCGCCTATATCACGTTGTTTCTGGCCAACGCGCTACAAGGTGCCCTCATTACGACGCCCCTGGCGGTCCTGGCGTCGCCCCTGTCGGGCCCAAGGTACAGGCAGTACACGAGTTCGACAGGCCTGAGCCAGCTGGTCTTCGCAGTCCTACTCGCTGTACCGCTCGCGGCCGGCACGCTCGTGACCGGCTCTTTCGAGGCGGCCGGCGGATCGCAGTTCACCCTCTGGTTCGTCGTCGCGGGCTTTGCCTGGCAGTTGCAGGAGTTCGGCCGGCGCGTTCTCTACGTTGAGAACCGAATCGCAGCCGCACTGGCGATGGACATCGTGAGCTATGGCGGTCAGGTAGTCGTCGTCTCCGCGTTCGCTATTGTGGGAAGCCTGGACGCAGTCTCGGCGATTGCTGCCATCGGAGTCACGACGCTCGTCTCGGCCGTCGGCGGCGGTCTTGCCATTCGACACAGTGTCGCCGCCCGGCCGACGGTCGACCCCATCCGAGAAAACCTCAGGTACGGCTCGTGGCTCGCGGGTGGCGAGCTCGTGAACTTCATGTCCATTCGGCTCTACACATACATGGTCGCGGCATTGCGCGGACCCGCCGCGGCAGGGGTCCTGGGTGCCTCCACGATCATCATGGGTCCGCTGAATGTCGTGCTGCTGTCCGCGAATACCGTGCTGCCAATTACGCTGGCTCGCGCGCGCGGCACCGGCGGCGATCCGACGGTCAGGCACCGCCTGGCACGGTTCCACCTGCTCACAACGCCACTCGTCGCGGTGTACGCGGGTGTCGTGGCATTGTTCGCCGAGCCCATCCTGGAGGTGGCCTATGGCCCGAAGTACCAGGGTTACGGACCGGTCCTGGCGCTACTTGCCGTTTTCCACCTGCTGCGATACGACTCGACCCTCGTGGCAATCGGGCTCCGGGTCCTCCACCGGACCAGGGCCGTGTTCACCGGCTATGCGACGTCAGCGGTGGTATCGATCAGCGGCGGCTGGCTCCTGATCATCAACTTCGGCGTGATCGGTGCCGCGATGGGCATGATCGTGAGTGTGACAACGTTCTCGCTCATCTGGTGGCGCGCGTACCTTCGGGATCGGGGACATGGCGCTTCAGTGCCCGCGGGTGACCCGGCGCTCGGCGCCGACTTGTAGCGCCATGAGCAAAAGCCCTGGCGTCACGCCCGCCTCTGTAAGGCTCTGGGATTGAACCAATGCGCATCGTGATCACCCGCCGCGCTCGCCTCGACGTGCCCGATGGCGTCAACATCTTCATCTTCGCCCTCTCGGCGGAGCTTGCCCGGCAGGGTCACGAGGTGACAGTCCTCGCCACGGAGATCGGCGACCTGTCGCGGATCGAAGGAGCGCTTGCGCCATCCAACATGCCTGACCTGGCGTCCGTCTCGAGCGGGCCCGAGGCACGCAGCTATGACGGCCTATCGATTGGCTGGTTGACGAGGGGACGCCAAATCCTCCGGCGCTTGCGACCGGATCTCGTCATCAACAACGGGGCCCTCCCCTTTGCCTCCGGCGCCCCGATCACGCTGGCCGTGTCGCATGACCTCGGATGGAATACCGGGCGTCGCCGCTTCGCCAGCCTGCGAGCAGCCTACAAACGGTTCTCCTATGGCAAGGCGAGCCGAATCGTCGCCGTGGCTCGGGAGCTCCAGACTGCACTGAGCCTCGAACTTGGCCTCGAGCCGTCCGCGATCGCGGTGGTTCCACCATGCGTTGACGTGGCCGGGTACCGCTCAGAGCCGCTGGAACGGCGTGAGAACCTGATCGTGCACCCTGGGACGGCCGCCTATAAGAACCCTACGTCGACAATCCGTGCATTTGCGCGTATCCGCAGCGAGACGGCCCGTCTGGTGGTCGTTGGTGACGTCACCGAGGCGATACGATCTGAGCTCCTTCAGGTTCGATCGGATGTCCGGTCGCGCATCGAGCTCCCCGGCGAGCTGCCCGCCGCGATGCTGCGCGAGCTCCTGTCGAAGGCGCGGATCGCCACGTACCCGACGCTGTACGCCGTTCCCACCGCCTCGGCAACGGTCATCGAGGCCATCGCGTCGGGGACGCCCATCCTGGTCTCGACCCTGGTCAGCGCGGATCTTGCGCGGTCGGGCATCAACGCCCACGCCTGTCCCGCAGATCGGCCTGAGGAGGCCAGCTCTGTCATCGACCGGCTGCTCGATGATCCGGTGGAATGGGAGGCCCTCTCGAACGGCGCGATCGCCATGGCAAGCGAATTCTCGGCCAAGCGAGTCGCGGCGCAGTACCTGTCATTGCACCCCGGCCACCAGGTCGGCTCCTGACCGGGCGGCTCTCTCGCGACGGGGATCGCGGCGGCCTGTTGCTGACCGCCATTCGGAACGAGCGGTGCCTTCCGTCACCAAATTCCTGGACCGCGATCGGCGCCGTAGGCCATCCCATTGGCCCGCCGAACCGGACTCCACCAGACTGCCCACCGTGCGAGCCCACTGGTCCCGATGTGGGGCGATTGGACGGATGCCGACACTGGAAGAGATGGGTCTGCAGACGTCAATCCTCGGGGCGTCGAGTACTATAGCCGCCCGGTACGAATTCCAGCCCTCATCAGTGTCGAGGACCAGTCGCATGCACGCCCAGCGGTCGGCGAGTGCCCACGGCGCACGCTTCGATCGAGCCACCTCGAGCGAAGTCCAACTGGGTCGATTCCAGCAACTGGCCTCCGAGTATCTGGCGGACCTTGAGCGCACCCTCGCCAGCCTCGATCTCGACGCGGTCCTCCGGATCGTCGGTCGGTTGCGCGTGGCCCGCGACGCCGCCCGTACGATCTTCGTGGCTGGGAACGGCGGCAGCGCCGCCACGGCGAGCCACTGGGTCAACGATCTCGCCAAGGCCACGAAACGCTCCGGTCGACGACCGATCCGCGCCATCGGCCTGGCCGACAATGTTCCGTGGCTCACTGCCCTCGCCAACGACGAAGGCTACGATCGAGTGTTCGCGGGTCAGCTCGAGACCTTCGCCGAGCCGGGCGATGTCCTCGCGGTGATCTCGGCGAGTGGCAATTCCCCCAACGTGCTGTTGGCCGTGGACGAAGCCCGGGCCCGCGGCGTCACCACCATCGCCTTCGTGGGGTTCGACGGCGGCCTGTTGCGCGATCGCGTGGACGAGTGCCTCTGGGTACCCAGCCCAAACGGCGCGTACGGCGTGGTGGAGAGCGCTCACATGGTGGCTTGCGACATCGTCACGACGTGCCTCATCGGCGACACAGCAACAGAATCCCGCGCGTCGGACCGTTGAGCGCGACAGCCGCGTCCCGAGCCCCAAAGCAAGCGGTTGTCCTGGCCGGTGGTCGGGGCACCCGGCTGCGACCGTTGACCGACACCCTGCCGAAACCGATGATCGAGTTCAACGGCCGACCCTTCCTGGAGTACCTGGTCGCCTTGCTCCGTGAGCAGGGATTCGAAGAGGTGCTCCTCCTGCTCGGCTACCGGCCGGAGGCGATCCAGGAACACTTCGGGGACGGATCCGGATTCGGAATCAAGATCGGTTACTCGGTCACCAGGCCTGACGCCATGACGGCCAGCCGAATGATGGACGCCCGGAATCGGCTGGATCCGACGTTCCTCATGCTGTACTGCGATAACTATTGGCCGTTGCGGATGGACCGCCTTTGGGCGCGCTATCAGGAGGCCGGGGCGCCCGCACTCGTCACCGTCTACCGAAACACCGACGCGTACTCTCGCGACAACGTCCGTCTCGACGGGGAAGGCTTCGTGGCCGCATATGACCGGAGCCGAACGAGCCCCGACCTGCAAGGCGTCGAGATCGGCTATGCCATTCTGCAGCGCTCGCTCGTCGGCGAGCTTCCTGCGGATAACCTCCAGATCGAGGAAGCACTCTACCCGGGGCTTGCGCGGAACCACGAGCTAGCTGCCTTCGTGACCGATCATCGCTACTACGGCATCGGTTCCCTGGAGCGCCTCCCGACCACGGAGCGGTTCCTGATGCGCCAACCGACCGTGTTCCTCGACCGCGACGGCGTTCTCAACCGTCGGCCCGAGATCGCCGGCTACATCCGACGTCCCGATGATGTCGAATGGCTTCCCGGAGCGCTCGAGGCGATCCGTCATCTGAGCGAAGCCGGCGTGCGACTCATCGTCGTGTCAAATCAGGCCGGCGTCGCCCGGGGGACGATGACGTCGGCGGATCTGGCCCTCGTCGAGGGACACATGCGAGATGAGATCTCGACTGCTGGAGGAGAGATCGCTCGCTTCTACTACTGCACGCACGGTTGGGATGAGGGCTGCGACTGCCGGAAGCCTCGACCCGGGATGCTCTTCCAGGCTCAGCGAGACTTCGACCTGGACCTGTCACGCGTTCCGTTCGTGGGAGACGACGAACGCGATGGTGAGGCCGCGACGGCGGCGGGCTGCCCGTTCTTCATGGTCAGCGAGGACTGCACGCTGTCCGATTTCGCTGACCAGTTCCTGCATAAGGGAGCAACCAGGCTGATGGCGAGATGACGGATTCCATGCGCGTCCTCGTCACCGGCCACGAGGGCTACGTCGGGTCCGTCATGGCGCCGGCGTTCGTGGCGGCCGGCTACGAGGTGGTCGGCCTTGACACGGGCTACTTCCGCGATTGCACATTATTTCCCGCGGAGGGCAGCATTCCGGCAGTCGAGAAGGACATCCGGGACCTGAAGCCGGACGACCTTCGGGGCTTCGAGGCTGTCGTCCATCTCGCGGCGCTCAGCAATGACCCGATCGGCAATCTGAACGCATCCTGGACGGCGGAGATCAACGACCGGGCATCGGTGCGGCTGGCCGAGATGGCGCGGGCGGCTGGGGTTCGACGGTTCCTATTCTCGTCGTCCTGCATCATGTACGGGATGTCCGATGCGGGGATCGTCAACGAGGATTCCCCGCTCGACCCGCAGACCGAGTACGCTCGATCCAAGGTCCGAAGCGAGCGGGCTATTCGGGAGCTCGCGGCTGACGGCTTCTCACCGACATTCCTGCGCAACGGCACGATCTACGGCCTCTCGCCGCGAATGCGGTTCGATACGGTCTTCAACGACCTCATGGGCTCCGCCGTGACCACCGGACGCGTCGTTGTCTACAGCGATGGCACCCCGTGGCGCCCGGTCGTGCATGTCACGGACGTGGCTCGCGCGTTCATAGCCGCTCTAGAGGCGCCGCTGGCTGACGTCCACAACCAGGCCTTCAACACCGGTGCCGACTCGCTCAACCACCAGGTGATCACCCTCGCCAGGATCGCGACCCGGACCGTCAAGGACTGTCGCCTGGAGGTTCTTGCTCAACCCGGCGCGGATCAGCGAACGTATCGGACCGATTTCTCCAAGTTCGCCCGTACCTTCCCGTCGTTTCAGTTCCGCTGGACGCCGGAGCTTGGTGCGCAGGAGCTGCTCCGAGGATTCCGCGAGATCGAGCTCACGCACGACATGTACACGGACCGCCGCTTCACCCGGCTCAAATGGCTCCGCCATCTCCTTGATGCGGGCACGTTGGATGCGGATCTCCGCTGGGCCGAGCACACCTCGGAGGTTCCAGCGTGATCGACGGCGTGAAGATTGTCCCGCTGCGTCAGATCGTGGACGAGCGCGGCAAGATCATGCACATGCTGAAAGCGACCGATCCGCACTTCATCCAGTTCGGGGAGATCTATTTCTCCTGTGCCTGGCCGGGTGCGGTCAAGGCCTGGCACATCCACCAGACGATGACCGTCAACAACGCGGTCATCTCTGGCCGTGCGAAGCTGGTTCTCTACGACCTGCGGGAAGGCTCGCCGACCAACGGGGAGCTGCAGGAGATATTCCTCGGCGAGGACAACTACGTGCTCGTCCAGATCCCGCCCGGGATCGCCAACGGTTACAAGGCGTACGGCGACAAGCTCGTGGTCCTTGCCAATTGCGCGACCGAGCCGCACCGGCCCGAGGAGATGCTTCGACTGGACCCGACCAGCCCAGAAATCCCATACGCCTGGGAGCTGAGGAATGGCTAGCCGGTCCGATCGACGGCCTCCGTCGCTGGTTGTCACCCGGACCCCCCTCCGCATCAGCTTCACGGGCGGCGGTACCGACCTCGCATCCTTCTATGAGCGCAGCCACGGAGCCGTTCTCAGCACGGCGATCAACAAATACATCTGGGTCACGGTCAAGCGCCACAGCGAGATCTTTGACGAACCAATCCGCGTCAACTACTCGCAGACGGAGCAGGTCAACACGCTCGACGAGCTCCGCAACGACATCGCGCGGGAGTGCCTGCGCTTCCTGGAGATCGAGCCGCCGATCTACATCAGCACGGTCGGCGACTTGCCGGCCTCGACCGGCCTCGGCGGTTCGAGCAGCTTCGCCGTTGGGCTGCTGAATGCCCTCCACGCCTTTCGGGGGGAGCGAATATCGGCCAGCCAGCTGGCCGAAGAGGCGTCTTACATCGAGATCGACGTGCTTGGCCAGCCGATCGGGAAGCAGGACCAGTACGCCGCCGCGTTCGGGGGTCTGAATCTGTTTTCGTTTCGCCCCGGCGGTTCGGTTACGGTCGAACCGCAACGCGTCGCGGATGGTGTGCTGTCGAAGCTCTTCGACGAGGTGATGCTGTTCTGGACCGGCCACCAGCGCGACTCGGCCGGTGTGCTGACCGAGCAGAAGGCAAACACGGAGAGTCGGCTGCGCGAGCTCGTCGCAATGCGCGATCAGTCGTATGAGCTGCAGTTGCTTCTGCGACGGGATGACATGGCTCCCATCGAGGTTGGCCGGCTGCTGGATCGCGCCTGGCAGCTGAAGCGCGTGCTAGCCAGCGGTGTCACCAGCTCCGAGATCGACGACTGGTACGCACGAGCCACGGAGGCCGGAGCGTTCGGGGGCAAGCTCTGCGGAGCGGGTGGGGGCGGATTCCTGCTGTTCGTGGTGGACCCGAATTGTCGTGACTCCGTCCGAGGGGCCCTCAGCGATCTGAAGGAGATCTCGGTGCGTCACGAGGTCCACGGCTCCCAGATTCTCCTGCCATCCATCGACTGATGCGACGGCCGCCCTGAGCGTCGGGCGCTCAGACCGCGATCGACCCGGCCCCGAAGAAATGGCTGGTCTGCTCAGCGCGCAGACGATCGGCCAGCCGACCCTCGGGCAGCTCAACCTGGTCGTAGGTGAGGACCCCGTCCCGCGGGACATCACGAACCAGGCGGCAGCCCTCAGCCAAGCCCATCGGCAGAAGCCGCTCCGCCAGTGCGACGTCGGCGTTCTCGCACTGGCCGTACGTCATGTACTGACCGATGCCATCGAGAACGGCGCCGGCCTTCAGATCGATCTTGGCGGTCGCAACGACGTCCACGCGCGGCGCCCCAAGCGGCGCCAGGACGGTGTCCCCGAGGAGAACGACCCGCGCGACCGAGTTGGGGACTTCGAAGTGGCAGAGGTGATACGGCGTGTAGAAGCTGTACAGGGGCCCCTCGCCGCGCTTGTACAGGTTCAGATAGTGTCGCTGCTTGGGATCGTCGTGCGTAGCGAAGATGAAGACGCCCGGCGGAGGTTGGGCGCCGACGACGTAGTCGACAATGCCGCCATGACGCTCCATCTCGTCGAGGTCGTATAGGTCGGTCAGCTCGTCCACATGGCAATCGACGGTGTGACCGTACATGCCGCGCCGCGCCACCTTCATCCCGGTCCCGTTGGCAACGATGGCCTGTTCGAATGAGATCTTGGTGCCGTCCGCGAAGCTCGTGACCATGAAGACGCCCATCCCCCAGCGGGTGGCCCAACCCTGCTGGGTCGTGGGGTTGCGCGTCCGGTCCTGCAGGCCCTTGATATTGCCGCACAGCAGCGGCCGAAGGCCGATCCCTTTGACGAATCGGTACAGATTCGCTTCCACGCCCGGTTGGTCGCCGTCGCATGCCGTCAGGATCACTCCCGCCCGATCGGCAAAGACCTTGAGAATCGGACCGATCGTGCCGTCGAGCTCGGCATTCATGAGTACGACGTGCTTTCGGTGCTCGATCGCTCGCATCACGACATGGGCCGCATACTCGATCGTCCCAGTGACCTCGAGGACAACCTCGACCGATGGGGCTTCGGCGACGAGCATCGGGTCGTCTGTGACCACATATCGGCCGGCGTCGATGGCATCTTCCACCTGCCCGACAGTTGCCGCGGTCACGAGGTCCCCCGCGGGAGCTCCTGCCTCGGTGTAGGCGCGAACCGCTGTGGGCAGCGTGCGGTTCGCGATTGCGACCAGGCGCATACCGGGGAACGAATTGAGAATCGAGTTGGCGATTCCCCGGGCCATGAAGCCGGCCCCGATCATGCCGACGCGGAGCGGATTGCCCGCCTCCGCCCGAGCCTTGAGCGCGTTGTCGACGATGATCATGCCCGGCTGTCCTCCGTCAACAAGGGCCAGGCCTCGTCCTTTGGCGAGATCTCGCTGACCGGTAGCGGCCAGGCAATGCCGAGAGCCGGGTCGTCGTGCCGGAGCCCTCGCTCGGTCTCGGGAGCGTAGAAGGCGCTGACCTGGTATGTGACCTCTGTGTCGTCCGTCAGTGTCTGGTAACCCACCGCGAAGAGCTCAGGAACGTATAGCTGGCGTCGATTGGCCGCGCTCAATTCGAGGCCGACGTGCCTCTGGTAGGTGGGCGAATTGCGTCGCATGTCCACGATCACCTCGTAGATCGCGCCCGAGACGCAGCGAACCAGTTTGGCCTCCGGAGCCGGCTCGGACTGGTAATGCAGGCCGCGCAGGGTGCCGCGCTGGTGGTTGTATGACATGTTGCACTGCGCGACAGTGGTAATCAGTCCGTGCTCGGCAAACTCGCGAACGCAGAACGTTCGAGCGAAGAAGCCGCGCGAATCCGCGCGCGGTTCGAGCTCGACGATGAACGCTCCAGGTATGTCCGTCTCGATGAATCGCATGGCCTGGCCTCCCTTGTGTCAGGCGCCCTGCGGCGACGACGCAGCGCTGCCCCCGGCGGCCACGGCGTCGGTCGTCTGGCTTGCTGCGGGGGTCGCCGGCGTAGGGATGGTCGGCGCAATAAGTCCCTCGTGACGCAACTCCTCCCAGAGGTCGGCGGGGATTGGGTAACGCATCATCGCCGCATTGTCCTCGGTCTCCTGGACAGAACGAGCCCCGGCCAGAACCGAGGCGACGGCCGGATGACCCAGTGGAAACTGGATTGCTGCCGCCTTGAGCGGCACGTCGTACCGGTCGCAAACGGCCTTGATCCTGAGCGCTTTCTCGAGCCAGGGCTGTGTGGCCGGCTCGTAGTTGAAGTGCGCACCCGGTCGAGGATCGGCAAGAATGCCGCTGTTGTAGACGCCGCCTACCACGACCCCGATGCCCTTCTCCGCGCAGATCGGCAACAGTTCGTCGGCTGCCGTCTGATCGAGAAGGGTGTAGCGGCCGGCCACAAGGAAACAATCGAACTGGGCCTCGCGGGCGAACCGCGCGAGCATCGGCGTCTGGTTCATGCCGACTCCGATCGCGCCAACGGTCCCGTCAGCGCGCAACCGTTCGAGCGCTCGGTATGCCCCAGACATCGCCTGCCTGAAGTGGTAGTCGGGGTCGTGGATGTACAGCACGTCCACCCGGTCCAGACGGAGCCGCGCCAGGCTCTCCTCGAGTGACCGCATCGCACCGTCGTAGCTGAAGTCGAAGACGGAGCCGAGCCGTTGGTCGCCTCCGCCCGACCCCGTTGTCGGGGATGCCCGATGCTCGCGATAGCCGCGCAGCCGATGGAACACGTGCTTCGAGGCCCGGATGAGCCTGCTCGGGTCACGGCTCGCAACGGTCTCGCCAAGGACGCGGAAGACTTTGGCAGGCGTGGAGGTCGGCCGAACCAGTCGACCAACCTTGGTCGCAACGACCAGCGCTTCGCGGGGCCACCCCGGCAGGACCTGGGAAAGACGACGTTCTGCAAGGCCACTGCCGTACTGAGGAGCGGTGTCGACGAGGCGGATGCCAAGCTCAAACGAGCGTTGAAGAAGCGCCAGCGCGTCATGATCGTCGATGGGTTGATATAGGCCACCCAGGGGGACGGTTCCGAGCCCAAGCCTCGTAACGCGGACCCGAGTCGAGCCGAGTCCAACACGCGCCGACGGTTCCATGTTCAGTCTCCTGGTCGCCCCCACACGGCACGGGATGCCCGCCGCTCGAAGGTTCGTCTGATCTCCGTACCGGTCCGGCCAGGTGCTTGAGCCGGCGTAAGCAGAGAATGGAGCGTACTACAGGGAGGCCCGAGCCCTCGTGTTCCGACGGTGTGCCACGGTCGGGACGCGGCGGCGACCATCCCACCCATATTCCGAGCGCCGATCGGTAGCATGCCTCCATGCGCGTCGTGTACTACACGCACCCCGCCTTTCTGGAGCCGGCACTCCACCTGACGCGCGAGCTTGGCTCACGGGTCGAGCTCCATCTGCTCATCGAGGTCGGGCCAGCGGCCTGGCAGTCTGCTGCCTTCGACGTCAGCCGACGGCATCTCGATGCCGGCCTCGTGGACGCGGACGCAATCCTGCGGGATGTCTTTCCGCCGCCCGTACGCGAGTACTGGCGGCCTGCCGCCAGCGTCCAGCTAGTCGTACACGACCAGCCCCGGAGCATTCACCCGGCCAGCTTCAGGGTAGGCCGCGAGTTCATGCGACTCGTCCGGCAGCTGCAGCCCGACGTCGTGCACGTGGATGACACCGACGTCTCGCTGCGCCTGGCCCTCGTGGCGTCGGGTCTCGACGACTTCCCGGTTGTAGTCAGCGTCCACGACCCGACGCCGCACTCGGGAGAGGGTAATTGGCGGAAGACACTCAGCCGCAGGCTGATCTATCCACGTGCTGAGCGATTCATCGTTCACAGCGAGTCTCTTCTCCAGCCATTCGCGGCGCGATCTCGGCTGTCTCCTGGGCTCATCTCTGCGATCCGGCTCGGTCCATATGAGATCTACCGGGCGTGGGCCGAACGCCCCATCGAACGAGACGAGAAGATGGTCCTCCTCTTCGGACGCTTGTCGTCGTACAAAGGCCTCGATGTGATGGCGAGCGCGGCGCAAAGCGTCGCCGAACGGATTCCGGGGCTGCGGGTCGTCGTGGCCGGGCAGCCGGTGAGCGGCTATCAGCCGCCTCAATCCGCGAACCTCGTACGAGGTGGACGCTTCGAGGTTCGCGCGGGGTACCTCGCCAACGCAGACCTGACAGAGCTTGTCCGGCGCTCCGCGTTCGTCGTCTGCCCGTACCTGGATGGATCGCAGAGCGGCGTCGTCCTCACCGCCTTTGGGCTCGATCGGACGGTCGTCGCCTCCGCCGTTGGTGGGCTGCCCGAGTACGTGGCCGACGGGCAGACTGGACTGCTGGTGCCCCCCGGCGACGCGCCGGCCCTGGCCGGTGCCCTGGAGGAGCTGCTGACGGAT
>WNGF01002926.1_pt1 | contig 23610 bp, 18 predicted proteins | sample 5400641 | NCBI WGS metagenome assembly WNGF01 (sample SAMN13153371, study PRJNA577476) | soil metagenome | isolation source: 80 cm soil or saprolite under grassland replicate 2 | place: USA:California | collected 2016-06-15 | reverse complement strand
CGCATCGAAGCGATGGGCGCTGAATTTTTTTCCTCGCCTATCCGCGTGTCGATCACCCTTGAGTCCCCGGGCGCCTCAGAGCCCGCAAAGCCCCCCGCGCCCGCGGCGCGCGCCGCGCGCACGGTGCCGGCGCGAGCGCAGCACGCGGACCGCTCGAGCCTCATTTCCGAATTTAGTTTCGACAATTTTGTCGCCGGCAAAGCCAACCAGCTCGCCCGCGCCGCGGCGCTACAGGTCGCCGAACATCCGGGAACGTCGTACAACCCGCTGTTCATCTACGGTGGCGTGGGTCTTGGCAAGACGCACCTGATCCATGCGGTCGGCAACCTCGTTCTCGCGCAGCATCCCAGCGCGCGCGTCCGCTATCTTCACGCCGCGCAATATATCTCCGATGTGATTCGCGCCTATCAGCAAAAATCCTTCGACGAGTTCAAGCGTTACTACCATTCGCTCGATCTTCTTCTGATCGACGACATCCAGTTCTTCACCGGCAAGGACCGGACGCAAGAAGAGTTTTTCTACGCCTTCAACGCGCTGATCGAGGCTCACAAGCAGCTGATTATCACCTGCGACACTTACCCCAAGGACCTCGCAGGCATGGACGAGCGCCTCAAGTCGCGTTTCTCGTGGGGTCTCACCGTGGCGATCGAGCCTCCGGAGCAGGAAATGCGGGTCGCGATCATCCTGAAGAAAGCCGAGGCTGTCTCGCTCAGGCTCTCCGAAGAAGTCGCCTTCTTCATCGCCAAGCACATCCGCTCGAACGTCCGGGAACTCGAAGGCGCGCTGAAGAGCGTAATCGCCTATTCGCGCTTCAACGGCCGCGACATCACGCTCGACACGGCAAAGGAAGCGCTGAAAGACCTCCTCACCGCCCAAAACCGGCAGATTACCGTCGACAACATCCAGAAGACCGTCGCCGAGTATTACAAGATCAAGGTCTCTGACATGCACTCCAAGAAACGCAGTCGGCACGTCGCCCGCCCCCGCCAGCTCGCGATGGCGCTCGCCAAGGACCTCACCCAAATGAGCCTACCGGACATCGGTGACGCGTTCGGCAACCGCGACCATACGACGGTTCTGCACGCGTGCCGGACTATCGCGGCGCTCCGCGAGAAGAACCATGACATCAACCGCGACTATCACGTATTGGAGCAGGTACTCAAAGGATGAATAAGCTGACGGAAACCTGTGGACGAATTGTGATGAAGCGCCACTGTAATGAGGCACCGGTTTCTTGTCCAGATTTGGTACACGCGCCAATCCGGACCTTACCCACAGGTTGCCCACGTCGAGGTGCCGCACGTTTGCGGGCGCGAGCCGAGTTATCCACCTAAAAGGCGGCGATCATCATCATCATCAAGGAAATAAAATGAACCTTCTTAAGACAAGACGTGAAACGCTGCTCGCGCCTCTACAAGCGGTCACCGGGATCATCGAGCGACACCATACGCTGCCGATTCTGTCGAACGTACTTCTTTCGAGAGCCGACTCTCACATAGATTTCGTCGCAACCGACATCGAAATCGAGATCACTGCAAGCATGGCGGTCGAGGAACCGGGTGAAGTCAAAAAGATCACCGTAGGCGCACGAAAGCTCTTCGATATTCTGCGCGCGCTCCCGGAAGGAGCGGATGTTACGTTGGCGCTGCAGGACAAGCGGCTCCAGGTCAAGTCGGGCAAAAGCCGCTTCAACCTGCAGACGCTCTCTGCGGAGGATTTTCCGCGTCTGGTCGTGGCCGAAAGCACCGGGACGTGTTTCTCCATACCCCAGAAGCTGCTGAAGTCGCTCCTCGGACTGGTTCAATACGCGATGGCCCAGCAGGACATCCGTTATTATCTCAACGGCTTGCTCATGGTGATCGAAGACGGGCAGTTGAAACTGGTTGCGACCGATGGGCACCGGCTGGCTTACGTCAGCCGGGAAGCGGGGGGCAAGAATCTTGCGAGGCAGGAAGTGATCCTCCCCCGCAAGACGATCATCGAGCTCTCGAAACTTCTCGAGGACACCGACGAGCCGGTTGCGGTCGATCTGTCCGCGGCACAGGCGAAGTTCAGCTTCGGCAAGGTTGTGCTCGTTTCGAAGCTCGTGGACGGAAAATTTCCCGACTATGGCCGCGTGATTCCGCAGAATCATCCGAAAAAGCTCAAGCTTGAGCGAATTGCGCTGTTGCAGGCCTTGCAGCGGGCCGCGATTCTCACCAGCGACAAATTCCGAGGGGTGCGTTGGGTGCTGGGGGAAGGCAGCCTGAGGATCAGCTGCAGCAATACCGAGCAGGAGGAGGCTCAGGAAGAACTGGACGTGCCCTATACCGGGGAGGCTCTCGACATTGGATTCAATGTGGGTTATCTGGTGGATGTGCTCAACAATCTCGACGTCGCCGAAGTCGAGTGCGGACTGGGCGATGGCAACTCGAGCGCGCTGTTTACCGTACCGGGGCGCACCGATTTCAAATACGTCGTCATGCCGATGCGGATCTGAAGAGAGAAAAATGGCAGAGCCAGAGAAGAACGAGCGCGCCCCGGATCAGTACGATTCCGACAGCATCAAGGTCCTGAAGGGCCTGGACGCGGTGCGCAAGCGCCCGGGAATGTACATCGGTGATACCTCCGACGGGACCGGCCTGCATCACATGGTATTCGAGGTCGTGGACAATGCCATCGACGAGGCGCTGGCCGGTTTCTGCAACGAGATCACCGTCACGATTCACACCGACAATTCGATCAGCGTAATCGACAACGGGCGCGGCATTCCCACCGAGATCCACAGAGAGGACGAACAGAAACGCTCTGCCGCCGAAATCGTGATGACCGAGCTTCACGCCGGCGGCAAATTCGACAACAATTCCTACAAGATTGCAGGCGGGCTGCACGGGGTAGGCGTATCGGTAGTCAACGCGCTTTCCGATTGGCTTCGACTCACTATCCGGCGCGACGGCAAGAGCCATTTCATGGAATTCCGGCGCGGCGTTCCCGTGGCGCCGCTCAAGGTGACCGGCAAGACGGAAAGACGCGGCACCGAGGTGCATTTTCTGGCGAGCGCGGAGACGTTTGGGGCGGTCGAGTACCACTTCGATATCCTGGCCCGGCGTCTGCGCGAGCTCTCCTTTCTCAACAACGGCGTGAAGATCCAGCTCGTCGACCAGCGCACGGGAAAAGAGGAGAACTTCGCCCATACCGGCGGGGTGAAAGGTTTCGTCGAGTACATCAACCGCAGCAAGAACGTCCTGCACAGCACGCCTTTTTACTCGATCGCCCAGAAAGACGGGATGACCGTCGAGGTGGCGATGCAGTGGAACGACTCGTACCAGGAACAGGTCCTGTGCTTCACCAACAATATCCCCCAGCGCGACGGCGGCACTCACCTCACGGGCCTGCGCGCCGCCATGACGCGAAGCTTGAACCAGTACATCGAAGCGAACGAAGTCGCCAAGAAGGCCAAGGTCGAGACGACCGGCGACGACATGCGCGAGGGCCTTTCCTGCGTGCTCTCGGTGAAAGTGCCCGAGCCGAAGTTCTCCTCGCAAACAAAGGATAAACTCGTCTCGTCCGAAGTCGGGCCGGTGGTCCAGGAGATCGTCGGCGAAAAGCTGAAGAACTTTCTGCTCGAGCGGCCCAACGACGCCCGCATCATCTGCGGAAAGATCGTCGACGCGGCGCGGGCGCGCGAGGCGGCGCGCAAAGCGCGCGAGATGACGCGCCGCAAAGGAGTGCTCGACTCGTTTGGATTATCGGCAAAGCTCGCCGATTGCCAGGAGAAGGATCCCGCGCTTTGCGAGCTCTACATCGTCGAGGGCGACTCCGCCGGAGGCTCGGCGAAGCAGGGCCGCGACCGCAAGTTCCAGGCGATCTTGCCCTTGAAGGGCAAGATCCTGAACGTCGAAAAAGCGCGGTTCGACAAGCTCATCTCCTCGCAGGAGATCGTCACTTTGATCCAAACACTCGGTACCGGGATCGGCAAGGACGAGTACGACATCTCGAAGCTGCGCTACCACCGCATCATCATCATGACCGATGCCGACGTCGACGGCGCGCACATCCGCACGCTGCTGCTCACCTTTTTCTACCGGCAGATGCCGGAGCTCGTCGAGCACGGGCACGTGTATATCGCACAGCCGCCCCTGTACAAGGTGAAGCTCGGCAAGCAGGAGCGCTACTTCAAGGACGACCACGAGCGTGCGCAGTTCATGCTCGCCCAGGCCCTGGTGGGAGCCTCGCTCCTGCCCAAGAAGGGCGGGCAGCCGATCGAGGGCAAGACGCTCGAGCAGCTGGCCAAGGCCTACCTTTTCGGCGAGGCGGTGGTCGCGCGGGCTTCCAAAATCATAGACGGCGACGCGCTCGCCGCGCTCATGCGCGGGGTGAAGGTGGACCTGTCCAGTCCGCAGGCCGCAGGGGCGAGCGCGCTCCGGCTGAAGCAGGCGATGGCCGCCGACGGAAACGGCGTCAACGTGAATGCGCGCTACGACGCGAAGAACGAGCGCCACCAGCTCGTCATCGAGCGCACCCACCACGGTAACGTCCGAACGAGCGTGCTCGACGAAGACTTCCTGTCGTCGGGAGACTGTCAGCAGCTCAACCGCATCGCACAGCTGCTCCAGGGCCTCGTCGGGCCGGGGGCGGTGATCAAGCGCGACGACAAGGAAGAGGCGGTCGCGGATTTTCCTCAGGCGATGAAATGGCTGCTCGGCGAAGTCGAGCGCAGTGCGGCGATCCAGCGCTACAAGGGCCTGGGGGAGATGAATCCTGACCAGCTCTGGGAGACTACGATGGACCCGCAGTCGCGGCGCCTGCTCAAGGTGCAGATCGAGGACGGGATCGCCGCGGACGAAATCTTCACCAAACTGATGGGGGACGACGTCGAGCCGCGGCGGCTGTTCATCGAGCAGAACGCCTTGATCGCCCGACTCGATGTTTGAGGCGGCCCGCGGGCGCAGTTTTTCTCAGGCCGCTCTCTTGTTTCTCGCGGGCCGGGCGCGGCCGGCAACCCGCTTGGGGCGCGCTTTAGGACCGCCTTCTTTCTCTGCCTGCGGGATCCCTTCGATCGCCGCCGCCTTCTCCGGCGATCGCCGAGGGGCCTTCTCCGCGCGGGGCGCAAACTCGAAACCCACCTTGCCGTCGGCGCCGCGAACCAGGAACGCCGAGAACGGCCTGCCCTTTCGGGAAATGAACCGATGCAAGAGATCGGTCCTTCCCGTGGCAAGCAGCTTCTGTATCTGCTCGGGTTCGATGGGCCGCTGCAGGATGACGCGCCCCGAGCGGAAGTCGCAGCGTCGCGCCGGGCCCACGCTGTTCTCGCAGGTGTAGGCGATCGGCTGCTCGAATACGCGGCCGCCGCACTTCGGGCAGGGACCGAGCGGGGTCTGGCCTGAAAAATCCACCGCTTCCGTGGTTCCGTCGGCGCCTACCTGCGGCCCGAAATCGAACTCGGCGCGGAACTCCGGGGAGAGGCGCACCATCGCGGCAAAAGGCTTGCCGGCCCGGCTGCGAAAGCCCGTGAGGGGTCCCACCGACCGCTTGACGATCAGCGTCTCGATCTCCTCGGGTGCGAACTCGCGGCTGGAGATCACTTTCCAGATCGAAAAGTCGCATTTCTGGCACTTGAACTTGCGGTAGTTTTCCTGCACCTTGCCGCCGCACTTCGGGCACGGGGTGTTCAATGTACGAAATGCCGTGTCGGGGATCTTGCCCCGCTTGATGCGCGACACCATCTCGCGGGTAAGATCGACGATGTGATCCATGAACTCGCTGCGCGGGAGATTCCCGTGCTCCATCTGCTTCAGCTTGAACTCCCAGTTTCCGGTGAGCTCCGGAGAAGACAGCTCGTTGATGCCGAAGTGGCGCAGCGCAAAAAGGAGCGACGACGCCTTCGGCGTCGGCTGAAGTTCGCGCCCGTTGCGATGCACGTAGTCTTCGTAGATCAGGCCTTCGATGATCTGCGCGCGGGTAGCAGGCGTACCGAGGCCCTTTTCGCTCATCGCTTCGCGCAGCTCCTCGTCCTCGACGAGCTTTCCGGCGCCTTCCATCGCCGAGAGGAGCGTTGCCTCGGTGAAGCGCGCCGGGGGCTTCGTCTGGATAGCGCGGACTTCCACCTCCCGCGCGTGAACTTTCTCTCCGTTCTCGATCGGGACGAGGCTCGCGGATTCGCCGGACTCCGTTTCTCTGCCGTAGACCTCCAGCCAGCCGGCTTCGGTCATTACCCGGCCCTCGGTCTTGAAGGCTTCACCCTCCACGCGAGTGATGCGCGTCGTGACGAGGTACTCGGCTGCCGGAAAGAACACGGCAAGAAAGCGCTTTACGACCAGATCGTAGAGCTTCGCTTCCGCCTCGGAGAGGTGCCGCGGCCGCTGGATCGTGGGGATGATCGCGAAGTGGTCGGAGATCTTCTTGTTGTCGAATATGCGCTTGTTGGGCTTGACCCAGCCCTTCTTCAGGACCAGCGCCGCGTGCCGCGCGTAGCCTGAGGCTTTCTGCTCGGCAAACGCATCGAGCGTTTTCTTCACCGTGCCCAGATAGTCCTCGGGCAGGGCGCGCGCGTCGGTCCTCGGATAAGTGAGGACTTTGTGTCTTTCATACAGCGCCTGGGCAAGGGCAAGCGTGGTCTTTGCCGAAAAGCCGAAACGGCCGTTCGCCTCGCGCTGCAGGCTCGTCAGGTCGTAGAGCAGGGGCGAGAGCTGCGAGGCGGGCTTTGCTTCCTCGGTGGCGACCCCCGGCCTTCCCAGGCAGCTCGCGCGGATCGCCGCGGCCCGCTTCTCCTCCCACACCCGCTCGGGCCTTGCCTCAGTGTCTTCCTTGGCCTTTTGGAAGTTTTCGTCGAACCAGCGGCCGGCGTACTCGCCCTGCGCGGCGGCAAACGTGGCGTGAATTTCCCAATAGCCGCGCGGCTTGAAACTTCGGATCCGATCCTCGCGCTCGACAAGGATGGCAAGAGTCGGGGTCTGAACGCGGCCGACCGTGGTCTTGTAGAAGCCGCCTTCCTTTGAGTTGAAAGCGGTCATCGCTCGCGTGCCGTTGATGCCGACCAGCCAATCCGATTCCGAGCGGCACACCGCGGCGTCTGCCAGAGGACGCAACTCGCGGTCCTTGCGCAGCTGCTCGAAACCGTCGCGGATCGCAGCTTGCGTCATCGACTGCAGCCACAAGCGCTCGATCGGTTTCTTGTTGCGGGCGTGCCGGATGATGTAGCGGAATATCAGTTCGCCCTCGCGACCCGCGTCGCATGCGTTGATGACCCCGGTTACGTCCTTGCGCGCGAGCAGTTTCACCAGTAGTCGCAGGCGTTCCTCGGTGCGCTCGATGGGCTGTAAATCGAAATGAGGCGGAATGACCGGCAGGTTGGCGAACGACCATTTGCCGCGCTTGACCTCCACGCCTTCAGGCGGAACGAGTTCCAGCAAATGGCCGATCGCCGAGGAGAGCACGTAATCCCGGCTTTCGTAGTAGTCGCCGTGGCGCGTGAAGCCGCCCAATACACGCGCGATATCGTTCGCGACGGAGGGCTTTTCGGCGATGATCAGTTTTTTGGCCATGGGAGAAAAAGATTGCAAAAAGGCGAACAGCGGAAATCAGGGTCGCCTCCGCGCGAAGCGCAGAATGATAAGGGCAATCGGAACGCGACGCAAGAAACCGCCACGCGGGGCCGGTCGAGCGACACCGGATTGCCGCCGGGGACCCTAGTGTATTTGGCGCATTTCGCCGTCGGGGAGCAGCTCGTCCAGGATCAGCGCGTCGACGTTGCCTCGCCGCGTCCACAGGACCATGAGGACGATCACCTTCAGCTTGTCCAGACCCACGACTTCGTCGGGCAAAGCCATCACGCGCTCGACGATGAGTTCGCGCAGCAGAGGCGTGAGGATCCTGGCGCCTTCGAGAAACGCGATGAACCCCCGGCTCTCCAGCGAGAGCTTGGCGAGCTCGTCCGCGGTATATCCGCGAAAGGAGAATCGCGCATCGAGCGACTCCGGAAGGCCGTCATCGGGGGCGCGCGTGAGCAGGTTCAGCCAGTCGAGCGCGTCGTGGATGTCGTCGTTCTCGAATCCGGCCGCGTGCAGCTTGCGCTGGAGCGTATCCTGATCGGGGTAGGCCTCGGTCCGGTAGTAATTTTCGAAGAGGTAAACGAGTACGTCGAACATTCGCGATCAATCCTCAGGCGATGCGTTGGTACAAGCCTCCGGGGAGGCTCGCTATTTTTCCTTCCAGCTCCAATTGCAGGAGAATGGCCGAGACGACTTCGGTCGTCAAGCCGCTGCGCGCGATCAGCTCGTCGATGTCGAGCGGATCGAAGCCCATTTTATCGAGCAGGTCGTGGCTCGCGCCCGATCCGGACGGCGTCGGATCGGGTGCTCGCGCCCCGCCGAGTTCCTCGAGCACGTCCTGCGCGCTCTCGGCGAGCTTCGCGCCCTGCTTGATGAGGGCGTGGCAGCCCTTGGAGAGCGGCGAGTGGATCGATCCGGGAATGGCAAGCACCTCGCGTCCCTGTTCCGCCGCCAGGCGCGCCGTTATCAGCGAGCCCGAATCGAGCGCGGCCTCGACGACGAGGCAGCCGCGGGCGAGACCCGAGATAAGGCGGTTGCGGCGCGGGAAATTTGCCGCGTTGGGCGGTGCGCCGAGCGCGAACTCGGACACGAGCGCACCCCGCGATGCGATTTCCTCCGCAAGCGCTTGGTTGCGCCTGGGATACACGATGTCGATTCCGGTCCCCAGGACCGCGATGGTCGAGCCGCGTCCTTCCAACCCGCCGCGGTGCGCTGCGCTGTCCACGCCCAGAGCAAGGCCGCTCACAATGGCGAGTCCGGCCTCGCTCAAGGTGCGGGCGAAGCTCTGCGCGTTCTTCATTCCCTGGGGCGTGGCGTTTCGGCTGCCGACCACTGCGAGAGCGGAGGAGGAAAGAAGCTTCACGTCGCCGGTGACATAGAGCAGGGCCGGCGGGTCCGGGATTTCCAGGAGCTGCTTGGGGTATTCGGTATCGGCGAGCGTGAGCAGCGCGTGGCCGGCTTGGGCCGCCCATTGGAGCGCTTTTTCGACTTCAGGGCCCTTGTTGCGCTCGAGGATGCGCGCCGCAAGCGCCTCGGGTACCACTCGACCGAGCTGCGATCGCGTGGCGCTCAGTATCCGGGTCGGCAGACCGAAGGTCGAAAGCAGGGATCGGAATCTCTGGTCACCGAGTCCGGGGACGAGGCTTAACTCGATCCAAGCGGCCAGTTCGCCCGCGTCGCTCATGGGCGAGTGCCTCGGCGACAGTGCCGCGGACCCAAGCGCGCTCAGGGGTTCAGCACGATGTCCCCCGGCTGGATCGGCCGCGAACTTTCCATGACCAAGGCATAGGAGACCGAGTTAAAAGTGCGGAAGATGAATACCAAGCCGTAGCGCTCGGGGGGAAGCTGAATTGCTGGGGAGCGGTCGCGCGATTTCAAATAGTCCCGCTGGTTGTAGATCACGACGTTACGGTAGACGGCGAGCACGTTCCCGGGCTCCAAGCCGTCGCGGCTGCCTCTGTTGATTGAGATGATCGAGTCGCGCCCGCCCACGCTGGTAGCGAGGGCGTCATAGAGTCCCATGATTCGGCCGTTGACCGCGGAGGCCGGCGCACGGGGCACGTACTGGGCGATGGTGGGCGGGGGCGCTGGAATGAGCCTGTCCCCCGCGGAGATCTCCTTTTTGGAATCGAGGATCTGCACCGTGGCGGGCTCGCCGCTTTGCGTCACGCGCGCGGTGCCGAGGAACACGGCTTCAAAACCGAGCGTCCTGCGGCTGTCCGGATCGACGAGCGGCCGGCCGGCCCGGTAGACCTGCCAGACCGGAATGTCGGCGCCGCCGAAACCGCTGACGTAGGCCACGTTGCCCGCTCCGACGTTCACCCGGTTCTCTTCCGTGGCGATGATGCGCGGGGCCTTGTCAAGGCCGCCTTCCTCGATGAGGAGCGGTTGCGTCAGGAACGGCTCGATCGCCTTGAGCGGAATTGCGGGTATCGCTTCCCTGGCCAGCGACTCGCCGTAGATGCGCGGCGTGAGCTTCACCGAACCGGCGGGGGGACGAGCCGCGCCGCTGTCCTCCCCCAGGCGCAATTGCGGCGGAGACACGCTCCGGTCGAGGACCAGCACGTCGCCGGGAGAAATGAGGTGGGGATTGCGGATCTGCTCTTGATTCATGCGCCAGATCTCGGGCCAGCGCCACGGGTCTTTGAGGAATTTCGTGGCGATGCTCCAGAGCGTATCGCCCCTCTGTACGACGTGGCGGTCCGGGGCGTTGTCTCGCAGCGTCAGCTCGCCTTGCGCGAGGGCCAGCGAAGCCGCGCCCGCAAGGACGAGCGCGCGGAGAGCTGTGATAGACTTTTGCATGTCCGCCTCGTCTTCGTCTGGATTGACCCGCCTTAGTCCCAATATTGGCTATTGAGGTGCGCTTTTTACAGTCCGCATTAAATTCTGCCGCTAATTCTTTCTATTTGCAAGTATTTATGGCGTTGCTGAACATCCTCCGCTACCCCGATCCGAGGCTCTACAAGAAGGCCGCCCGGGTACTCGAGGTCGACGAATCGGTTCGCGCACTGGTGCGCGACATGGCCGAAACGATGTACGCCGCACCCGGGGTCGGCCTCGCGGCGACGCAGGTCGACGTACACAAGCGAGTCATCGTCATCGACGCTTCGGAAACCCGCGACCAGCTGCTGGTGCTGATCAACCCGGAAATCGTTGCGCGGGAAGGTACCCAGTACTGCGAGGAAGGATGTCTCTCGGTTCCGGGAATCTACGAGCCGGTTGAGCGCGCAGAGCTCGTAACGGTGCGCGCGCTCGGCGTGGAAGGGAAATCCTTCACCCTTACCGCCGGGAAGCTGCTCGCGATCTGCATCCAGCACGAAATGGATCACCTCGAGGGCAAAGTTTTCGTGGACTATCTGTCGCGCCTCAAGCAGCAGCGCATCAAGGCGAAACTTCAAAAACAACTGCGCAAGACGGCCTGAGAGGCGGCTCTTTCGGTTCGTTATTACGCGAAGGGCGAAACGCTTCGCCTGGTCGGCAATGGGGGTTGCGCCCGTGAAAATCGTTTTCGCCGGCACGCCCGAATTTGCGGCGCGTTGCCTTGAGGCGCTTTTGGAATCTCGCCACCGCGTGAGCGGCGTGCTGACCCAGCCGGACCGGCCTGCGGGTCGCGGTCTCGAACCGGCTGCTTCGCCGGTGAAGCGACTCGCGATCTCACGCGGAATCGAGGTTGACCAGCCCGCCGACCTCAGGGACACGCAATTACACGAGAAGCTGAAAGACAGAAGGCCGGACATCATGGTCGTCGTCGCCTATGGGCTGATTCTGCCGCAGGCGGTGCTCGAAATCCCCCGCTACGGTGCGGTCAACATTCACGCATCCCTCTTGCCGCGCTGGCGCGGCGCGGCGCCCATACAGCGGGCGCTTCTCGCGGGGGATCGAGAAACCGGTGTATCCATCATGCAGATGGACGTGGGGCTCGACACGGGGCCGGTGCTGCTGCAGGAGGCGATTCCGATCCTGGAGGACGACACCGCGGGTGCCCTGCACGACCGGCTTGCAGGGCTTGGCGCGAAGCTCATCGTGCGCGCCTTGAGCGAGCTCGAAGCGGACCGGCTCAGACCCCGCCCTCAGCCCGCCGAAGGGGTGACGCATGCAGTGAAGCTCGACCAGCGCGAGTCGCGCCTGGACTGGCGTGAGAGCGCGGTCGCGGTCAGCCGCCGCGTTCGCGCCTTCGATCCGGCGCCCGGCGTGCGCGTGCGCTTGCGCGGAGTGGAGCTGAAGATCTGGCGGTGCGCTGCCGCCCCGGGGCGAGGGATACCGGGTGAAGTGCTGAACGTACGCCCAAGCGGCGTGCTCGTTGCCTGCGGAGAAGGCGCCCTCCTTATCGCCGAGTTGCAGCGTTCCGGTGGAAAGCGGCTCGCGGCGGCCGAGTTTCTCAGAGGATTTCCGCTTTCGGCGGGCGAGCGCTTCGAAGTCTGAGCGCGTGGCACGGGCCACGGCGCCCTGCCTATAATGCGCGGTAACGCCCGTGACCTTGAGCAGCATGCCCCTCTCCGCCGTTTCCGCCGGTCCTTCCCTTGCACAGGCCTTCGTTGCCGCCGCCGAGGTCGTCGGGCGCGTGCTCGACGGGGAGAGCCTGAACACGGCACTCGGCGACCTGAAACACCGGGCCCCATGGCAAGCGGTCATCGCTGCGGCGCAGGATCTTTGCTACAACGCATTGCGCGGTTACGGTGTGGTCGACGTGGCGCTCGACCGGCTACTGGAGCGGCCTCTCACCGATTCTCGATTGCGCGGGTTGCTTCTCGCGGCGTTCGCGGAGCTCGCGGCGCGGCCGCAGGCCGCGCATGCAGTGGTGCATCAGGCGGTCGAGGCGGCCGTCTTGCTCGGGCACTCGCGCGCGAAGGGACTGGTCAACGCCGTGCTGCGCAACTTCCAGCGCCGCATGCACCAACTGCTCCCGGAAATCGAGGCGACCGAGCCCGGCCGCTATCGCCACCCGCAGTGGTGGATCGACGCGCTGCGCGCGGCGCATCCTCACGGATGGGAGGCTGCGCTCTTGGAGTCGAACCGGCATCCGCCCATGGTGCTCCGGGTCAACCGGCGACGGCTGCCGGCGAGCGCGTATCTGGAGAAACTCGACCGGGCCGCGATTCCCGCCCGGGCGCTGGGCGAGGAGGCGGTGCTGCTCGAGAAACCTTGCCGGGTCGAGCGGCTCCCCGGATTCGCCGCCGGCGAGGTCTCCGTGCAGGACGCGGGCGCGCAGCGGGCGGCACCGCTTCTGGATGTTCGCGACGGGATGCGCGTCCTCGATGCCTGTGCCGCGCCGGGCGGAAAAACCGGACACCTGCTCGAGCTCGCCCGGTGCGAGTTGCTTGCGGTGGACGCGGACGGAGAGCGGGCGCGGCGTATCGCCGAAAATCTTTCCCGGCTGGGGCTCACTGCAAAAATCGTGGTCGGCGATTGCCGCGATCCGGAGAGCTTCAGCGAAGGCAGGACGTTCGATCGGATTCTCCTGGATGCGCCCTGCTCGGCGTCGGGCGTGGTGCGACGCCATCCCGACGTCCGGTGGCTGCGCCGGAGGGCCGACGCGTCCGAGTTCGCCGGCACTCAGGCGCAGCTGCTCGAGGCGTTGTGGCGGGTGCTCACGGCCGATGGTAAATTGTTGTACGCGACATGCTCGGTGTTTCCGGAGGAAAACGGGGGGCAAGTGCGCGCGTTCCTCACGCGGCACCCGGAAGCCGAGCTGCTCCCGATTCCAGGGCTTGACGACGGGCAGATCCTGCCGGGCGCCTATAGCGACGGCTTCTTCTACGCTTTGCTGATAAAACGCCGGCCGCCTACATGACCGCAAGCTTTCGTCGATTCGCCGCCGCGCTTGCCTTCGCGGCGTCGGCGCTCGCCGAGCCCATCCAGGTGAATAATGTCGGATTGGAACTCGCGGAGACGCGATACTCCCTGTACGCGGATTTTCACCTGGATCTGACAGCTCCGCTGCTGGAGGCCCTGAAAAATGGCGTGTCGCTCGGTTTCCTCGTGGAATTCGAGCTGACGCGGCCGCGCTGGTACTGGTTTGATGAAAAGTCCGCTTCCGAAAAGCTGGAGCTGCGGCTTGCCTATCTCCCGTTGGCGCAACAGTACCGGCTCTCCAGCGGGACGCTCCATCAGAATTTCCCCACGCTCGCCGAGGCGCTTCAAGCGCTCGGCACGGTTCACGGCTGGCCGGTGCTGGGACAGGATCGGGTCGACAACGGCCGAAAATACATCGCTTCGGTGCGCATGCGCCTGGACCCGGCTCAACTGCCGACGCCGTTCCGCGTGAGCGCGGTCACCAACCGCGAGTGGACGCTTGCCTCCGACTGGAAGCGATTTCCGTTCACGCCGCTTGCGCCGGTGCGGGAGGCCCGATGACCTATGTGCTGGTCGGCAGCGCGGCGCTCGGCGGCATCCTGCTGTTCCTGCTCGCCGCGGCGACAGCCAACTCGCCGCTCTTTGCCGAGCACTATCCGCTGCTGCTCGGCCTGAACGCGGCGATCGCCCTCGCGCTCCTCGGGCTTGTGGCATACCAGCTCGCGATCCTGGCGCGGCAGCGCCGGGCAAAGGTGTTCGGCTCGCTGCTCACTTTCCGGGTGCTCGTCATGTTTGCCCTGGTGGGCGTCGTTCCCGGGCTCCTCGTCTATACCGTGTCGCTGCAGTTTCTCGCGAAGAGCATCGAGTCGTGGTTCGACGTGCGCGTCGAGCGCGCGCTCGAGGGCGGACTCAATCTCGGCCGCGCGGCGCTCGACGTCATGCTGAACGAGCTGCTGCTCAAGGCCCATGTGATGGCGCTCGACCTCTCCGAGGACCCGACACGCCAACAACCCGCTGCGCTTGCCCGCTTGCGCGAGCAGGCCTACGTCGAAGAAGCATTGCTGCTGAACGAGCGGGGAGAAGTTCTGGCGAGCGCGAGCCGCGAGACCGCAAGACTCGTACCGCCCTCCCCGGCTGCGCAGGCGCTGCGCGAAGGGCGGCAGGTGCGCGGCTATAGCGCGGTCGAGCCCGTCGGGGACAAAGGACTTCTGCTGCGCGTGATCGTGCCGCTGGACGGCCCGAAGCTCGCCGGAGGGCCGCGCCTGCTGCAGCTTACGCACTGGGTGCCTCAGGCGCTCGCCGAACAAGGCGAATCGGTCCAGAGCGTATATCGCGCCTACAAGGAACTGTCGCTGTCTCGCCAGGGGCTGAAGGAGATCTACATTCTCACGCTGACCCTGACGCTGCTGCTCGCGCTGCTTTCCGCGATCGCGCTCGCGTTCCTGTTGTCGCGGCGCCTGTCGCAGCCGCTCGCCGTGCTCGCCGAGGGCACGCAGGCGGTGGCGCGGGGCGATTTTTCACGCCGCGCACCGGTCACGAGCCGCGACGAGCTGGGCATCCTCACCCAGTCGTTCAACAGCATGACTCAGCAGCTGGGCGAGGCGCGCCGCGCCGCCCAACGCAACCAGGCGCAGCTCGAGACCGCCAAGGGGTATCTGGAAAGCGTCCTTGCCAATCTATCGGCGGGAGTGCTCGTTTTCGATCACGGACTCGTCCTGCGAATCGCAAACAGCGGGGCGGGAGGCATATTGCAGGAGAATCTCGCGCCCCTCATCGGAGCAAGGCTCGAGGATTGGCCCGCGCTCGCCGAGTTTGCAGGCATGCTTCGGGAAGAATTCCGTCAGCACAGCGGCGCCGAATGGCAGCAGCAGATCGAGATGCGCGACCGTGGAGCGGTGATTCTGGTGCGCGGCTCCCCCCTTCCCGGGGCGAGCGGCGGCGGCTACGTCGTGGTGTTCGACGACGTCACGCAATTGATTGCGGCTCAGCGCGCAACCGCCTGGGGCGAGGTCGCGCGCAGACTCGCCCACGAGATCAAGAATCCCCTCACACCGATCCAGCTCGCAGCGGAGCGCCTGCAGGCGAAGCTCACCGACAAGCTTTCCCTCGAAGAGGCGCAGGCTCTCGACCGCGCCACCGAGACGATCGTCGCGCAGGTGACTGCGTTGAAGAACATGGTCGATGGCTTCCGCGACTACGCCCGCACGCCCCCGCCGCAGCTCGACGGGCTGGATCTGAACCGGCTGGTCGCTGAGGTGCTCGCTTTGTACGAGCAGTCCGGAACCCGGATTCAAGCGGACCTGCAGAAGGGTATCCCCGCGGTGCGCGGCGACCCCGACCGTCTGCGGCAGGTGATCCACAATCTGCTTCAGAACGCCCAGGACGCGCTTTCCGGCAGCGGCGATCCGAAGATCGAAGTATCGACCGAGCATTCAGGCGGCCAGGTGTGGCTGCGGATCAGCGACAACGGCTGCGGGTTTCCCGAGGCGATCATCGACGGCGCGTTCGAGCCCTACGTCACCACCAAGCCCAAGGGGACCGGACTCGGGCTCGCGATCGTGAAGCGGATCATCGACGAGCACCACGGCACCATCCGGATAGAGAACCGCACGGAGAGGGAAGGCGGTCGCGGCGCAGCGGTGCGCATCTCGTTTCCGCTTGCGGCCTGAATCGGTCATGGCGCAGATACTGGTCGTTGACGACGAAGTCGGAATCCGCGAGCTGCTGTCGGAAATCCTTTCCGACGAGGGCCATTCGGTGCAGCTCGCCGAGAATGCCACCGCGGCGCGCTCGTTGCGCTCGCGGGGGCGGCCCGATCTCGTGCTGCTCGACATCTGGATGCCCGACGCGGACGGAATCACGCTCCTGAAGGAATGGGCCAGCGGCGGCCAGCTCAACATGCCGGTCATCATGATGTCGGGCCACGGCACCATCGATACCGCGGTGGAGGCGACGCGCATCGGCGCGATGGATTTCCTGGAAAAGCCGATCGCGCTGCAAAAGCTGCTTGCGACCGTCAAGCGCGCGCTGCGGGCGGGCGAATCGCGCGCGGTCCCGCCTCTCAGCATCGCCAACTTCGGCCGCTCGGCGCGCCTCACCGAGCTGAAAAAACGCCTCGCGCGAATCTCCGCCGCGGGCACGGCGGTATTGATGCGCGGCGAGAAGGGCGTGATGCCGGAGCTCTACGCGCGCTATCTTCAACAGCCCAATACGCCGTGGATCGACGCGGCGCAGGCGCTCAACGACGCTTCCCAGGACTTGCTCCAGCAGGCTGCCGGCGGCGTGCTGTTCGTCGAGGAGCTGGCGGCGCTGTCCAAGAACCAGCAGAAGCACCTGGCGTTCTTCACCGCGCGCGCGGAAAAAATCAACATGCGGCTCGTGTCCTTCACGGCGGAGGAGCCGAAACGCCTGGTGGAGTCGCAGGGCTTCGACCCGGCGCTGATGCAGGGGCTCGCCGGAATCGTCATCGCGCTTCCGGCCTTGCGCGAGCATCCGGAGGACATCCCCGAGATCGCGAGCCTGATGCTGGCGCAGCTGGTGGAAACACGCTTTTGCCCGCCGCGAAACTTCTCCACCGGAGCCCTCAACGTGCTGCGCTATTTCTCATGGCCCGGCAACCTCGAGGACCTCGCCGCCGCGGTGCGCACCCTGGCGCTCACCAGCCTCGAGGAGGAGATCGGCGCGGGCGACGCCGAACGGGTGGTGCCGCAGTTCGCGCGCCGCGCAGCCGGGGTGGGCCTGTCGCTCGATCTGCCTTTGCGAGAGGCGCGCGAGGCCTTCGAGCGCAACTACTTCGAGCATCACCTCGCGCAGGCGAACGGATCCATCGCGCGCGTCGCCGAGCGCAGCGGCCTCGAGCGCACCCATTTATACCGGAAGCTCAAGGCGCTCGGCATATTCACAGGAAGAAAAGAGGACTGAGTCGGATCTTGGGCAGAGATCGCGATTCGGAATAGAATGCGTCCTTTTTTGCACGGATTCCCGTCGTGAAAATCGTGATTCTCGGCGCGGGCCAGGTCGGCTCGACCGTCGCCGAAAGCCTCGCGTCCGAAGCCAACGACATCACCGTGGTGGACATCGACGGGGCGAGGCTGCGCAGCCTGCAGGACCGGCTGGACCTTCGCACGGTGCTCGGCAGCGCAGCGCACCCCTCGGTGCTGGTGGAGGCGGGTATCGAGGACTGCGACCTCATGATCGCGGTGACGCAAAGCGACGAGACGAATCTGGTGGCGTGCAAGCTGGCGCAGCAATTGTTCAACGTGCCCACGCGCGTCGTGCGCCTGCGGGCCACCGATTACCTCGCCAACGAGCGCGTGCTCGGTCCGGACTGCTTCGGCGTGGATCTTGCCATCTGTCCCGAGCAGATCCTTACCGACTATATCGCCAAGCTCGTCGAGTTTCCCGAAGCGCTGCAGGTGCTCGAGTTCGCCCACGGCAAGGCGAGCCTGGTCGCGGTGCGCGCTTTCCAGGGCGGCCCGCTCGTCGGTCATCCGTTGAAGGACCTGAAGAAGCACATCCCTTCGGTGGACACGCGCATCGCCGCCATATTCCGCGGCGACAGCCCGATCCTGCCCGAGGGCGACACCGTGGTCCAGGCCGGAGACGAGGTATTCTGCCTTGCCGCGACGCAAGACATCCGTCGGGTCATGCACGAGCTGAGGCGCGTGGACAAGCCGGTGAGCAGGGTCATGATCGCCGGGGGAGGCAACATCGGATTGCGCCTCGCGCGCGCGATCGAGCGCGACTACGCGGTCAAGATCATCGAATACGACAAGAGGCGCTGCGAGATACTCTCCACGCGCCTGGACCGCGCGCTCGTGCTACAGGGCGACGTCACCGACGAAGGGCTCCTCGAGGCGGAAAACGTCTCGGACATGGATCTCTTCGTGGCGGTCACCAACGACGACGAGAACAACATCATGTCGTGCCTGCTCGCCAAACGCATGGGCGCGCGCCGCGTGGTGGCGCTCATCAACCGGCGCTCCTACGTCGATCTGCTGCAGGCGGGGCAGATCGATGTAGCGATCTCGCCGGCGCAGGCGACCATCGGCACGCTGCTCGCCCACGTGCGGCGCGGCCACGTCACCCAGGTGCACAGCCTGCGCCGCGGCGCGGCCGAGGCGCTCGAGGCCGTGGTGCACGGGGACCGCGATTCGTGCCGCTGCGTCGGCCGCAAGATCGAGGAGGTCGATCTCCCGAAAGGAGCGGCGATCGCGGCGATCGTGCGCGGTGAAAAGGTGATCATGGCCCATCACGACACCGTGGTGCAGGCCGAGGACCACGTGATCGTGTTCGTCACCGACAAGAAGCTCCTGTCCAAGGTGGAGAAGCTGTTCGAGGTCAGCGTCGGCTTCGTCTGAAGCGGATTCCAGCGCGCCATGGTGAGGCTCGTTCCCGTTCTCAACCTGTTGAGCGTCGTGATCGTCATCTTCGCGCTCACCATGCTGCTGCCGCTGCTTGTATCGGTCATTTACGGCGATGCGGCGCGCCACGCCTATGAGGTCGCCGTGCCGGTTACCTTTGCAAGCGGGGCGGTGCTATGGATTGCGACCCTCGCGGGCCGCGCCGAGCTGCAGCCGCGCGACGGCTTTCTCCTGGTGGCGCTGGTGTGGACGGTGCTGCCCGCATTCGCCACGGTGCCTTTGCTGGTTCACGCCTCCGACCTCAGCTTCACCGACGCGTACTTCGAAACGGTGGCGGCGCTCACCACCACGGGCTCGACCGTATTGTCGGGGCTCGACCGGCTGCCGCCGTCGATCAATTTCTGGCGCTGCGAGCTTCAATGGCTGGGCGGCATGGGCATCATCGTTCTTGCGGTGGCGATCCTGCCGCTGCTCGGCGTCGGCGGCAGCCAGATCATGAGGGCGGAAACCCCGGGGCCCATGAAGGACACCAAGCTCACTCCGCGCATCACCGAGACGGCCAAAGGCCTGTGGCTGGTGTACGCGATCATGACGCTTGCCTGCGCTTTGGTGTTCAAGACGGTCGGCATGACCTGGTTCGACGCCATAGTCCATTCGTTCTCCACCTTGAGCCTCGGCGGATTCTCGTCGCACGACGCGAGCTTCGGTTTTTTCAACTCTCCCGCGGTCGAGGCGGCGGCGGTCTTTTTCATGGCCGCCGCGGGCATCAATTTCGGCACCCACTTCCTCGCCTTCCGCAAGCTGAGCTTCGTCCCCTACCGAAACGATCCCGAGGCGGGCGCCTATGTCGCCTTGCTCGCAGTCTCGGTGCTCGGCATCGCGTATTTCCTTCTCGCCAACCACGTTTATCCGTCCTTCTGGACGGCGCTTCGCTACAGCGCGTTCAACGTCGTGTCGATCGCGACGACCACCGGTTTTGCCACGACGGATTTCAACCAATGGCCCGTTTTCGCTCCGGTGTGGATGCTTTTCCTGTGCTGCTTTGCCACCTGTTCCGGGTCGACCGGCAGCGGCATCAAGATGATCCGCGCCGAGCTGATGGTTCGCCAGGCGCTTCGGGAATTGATGTCCATCATCCATCCGCGCGCGTATCTGCCGGTGAAGCTCTCCGGACAAAGAGTGGAAAACAACATCATCTTCGCGGTGCTGGCGTTCATGCTGATCTGGGGCGGCTCGGTGATCGCGATGACGATGCTTCTGGCGGCCTCGGGACTCGATATCATCACTGCTTTTTCCGCCGTGATCGCCTGCATCTGCAACACCGGCCCCGGGCTGAACCAGGTCGGGCCGGCAAGCAACTACGCCGCGCTGAACGATTTCCAGACGTGGGTGTGCACGGTCGCCATGCTGATCGGGCGCTTGGAGCTGTTTACGCTGTTCATCGTCGCCACGCCCGCGTTCTGGCGCAAATGACGGCGCGAGCTCGCGATTACTTGGCGCACGTCACCATGATCTCGACGAGCATCCGGGAATCGGCGAGCTTCGCCTCGACCGTGGCGCGCGCCGGCAGATTGGCGGGATCGACCCACGCGGTCCATGCCGCATTCATTTCGTCGCGGTTGCGGATGTCGGTGACCCATACGTTGGCCGAGAGGATCTTGGACTTGTGGGTACCGGCGGCGGCGAGCACGGCATCGATCTTCTTGAGCACTTGCTCGGTCTGTCCCTTGATGCCCTGGGCGAGGTCGTCGGCGACCTGGCCCGCCACATAAACGACTCCGTTGTATTCGGCAGCGGCGCTGAACAGCTTTCCGGCCGGATGGCGTTTGATGCTCACGTGGACCTCCTGTTCGGGGAGTCGGCCGATTATCGCGGCGGCAGGATTCGCACCCGCAGCTCACCCAGGCCATCGATTCCGGCGACAAGTTCATCGCCCGGCTTGGCCGCGCCGACCCCGGCCGGCGTGCCGGTCATGACGAGGTCCCCCGCCTCGAGCGTGTAGTACTGCGTGAGAAACGCGATCTGTTCGGGCACGCTCCAGATCATCTGGTCGATGTCCGAGTTCTGGCGAAATTCTCCGTTTACCTTGAGCCACAGCTTGCCCTTTTTCGGGTGCCCGATCTTCGAGGCGGGGCTGATCGGCCCGACGGGAGCGGACTGGTCGAAATCCTTGCCGAACGTCCAGGGCCTGCCCTTGTCCTTGCCCACTTGCTGGAGATCGCGCCGGGTCATATCGAGCCCGACCGCATAACCCCAGATGTGGTCGTCGGCCTTGTTCGAGGAAATCTTGTAGCCGCCGGTGCCGATCACCGCGACCAGCTCGGTCTCCCAGTGGAAGTTGGTCGTCATCGGCGGGTAGTGGACCGGACCGCCCTCGGGAACGAGATCGTGCGCAGACTTCGCGAAGAAGAACGGCTGCTCGCGGCCGTCGCCCCCCATTTCCTTCTGATGCTCGACGTAATTGCGGCCGACGCAGAAGATGCGGCGCACGGGAAAGCGCGCGTTCGAGCCGACGATGGGGAGCGAGGGAATATTCCAGCTGCCGATGACGTATTCCATTTTCATATCGCTGTTCTCCAGGTCTCTGTGGCGGGCACCCGGCAGTCGCCTGCAAGGGCGCATATTTTCGCATGAACGGATATCCCTGCGGGCGGCCGGGTCGGGGCATTGCCAAAAAAACGGGCGCCCGAAGGCGCCCGCCCCATAAAGCCCTTTCGGGCTTTCTCTTGCTTATGCCAGTGTTCTAATCCCAGCAGCGGATAGACCTCGCCGCTTCCCTCACGCCACCTGCTCGCCGTGCAGGCTGATGTCGAGACCTTCCCGCTCCTCGTCCTCGGTGACGCGCAAGCCGATCACCATGTCGATCACTTTGAGGATGATGAAGCTGCCGATGCCGCTGACGAGCAAGGTAGTGACCACGCCGTAAGTCTGGGTCAGGAGGCTGGCGTCGGCGCCGCTGATTTCCTTGACGTTGAACACGCCGGTGAGGAGCGCGCCGACGATCCCGCCGATGCAGTGCACACCGAACGCATCCAGCGAATCGTCGTAGCCGAGCATCTTCTTCACCGACGTCGCCGCGAGGAAGCAGAGCACTCCGGCCGCGATACCGATGACGAAAGCGCCCGTGACACCGACAAAGCCGGAAGCCGGAGTGATCGCGACCAGACCCGCCACCGCGCCCGACGCGATGCCGAGCACCGAAGGTTTGCCCTTGACCAGCCACTCGGTGAACATCCATGACAAAGCGGCTACGGCCGTGGCGAGCTGGGTTACGACCATCGCCATGCCGGCGCGGCCGTCGGCGGCAACCGCTGAACCCGCGTTGAAGCCGAACCAGCCCACCCACAGCAGCGCCGCGCCCGTTACCGTGAGCGCCAGGTTGTGCGGCGGCATCGCTTCCTTACCGTAGCCGACGCGCTTGCCGAGCACCAGAGCGCACATCAGTCCAGCGATGCCGGCGTTGATGTGCACCACGGTTCCGCCGGCGAAGTCAAGAATCCCGGCTGTGGCCCATTTCCCGCTCGTCCCCTCCCACATCATGTGCGCGATCGGCGAGTAGATCAGCACCGACCACAGGCCCATGAACCAGAGCATCGCCGAGAATTTCATGCGGTCGGCGAAGGCGCCGGCGATCAGGGCGGGCGTGATGATCGCGAAGGTCATCTGGAACGTCATGTAGACCGACTCGGGTATCGTGACCCCGAGATGGCTGACCGTGACCTTGTTGGCTTCCTTCATGTAGGCCATTCCGGAGAGGAATAACCGGTCGAAGCTGCCGAAGTACGCGTTCCCCGGCGTGAAAGCCAGGCTGTAGCCGACAATGACCCAAAGCACCGTGACCAGGCAGGTGATGGCGAAGCTCTGCATCACCGTGGCGAGCACGTTTTTCTTGCGCACCATTCCGCCGTAGAACAGCGCGAGTCCGGGGATGGTCATCAGCAGCACCAGCGCCGTCGACGAGAGCATCCACGCCGTGTCCCCGGAGTTGATCTTCGCGCCGTCGACAAGCTCGGGTTTGGTCGGCGCCGGCGGAGCCGCGGGAGCGGCTGCGGGTGCCGGGGCCGCGGGAGCCGCCGCGGGTGCAGCAGGCGCAGCGGCCGGCTTGTCCTGGGCCATGGCCGGCGCGCACCAGCCTGTGGCGCCGAGTACGGCAAGAATCGCTAATAACTTTTTCATCATGGCTCTCCCTAAAGGGCTTCCGCGCCGGTTTCGCCGGTGCGGATGCGGATCACTTGCTTCAGATCGAAGACGAAGATCTTGCCGTCGCCGATCTTTCCCGTGTTGGCCGATTTTTCGATGGCCTCGATCGCCTGATCGAGCATTTCGTCCTTGATCGCGGCCTCGACCTTCACTTTCGGCAGGAAATCGACCACGTATTCCGCGCCGCGGTAAAGCTCCGTGTGCCCTTTCTGCCTGCCAAAGCCCTTGACTTCGGTGACGGTAATGCCCTGCACGCCGATGGCGGACAGGGCTTCCCGTACCTCGTCAAGCTTGAACGGCTTGATGATTGCTGTGACGAGTTTCATGGAGTTGCTACCTCCCTCTAAGTTAGGGTTGAGTGGATTCGGGCGCCTAGAACTTGTACAGGCCTTGCAGCGCGACGGTCATCAGCGTCTTGCTGGCTGCACCCTGGAAGTCGGTGAACACGGTGTCCGTCGCTTGGTCTCTGCGAATCTCGGCGCGCAATTCGAAGTTATCTGCCGCCAGGTAGGAACCGGTTAGGGTCACCTCCTTGTACTTCGACTTCGTGCCCGTCGCCGTGCCAAAGCGCGCGCCATCCTTGTCGTCTAACTGCTCCACGCGCGCCGTGCCGCGGTACTTGGGCGTGAACATGTAGCTGCCGTAGAGCGCCACGCCGTTGTACTTTAGCTTGGCGCCGCCTGCGGTCTCCTGACTAAAGTTCAGATATTCCACGCCCACGCTGA
>WNGF01002923.1_pt1 | contig 23613 bp, 21 predicted proteins | sample 5400641 | NCBI WGS metagenome assembly WNGF01 (sample SAMN13153371, study PRJNA577476) | soil metagenome | isolation source: 80 cm soil or saprolite under grassland replicate 2 | place: USA:California | collected 2016-06-15 | reverse complement strand
CACCCCGATCCCGCGCACACCCCGATCAAGGAGGCCGCTATCGTCCTCAGCGCCTGACCGTCACACCGGGACCGCCGCCACGAAATTCCACGGCGCACGGGACATCCTCAGCTCGAGCTCGCCACAGCCTGACCGGACTGGATTGGCCTTGACGCGCTCCCGGTTCCGCCTGAGCCTCGGCAATCGCCGCGCTCCACTTTGGAATGAGCCGTCACTCGCCTCCCCGACTCGACAACCTGCGCCGCAAACCGCGCGCGCCAAGATAGGCATGAGTTGCTCCCGCCCCCCGCAAGCGTCAAGACCGCCGCCACACCTTGCGACCCCGACCACCCTTAGATAGGCGGAACTGCGACACGCTCCCTCTATGGGACAAACGTTGCGCAACCCCCGCTGGGGTACGAACGCCACCGGTGCGGGCACCGCACGTCCGCCATGCGCCACCGCAGAGACTTGCACGGCTCTCACCTGGCCAGCGCGGCGCCGTCGCGAAGCGGAACCTAATCCGGCTTCGCAAGCAGAAGCTTCTTCGACAGGTCTTCGAGCGCCCGCAAGACCGGCTTCTCTGCACCTTCCTGAAAGTGGACTGACTCGAAGCTGACGAACGGCGAGTCGTAGGCGATCAAGCCGTTGACGCTTCGCTGAATCTCTTTCACCTCACGCAGACCCTATGTTTCGCAGACGTGCGGCTGACCCGAGTAACACCGAGCTACAGGCGTCGGTTGCCGTTGAACGTCAGCAACTTCAGCTCGGTCATCTCTTCGATCGCGTAGCGGATCCCTTCCCGCCCGACGCCGGAGTCCTTGACGCCGCCGTACGGCATGTGGTCGACGCGGAACGTGGAGACCTCGTTGATCATCAGACCGCCCGTCTCCAGCCGCTCGAACGCCGCGTCGACGAGCCGCAGATCGTTGGTGAACAACCCGGCCTGCAATCCGAACCTGCTCGTCGTCGCGCGCTCGATCGCATCCAGCGGATCGTCGTAGCGCGACAACACGACAAGCGGAGCAAACGCCTCCTGGCACGAGATGCGGAGCTCGTCATCGACGCCGGTGAGCACGGTCGGCTGCCACACCCGGCCCTCCCGGGCGCCGCCGGTCAGGACCTGCGCCCCCGCGGCGACCGCTTCCTCCAGCCACTCCTCGACGCGCTCGGCCGCCGCGTCATCGATCAGCGGGCCGATGTCGGTCGTCTCGTCGAGCGGATCGCCGACGACGAGCGCGTGCACGCGCCGGAGCAGCTCGTCAGCGAAGTCGTCGTACACGGACGCCTGGACGTAGACACGCTGCACGGAGATGCACGTCTGTCCCGATTGCACGAAGCCGCCCCACGCGACGCGCTCGGCCGCGTACGCGACGTCCGCGTCCGAGTGGACGATCACCGGCGCGTTACCGCCGAGCTCGAGCGTCACCCGCTTGCGACCCGCGCGACGCCTTAGATCCCAACCGACGGCAGGACTGCCGGTGAACGTGAGCAGTTTGATCCGGTCGTCCTCGACGAGCGGAGCCGCGGTCTCGGTCGCCGAGGGAACGACCGCGATTCCCTGCTCCGGCCAGCCTGCCTCGACGACAATCTGTCCGAGCTTCAGCGCACTGACCGGCGTCTGCGACGCCGGCCGGATCACAATCGGGTTGCCCGCGGCCAGCGCCGGCGCGACCTTGTGCACGACGAGGTTCAGCGGGAAGTTGAACGGCGTGATGCCTGCGATCGGACCGAGCGGAATCCGACGCACGTGCGCGACGCGGCCTTCGGTGCCCGGGATCCAGTCCAGCGGGACGATCTCGCCGTAGATGCGCTTCGACTCCTCCGCCGCGACCTTGAACGTGAACGCCGCGCGGTCCGCCTCGAGCCGCGCCGTCTTAAGCGGCTTGCCCGCCTCGAGCGCGATCGTGCGCGCGAACTCCTCGCGGCGCTCGGCGATCGCGTCGCTGATCCGCTCCAGCACGGCTGCGCGCTCGTACGACGCAAGTCGCTTCGTCGCCTCGAAGGCCGCCGTCGCGCCAGCGATCGCGGCTTCGATCGCGCCAGCACCCGCTCGGTGGACGTTGGCGACCGTCGCGCCGTCGTACGGACTGCGCACGGCATATGCGTCGCCGCTCTCAGCGGATCCGCCGGCGACGAGCGGGAAGAGATCGCCGAGCTGGGATTGCTCCTCGGTGCCGCCGAGGGCCGCGGCTCCGCGCAGACGCTGTTCCGTCGCCGCCATCAGGGCACCAGCCCCGCCGGTTCCTCGACGAGGTCGGCGAGCGTCTCGAGGAAGCGTGCGGCGCGCGCTCCGTCGACGACGCGGTGGTCGAAGGACACGGTGAGAATGCACATGGGACGCACCTCCGGATGACCGTCGACTGCGACGACTCGGTCCGCGATCCGGCCGACGGCGAGGATCGCGGCTTGCGGGCCGTTGAGGACGGCGCTGAATGCGTCGACGCCGTACATGCCGAGGTTCGAGATCGTGAACGTGCCGCCGCCGACGTCGTGCGGACGCAACTTGCCGGCACGCGCCGCCTCGACAAGCTCCTCCCGTCTCGCGGCGATCTCGCGCAGCTCGAGCCGGTCGGCGCCGTGGACGACCGGCACGACCAGACCGTCGTCGACCGCGACCGCAATGCCGACGTTGACCTCCTCCGCGGCGACGATTCCGCCCTCGTGCCAGTGCGCGTTGACATGCGGATGCTCGCGTAACGCGGCAGCGACGAGCTTGACGAGCAAGTCGGTGTGCGTCACGCGTTCGTAGCCCGCGCGCTTGCGCGTGCTCGCGCGCCACGCCTCGAGCCGGCCGGCGTCGACTTCACGCGAGAGGTAGAAATGCGGCGCCGTCTGCCAGGACTGCGTCGTCCGCTCGGCCATGCGCCGCCAGATCGCGCCGACCTGCGGCGGCATTGCACGCACGCCGGCGTTCGCGCCGTCGCGGCCCGCGCCCGCGGGCTCGACGTCCGTCGCCAGCACCGCCCCGCGCGGACCGGAACCGGCGAGCGCCGCCACGTCGACGCCACGCTCCGCGGCGAGACGCCGCGCCTTCGGCGAGGCGAGCGGCCGCCGCCCGGCGCGTTTGCGCCCGCGGGTCTCTTGCACGGGCGACGACACCTGCGCAGTCGCAGTCGGCTCCACGGCCGCAGGCGTCTCGGGCGGCGTCTCCTCGCCCACGGCGAGGATCACGGCAACGACGCCGCCGACCGGCACGTCGGCGCCCTCCGGCACTCGCAGTCCTGTAAGCGTCCCGCTCGCGGGCGCCTCGATCTCGACCGTCACCTTGTCGGTCTCGATCTCCATGATCGGCGCGCCCTGCTCGACGACGTCGCCCTCGCTCTTCAACCAGCGCAGCACCTTGCCGGTTTCCTGCGCCATACCGAGCGCGGGCATGATCACGTCGGTCGGCATCTACGACGGGTCGAGCGCCGCACCCTCGAGCCGTGACCCCTCCACGACCGCATCGACCGGCCGCACGTCGGCGCTGTTCAGGTTGGACTGAGACTCGCGAATGCTGGAGAGGGGCCCGCGCGCGGTCGGTCGGCCCCCGCCCGCGACGAGCAGCTCCTCGGCGGGGAACCGGGTAATGACCTCGCAACCGTCCTTGGTGACAACGAGCTGTTCCTCGATCCGCGCCGCCGACCAGCCGTCGGAGGCTGGCCAGAACGTCTCCAACGCGAAGACCATCCCCTCCTGGATCTCGGTGGGATAGTCGAACGAGACGAGCCTGCTGAAGATCGGCTTCTCCCAGATCGATAACCCGACGCCGTGGCCGAACTGCAGCGCGAACGCGTCCTCCTCGTCGGCGAACCCGAACTCCTCCGCCTTCGGCCATACGGCGACGACGTCGGCGGTCGTGACGCCGGGCCGGATCAGCGAGATCGCATGGTCGAGGATGTCGCGGCAGCGCTTGTACGCGTCGACGAGCGCGCGTGACGCGCTGCCGACCGCGAATGTGCGGTAGTAGCACGTGCGGTAGCCGTTGTATGCGTGCAGGATGTCGAAGTACGCGGGATCGCCCGGCCGCAACATCCGATCGGTGAACACGTGCGGATGCGGGCTGCAGCGCTCTCCCGAGATCGCGTTCACACCCTCGACGTGCTCCGAGCCGAGCTCGTAGAGCACCTTGCTGACGAGCGCGACGCAGTCGTTTTCCCGGAAGCCGGGACGCAACGCGCTGAAGAGCTCCTCGTACGCGGCGTCTACCATCGCGCACGCCGTGTTGAGCAGCGTGATCTCGTCCTCTGTCTTGATCATTCGCACGTCTTGCAGCAGCGCTTGGCCGTCGACGACCGTGATGCCCACCGCTTCGAGCGCGCGCAGTACCGGCACCTCGACGACGTCGACGCCGAGCGGCTCGCCCAGCAGGCCGCCTTCCTCGAGCTCGACCCGAATCTTCTCCGCCACCGCTTCGGCACGTCCTTCAACCGAGCCGCGCAGCGTCGAGATCCCCGCGCGCGAGCGTTCGTCGCCGAGCCAGGGGTTGTACAGCTTGTGGTGGCGCGCCGCCGAGCCGAAGTCCCACATGATCGGCTCGTCGTCCTGCGGCAGCAGGCAGAAGCGGACGAGCTTGTCGATCGCCCACGTGCCGATGTGCGTGGCCGTGATGTAGCGGATGTTGTTCATGTCGAAGCAGAGCAACGCGCCCAGCTCCGACTCGGCGAGCGCCCGTTTCACGCGCGCGAGCCGCTCTATGCGCAGCCGATCGAGATCGACACGCTGTTCCCAGTCGACGGCCATCGTCCCGTACGTGCGCAGCGCCATCGCTACTCCTTCCCCACCAGCTTGCGCGCCTCGGCCGCAACGCCGTCCGGTGTCGGCACGGTCACGTCCTCGAGCACCGGCGAGAACGGGATCGGCACGTCCATCGCGCACAGACGCCGGACGGGCGCGTCGAGGTCGTAGAACGCTTCCTCCGAGATGAGAGCCGCGAGCTCCGCGCCCACGCCGTAGCTCCTGTGACCTTCGTCGATCACGATCGCGCGGCCGGTCTTGCGGGCGGAGCCGACGATCGTCTCGCGGTCGAGCGGGACGAGCGTGCGCGGATCGACGACCTCGGCGCCGACGCCGTCTCGGGCGAGCTGCTCCGCGGCCTCGAGCGCGACGTAGACCATCGAGCTCGTCGCGACGAGCGTCACGTCGTCGCCCTCACGTTTCACGTCGGCAACACCGAGCGGGAGCACGTATTCGTCCTCCGGGACGAGGCCCTTGACCGCGAACATCATCTTGTCCTCGAACACGACGACCGGGTTGTCCTCGCGGATCGCGGCTTTGAACAGGCCTTTGGCGTCATAGGGTGTTGCTGGGAGGACAACCTTGAGACCGGGGACGTGCGCGACAAGCGCGTGCAGTGACTGGCTGTGTTGCGCGGCGGAGCGACGCGTGGCGCCGAGCGTCGTTCGGATCGTCAGCGGCGCGTTCAGACGCCCGCCCGACATGTAGTGGATCTTCGCCGCCTGGTTGACGAGCTGGTCCATGACGAGCGTCATGAAGTCGCCGAACATGATGTCGACGACCGGGCGCATGCCGGTCATCGCGGCGCCGAGGCCGAGGCCCGTGATCCCAGCTTCGGAGATCGGCGAGTCGATGATCCGCTCGGAGCCGAACTCCTCGACGAGCCCGGAGAGCACCTTGAACGGCGTCCCGGCCTCGGCGACGTCCTCGCCGATCACGAAGACGGCCGGATCGCGGCGCAGCTCCTCGGCGAGCGCCTCGTTCACCGCCTGCGAGAGCGTGAGTTCGCGCATGGGGCGTTCGGTCAGCGTGGCGCTAGGCGTAGACGTGGTCGTCCACCTCGCTCGTGTCCGGATACGGCGCCGCCAGCGCGAACTCGACGCCTTCGTCGACCTCGCGCTTGGCTTCCGCGCGTATGCGCTCGAGCGTCTCCTCGGCGACGCCTTGCTCGGCCAGCCACGCCGCATGCAGCGCCAGCGGGTCGCGCTGCGACTGCCATTCCGCCTCCTCGTCCCGCGAGCGGTAGTACGCGCGGTCGACGTCGCCGACGTGGTGTCCGTGGAAGCGGTAGGTGTTGAGGACGAGGAACGTCGGTCCGCCGCCGGAGCGCGCTCGCTCGACCGCGCGGGTGGCCGCATCGAAGACGGCGCGCACGTCCTGGCCGTCGACTTCCTCCGCCTCGATGCCGAACGCCTGTGCCCGCAGGCGAAGGTCGCCTGCCGTCGTCTCTGCGTAATGCGTGTACTCGTTGTAGAGGTTGTTCTCGCACGCGTAGACAACGGGCAGCCTCCACAGCGCGGCCATGTTCATCACCTCGTAGAGGACGCCCTGGCCGAGCGCGCCTTCGCCGAAGAAGCAGACGGCGACCTGATCGGTGCCACGCATCTTCGCGGACATGGCTGCGCCGGTTGCGATACCGGTCGAGCCGGCGACGATCGCGTTCGCGCCGAGGTTCCCGTTCTCGTGGTCGGCGATGTGCATCGAGCCGCCCTTGCCGCGGCAGTAGCCGGCTTCCTTGCCGAGTAGCTCCGCGAACATCCTGTCGACCGCTGCTCCCTTGGCGAGGCAGTGCCCGTGGCCACGGTGTGTGCTCGTGATGTAGTCGTCCTTGCGCAGCGCCTCGCAGATGCCGACGGCGACCGCTTCCTCGCCGACGTACAGGTGCGCGAGCCCCGGCATCTGCGCGCTGCGGTACAGCTCGTTGACCCGTTCCTCGAACGCGCGGATCGTCGCCATCCGGCGATACGCATCCAGCCAGCGGTCGGTTGCCGCCTGTTCCGCGCGTTTGCTCTCTCGCGTCGTCGTCACGTCGTGACTCCCGCCGGGACACCGGACATGTGTGCAAGCACCTCGAAGATGACAGCGAAATCCTGCTCCGCGAGGCCCATCCCGCGCGCCGCGGTCAGGAATTCATTCGTCACCGCAGTCGTCGGCAGCGGCACATCGAGCTCGCGGCCGAGCTCGAGCGCCAGATTCATATCCTTCTGCATCATGTTCACGTCGAACCACGCCTCGTCTGGCTGCTCGAGCACGAACGGCCCCCGGTAGACGACCATCGGCGAGGCGATCACGCTGGAGAGCAGCACTTCGACGGCGGTCTCGCGCGGGATCCCGCTCTTTTCGGCAAGCAAGACACCTTCGCTGAACGCGAGCATCTGCACCGCGAGACTGAGGTTCGTCGCGATCTTCATCGTCACCGCGGCGCCGTTCGGCCCGACGTGGAACACCTTCGGCCCGATCGCTTCCAGGATCGGCTTGACGCGCTCGAAAACATGCGCATCGCCGCCGACCATCACGGTCAGCTTTCCCTGCTCGAGCGTGATCACCGAGCCCGAGACCGGCGCGTCGAGCATCTCTGCGCCCAGCGCCGACACCTGCTCGGCGAGCGCGCGGGAGTTCGCCGGGCTCGCGGTCGACATGTCGACGTACACGCTGTTCGGTCGCAGGCCGGCAAGGATGCCGTCACGACCGTCGGTGACCGCGCGGAGCGCGGCGGTGTTGGTGACCATCGTGAAGACGATCTCGCTGCGCTCCGCCGCCTCGCACGGGCTGCCGGCCCAGTGCATGCCTTGCGCGAGCAGCCCCTCGGCCTTCGAAGGTGTGCGGTTCCAGCCGTAGACGGTGTGGCCCGCGTCGAGCAAGCGCTTGACAACGCCGCCGCCCATCACTCCCAGACCGACGAATCCGAGCTCAGCCACGCACCGCTCCCTCGACCGACTCGAGCCCCTGCGCGACGATGTGATGTACGTCGGCCTCGACCCGCACGAGGTGCGCACGCATTTCGTCCCGTGCACGATCCGCGTCCTGCGCCGCGATTGCAGAGCGGATCAGACGATGCTGCTCGAGCGACCGCTCGGGGCTCGACGGAATGAGGTAGATCGACATAAGCGCGCGCCGGATCAGGTCGCGCAGCGCGTGCATGCTGTGCAGAACGAGCCGGTTGCCGGACGCTTTCGCGATCGCCAGGTGGAAGCGCAGGTCGGCGTCGATGTACGCATCTGCACGGTCCGTTTCGAGCCCGGCAGCCATATCGGCGATCGCCGCCTCCATTTCGTCGAGGTCGGCGCTGCCGCGGCGCTCGGCCGCGAGGGCCGCGGCTTCTGCTTCGAGGATCCGCCGCAGCTCGTAGATCTCTCGCATGTTCGCCTCGTCGAGGCTGAGCAGCAGCTTCAGCGAGTTGTTCAACGGGTTCCGAAAAGTGGAGACAGCGAAGGAGCCGTTTCCGGCCGACTCGATCAGCCCTTTCGACTCGAGCATCCGTAGCGCCTCGCGTACCGACGAGCGTCCCGCCTGGTAGCGCTGTGTCAGCTCACGCTCGGGCGGCAGAACGTCGCCGGGCCGAAGGCGCCGACCCGCGATCTGCGCCAGCAGATTCTCGGCGATCAGCTCGTAGACCTTCTGACGCTCGATCGGCTCGTAGGTGGGAAAAGTCTCAGCCATGAAAGAAACGGGCTGTCTGACAAGCAGACGGAGCGAGCTTACCGCGCCCGCTCCCCCACCCGCAATGGGCACGGTTGCACCCGATCGTGCGTCGTGCTTGAATCGTCTGGTCTGACAATCTGACTGAGAGTCTAAAGGAGGTCCGACCTGAAACTCGCGCGAATCGGGCCGGGATCTTCACGCGCGACCTCGGGCTCGTCGAGCGGGCGTTCGAGCGGATCGAGACCGGCGGGCTGATGGTGAACGACGCCTCGACCTTTCGCGTCGACCACATGCCCTACGGCGGCGTGAAGGACTCGGGCTTCGGGCGGGAGGGCCTCCGGTACGCGATCGAGGAGATGACCGAGCTGAAGTTGCTCACTTTCAACACGGCGCCGCTCTAGAGGCGGCGAGAGGAGAAGGGGGTTGACACGGTGTCGAGGCACCACGAGCAAAGAGAGGGAGGAGCATCGATGCGCAAGCTTCGTTGGGTTTTGCTTCCGCTGACGGTCGCTGCGGCGTTGCTCGCCGCGACTCAGGTGGGGGCACGGACGGAGGCTGGGGATGCGAAGGCGCCCATCAAGATCGGCATCTCGCTGCCGCTGACCGGGAACTTCTCGGAGCCCGGGACGGCGGCGATGCGGGGCTACCAGATTTGGGCCCAGCTGGTGAACGCCCGCGGCGGAATCCTGGGCCGGAAGGTGCAGCTGCTGATCACGGACGACGGTTCGAACCAGAACACGATCGTCGCCGACTACACGCGGCTGATCACGGAGGACAAGGTCGATCTCTTGCTCGGCACGTTCTCCTCGCTGCTCAACCTGCCGGCCTCGGCGGTCGCCGAGCGGTTCAAGATGGTCTACGTCGAGCCGGCCGGTGGCTCGCCGAAGATGTTCAACCGCGGCTTCAAGTACCTCTTCTTCGCCCAGCAGGCGACGGCGCCGCACCAGGCCGACCGCTTCTCGAACTGGGTGGCGAAGCTGCCGGCCTCCAAGCGGCCGAAGACGGCCGCGTACCCCACGCAGGACGACCCGTTCACGCAGCCCGTGATCGAGGGGATCAAGTCGAAGCTCGAGAAGGCGGGCGTCCGCACGGTCTACTCGAAGGTCTACGCGCCCGACACGACCGACTTCGACACGATCGCGGCGGGCATCAAGGCCAGCGGCGCCGACCTCGTGGCCGAGGGTGCGGTGTTCGACGACGGCGTCGGCATCATCCGGTCGTTCAAGAAGCTCGGCTACAACCCGAAGGTCCTGTTCGAGACCTCGGCGCCCTCGGAGTCGGTCCTCTTCTCGAAGGCGATCGGAGTCAAGAACACCGAGGGGATCTTCTACGCCGTCAGCTGGAGCCCCGCGGCGAAGGGGTCGAACTACCCGCGGAACAAGCAATTCTTGAAGGCGTACAAGAAGAAGTACCAGGGGAAGATCCCCGCTGAGGACGCAGCCGATGCGTTCGCGGCCGCGCAGGTGCTCGAGACGGCGGTCCGGAAGGTCGGCAAGATCGACCAGGACAAGATCAAGGACTACCTGCACAGCCATCCGGTGGGCACGATTCTCGGCCCGCTGAGCTGGGACGAGACGGGCGCGCCGCGGCAGGCATTCCTGCTCGCCCAGTGGCAGGGCGGCAAGTCCCAGATCGTCCTGCCGAAGGTGACCGCGACGACCAAGAAGATCGTCTTCCCGAAGCCGAACTGGCGCTAGGGAAAGAGCAAGCGGTGCCGCGGGGGCCGAGCGCCCCCGCGGCCCGCCGCGCAGAAGGGGAGGCGTGGCTGGAGTGGTACAGACGATCCTGGGGAGCCCGCTGTTGGCGCTGACCTGGTCCGGGTTGGCGCAGACGCTCATGTTGGGCCTGCTGACGGGCGGCGTCTATGCGCTCGCGGCCTCGGGGCTGACGCTCGTGTTCGGCGTCATGAACGTGATCAACGTAGCGCACGGGTCGCTCCTGATCCTCGCCGCGTACCTGACCTGGCTGATCTGGCGGCATACCGGGCTCGACCCGCTCGCGATTGCCGTGCTGACGACACCCGTGATGTTCGCGCTCGGGTGGCTGATGTACTGGGTGGCGATCCATCGCGTGCGCAGCGCCGGCGCGTCGATGTCGGTGCTGCTGACCTTCGCGATCGCGCTCATCATCGAGGGGAGTCTCGGGCGGATCTGGAAGGGCGTCTTCCGTGCCGTCACGCCCAGCTACTTCGACGAGGCGGTGAAGATCGGCGGCATCTCGCTGCCGACGGCGAAGCTCTACGCCTGCGCGCTCGCCGTGGGGCTGCTGGTGTTGCTCTGGCTGTTCCTCGCGAAGACCTGGCTCGGCCGGGCGATCCGCGCGAGCTCGGAGAACGTCCAGGCGGCGCGGCTGATGGGGATCGACGTCGCCGCGGTGGCGGCGCTGGCGTTCGCGATCGGCATCGCGACCACGGGCGCGGGCGGCTCGTTGATCAGCGTCCTCTATCCCTTCATGCCCGCCACGCACTACCAGTGGATCTCGCGGCTGCTCGGGATCATCGTCCTCGGCGGGATGGGGAGCCTGGCCGGCGCGTTCGTCGGTGCTCTCTCGATGGGCGTCGCCGAGTCGCTCACGACGGCGTACATCGCGCCGCGCTGGCAGACGATGGTGCCCTACGTCGTCATCTTCGTCGTGTTGCTGCTGCGGCCGCAGGGGATCTTCGGCTCGCGGACGCGCGAGGACGTCGTCGCGGCATGACGGTCGTCCGCGGCCTCCGCGTCGCGCACGTGGCGCTCATCGTGCTCGCGCTGTCGTGGCTCACGCTGTACCCGCTCTACGAGCACAACGCGTACTGGCAGCTGATCCTCTTCCAGTGCTTCCTGCTCGGCGTGCTCGCGGTCGGCTGGAACGTCATCTCGGGCTACGCCGGCTACGTCTCGCTCGGGCAGAGCGCCTTCCTCGGCCTCGGCGCCTACACGACGGGACTGATGACGCTCCACGTCGGGGGCCGCAGCCCGTGGTGGTACGCGCCGCTCGGCGGCGCCGTCTGCGCGCTCGTCGCCGCCGCGCTCGGGCTCGTGATCATGCGCACGCGCGGGCATGCGTTCGTGATCCTCACGATCGCGTTCCTCTTCATGCTCCAGATCGGGACGCTGAACTGGACGGACTTCACGGGCGGCTCCAGCGGGATCACGCTCCCACTGCCTCCTTACGGTCGCGACTGGATCTACACGCCCTTCTACTACGCGATGCTGGGGCTCCTGCTCGCGTCGGTGCTGCTCTCGCTCGGGATCCGGCGCTCGAAGTTCGGGATGGGCCTGATCGCGATTCGCGAGGACGAGGACAAAGCAGGCTCGGTGGGGATCAGCACTCCCGTCTACAAGGTGCTCGCGTTCGTCGCGAGCGCGGTGTTCATAGGCATAGCCGGCGGGGTCTATGCGTATTCCCTGGCCTTCATCGACCCGAAGGGCATGTACGACATCCTCCTCAGCGTCCAGACCGTGCTCGCGGCCCTGGTCGGCGGACGCGGCACCGTCATGGGGCCGGTCTACGGCGCGTTCGGGATCGCGATCCTGAACGAGCAGTCGAACGTCCACTTCGGCTCCCAGTCGGGACTCCGGCTCGTCATCTTCGGCGGGATCATGGCCGCCGTCGTCCTGTTCATGCCGCGTGGCGTCGTACCGACCCTGGCCTCGGCCATGACCTCGCGCGAGCGCCGGCGCGACGTCGTCTCCGGCGAGATCGACCTCCGTACCTCCGGCGTGCCGGCCGTCGTACGGGAGAGCGGAGACGGCCGGCCGGCCGAGGCCGCAGCGCTCCTCGAGGTGAAGGGACTGCGCAAGAGCTTCGGCGGGCTCAGGGCCGTCGACGACCTCTCCTTCACCGTGCGCGAGGGGACGATCACCGGGCTGATCGGCCCGAACGGCTCGGGCAAGACGACCGCCTTCAACCTGATCGACGGCATGATGCGCAAGGACGCCGGCGAGGTCTGGTTCGACGGGAAGCGCGTCGATCGCCTGCACCCCTGGGGCCGCGCCCATCTCGGGCTCGGGCGGACGTTCCAGATCACGCGCCTCTTCCGGCAGATGTCGGTGCTCGAGAACGTCGTCGCGCCGCTGCGGAGCTTCTCGCTGAGGCAGCTGGCTGCGGGCGCGGTCTCGGGGGCGGAGGTCGAGCGGGCCGAGGAGCTGCTCGAGTTCGTCGGCATGCGGCGCCTTGCCCACCGGCCCGCCGGGGAGCTCTCCTTCGGTCAGCAGAAGCTCGTCGAGCTGGCGCAGATCCTGATGCTGGATCCGAAACTGATCCTGCTCGACGAGCCCGCCGGCGGGATCAACCCGACCCTGATCGAGCGGCTCGTCGAGAAGATCCTCGAGCTGAACGCGGCCGGCAAGACCTTCCTGATCGTCGAGCACAACATGCCGCTCGTCGCCGAGCTCTGCGACCCGGTCATCGTGCTCGCTCGCGGGACGCGGATTGCGGAAGGCTCGGCGGCCGAGATCCAGCGCGACCCGGTCGTGCTCGACGCGTACCTCGGGGAGGGGTGGACGGTGGAGGAGGCCGTACATGCCTGAGGTCCTGCTGACCCTCGAGGGTGTCGTCGGCGGCTACGGGGGCGGCGACGTGCTCCAGGGCGTCGACCTTCGCGTTCCTCAGGGCTCGATCACCTGCATCGTCGGGCCGAACGGCGCGGGTAAGTCCACCGTGCTGCGCGCCGTCAGCGGTGTGCTGCGGCCGCGCAAGGGCCGCATCGTCCTCGGCGGTGACGACATCACGCGAGCGCGGGCGCCCGAGATCCTGCGCCTCGGCGTCGTCCAGGTTCCGCAGTCGAACGGCGTCTTCGCCGGAATGACCGTGCGCGAGAACGTGATGCTCGGCGGCTACCCGATCCGACGCGACCGGAAGCTTATTCAGCGTCGTTACGGCGAAGTCGAGGAGCTCTTTCCCGTCGTCAAGGAGCGGGCGTCCGAGAAGGCGGGCAACCTCTCGGGCGGCCAGCGCCGCCTCGTCGAGTTCGCGCGCTCGCTGATGCTCGATCCAAAGCTCGTCCTCCTCGACGAGCCCTCCCTCGGTCTCGATCCCAAGGCGCTCCGCGCGGTGTACGACATGGTCGCGCTGTTGAACGAGCGCGGCAAGACGATCTTGCTCGTCGAGCAGAACGTGCGGATCGGGCTCGGCTGCGCGACGCACGGGATCGTGATGGAGAGCGGCCGCGTGCGGCTAGGCGGCTCATCGCAAGAGGTGCTCGAGCATCCGGAGATCGCGGATCTGTATCTCGGCGGCGGCATCCGGCAGCGCGGGAACGGCAACGGCGACCCCGCGGCCGAAGAGTGAGCGGAACTCTCTGGGCCGCGGCCTCGGGGATCGGCTTCGGCGCATTCCAGACGGTGAACCGGCGGGCGATCGCCCAGATGGACGTGTACGTGGCGACCCTCCTCCAGCTGGCGGTGGCGTTGGCGGTGCTCGTCGCGCTCGTGCTCGCCGGTGTGGATCGTGACCGTGTCGCCGACATGCCCGTCGCGTCGGCGGGCTGGTTCGTGCTCGGAGGCGCGGCTCACTTCTTCGTCGGCTGGACGTTGCTCAACATGAGCCAGCAACGTGTCGGCGCGGCGCGGACGAGCCCCTTGATCGCGACGGTGCCGCTGTTCGGCGCAGGTATCGCCGCCGGTACGCTGGGTGAGCTCCCATCCGCACTCAGCTGGCTCGGCATCGGGCTGATCACCGCCGGCGCGTACGTCGTCTCGGCCGAGCGGCTCGTTCACGGTGGCGCCGCGGGCGCGATGGCGTGGCGCGACTCGGCGTTCGGCATCGGTTGCGCGGTCGCCTGGGCAGTGAGCCCGGTCTTCATCCGCAAGGGCCTCGAGGGGTTCGACTCGCCGCTGCTCGGCGTCAGCGTGGGTCTTGTGGCCTCGCTCGCCGGCTACGTCCTGGTGCTGGCGCTCGGCGACCACCGCGTCGAGCGGAGGAGCCTGGGCGACGCCGTCTGGCTCAAGGTGCTCGCCGGGGTCCTCGTCGCGCTCTCGACGTGGGGGCGCTGGGTCGCGCTGGACCGGACGTCGGTCGGTGCGGTTCTCGCGCTCGGTCTGCTGTCCGTCCCCGTCGTGCTCCTGCTCTCGCCAATCCTGATGGGGCGGGAGGTCGAGCGCGTGAACCTCTACGTCTGGCTCGGTGCGGCGCTCGTCGTCGGCGGCTCGCTTCTGCTCGTGGTGCGTGGGCGATGAGAGTCGTCGACGCCCACGCGCACGTGATCGTCCCGGGCTGCGGCGCCGAGGTGTCGTGGCGCGACGGCGCGCAGGTGGTCGAGCTCGACGGCCGGCAGATCCGTTCGGCCGTGCGCGAGTTCGTCGACGTCGCGCGGATTCTCGAGGAGCAGGAGCGGGCGGGGGTGGACCTCGTCCTCCTCTGTCCGTGGGTGAACCTGCTCGGCCGCGAGACCGAGCCTCAGAACGAAGCCCTCGCCGCGATGGTGGGCGAGCGCGTCGCGGCACTCGGGACGGTCGACCTCGAGCGTCCGGAACAGCTTCGCCAGTTGATGGCCGACCGCAGGCTCGCCGGCGTCGAGGTGACGGCGTCCGTGGCAGGGGAGTACCTCGACCACGAGCGCTTCCGGGATTTCTGGGCCGCCGCGGAGGAAACCCGCGCGCTCGTGTTCGTGCACCCGACGACACGCGGCTTCCAGTTGCCCGTCATGGACGAGCACTATCTCTGGAACACCGTCGGGAACCCGCTCGAGACGACGATCACCGCAGCCCACCTCGTCACGAGCGGCGTCCTCGACAAGCACTCGAATCTGCGCATCCTGCTCGCGCACGGCGGCGGCGCGCTCCCGGCGCTGCGCGGGCGCCTCGCGCACGAGCAAACGTTCCATCCTCCCGGCCGCGACATCCTCGACGCCGTGCGCCGCTTCCATGTCGACACGGTCGTCCACGACGTCGACGTCCTGCGCGGACTGGTCGAGTTCTTCGGCGCGGAGCGCGTGGTCTGTGGCTCCGACTACCCGTTCGACATGGGCAGCGAGCGCCCGGCGGAGATCGTCCGCGCGCTCGGCCTACCGGCCGAGCAGGAGGCCGCGATCCTGGGCGGCAACGCGCTGCGCCTGCTCGGTCAGGAGATCCCCGCTTGAGCGGGCAGGCCCAGTGTCCGCTCCCAGTGCTGCTGGCCGAGTGCAAACCCGATCGCGCAACCGAGCTCGACGAGCTCCGGCTCGCTGAACTCCGCGTGCAGGCGTGCCCACAGCTCGTCGTCTGCCCGGTCCGAGTCCCAGGCGATCGCGTGCGCCCACTCCAGCGCGAGCCGCTCTCGGCCGTCGAACCGGTCGAAGTCCACCGTGTCCGCGTCCTCGGCCAGGTAGCGGAAGCAGAGCCGCTTCAGCTCAGGCTCGACGGGGCCGCCGCGAAGGACGTTGTCGCGGATGTACTCCCAGGACGCGAGCACGTCCGGGACGCGTGCCCGGATCTCGTCGGCGGTGCCGGGAAGGTGCGCCATCTAGACCTCCGCTTCGCGTGGAGCGAGGCCGCCCGCCGTGTCGGCGAAGAATTCGCCGTGACCGACGCCCCACGTCTTGATCACGCGCTGTTGCCCGTACGTGAGGCAGACGAAGGCGCCGAGCTCGATGATCTGCTCGTCCGTGAAGTGCTCGCGGAGCCGTGCCCAGACGCCCTCGTCGGCGCCCTCGGGGTTCCAGACGAGCATGCTCGTGTAGACCAGTGCCGCCTTCTGGCGGTTGGTGAACCGCTCCGATCGCTCAAAGTTCAGGAGCTCCCGGTAGTCCTCCTCGACGAGTCCTTGCTCTCCGCCCCGGAGAGACCGTTGCAAGCCTCAGTAGTCGCAGTCGATGGTCTTCGAGACGTAGACGCGGCAGAGCTCCTTCAAGGAGTGCTCGACCTCTCCGGCCCGGAAGATCGTCTTCCAGGGCCGCATGAACGCCTTCGCGACGGCGGGGACGTGGAAGCGAATTGCCTGCGTCTCGGGCCGCGGTGTTCCATGGAGCCGCGAGTGCTCCATGTCCTCGAGCAGCTCCGGATCGTCGATCGACGCGAGGTCGACGTAGCTGATCCTGGCCACGGCCGGAGCCTAGCCCATGGCTGAGAGCTTCGACGTCGTCGTCGCGGGCGGCGGCCACAACGCGCTCGTGGCGGCGGCGTATCTCTCGCTCGCCGGCTTCGAGTGCTGCGTGCTCGACGCGCGGCCGATCATGGGCGGCGACACGGCGACGGAGGAGCTGACGCTGCCCGGCTTCCGTCACGACACGTGCTCGACCGCGCACAACCTGATCCAGGCGAGCCCGACGCTCCGGGACGACGAGCTGCGGCTCCTTGCCGACTACGGGCTCGAGTACATCGCGCCGGACCCGGTCGTGCACGTCCCGTTCCCTGACGGAACGTCGCTGACGCAGTGGCGCGACCTGGATCGCACGTGCGAAGAGTTCGCGAAGTTCTCGCGGCGAGACGCGGAGGCGTTCCGCCGGATGATCGCCGAGTACGAGAGCGCGAAGGGTGCCTTCGGCGCCTACCGGTACACGCCGATCGGCTGGGGACCGTCCCTCCAGGAACAGCTGGCCGAGCTGCCGGACGGCCGCCGGTGGCTCCGACGTCACGCCCAGAGCGCCTGGGACGTGATCCAGCACGAGTTCGAGGACCGGCACACGCGCGCGTTCATGTTGTGGATGGCCTTCATGACGCTGCAGCCGCCGGAGAACGCCGGTACGGGCTCGCTCGCGTACTCGCTCCCGTACGGGCGTCAGCAGCATTCGTGGACACTGCCGAAAGGCGGGTCGGGCGAATTGCCGGCGGCGCTGTCGCGGCTGATCACGGCGCACGGCGGGACGCTGCTGCCAGGCCGGCGGGTCGTCGAGTTCGTGTTGGAGGGCGGCCGGTGCACCGGTGTCGAGACGAAGGACGGCGAACGGTTTCTTGCGCGCCGCGCGGTGCTCTCGTCCATTCACGTCGCGCACCTGCCGCGGCTCGCGCCCGTGGACGCCTGGGGCGACGACTTCCTCGCGGGCGTGGACGAGTGGCGTCAGGGCGTGTCGATGTTCGTCACGCATTACGCGACGACGGAACCGCCGCGGTTCGAGGGCGGCCTGGAGGCAGTCGCGTCCGGTACTGCCGAGTCGGTCGATCGCCTCCTACGGATCGGCTGGGACGTGCGCCGAGGCGCGCTCGCAGTCGACGATCCGCCGCTGCTCGTCGTCTGCCCGACGGTCGCCGACCCGGAGCGCGCGCCGCCCGGGCGGCACACGCTCAAGATCATCGGCTTCCACCCCTACGAGCTCGCGGAGGGCGGCCCTGAGCGCTGGCACGAGGTCAAGGGCGATGTGTCGCGCGCGAACCTCGAATGTTTGCGCCGCTACGCGCCGAACCTGACGGACGACACGATTTTGGCGACGCTCGTGAAGAGCCCTGTCGACCTGGAGACGCTGAACGAGCACAACTGGCGCGGCTCGTGTCACGGCGGCGAGATGAGTCCCGCGCAATCGGGCGGCCTTCGCCCGGTTCCGGGATGGTCCGAGCACCGGCTCCCGATCCCGCGCCTGTACCAGACGGGCTCGACCACGCATCCTGGCGCTTCCGTGTCGGCGGGGCCGGGGCGCAACGCGGCGGCCGTGATGCTGCACGACTTCGGAACTTCGATCGAGGAGGTGGTGGCAGGTGCCCGATGAGCGGGTGCAAGCGGCGATCGACAACTGGGCGCCGCGATTTGTCTCGCAGGGCGTCGACTTCAACGACTTCCTGCGTGTGACGGCGCAGGTGGAGACGTGGCCGGAGTGGCTGCCCGCGTGGGCCGAGAACGGCGACATGCATGCGGGACTCGCGCGGGAGGCCGAGGAGCGCGGGCGCGCGCGCACGGCGGGGGAGGCGTGGAACCGTGCTGCGCTCTCGTACCACTTCGCCAAGTTCGTCTGGATGGTCGACATGGACCACTACCGCGACACCGCCGACAAGGCGGTCGCGGCCCTGCGCGAGGTTCACCGTCTGCTCGACCCGACCGCCGAGCGCGTCGAGATCCCGTTCGAGGGCAAGGTGATGGTCGCCAACCTGCGGCGCCCGGCCGACGGCGGACGGCCGCCGCTCGTCTTGCTGCTGCCGGGCCTCGATTCGACGAAGGAGGAGTTCTGGGAGTGGGAGAACGTCTTCCTCCAGCGGGGCCTGGCGACGCTCTCCCTCGACGGGCCGGGCCAGGGGGAGACGGGCTACACGACCCGCATCCACCCGAACTACGAGGTCGCGGTCAGCGCCGCCCTCGACCACCTGCACTGGGACGGCGCGGTCGGTCTCGCGGGCGTCTCGCTCGGCGGCTACTACGCTCCACGCGCGGCTGCGTTCGAGCCCCGCGTGCGCGCAGCGGTCGGCGTCAGCGGGGCGTACAACTTCGGCGAGGTGTGGGACAAGCGGCCGTCGCTGACGAAGGAAACGTTCCAGCACCATTCCGGTGCGTCGTCGTTGGACGAGGCGCGCGAGAAGGCGTTCGAGCTTTCGCTCGAGGGCGTCGCCGAGCGAATCCAGCAGCCGCTGCTCGTGATCACGGGCAAGCACGACCGCCTCGTCTTCTGGGAGGAATCGAAGAAGATCGCCGACGAGGCGCCCAACTCGACGTGGGTGCTGTTCGAGGAGGGCAACCACGTCTGCAACAACATCCCGTACAAGTACCGGCCGCTTGCCGCGGACTGGCTCCGGGAGCAGCTCGCCTAGTGCCCCTCCCAGACTGGAAGGGGCACTAGTGTTCGACCGGTTCTCAGCGGAGGAGATGGAGCGGCGCCGCGGGCTCGCGCGTACCCTGATGGACGAGCACGGTCTCGACGCGCTCGTCCTCTTCGGCAATTCCGGCGTCAACCGCCACAACCAGGCGAACGTCTTCTGGCTGACGAATCACCTCGATCTCCATCATTGTTACCTCGTCCTGCCGCGCGACAGCGAGCCGACGCTCCTCGTCGGGCTGACGAATCACGTGCCGAATGCGCGCGAGGTGAGCGGCATCCGCGCCGTCGAATGGGGCGGCTACCGGCCGGCGGAGAAAATCGCGGAACGGTTGGGAGCGGCGCGCCGAGTCGGGCTCGTCGGTGTCAACGCGACGTTCGATATGGGGATGCCGTACGCGCACTACCTGACGCTTCGCGATCGTGTCGGCGAGGTCGTCGACGTGACCCGCAAGTTCCAACGGCTGCGACTCGTCAAGTCCGACGAGGAGCTCGAGTGGCTGCGCCGTGCGGCCGAGCTCAGCGACAAGGCGATGGTCGCGGTCGCCGAAGGCGCGCGCCCGGGCATGACGGAGGTCGAGCTGGTGGCGCTCGCCGAGCACGCGTATCGATCCGAAGGCGGGATGCCGCACATCACGTTTCTTCGCTCGATGGCGATGGACGATCCGACCGGCTGCGTGCCGGCGCAGAATCCTTCGCACCGGCCTCTGGAGCGCGGCGACGTGATCATCACCGAGTTCAGCGCGTCGTACTGGGGTTACTCGGGACAGTTGCACCGGCCGATCTTCGTCGACGCCGAGCCGGCGCCGGACTGGCGTCGCCTGTTCGACGCAGCCCTCGCTGCATACGAAGGGCTCGTCGAGGCAGTTCGCACCGGCGCGGCCGTCGCCGACGCGATCCGCGCCGCCGCACCGATCCGCGACGCCGGCTTCACGATCTACGACGACCTGCTGCACGGCTACGGCGTCGACATCCTCCCGCCGCTCGTCGACCGCGCGCGCTTCGAGGATCCACCGGCCGCCGACGGGCTGCGGTTCGAGCGCAACATGGCGGTCGTCCTGCAGCCGAACCCGATCACGCCCGACGAGCGCATGGGTCTCCAGCTCGGCGCGCTCACGATCGTCACTGATGCGGGCGCCGAGTCGTTGCACCACGTCCCGCTCGAGCCGCTCGTCGCCGCGTGAGCGACGCCGCGACACGCACCTCCGCCTGGATCGGTCGCGCGCTGCCTCGCTTCGAGGACGAACGTTTCCTGACAGGCGCCGCAAAGTACGTCGACGACCTGCAGCTGCCAGGAATGCTACACGCCACGTTCGCACGCAGCCCGGTCGCGCACGCACGGATCCAAGCGATCCGCACCGAGGCGGCGCGCTCTGCCCCAGGCGTTCGACTCGTGCTCACCGCCGCGGAGATCGCCGACGAGGTCGGTGCGTTTCCGATCAACCACGCCGACGCCGACGTCATCGAGATTCCACATCCAGTGCTCGCAAGCGAACGTGTGCGCTACGCGGGCGAGCCGTTCGCCGTCGTTGTCGCCGAGTCGGCCGCCGCTGCCGTCGACGCCGCGGAACTCGTCGAGCTCGACTTCGAGCAGCTGCCGGTTGCAATCGAGCCGGGCGACGCACTGCGCGGCGACGTCGTCCTCCACGACGACGCGCCCGACAACGTGCTCGTGCGCTGGCATCGCGCCGAGGGCGACGTCGACGGCGCCTTCGCACGCGCGGCGCATGTCGTTCGCCGGCGGATCCGGATGCCGCGGCTCGTCGCCGCCGCGCTCGAGCCGCGCGGGGCCGTCGCGTCGTATGACGCCGCAGCCGACCTGCTGACGATCTGGATCTCCGCACAGGACCAGCACCGCCAGCTGGCGGGACTGTCGGCGGTGCTGCGGCGGTCGCCCGACCGCCTGCGCGTCGTCGTTCCGGACGTCGGCGGAGCGTTCGGAAGCAAGGGCGTACCCGGCCCGGAGTCCGCGCTGGTCGGGTTGTCTGCAGTCCGGCTGGGCCAGCCCGTGAAGTGGACCGAGACGAGGACGGAGAACGTGCTCGCCACATACCAGGGCCGGGGCGCCGACGTCGATGCAGAGCTCGCGCTCGACGGCGACGGGCGGATGCTCGCCGTCCGCGCGCTCTATCTGGCCGATCTCGGCGCCTACCTGTATGCGACGACGCCGGTCCCGGCGTTGACGGCGGGGAAGCTGCTGACCGGCTGTTACCTCATCCCCGCCGCCGAGGTGGAGGTGCTCGGCGTCGCGACCTCGAAAGTGCCGACGGGGCCGTACCGCGGCGCCGGCCGTCCGGAGGCTGCGCTCGTGCTCGAGCGTCTCGTCGACATCGCCGCACGCGAGCTGGCGATCGATCCCGTCGAGCTGCGTCGCCGCAACCTCATCCCTAAGGAGCGCTTCCCGTACGCAACGCCGCTCGGCTTCGTCTACGACTCGGGCGACTACGAAGGCGCGCTCGACGCCGTGCTCGCGCTTGGCCGAGTCGACGCGGCGCGCGCCGAGCAGGCGGCGGCGCGGAACGAGGGACGCCTTGTCGGTGTCGGCATCGCGCTCTACGTAGAACGCGTCGGCCCCGGTTGGGAGAGCGCAGCGGTCACGGTCGAGGCCGACGGGCACGTCGTCTGCCGCACGGGGTCGTCGACGCACGGACAGGGACACGAGACGACGTTCGCGCAAATCGCTGCCGACGTGCTCGGCGTCCACCCGACCGACGTCGAGGTGCGCTGGGGCGACTCCGCCGAAATTCCGGAGGGAACCGGCACCTTCGCCAGTCGTTCAGTCACGGTCGGCGGCTCTGCATTGCTGCTCGCCCTGCAGGACGTACGCGCGCAGCTTGATGCGGGCGCGACTGCTCCCGTCACCGCGTCGGCGCGCTTCGAGCTCGCGGGGCCCGCGTTCTCGCACGGCGCCTATCTCGCCGTCGTCGAGATCGAGCGCACGACAGGCGAGGTGCGGATCCAGCGCATCGCCGCCGCGGACGACTGCGGCCGCGTCGTCAACCCGTTGCTCGCGGAAGGACAGGTGATCGGCGCCACCGTGCAGGCGATCGGCGAGTGCCTGTATGAGCAGGTTGGATACGACGAGTACGGACAGCCGCTCGCCGTCAACCTCTACGACTACCATCTGCCGACCGCGTTCTCCGTACCGCCGATCGCGAGCGAGTTGCGCGAGACACCCTCACCGCTCAATCCGCTCGGCGCGAAGGGCGTCGGCGAGGCAGGCTCGATCGGCGCACCAGCCGCGATCGCGGACGCTGTCGCCGACGCGCTATCGCCGCTCGGCGTACCGCACATGGATCCGCCCTTTACATCCTCGCGGGTCTGGGAGGAAATAAGGGCCGCCGACGCGACGCGAAATTAGGGAGCTCGGCGCCGAACGCGCGCTCGGTGAGGCTTCAAGTGCGATGCCTGGTGCTGCTCACGGCCGGCGCGTCCGTCTGACGAGTGCCAAGCGCATACGCCATAGTCGTCCCCTGTCTCGCGCCGCTCGCACCCCTCCCCCATCGAGATAGGGATTCGCAAAGAGCACGCGGCGCCTTTCGCCGGCGCACTGAATGTCCAAACCAGTCGTGAACAGATACCAAGGGAAAGAGAAAGCGACCTGGTCCAGATCGAAATCGAAGATCGACGCCCCTTCCTCGTTCAGGAACGAGACCGACTGGCCACCAAGGACGAGCACGCCGTGGTGACAATCAAAGAGCCCATCGGCCAACCAGGCCTCGCTGCGCATCCTCCCGATTCTGACTGAGCGGTCGGAGCAGACACCGGTTGTGCGTCTCGCGTAGCGCGGGGATCCCGAACGCTACAGATCGGATTGGCTGATCAAGGCACGATATGCGGCAGGTACCGCGGCGGCAGCCGAACACCAAAGCGCGGCAAGCACGGCAAACCCGATCCGTCCATTTCCGGGAAGTAGGAAGGTCAGACCGACGAGAGGGATCCCTGCCAGGATCGCGAACGTCGCCACCGCGTTGACGAACCCTATTGCCGCTGCCGGACTGGCTGGTCGAATGCGCTCGGCGCCGGTGAAGACGGACGCGAACGGAGTCCCGGCGGCGAGTCCCTGTGGGGTGCGTAAACTCGGTCTTGCCTGCAAATCGAATGTTTTGTGATGTACGACCGAATTTACGCACACCACACGCCCGGGCCTAACCTTTAAAAACCGCCAATTTGCAGGAAGTTTCCATCGTCAGGAGCCGGGTCTGAAGGTACCCTAAAGCCGGGTAGGGTCAGACGCGATGGAAGCCCAACCGATCCGGATTCTGCTCGTCGACGACGATGCGTCGTTCCTGAACTCGCTCGAGGCCCTGCTGACAGGCGAACCAGGGCTGGAGATCGTCGGCAAGGCAGCAAGCGGAAAGGAGGCGCTCGCGGCAGCCGCCTGCGCCCAACCGGACGTGGCCGTCATCGACGTGCTCATGCCTACGATGAGCGGGATCGAATGCGCACACCTGCTGCAGGAGCGCTACCCGAACGCGCGCGTGATCCTGATCAGCGGCTCGATCTTCGAAGACAAGCGACCTCACCCAGACGAGCGCGGAACAGACGCCTACCTGGAAAAGAGTGAAGTTCCCGAGCGCCTATACGCGACGATCCTGGCTCTCGCGGCCGGAACAACCGCCGCTCCACCCAGCCGAACA
>WNGF01013370.1_pt1 | contig 23615 bp, 21 predicted proteins | sample 5400641 | NCBI WGS metagenome assembly WNGF01 (sample SAMN13153371, study PRJNA577476) | soil metagenome | isolation source: 80 cm soil or saprolite under grassland replicate 2 | place: USA:California | collected 2016-06-15 | reverse complement strand
TCGAAGATATTCGGAACCGGCAATGTGACGCGCAAATATATTATCTGATCGGAGAAGATAATCTGCCCACGTTGCAAAAGTGGCACCGCTTGGATGAGCTGACACAAGCGGTCCAATTTATTGTCCTCGACCGCACCGGGGCGCCACCAGATCATCCTTATCCAATCGTGCACCGCAAAATCGACATTTCCGCCACGGAAATCAGAAAGAGAGTTGCCTCCGGCAAGTCGATTCGCTATTTCGTACCGCAGGCAGTCGAAGAAATCATTCGGCGCGACAAAATTTACCAGGAGCAAGCGAAATAACGCCAGAAAACCTAGCAAAAACCTGTGCGGAACTCGCCTCGAACAAAAAGGCGGAGGACATCGTCGTTCTGGATTTGCGCGCGATTTCTACGTTCACGGATTTCTTCGTGATTTGCTCGGCCACGTCCGAGCCGCAGCTAAAAGCGGTCGCAAATGAAATTGAAACGCGATTACGAGAAGATCATTCGATTCGACCTGTGGCAATTGACGGTTTCCCGGCCAGCCAATGGATCGTGCTCGATTATCTACAGGTGGTGGTCCACGTGTTTCATCGAGACAAACGCGCTTTTTACAGCCTGGAGGACCTCTGGGGCGACGCGCCATCACTCCAGTGGGAAAAGGCTGTGGCGCGTTGAGGGTAAGGATGCCCGTTCGCGGCGAGCGCTGACCTTATTACTCCCGCGTTGTGGCAAACGCCGCTGCGACTATTTCGGCGATGCTTTCGGCGATGGCGATTGCTTCGACAGAGGCGACGCCGATGGTCGCGCTGAGGCCTGAGGCGATGGCTTCGACGCCGGGGATACCGCGGGAGATGTGGCAGGCGTGGGTGCTGGTTTAACCTCCAGTAACTCCACCTCAAAAATCAAAGTCGAATTGGGAGAGATATCGGGACCCGCCGCGCGCTCACCATAGGCCAGATTCGGCGGAACGAATAATTGATATTTCGCTCCCGTTTTCATCAGTTGGAGTCCTTCGGTCCATCCTTTGATTACGCCATTAAGCGGAAACGTCGCAGGCTGCCCGCGCTTGTACGAGCTGTCGAACTCTTTGCCGTTAATCAGCGTGCCGCGATAATTAACTGTCACCGTGTCGGTCGGTTTTGGCTGCGCGCCCGTTCCTTCCTTAATTAGCTTGTACTGCAACCCGCTGGCCGTCGTCTTCACGCCCTCCTTCTTCTTATTCTCTTCGAGAAACTTCGTGCCTTCCGCGGCGTTCTTCTCTCCCGCCGCTTTCTGTTTTGCCTGCATATCTTTTTCGAATGTCGTCATAACTTCCTTGACCTGATCCTGTGTAAGCTGTGGCTTTCCCGCGATTGCGTCGTTTATGCCGGCGATGAGCGCGTCGGCATTGATCTCGACATTCTGCCGGGCGAGGTTGGATCCGATATTGAGGCCAATGCTGTAGCTGACCTTGTCCTTCTGGTCCTTGAGCGGCGGCGATTTCTCTTGCGCGAACAAGGGCAACGTGAGCAAGAATGCAGCAAAAATGAGGATAAAACGTTTCATAATTTGGAATTTTCCTCGCGGGGTTGCTCAAATTGAGCGCCGCGGGAACTGCCACGCTAATGGATAAACGTTACTCGTCAAGAAAACAGCGTCATCAAGCTTATTTTCTCGTCTCCCTCGCCGCGCTCGCATGCGGCGCTGCTCTGGCACAGACATTTGCCGCGATCCCTCTCACCCACAGCGAGGCCCTTGCGATCGGAAAAAAAATCTGGCAAAACGAATGCAATGGAACTGTTGCCGGGCTGACTTCGTGGAATGAAGGCGAAAATTTCGCGTCGCTGGGCATCGGCCACTTTATCTGGTACCCAAAGGGCCAGCGTGGGCCGTTCGAAGAGAGTTTTCCCAGACTCGTCAGCTTTATTTCAAAGCGGGGAGCCAAACTGCCAGGATTGCTCCTGGGGGTCGGGGATCTCCCATGTCCCTGGAATTCTCGAACGGAATTTGTTCACGCTCAAAACACGCGGGAAATGAAACAATTGCGCCAGTTTCTAGCTGACACGGTGGATCTTCAGACGGAATTCCTCATTTACCGGCTGCAAAATGCGTTACCGAAAATGCTGGACGAAGCTGCGCCTACTGATCGTGCGAACATTCAGCAGCAATTCGAGCGACTGACGAGCACGCCGCAGGGCTGCTACGCGCTCGTCGATTATGTGAACTTCAAAGGAGAAGGAGTCTTGCACACAGAGCGTTATCAGGGTCAAGGTTGGGGCTTGCTTCAAGTCCTCGAAAATATGCACGGCACCTCTCCGGGGACCGCGGCAGTCGACGAATTCGCTCGCTCAGCGAAAGCGACTCTGATCCGACGCGTCCAAAATGCTCCTGCTGAGCGGCGCGAATCTCGTTGGTTATCGGGTTGGCTTCAGCGCGTAGACAGCTACAGTCGCGGTTGATTTATCTATGCCCGCAAAATTCCAAATATTGCTTCGCGCGGTTTTACTGGTTGGCGTTGCGTGTTCTCTCAATGGCCAAATACTTTTCGGGCCCAAACGGGCCACGCCCAAACCTGCGCCGCCCAAGCTTGCCGCGCCCAGGCCGATGCGAAAAGCATCCGAGCTAATTTCCAGCCAGGACCCGGTCAAAATCAACACGTCATTACTCAAACAAATTACACCGGACACGGTGCACATTGTCGTCTCTCTGCCCAAACAGCGCGCCTATCTGATGATGGGCGACCAAATCGTGATCGACAGCCCGATCTCCTCCGGCAAGCGCGGGCACAGCTCACCCACGGGCCATTTCTCCGTACTCGAAAAGGATCCAGATCATCGTTCCAACATTTATGGCGACTTTGTTGACAACTCGGGTCGTGTCGTCCGTGCCGGCATTAGCTCCAAAATCGATTCTGCCCCCAGTGGAACACATTATGTGGGTGCACCGATGAGGTGGTTTATGCGGCTAACGGCTGAAGGCGTTGGAATGCATGTTGGGATTTTGCCAGGATATCCCGCATCGCATGGTTGTATTCGGATGCCGCCGGACGGAGCGAAGCTCTTTTACGATAATGTTAAAGTCGGTACGCCAGCGGACGTAGGCGATTATTAACGGTTTAAAAAACTCAAATCATCCTGCTTTCAAGGAGCGACGGCTTGGGCAGCCGCCGAATTAAAACCTGACGGCTGGGAAGCCGTCATTCCTTGAGTAATTTTTGCCGCAGCAGATCAAAAGCCGCTTGTGCGGCGATTTGCTTGAAGGTTTCGCGCTCGCTCGGGAAAAATAATTTCTTCACCGCGGTTTCGGATGGCGTAGCCAGAGCTACATAAACTGTTCCGACTGGTTTTTCGGGCAAACCACCGGACGGTCCGGCAATTCCGGTTGTGGCAAGGGCATACGTGGATCGTGCCTGTAAGCGCGCGTGTTGAGCCAGCGCGCACGCGACCGGCTCGCTCACGGCGCCGTGCTTCTCAATCAACTCTGGATCGACATCCAGCATGTCCATCTTAGCCTCATTCGCGTAACAGATGTATCCCGCAAGGAAAACCGCCGACGCGCCTGGGATGTTTGTGATGCGATTTGCCAGCAATCCGCCCGTGCACGACTCCGCGATCGCCAGCGTCTCCCTTCGGCCGATGAGCAGCTTCACGAGCACTTCCTCGAGAGTTTCGTCGTTTGCAGAGAAGATCGACGAGCCCAGCTCTTTTTTGATGATCACGTCAGCGCGCGAGATGACATCCGATTCGCCGACAATCCGAACATCGACTTCGCCAGGACGCGCGCAATAACCGAGCTCGATTCCCGGAATAGCAAGAACTTTTTCACCGATTGCCTGCTCGATCGTCGATTCCCCCAGACACGCAATTTTATAAAGCCGTCGCTCGATCGACGCGGGGACCTGAACAATAGAACGTAAGACCGGGGTCACGAATGCACGGAACATTGGCTGAAGTTCGCGTGGCGGGCCCGGCAGAACAAAAACGTGCGGCGAACGAATAAGGGGATTGATGTTTGCCTTCAGGTATAAGCCTGAGGCGCTTTCGTTTTCATTTGGAAGAACCTGCGCGCCGATCGGGACTTCGGCCTGCCGGGCAATGCTGGGAGTCCACTTGATCGCCCGCGCTGCGAGTCTCTGCTTTAGCGAAGCCAGCAGCTCCGAATCCGTTCGGAGTTCCAGTCCAAGGACATCCGCGACGACTTCTCGCGTGATGTCATCGCTGGTCGGACCCAGTCCGCCGGTCACAAATAAAATCTCGGAGCGCCCAAATAATTCCGAGAGGCTCTCTCGAATCGCCGGGCCGTCTGGAACCGTTCGCCGCTCATTGAAGCGCAAGCCAAGCGGCAAAATTTCGCGCGCAATAAACGCCAGATGCGCGTCTTGAACATCCCCGAGCAAGAGCTCTGTGCCAGTATTGAGAAGGAAAACCCGCATGCGAGGGAACGTGAACCGTTAAAAGAGTTACAACTGTTACAATGGGCAGCCGATGTGATTCTGCACCCTTTTAACTTTGTAACGCTTTTAACCCTTTTAACTTTTACCGTCCGGCCAAAGGCCGGTTACGCCGCGGTCTTGTCCTGCTTCTTGCGAATGAGCGGGAGCTTTTTGCCTTCCACCACCGCGCGATTAATCGTGACTTCCGCGATATCTTCGCGGCTCGGCACATCGTACATGATATCGAGCATGATTCGCTCGAGCAGCGACCGCAACGCGCGCGCGCCTGTGCCTTTCGTGACCGCCTGCGCTGCCAGCGCTCGCAAAGCGTCTTTCGTCAATGTCAATCGGACGCCCTCCATCGAAAAAAGCTTCGTATACTGCTTGGCCATCGCGTTTTTTGTCTCGGTCAAAATTGCCACCATTTCTTCCTCGGTGAGAGCGTTGAGAGAGCTGACGACGGGCAGCCGTCCGATGAATTCGGGAATCATTCCGAAAGCCAGCAAGTCTTCCGGTTCAACATGCCGGATAGCTTGCTTTCGCAAGGTCTCCTCGACTTCGAGTGTCGGGCTTCCAAAGCCCATCACTTTTTGGCCAATGCGTTTCTGGATAATCTTCTCGAGTCCGATAAATGCGCCGCCACAAATGAAGAGAATTTTCTCCGTGTTCACCTGGATGTATTCCTGGTGTGGATGTTTGCGGCCGCCCTGGGGTGGAACATTGCAGGTGCTGCCTTCCAGGATCTTGAGAAGCGCCTGCTGAACGCCTTCGCCAGAGACGTCACGCGTGATGCTCACGTTATCGGTTTTGCGACCGATCTTGTCGATCTCGTCAATGTAAACAATGCCGATCTCCGCCCGTTTGACATCGTAATCAGCATTCTGCAGCAGGCGCAGGATGATGTTCTCGACGTCTTCACCAACGTAGCCGGCTTCGGTCAACGTTGTTGCATCGGCGATGCAGAATGGGACATCGAGAATCCTGGCCAGTGTTTTGGCCAGCAAAGTTTTCCCAGAGCCTGTCGGCCCGATTAGTAAGATGTTGCTCTTCTCAATTTCAACGTCCGCAAGGGGGTCGGGCTGAAATGCCGCCGACGCATCGCTTGGCGCGGAAGGTTGCAGCACGCGTTTGTAATGGTTGTGCACAGCCACCGAAAGCGTCTTTTTGGCGATGTCCTGTCCGATAACATATTGGTCGAGCGAGCGCCGGATTTCTGCCGGCTTCGGCACACGGATGTTGGACGACTGGCGCCGCGCATCTTCATTGAGCTCCTTATCGAGGATGCTTTTGCAAACATTGATGCAACTGTCGCAAATATAAACGCCCGGCCCGGCAATTAATTTGCGCACTTCGGCGTGGCTCTTTCCACAAAACGAGCACATGGTGAGATTGGAAGCGCGCGCCATATTTGTTTTTAGAAAAGGAGCTCTTACCCCCCGATTTTGCGCGGTAAAGCAGCCTCGGCAACCGCTACCGATCGGTTCCCGGAAGGAGGCGTCGCACCGTCAAGGAGCTTCACTTCCTTGCGGGATTTGATCACTTCATCCACCAACCCGTAATCTTTCGCCTCCTGGGCGGACATGTAATAATCGCGGTCCGAATCCAGCCGCACCTGTTCCTCCGATTTGCCCGTGTGCTGGGCGATGATTCTGATGAGGCGCTTCTTAAGCTTGAACATGTAATCCACCTGGCGCTCGACATCACTCGCCGCGCCCTGCGCGCCTCCGGAAACCTGATGGATCATGATGTCTGAGTTCGGAAGGGCGAAGCGTTTACCCTTCGTGCCGGCGCAGAGCAAAACCGCGGCCATGCTCGCAGCCATGCCAAGACAATAGGTCGTCACATCGCATGTAAGAAACTGCATGGTGTCGTAAACCGCGAGTCCGGCCGTCACCGAACCGCCAGGCGAATTGATATAGATATTGATATCCTTTTTTGAGTCCTCCATCTGCAGAAAGAGCAGCTGCGCAATGACCAGATTGGCGATGTGATCGTCCATCGGCGTCCCGATGAAGACGATGCGATCCTTGAGCAACCGCGAGTAAATATCGTAACTGCGCTCGCCCCGCCCGGTCTGCTCCACAACCATCGGGACCAGCACCGATTGCGATCGATTTTTCTTGGATGCGCTCATGATTTCTCTTCCACCACAGGAGGTTCCTGAATCCGTTCGACGCTAACATTCGCCTTGAGGAAATCAAGAGTCTTACCGAGCACAAGCTGTTCCGCGATGCTGTCCAGAGCGTCGTGTTCCTGGAGTTCCTTTCGCATTTTGTCCGGAGAAACGTTGTAGCGAGCGGCGTCTTCGCGGATTCGAGCATCGATCTCCTGGCGCGACGTTTTGATGCTTTCGCGCTCGGCGATCCGATGCAGGATGAAATTCGTCTTTAGTCGATGCGCGGCAAGACCGGCGGCGGTTTCGATCAGTTCTTTCTCTTTCTCCTTGAGCGTCTCATCAGGAACGCCGCGTTCGCGGTTCCGTTGCACCAGCTCTCCTAAGACGCGTCGCGTTTCGTTTTTCAGCAAGGCGGGCGGCAGTTCAAAACTGACGTGCTCATGTAAATACTTCACGATCTGCACCTCCTTTGCACGCTCGACCCCGTGCTCTTTTTCGTGCTCGAGATCGTGTTCTATCATTTGGCGAAGATCGCTCAGCGTCTTTCCGGGAATCAGCTTGTTTGCCAGCGCATCATCGAGGGCGGGGAGAACTTTTTCCCTGATCTCCTGCAAAGTGACCGCGTAGTTCGCCTCTTTGGCCGCGAGTTCTTTGACCGGAAAATCCGCCGGAAACACAATTGTGATCTGTCGCGTTTCGCCGCGTTTTTGTCCGACAAGTTGCTCGCAGAACGTCGGAAGGAAATTGCCGGGAGCGAGATGCAGCCAAAATTTTTTGCCGCCGTGCAGATTCTTGCTCGCATGGGGGGCAATTTCGCTGATCGGCTTGCTATCGATTAAACCTTCAAAGTCGATCACCGCAAAGTCTCCCATTTGCAATTCGCGCTCCGGAACCTCGACAAAATCAGCGGCTTGATCGCACAAACGCTCCAGCGCGGCATCGATCTCCGCCTCGGACACTTTCGTATCGGGCAACTGGACTGAGATATTCTTGTATTCCGGAAGCTCGAAATCTGGCGCGGTCACCACCGTCGCGCGAAAGCGCATCGACTTGTCCTCGCCGAGCTGGACGTCTTCGATGTTGGCCAATGAGGCCACGCGCAACTGCTGTTGTTCGATGGCTTCGTGATAACTTTTCGAAACGAGTTTTTTGGTAAGTTCTTCCTGGATTTGTTTACGAAATCTTTTTTCAATGACCGTGCGCGGCGCTTTACCGGGTCGATAACCTGGGATTCTGGCAAGGCGCGCAAAGCTGTTTGCAATGGAGTCCCATTCCTTTGAGACCTCTTCCGGCGGCAACTCGATCTGCAGCGTGGAAACAGACCCGGGCTGCGTTTCAACCTCGACTTTCATGAATTCTCTTACTGTAGCGGCGCTCTCGGAGCGTCGCATTAAGTTTCATTCGCCCGCGACAGGACAGGTCGGCCTCGCACGTAAACGGAATGGATTTGCGGAAAACCAAACCAATACGCGATCTCGCGATAATCTTCGCAGTCGAAGATCGAAAAGTTGGCAAGCTTTCCCTGTTCGAGTGAACCAATCTTGTCGCCGCGATCGAGACTGTAGGCTGCATTGATAGTCGATGCCGCGATCGCTTCCGCCGGCGACATTTTCATTTGAGTGCAAGCGAGCGAGAGCATCATTGGCATCGACGGACTTGGGGATGATCCGGGATTAAAATCCGTCGCGATGACGACGGCCAGCCCGGCCTCGATCATTTCGCGCGCGCGAGGATAGCAAGTCGATCCAAGTGCATACACAGACCCGGGCAGCAAAACTGGCTGCACACCTGAGGCTTTCATTGCCGCAAACCCATCCTCGTCAGTTTTTTCCAAATGATCCGCCGTAGTCGCTTCCAATTCCGCGGCCAATTGAGCGGCCCCGGAATTGGTGAGTTGATCGGCATGAATGCGCAGCTTGAGTCCAAGCCTTTTGGCAGCGGCCAAAATCTTTCTCGACTGCTCAATGTCGAAGTAACCGTGCTCGCAGAAAACATCGCAAAATTCCGCCAGCCTTTCTGCTCCAACAGCCGGCAACATCTCCTCATTTACGAGGTCGACGTATTCATCTGCGCGGCATTCACCGTAACCCGATTTCGCTTCGACAGTTGTCGTGCCGCATTCTAAAAACCAGTTCGCGTGCTTTTTAGCCTGGTTGAGAAGGTCCATTTCACTTGCCGCGCGCGTCTTTTCTACGGTTGACCAGATTCCGCCGCCCGCGGCTGCGATCTGTTCATAAGTTTTACCGCGCGCGCGGCGTTCGAAATCATCGAGACGATTTCCGGCAAAAACCGGGTGTGCATGCGCGTCAACAAACCCGGGCAGCACGACCCGGCCACTAGCGTCAACGATCTCGCTCTGACGCGCGCTTCTCTCGATCTCGGTACTCGACCCAATCGCCACGATCACTCCATCGTGAACCAGCATTCCCCCATCATGTACGATCGCCAATTCCGACATTTCCGACCGGACACGCGGCCTTTTCGGTCCCGCCAGCGTGACAAGCTGCGAAGCGTGCAGAACGGCCAGAGAACTCATGAATCGTTGAGCTGTTGAAGCGTTGAAACGTTAAAGCGGATTTAGATCCGCGCTTCAACCCTTCACGCGACGTCTATTTTCCAGAAAATTGAAGCGCGTTCAGCGTTTAGCCGAAGAGACCGTGCAGCCAGAGATAAACAGCCCCGGCGACGATACTGACGATGGCCATGATCAGCCACACTTTCTTGGGCTTGATTTTTGGCACCTCACTAATCGATACCGCAATGCTTGCCGGGAACACGGCTGCGAGCGCTTCGTGATACAACAGTCGATCGTCCACCGACATTTCGCCGGGGTTATTGAACTCGGTGTCGTTCAGGATGATCTTCGCGTTCAGCTTTGCAGCCAGTCGGGCCCCGGAATGAAGGAGGGGCGTCTCGCCGATGGCGCGATCATACACCGCCCTAACGCTGGCCGGCATCTCGTCGGCACCGGCGTACTCGCGGCCGTTGAACTGGAACTTGGTTTTAGACTTCGCGCTCACTAAAAGATGAGAATCAAGCTCAAATCCCACACTTTTCACAACTATTTTTCGTGAAATTCCAGAGCGCCGTCTTTCGCATCGACGCGCACGGTCTGGCCTTCGCGGACTTTGCCTTCCAGGATATCGATGCTGAGCGGGTCGAGAATCTCTTTCTGGATCGTGCGCTTGAGCGGGCGCGCACCGTAAACTGGATCGTATCCTTCGCGGGCGAGCAGTTCCTTGGCAGAATCGGATAGATCGAGTGTGATCTTTTGCTGCTCGAGCCGCTTTGTCAGGCGGCGAAGCTGGATTTCAACGATTTTCTTGAGGTCATCTTCCGTGAGACGATCGAAAATGATGATCTCATCGACGCGATTGAGAAACTCGGGGCGGAAATGTGCGCGCAAGGCATCCATGACAAGACGCGAGCGCGCTTCTTTCGATTCCTCACCGGTGATGTATTGCGAACCAATATTTGAGGTCATGATGATGACCGTGTTCTTGAAATCGACCGTTCTCCCCTGCCCGTCCGTGATGCGGCCGTCATCGAGCACTTGCAGCAAGATGTTGAATACGTCGGGATGCGCCTTTTCGATTTCGTCGAAGAGCACGACCGAATACAGCTTGCGTCGCACGGCTTCGGAAAGTTGTCCACCTTCTTCGTAGCCGACATATCCCGGTGGCGCGCCGATCAAGCGCGCCACGGTGTGCTTTTCCATGTATTCGCTCATGTCGATTCTGATCATGGCGTTTTCATCGTTGAACAAAAATTCTGCTAGCGCGCGTGACAGCTCGGTCTTGCCGACGCCAGTCGGCCCAAGAAAAAGAAATGAGCCAATGGGACGGTTAGGGTCCTGCAAACCGGCGCGCGCGCGGCGCACCGCATTGGCAACGGCTTTGATCGCCTCCTCCTGGCCCACGACGCGCTGGTGCAGATGTTCTTCGAGCTTGACCAGCTTCTCTCGCTCGCCTTCCTGCAAGCGCGAGACCGGAATATGCGTCCAGTTCGAAACGACTTCGGCGATGTCTTCTTCGGTGACTTCTTCCCGCAGCAGTGTCGATTTGCGATCTTTGGCGGTCTTTGCCGTGGCGGCGGCCAATTTCTTCTCGAGCTCTGGGATACGGCCGTATTGAATTTCGCTCGCTCTCGCCAGTTCGCCCCGGCGCTGTGCGCGTTCCAACTCGGTGCGGAGTTGATCGAGTTCTTCCTTCCACTTCCGCTGCTCCTCGATAACGGCCTTTTCCTTCTGCCACTCCGCTTTCAGCGCGGAGGATTTTTCTTTTAGCTCGGCCAATTCTTTCTCGAGCTTTTTCAAACGCTCTTTGCTCGCCGGATCTTTTTCCTTTTTGAGCGCTTGTCGTTCCATTTCGTGCTGCATGATCTCGCGCTCGATCACGTCTATCTCGGTCGGCATGGAATCGAGCTCGATCTTCAAACGTGAGGCCGCTTCATCAACAAGATCGATCGCTTTGTCTGGGAGAAAACGATCGCTGATGTAGCGATGCGAAAGCACCGCCGCGGCCACCAGCGCAGCGTCAGTGATGCGGACGCCGTGATGCACCTCGTAGCGCTCTTTCAATCCACGCAGGATGGCGATCGTGTCTTCGACACTTGGTTCATTTACCATCACCGGTTGGAACCGCCGTTCAAGCGCGGCGTCTTTCTCGATGTATTTTCGATACTCATCGATCGTCGTGGCACCGATGGTGCGCAGCTCGCCGCGTGCCAACATCGGCTTGAGCATGTTCGATGCATCGACGGAACCTTCCGCCGCGCCGGCACCGACAATTGTGTGCAGCTCGTCGATGAACAAAATGACCTGACCCTGCGAATCGGTCACTTCCTTCAAGAACGCTTTCAGACGATCCTCAAATTCGCCGCGGAACTTTGCGCCCGCGACCATCGCGCCGATGTCCATCGCAATAATCCGTTTGTTCTTGAGCGAATCGGGGACATCGCCACTGATGATGCGCCGCGCGAGGCCCTCGACGATTGCAGTTTTGCCGACGCCTGGATCGCCGATGAGCACGGGATTATTTTTCGTCCGGCGCGAGAGCACTTGCATGATGCGCCGGATTTCGTTGTCGCGTCCGATTACCGGATCAATCTTGCCGCGTCGCGCCAACTCGGTCAGATCACGCCCATATTTTTCCAGTGCCTGATATTTTCCTTCGGGATTTTGATCGGTCACGCGCTGCGAACCGCGCACCTGCTGTAGCGCCTGCATGAGCTTGTCTCGTGTCACGCCGAAGTCCTTCAGCAATTTCGCCGCTGGAACATTCGCGCTCGCCAGTGCCAGCCAGTAATGCTCGGCGCTTGTATATTCATCTTTCAGTTTGGACATCTCCTTCTCCGCGCCGTCCAAAACGCTGCGAAGTTCATTTGAAAGGCGCAGATCGGCAGCCGCGCCATGAACTTTGGGACGCCGCGCAAGTTCAGTGGCCAGGCCTTCCCGCAAGCGCGTCACCGGCACACCGATTTTCTCGAGCAGCGGCTGGGTTATGCCGTCGCTTTGGTTGAGAAGCGCGGAAAGAAAATGTTCGTTGGTAATTTCCTGATTATTGGATTGCGAAGCAAGATCCTGCGCCGTCTGCAGAGCTTCCTGCATTTTCTGCGTGAACTTATCGATGCGCATGCTTCAAGATAGTGAACGCGACCGAGTGGGCAATCGGCCAATCGAGCAGGAGAGCTTCCTTGCCGAATTAAAGGACAGGCGTTTGACACAAACGCCTCTACAACGATGAGTCTTTGCGATGAGCGCGGAAGAAAAATGGATTGGACATAGAGCGCTGGCGCTTTTGCGACCGGGAGCTTTCCGGCGTTACATCATCGGCTCGGCGATTTCCGACACGGGCACGTGGATGCAGGTGATGGCACAAGGCTGGGTCATGAGCACGCTGACCAACAAGGCGATCCTTCTCGGGATGGCCAACTTTGCCGCCGGCGTGCCGACTCTCGCCCTCACCATGATTGGAGGCTCCGTGGCCGATCGATTTGATAAGCGAAAAATTCTGATCGCGACGCAAATTGCGCAGATTGCACTTGCGATTGGGTTGGGTTGGCTCGTTCTCAGCGGCCGAATCCAGATTTGGCACATCATTTTCTTCGCAGCGCTGCTCGGCATTTCAATTGCATTTGAGATGCCGGCAATTTCCGCCCTCGTGCCGGAGCTTGTGCGCCGGGATGAAATTGCGGCGGCAGTGGCGATGGATCGCTCCGTCTTTCACGGTTCGCGTCTTGTGGGCCCATCGTTCGCCGGTTTGTGTATTGGCTGGTGGGGCGCGGCTTCGGCTTTTTTCGCCAACGCACTTTCTTTCGTGGCGCTAATCGCGGCGCTGATCTCGCTCCCGAAGCGGCCCGTTGGCACAGCAGAAGAGGAAGAAAAACGCCGCAGTGGCATCATGGATGGTTTCCGATACGTCGGGTCCAATCGAACGATTCTGTCGATGATCGCGCTGATCGCGTGCACGACAATTTTCGTTTTCCCTACGATCTCGGTGATGCTGCCGCTTTACGTCCGCAATGTTCTTCATCTTGGTCCGCGGGAACTGGGCTGGCTAATGGCGGTTTCGGGCACCGGCGCATTTACTGGTTCGCTCGGGCTGCTCACCATCCCGCGAGCGAAGCGTTTGTGGGCGATGACCGGCAATGTGCTGGCCGTTGCGCTCGGAGTATTTTTCATGTCGCGCTCATACAGCTTTCTACTCACCGCTTGCTCGATGGGGATACTGGCTGTCGCGCTCTCAATTAACTTCGGTCTGGCGAACACGATCGTGCAGGAACATGCGCCTTCTGAATTGCGCGGCAGGGTCTCGGCCGTTTTCGGGTTGAGCTTTTTTGGTTTGATGCCAATTGCCGGCCTGGTCGTCACGGGATTCTCCGATCTGATCGGCATGCGCCCTGCGCTCGCGGTCGCATCGGTGACCTATGCGGTCGCCGCATTCTCGGTTTTGAGTCTTGCCGGTCACCACGTTTGCGATCGTCCCGTTTCGCCCACTCCGGAACCGGAGTTCGAACCAGTGGTGTGATCCTTTCGTCAAACTGATGATTGCGTTTTCCACCTGTTGGAACTCTCAACGCCACAAGGCCGGCGATGCAATGCTGCGCGAAATCAAAGACAAGCTTGGATTCGATTTGATCGAGTTAGGCCATGGCATCCGGATCTCGCTGATGCCTGGAATTCAAAAAATGTTCGATGCCGGCAAGGTTCGCTTCAGCAGTTTACATAATTTTTGTCCTTTGCCCGTCGAAGTGATGGCGGCTTCTCCAGACTGCTACAAATTTTCGGCTGCGCACCCGGACGAGCGTGAGCGCGCGATCAAACAAACGTTCCAGACAATTGATTTCGCTGAGCGGCTGGGCGCGCCATTTGTGGTGTTGCATCTCGGTGAAGTGAACATGCGCCCAGTGACCGATCCGCTGATTGGGCTGGCGAAAGCCGGCAAATATCTCTCGCGCAGATACGTGAGACTCAAGCTAAGGGCCGTGCAAAAACGCGAGAGCGTTGCACCCATTTACTTGCAGCGCGTGAAAGATTGTCTGCGCCGCATCGTCGATCACGCTGCTTCGAAAAATATCAAAGTGGGGCTCGAATGCCGTCGCGGCTACGAAGAAATCCCAACCGAGCGCGAATTGCCGGTGTTGCTTGATGAGATGGGATCGCCGCAACTCGGCTACTGGCATGATTTCGGCCACGCTCAAATCAAAGAAAACCTGGCGTTTCTCGATCATGCCGAGTGGTTGGGCGCGATTGGCCCGCGCACGTTCGGCTGTCACGTGCAAGACTGCATCTGGCCTGCGCAGGATCATCAACCGCCTTTTACCGGCGATGTCGATCTTGAGAAACTTGTTCCGCTCCTTCCCGCAAACTGCTTATTTGTCTGGGAAATGCACCCACGCAAGAAAGCCGCTCAAATCCGGCGGTCGGTGCAAGCTTGGAAAGAACGCTTCGGTGAATGAAAAAAATTCTGATCACGCTTTTTCAGCTCACGGTCACAATTGCAGTGCTGTATTGGGTTTATCACGACCCCAACAGGCGCGCTCAGATGGCGGAGGCGATCCGAAACGCGCAATATCGCTGGGTCGTGATCGGCATCCTAGCGTACGGTATCGTAGAAATCTCCGCCGCCATTCGCTGGCACGTTTTACTAAAGGTCCAAAAGATTCATCTGACTCTTCCGCGTCTATCGGGCTTGTTCTTGATCGGCATGTTTTACAACCAGTTCCTGCCGGGCGGCACCGGTGGCGACATTATTAAGAGCTATTTTCTGCTCAAAGAAACGCCAGACAAGAAAGCGGGCGCATTGCTCGCCGTAGTATTCGACCGCCTTATCGGTCTTGTTGCGCTGGTCGCCATCACCGGGACGCTCATCGCTTTACGCTATGATTTCCTCTCCCAAACGACCGAGACGCGTCAACTGCTGTGGTTTTTGCTTTTCCTCCTCGGGTCTTCAATCCTGTTTCTGCTCTCCACCTTTGTTATCAGCGGCTTTAATCTGTTTCATTGGTTGCCCGAAAAATTTCCCGGCCGTGAAAAATTGATCGAAATCTCCGCAGCCTATCATCTTTACGCACATCATTGGCGCGCAACGCTCGTGGCGTTCGGCGTATCGATCGTCGCGCACCTTGCCACTTTCGCCACTTTTCTCTGTGCCGCTTACGCGTTGGGCGCTGCCGTGCCGCTCCTGGATTTCTTTGCGGTGATGCCGGTTGAGCGAACTATCTCCGCGCTGCCCATCAGTTTTGCGGGAATTGGGCTTCGGGAAAAATCCTTATCGGCTCGCTCAGTTTTCTCATCATTCTTGTCTGCTGTATTCCTGGCGCGGTTGTTTACATCTTTTACAAACCGAGCGGCGCAGTTGCACACGTAAGATTGCGCGAAATGCAGAGAGAAGTCGCGACGCTGGAGCACGAAATCAGCGAAACGGAATGAAGAGTCCTTTCAACGTCCAACGCCTAACGCCCAACACCGAACGCTCAATTCAGACAGTTGAACGCTGGAGGTTGGACGTTGCGTGTTGAGTGTTTTCTTTGGAATGAAACGAAAACCTCAGCCCCCCTTTGTTGCCGCCACCTTCGCGATGACGGTGGACGGAAAGATTACGACCAGGAATTTTTCGCCGGTCGATTTTACCTCGCGCGAAGACAAACTGCACTTGTTCCGTCAGCGCGCCCTGGCCGATGCGGTCCTGATCGGGCACACGAGTTTGAAGCGCGACAACGTGCGGCTCAGCCTTCCTGCTGATCTGCAACAAACGCGAATCAAGCGGAAGCAAACTCCAGCACCGCTGCGCGTGATCGTTTCCAACAAGGGCAGGATCGACAGCCGAATGAAGATTTTTCAATCCACCAGCTCGCCCATTCTCGTTTTTTCCACCACGCGAATGCCTAGGAAAACTCAAGCCGCGCTCGGAGAGAAAGCCACCTTGCATCTTGCTAGATCGGATCATGTCGATCTTGCCGAAATGTTGCGAATTCTACGCAGCCAATACCATGTCCGGACGGTCGCGTGCGAAGGCGGTCCCACGCTGTTTCGATCGCTGCTGGAACGCGGTCTGGTCGATCAACTCAATCTCACCGTTGCTCCCTACCTGTTCGGCGGAGCGAGGGCGCCGACTTTGACCGGACTGAGCAAGGAATTCTTGCCGGCCAGTGTCCATTGCCGCTTGGTCCATATGCGGGTTGTCGGCGAGGAGTGTTTCCTGACTTACCGAATCAAGCGTAAGCGCTGAGTAGGCTTAAGGCGCGGGAGGCGTTCTGTGGGTTTGGGCGGTTTCGATTTCTCGCCAGAAGCAAATAGTCCCTTGAGGACACTGCAACGCCCAGGATTGGCCAGATTCGCTATCCAACTTCAAAACTTGATCGCGCGTGACGACGATCTGGTACTTGGGCGGATGCGAAGGCGAAGGTGAACATCCCGCCGCAATGAGTGGCATTACGAGGAGTAGGGCTCCACGTAATGGCGACGTCTTCATAATCGTTGCGCGAGGGGCCAATGTAATCTGATCAGATGCGCGTCTCCTCCGGCCAACGTATATCACCACGGGCTGAGCATTTCAGCAAGCTCCAAAGACGGAACTTTTCGAGCAACTGAGGCGTACGAAACGAATTCAATCTTTGTAAAGTGATTGGGCGAGGCGCAATTCCAATGGAAGAGACTTGCAGTTTCCCGGCGCCGAAACGCCTGTTAAACTGCCGAGCGATGGATGTGTGCCGGATCGTTTTGCTGAATTTCGTCTTCGTGTTTCCCTGCATTTCGGCTTTAGCACAGGCGGTGGTGGAGGGACGCGTCGAACTACCGAAGTCGCATTCGGCGCCGGTGGTGGCCAAGCGATATGAGATTGTTACGCGCGGCGGTGTTCTCTCGACCGAACCGCCAGTGGCAGTAGTTTATCTGGATGGTCTTTTCCCAAAACCGGCTTCGCCTCCGACAAAAGAAATGGCGCAAAAGGATCTTACCTTCGCTACATCGCTTCTGCCCGTACAAGTCGGGACAAAAGTGGAATTCCCCAACCTTGATGACACCTATCACAGCATTTTCTCGTACTCGCCTGCGAAACGCTTCGATCTCGGCCGTTATCGCCCAGAGGAGCGGCCGATTCCGTCACAGGTCTTTGATAAGCCGGGACTGGTGACGCTTCGCTGCGATATCCACGAACACATGCGGGCGCTCATTCTTGTTCTAAATACGCCCTATTTTGTCCTGACGAATCCCGATGGAGGATATCGGTTAAGTGGGCTTCCTGCCGGCCACTACACTCTGAAAGCATGGATTGATAGTAAGACTACGCGCGAACGCCCCGTGCAATTGAAAAGCGGCCAAACGCTGCACGTTGATTTCCCATGATCTCGGAGACCCAACGAAACAAAGGCGGCGTGGCACGTTTCCGGACAAAATTGCTAGCCGCGATGATGCTCGTTGTTTCTGCGATGACGGTTTCGGGACTTTACCTTGCTCAACGCAACGTCACGGCGACGGCAGAACGCGATTCGCGGGAGAACTTTCAAGCGGAACTTTCCTCGCTCGATAAGGTGCAGGAATTGCGCCGCGCAGCGCTGGCCGAACGTTGCAGCGTTCTCGCAGCGAGGTCGCGAATCCACGCCGCGCTGGAAGATAACGCTCTCGATCTGCTATATCCGAGCGCGAAAGACGAATTGCGCGACTTGATGGAAGACGAGGAGCCCTCGCCGCAGCAAGCGGCGGCGTCGCTTCATGCAAGGTTCTATCGTTTCCTAGATTCGACTGGCGGGGTGCTATCGCCGACCAATCCGCGAGATGTCGGAGAGTTAAACCCAGAGGCGGAAGCGCAGCTTGCCTTGAAGAAATTACCTGAAACGCAACAAATCGGTTACATCCGGGAAAATGCCAATACGGAGGACGAGACTGTCGATGAAATAGTGGCAGTGCCGATCTTTTCCACAGAGACAGGCTATGTGATCTCTGCTCTTGTCGTTGGATTTAAGCCTTTCGAGGTAACCGGGAACGCCGCGGGAATGAGAAGTGGCATTTGGCTAAATGGCCAATTGCACATGCCATCGCTTTCAAAATCTTCGCAAGCTGTTTTGGGCAGCGAAATCGCAAAAGCGATCACGAATTCTGATCGCGCGCAAAACAACTTTCGCGTCAACATCGATGACGCGCCGCAGCTCTTATTTTATAAGCGACTTAATCCAACCTCGCTGTTTCCGCCTGCTTATGAAATTTGCGTTTATCCTCTCGCCGATTCAATGGCGCAGCTTCATCGGCTGCGGTGGCAAATTGGCTCTGTGGGTGTGTTGCTGTTGCTCGGTGGTTTCGTGGCCAGCCAATTTGTTGCGGCTCGCCTCTCGCTGCCGGTTGAAAAGCTCGCGGTGGATTCGGAAAAGGATCGTGCGCAGCGAAAACGCGCCGAAACTGCACTTGCTTCGACCAGCGAGGAGTTGAAAAGATCAGCTCGCTATTCAGCCGACGCTTCGCATCAGTTAAAGAGTCCGATCACTGTTCTTCGGGTAGGTGTCGAAAAGTTGTTAGCGCGCGAAGAGTTCAAGCCCGACGTCTACGAGGAGCTCTCTGCGCTTCTTCACCAGACGCACCGATTGACCGGTGTGATTGACGATTTGCTTCTTTTGTCACGCATGGATGCTGGTCATCTTCAAATCGCATCTGCGCCAGTAGATGTTAGCCAGCTCGTCGATGAGTGGCTTGATGACCTTGGCGCGCTCCCCGATTCACCTGACGTGAAGATCGATAAGGAATTTCCTGCCGGCCTGTTTGTGGCTGGCGAAAAACGGTACACGTCGCTCATCGTGCAAAATCTCCTGGAGAACGCGCGAAAGTACAATCGTCCCGGCGGGCGGATCAGGGTAAGCGCACACAGCAACGCCAGGGACATCGTGCTCACGGTCGGAAACACCGGCCGTACAATTCCGCCTGGCGAGAATATTTTCGAACGGTTTCATCACAGCTCGACTCCCTCGGCCGCTTCTGGTCACGGCATCGGTTTGAATTTGGCGCGTCAACTCGCCCGGCTGCACGGTGGCAATTTGCGCCTGGTTCGCTCCGAAAATGATTGGACTGAATTTGAAGTGCTCTTTCTTGCTGCGAACGGTATTAATGCAGTTGCATGAAGTTGTGCGCCGTCAGCCTGTGCGTTTTTGCCTGCACGGCGTACGCTTTCGATGTTGATGATCTCCTCGACCGGCTCGATACCGAGCTTACGATCTCCGCATTTCAAGATGAACTGCGCGCACGATTGAGCGGCACGCTCGATTTGGAAATCTATCACTTCGATCAGCCTGCGCCCGGTCTCATCAACAGCAGCGTCGACACTCTTTTCAATCCGCGTTTGACTCTTTTTCTGGATACGCAAATCGGCTCGCAGATTTATTTCTTCGCGCAGTCCCGGCTCGATCGCGGTTTTGACCCGAGCAATCACGGCGCTCAGATTCGGTTCGACGAATATGCATTGCGCATTACACCGTGGGAAGATGGGCGATTGACAGTGCAAATCGGCAAGTTCGCCACGGTCGTAGGCAATTGGGTCCCGCGACATCTTTCTTGGGACAATCCATTCATCAACGCGCCGCTAATTTATGAAAACGTCACGCCAATTCAGGACAAATCGGCTCCATCTTCACCACTCGATTTTGTCTCCGGCTTATACAACTACGAAAAGTACAGGTTCAATCCGGTAATTTGGGGACCCAGTTATGCGAGTGGCATTTCTCTATCCGGTCAGCTCGGTCGATTTGATTACGCCGTTGAAATGAAGAATGCGTCGCTCTCATCGCGTCCGGAGTCGTGGAACGTTACCGAGAATGGTTTTGAGCACCCGACTTTCAGCGGGCACGCAGGTTTCCGCCCAAACGAAGCCTGGAATCTTGGTTTGTCAGCGAGCGAGGGCCCATATTTTCGGCGTGAGGCCGAAACGACGCTGCCACCTGGACGCGACATCGACGATTATCGCGAGTTTGTGCTTGGGCAGGATGTCAGCTTCGCCTGGCGTCATTTGCAACTTTGGGCCGAATTTTACGAAGCGCGCTTCGAAGTGCCGCGAGTGGGGGACGCCGATACATTCGCATACTATATTGAAGTGAAATATAAATTCACCCCGCAGTTCTTCGGCGCGCTGCGCTGGAACCAGCAACTATTTAGCAACATAAACAATGGAGAAGGCGGTCGTGTTCGATGGAGTCAGGACCTCGGGCGGATCGAGATTGCGGCTATCTACCGCTTTACGACGCACACCCAGCTGAAGCTGCAGTATGGTTTTCAACATGAAACCACCGGTCCTGGTGACGACAATCACTTGGTCGCAGCCCAATTCACGATACGGTTTTAAGGTCGGTCCTCTTTTGAAAACTCATGCGAGTCCTGGTGGTTGAAGATGACGTTCGATTAGCTCGGCAAATTGCATCGGCACTCACTGAGGCTGGGCACGATGCAGTCGCCGTGCACGATGGTGTAGGAGCTTTGGATAAAGCTACGGTGACGCCGTTCGACTTGATCGTACTGGATATTATTCTGCCAGGCATGGACGGGTTTGACGTCCTGCGGCATCTGCGTGCGCAACATCTCACCAGCCGTGTGCTGATGCTGACTGCTCGCGGCGAAGTCAAGGACCGTGTCACCGGGTTGCAACTTGGCGCTGATGATTATTTGCCAAAGCCATTTGCCATGCGGGAGTTGGTGGCGCGCGTAAACGCTCTTGGCCGACGTTATCCGGAGGAACCGGTACTCAGCCTTCGATTTGGCGATCTCGCACTGGACCTTGTTAACCACCAGGTCTATCGGGGTTCGCGCCGAATTGAATTGTCTGCGCGGGAACTGATGCTGCTAAAGGTACTCATGCGCGAGCCGGGCCGCGTTTTTACACGTACCGAACTCTGCGAGCGCGTCTGGGAACACGAGCACGAATATGACACCAAGCTTGTGGAAGTTTTCATCGGACGGTTGCGGAAAAAAATTGGCAATCCTCCGCTGATTCACACGGTGCGCTATGTCGGCTACACGATTCGCGAACCAGGGAAAAATTAGTTGGCCACGAAATAGACGAATTGAGCCGAAAGCACTGAGTTCTCGCCCCCTGAGTTCTGAAAATTCCGTCAACGCACGCGCTGTAGCCACTTCGCTATGCGAGACGCCGCGCCTCAGCCACGCCCAAGGTAACAATGGTGTTACTTTTCCGATGCGGCACGCAACAGGAATCGCTGCGATTCTACGGGCATGAAAGCAATAAGTAATCCTACAGCAAATGGCTCTAGTAGGAGCGAGAGTCGCCCTCTAGAGGATAACTTGGAGAAGAGAATAAGACCCCGTAAACGGTTCATCAGCCGCCGTTCCTTCCTGGGTAAAACGATCGCCCTGGGAGCAGGAACCGTCGGCGCAGGACTGTTGACCAGCATCCGAACCGCAGAAGCAAGTGGCGGTCTTTCACCGGGAGACGCAGCATTGCTTCGCTTCCCAGCGGCGCTGGAGCTACTCGAGGCCGACTTTTGGATCCAATACAACGAACTCGGCGGCATCCAGGATGACGAAGTCCCAGGTGGCAGTGGCAATCCAGACTATAGTGAGGCCTTGGAGGTTATTGAGGATGAAATGGGAGACTATATCCATGACAACACTGATGATGAGATCACTCATCACCAGTTCCTCAACGCCTATCTGGTCTCCAAGGGAGCGGCTCCTGCAAATCTTGATGCGTTTCGCACTCTGATGGGCAGCACCGCGACGGGAGTCAATCCGGACTTGATCGGACATCGGCTCACCAACCTGACGCAACTTACCGTCGATACCAGCTGGTGGACGCGCTATCGCGACGACAGGCATAACCCGGATCTTGATCCAAACTTTGTCTTCAAGCAGGCGGTCCCGACCTTGGGTGTAAACCAGCACACGGCCATTCCTCGAACGGATGCCGATACAAGCGATCCCAATTTCCTACAGGCGATAGCGAATACTGCGGCTTTCCACTTTCCAACGATCGAACAAGGTGGCAATAGCCTCTACCCGTCGCTGGCGCAGAGGGCCACCAATGTGGAAGTGCTGCGTATCCTCATCAGCATTGGCCCGACCGAGACCATGCACTTCCAAACCTGGTCGGATGTGGCGGGTAATGCGCCTCCTCTGACTGCCGTCGATCCGGTAACAGGCGTTAGAGTGAGGTTTCCTGATCTGGAGGTGGAAAACGAGCTCTTCGACAAGGCCCTGATCATGCCAGAGCCATGTCCGTTCCTGGATCGAAGCCTTCCCATTGTTTCGATCATTCGGCCAACGAACACGGAAGGCGTCGCCATGGGTGCTCTCCAGTTCCTGACAAACATGGGGCTTTTCATTGGCCAATCGAATGCGTTCTTTGCCTATATGACCCAACTGGCACAAGACGCCGCCATGGGTGCTCTCCAGTTCCTGACAAACATGGGGCTTTTCATTGGCCAATCGAATGCGTTCTTTGCCTATATGACCCAACTGGCACAAGACGCGGATGCGGCCGAACGCGAGTGCGATTAAACTATGTGACTGCCCAATCAGATAGATAACAAGAAAGTCACGGAACAGTCGTACGTGAGGTTGCGGCATCCGGCGAGTGACAGGGGTTCCCAGTCTCCTCCCTGTCCGCCGGAGCTGCAACCCGCGAGATTTCAATATCCCGCAGCCCTAAGCGGATCGGTGATCCTGCGTGCTGCGTTCGGTATTCTGCCAAACCGTGATATTCGCGGCAGGCTGCCGCGAAATGCATGCTCGCCACAGCGAGTCCGTCCGGTGGCGGACTGGAAGCGTGCGCTCCCCAGCAGGACATGTATAGAGTAGCTTTCTTCCAGCACCCGAATGCATAAAACGAATTCAATCACCATGCGCGCGCCGAGGAAGTCGATCTTCGAAACAGCGGCGAACCTGGAACTGTGGCCGAAGATTTTGCCGCATTATCGCTACATTCGATATCTGGAACGCAGCCCGGAGCGCAATCTGGTAGTGATGGCCGCAACCCGCTCCGGCATTCCGATTTCCTGGACCTCCGAGCAGATCATCGACCGCGAAAAAGTCGAAATCCGCTTTCATCATTTGAAGGCGTTTACGAAAGGCATGCGAGTGGTCTGGACATTCAAGGAAACTCAAGAAGGCGTGCTGGTGGAGATCGCGCACGATCTGCATTTTCGAGTGCGCTTGCTGGCACCAATCGCGGACAAAATCATCGGCGATTTCTTCATTCACCACATTGCAAATAAAACGTTGCACTGTATGAAGGCGTATGTCGAAGCCCAGGCCAAACCGGTGACCGCATGAGCCGAAGACGCGCCGTCATCACCGGGATTGGGCCCATCACATGCATCGGACGCGGCCGGGCAGACTTTTGGAAAGGGATTCTCACCGAGAAGAGTGGAATCAATAGTATTGCCAGCTTCGATCCCGGCGCCTTCCGCGTCCGTTGCGCCGGTGAGATTCGCGATTGGGATCCGGAGGAGTTTTTTCCGGCGCACCGTTTGAAACGGCTCGACCGCTATGCGCAGTTCGCCGTCGCGTCGGCGAAGCTAGCGCTCGATGACGCGCACTTCGATCATTCGCGGGAAAAACCGCAACATCGCGTGGGCGTCAGTTTTGGCACTGCTCTTGGCGGGGTTTGTAA
>WNGF01007049.1_pt1 | contig 23633 bp, 18 predicted proteins | sample 5400641 | NCBI WGS metagenome assembly WNGF01 (sample SAMN13153371, study PRJNA577476) | soil metagenome | isolation source: 80 cm soil or saprolite under grassland replicate 2 | place: USA:California | collected 2016-06-15 | reverse complement strand
CACGTAGGCGATGCCATCCGCGAGGGTGAACGCGACCTCCTGCACCGCGGTCGAGCCGGCCTCGCGGATGTGGTACCCGGAGATCGAGATCGGGTTCCACTTCGGCATCACCTTCGCGGTGTACGCGAAGATGTCGGTGATGAGCCGGAGCGACGGCTCGGGCGGGTAGATGTACGTCCCGCGCGCCGCGTACTCCTTCAGGATGTCGTTCTGGATCGTCCCCTGGAGGTCGGCGGGGCCGACGCCCTGCTTCTCGCCTACCGCCTGGTACAGCGCGAGCAGGATGCCGGCCGTCGCGTTGATCGTCATCGACGACGACACCTGGCCGAGCGGGATCCCGTCGAGCAGGGTCGCCATGTCGGCGATCGAGTCGATCGCGACGCCGACCTTGCCGACCTCGCCGCGCGCGCGCGGGTGATCGGAGTCGCGGCCCATCTGCGTCGGGAGGTCGAACGCGACCGAGAGGCCGGTCTGCCCCGCCTTGAGGAGGTAGTGGTAGCGCTTGTTCGACTCCTCCGCGGAGCCGAAGCCGGCGTACTGGCGCATCGTCCAGAAGCGGCCGCGGTACATCGTCGACTGCACGCCGCGCGTGAACGGGTACTCGCCGGGCAGGCCGAGCCGCTCCTCGAGCCCCGGCTTCACGTCGCCGGCGACGTACACGGGGTCCGCGGGGATTCCCGAGGACGTCTCGAACCTCGCGCGCCGCTCCGGCGTCTTCTTCACGGCCTTCCCGTACGTCCCCTCGAGCCAGCTCTTCTTGTCCGCCATGGGTGACTCCCTCCGTCGGTGAGTCCCGTTCGGCGCCGCGCTACTCGACGGCGCACAGCCTCGCGTTCCCGAGCACGGCCTGCCCCTCCGAAACGTGGAGCTCGACGACCCGGCCGTCCTTCGGGGACCGCAACTCGTTCTCCATGTCGAGCGCCTCGACGACGACGAGCGCCTGGCCCGCCTTCACCGGCTCGCCCTGCTTCACGAGCACCCTGCGCACGACGCCCGCCACCGGCGCCACCACCGTCTGCTTCCCCTCGATCGTGAGGCGCGCGGCGGCGCGCCGGAGCCGCAGCCTCCGCTCGTCGAGCAGCTCGAGCGGCACGACCGCGTGCCGCAGCCGCACGTTCACCTTCGTGTCGCGCCAGTCGAGCATCGCGCTGTAGCTCGCCTGGTCCACGACGAGCGAGAGCGTTCCGTAGTCGTGGCGGAACGCGTCCACGACATGCACCTTCCCGCGCAGCCTCACCTCGAAGATGCCGGGGCGGAGGCGGCGGACCTCGACGGGCTCCTCGCGCTCGCCGTCGTCGAGCAGGGCGACGTAGGTGCTCACCGCAGCCCTCCTCGCAGCGCGCGCGCGCGCGCGACCCGCGCCCACGTGGAGCGGCCCGCGCCGGCGGCGCCCGCGCGGGCGGCGAACGCCAAGGCCTCGTCGTGGTCCCGCTTGAACGCCGAGACCGCCGCCGCGACGATCGCGACCTCCTCGAAGCTCCGGTCCGCGCGACGCAGCAGCTCGGGCCCGTACCTCGCGCAGAACGAGGTGTCGAAGTCGCCCGAGCGGAACGCGGGGTGCGCGAGCGCCGCGCCGAGCCACGCGATGTTCGTCGCGACGCCGTGGACGGTGTACTCGCCGAGCGCGCGGACGAGCCGGTCGATCGCGAGCGCCCGCGTCGGAGCCCACGCGACGAGCTTCGCGAGGAGCGGCTCGTAGTGGTGCGGCACGACGTAGCCCGTGTAGACGCCGGAGTCGTCGCGGACGCCGGGGCCGCCGGGGAGGCGCAGGTAGGTGATCTTGCCCGGCTGCGGCGCGAACCCCTTCGCGGGGTCTTCCGCGAAGATGCGCGCCACGATCGCGTGGCCGCGCCGGACCACCTCTTCCTGGCGCGGGACCTTGCCGCCCCGGGCGATCTCGAGCTGAAGCCGGACGAGGTCGAGCCCCGTCACCATCTCCGTGACCGGGTGCTCCGCCTGCAGCCCTGCGTCGAGCCCGAGGAAGTGGAGGCGGCGCTGCGCGTCCACGAGGAGCTCGACGGTCCCGGCGCCGACGAGCCCGACGGCCCGCGCCGCGCGCACCGCGACCTCGGCGAGCGTCCGGCGCAGCTCGCCGTCGAGCGCGCAGCTCGGTCCCTCGCCGATGACCTTCCGGTCGCGGCGCTGCACCGAGCACTCGCGGTCGCCGAGCTCGATCACCCCGCCGTGCTCGTCCGCGAGGACCTGCACCTCGACCTGGCGCGTCCGCTCGAGCAGCTTCTCGAGGTAGAGCCGGTCGTCGCCGAAGGCCGTTGCCGCCTCGCGGCGCGCCGTCTCCCAGAGCGCCTCGAGGTCCTCGGCGCGGTCGCAGCGCGTCATCCCGTGCCCGGCGCCGCCCGCGACCGCCTTGATGACGACCGGGTAGCCGAGCGCGTCCGCGAGCGCGCGCGCGTCGGCCTCGTCGGCGATCGGCCCCTCCGACCCTGGCACCGTGGGGATCCCCGCGTCGCTCACGCGCCGGCGCGCGGCCGTCTTCGCCGCGACGAGGTCGAGGGTCTCCGGCGTCGGGCCGACGAAGGTCACCCCCGCGCGCGCGACCGCCCGCGCGAAGTCGGCGCTCCCGGCGAGCAGGCCGTAACCCGGGTGGATCGCGTCGGCGCGGGTGCGCTTCGCGGCGTCGATGATCCGGTCGAGGGCGAGGTAGCTCTCGCGCGCCGGCGACGCGCCGACGTGCACGGCCTCGTCAGCGTAGCGCACGTGGAGCGACCCGCGATCCGCGTCGGAGTAGATCGCCACCGTCGAGATCCCCATCTCGCGGCACGTGCGCATGACCCGGACGGCGATCTCGCCGCGGTTCGCGACCAGCACCTTTGCGATCGGCGTCGTCGGGCTCACGCGAGGGCCGCAACCATACCCGCGGCGCACGCGCCCCGTCCAGCATCCGCGAGCGCGCCGCCTCGCGGATCCGCCCGAGTTCCCGCCGGTTTTGCCGGACCGCGTCGAGGCGAGCGTCGCGACGTCGCACGCGCCGCGAGGGGGGTTCCGATGCCCGGCGGGCACGCCCACGATGCGGACATGCCCGACGACGCCGTCCAGCACGTCGCGGCCCCCGCGCCAGACGCCGGGACGCTCTCCGAAGGCCTCCGCCGCCTGCTCGCGGTGGAGCCGGAAGGGCGCGCGCCGCGCCGCCTCGTCGGCGCGCTCGCCGACGCGTTGCCTGCCGCCTCCTGCGCAGCGCTGCTCGTCCACGACGGCGAGGCGTTCGCGCTCGCGGAGGGGGTCGGCCTCGACGAGGCGGCGCCGCTCCGGATCGAGGGGGGGCTCTCCTCCGAGGCGCTCGCGGCGGGTGCGGTGCGGCTCGCCGCCGATCCCGGCGCGCCGCTCCCCGCGGGCACGCGGCTCGGCGCCGCGGCCCCGTTCACGGTCGGCGCGACGCGCGGGGCGCTCCTCGTCGGCACCCGCGGCGACCCGCTCGACGACGCCGCGCTCCTGCTCCTGAGCGCGGCGGCGGACCGCATCGCGCTCCTGCTCGAGCGCGAGCGGCTCGCGCGCGAGCAGGTCGAGGCGCTCGCGGCCGCCCGGCGCGTCGAGGAGGAGGTCGAGCGGCGGCGGCGCGCGGTGGACACGATCCTCGGCATCGTCGGGCACGACCTGAGAAACCCGCTCGGCGCGGTGCACATGTCGGCCGCGCTCCTGCAGAAGCGCGGCGGGCTCGAGGGCTGGCAGGCCCGGACGGTCGAGCGGATGCGCTCCTCCGCGGGTCGGATGGGGCGCATCATCGCGGACCTGCTCACGTACACGCGCACGCGCCTCGGCACCGGCATCCCGATCCAGCGGCGCGAGGCGGACCTCGGCGCGGTCGTCGGGCGCGTCGTGGACGAGCTGCGGGCGGCGAACCCCGACCGCGAGATCGTCGTCTCGCCGGAGGGGGACCTCGCCGGGAACTGGGACCCCGACCGGCTCGAGCAGGTGGCGTCGAACCTCGTCTCGAACGCGGTGGATCATGGCGACCCGGGGACGGCGGTGCGGGTGAGGATCACCGGCGACGCGGACGAGGTCGTCCTCACGGTCGAGAACACGGGCCCCGGCATGCCGCCGGAGGTGCTCGCGCACGTCTTCGAGCCGTTCTCGCGCCCACCCGACGAGCGGAGCCGGAAGGCCTCCGGCCTCGGGCTCGGGCTCTTCATCTCGCGCGAGATCGTCCGCGGGCACGGCGGCGAGATCTTCGCGCGCGCCGACGAGAGCGAGACGGCGGTGACGGTGCGCCTGCCCCGCGGCAGGGACGAGGCGAGCACCGGCGACTGACCCGAGGGGAAGCGAGCGCTACGCCCCGCGCCACAGCTCGCCGAGATCGCCCGGCAGCCGCGCCGCGATCGCGTCCGACTCCTCGCGCGAGAGGACCGCGCGCGCCGCCGCGAAGGCGGCGCGCACGTAGGTCGCCGCGCGCGCGGGCGGGAGCTGGACGAGCCGCGCGACCTCGAGCAGGTAGTCGCCGGCGCCGCTCGGCGAGCGGACGCGTCCGCCGACGGCGACGCCGCCCGCCGCGAGCTCGCGCGCGAGCGACAGCGGCAGCCGCGCCACGAGCGCGCCGAGCGGCGGGCCGTCGAGCGCCGCGCGGAGCGGAGACAGGACCCCGAGCACGATCTTGTGGAGATCCACCTCCGACCCGAGCCGCGCCGCGAGCACGTCGAGGAGCTCGCGCGTCCGCCGCAGCGGGATCCAGTCCGTGCGCGCGTCCAGCTCCGACGGCCCCACGATGCCCGGGAGCGGCGGTCCGACGCCGCCCCTGACGCGATACGCGTCGCCCATGTTCGAGGAAAGATGCCCCCGGGCGCCCTCCGCGCCAGGGCGTGGCCCTGCGCGGGATCCCCCTGAGGCGCTACGGCCTGTTCTCGGGGGGGAGCGCCGCGGCGATCGCGTCCCGCGCGGCGGCCTTGAGCGCCTCGACGCTCGGGTGAGCCGCGGGGAGGAGCGGGTCGAGCACCCGGACGACCGCCTCCATGCGCCCGCGCAGGGCGACCCCGTGCTTCGGGAGCGCCTCCCCGGTCCCCGAGACGGCGATGGGGAAGACCGGGCAGCCGAGCTCGAGCGCGAGCCGGAACGCGCCGTCCTTGAAGGGCTGGAGGCGCCCGTCGGGCGAGCGCGTCCCCTCGGGGAAGAGCAGGACGGGGACGCCGCGCGCGAGGTGGACGCGGCACCGGTCCATCATGCGCCGCACCGACTCGCGGTCGCCGCGCCAGATCGGGACGTAGTCGCTGAGCGCCATGTTCCAGCCGACGAACGGGATCCGGAACAGCTCTCCCTTCGCCACGTACTTGAACGGGCGGAAGAGCCCGTAGAGCACGAGCACGTCGAGGAGCGAGAGGTGGTTCGCGACGAGGACCGCGGCCCCGTGCCACGGCAGGCGGTCCCTCCCGTGCACCCTCATGCGCCAGAGCGGGTTCGCGACGACGTAGAAGCTTCCCCAGCAGCAGGAGAACAGGTGCGACGCGAGGCGGCGCCGGTCGAACGGGGCGGTCGCGGCGAACACGACGAGCGCGACCGCGAAGAGGATCGGCAGGCTGAGGACGAAGAACCCCCAGTAGAGGAGGGAGAAGGCTCGCAGCACGGCGCATCGTCGCTCCGCGCGCGGCGCGGAGCAAGCCACGTTGACGCCCGATCTTCGCGGGATTAGACGTGGCTCGTGGGCTCCGGACGATTTGCGATGGCCGCGCACGCGCTCGCGGTGCTTGCGCAGTCGCGCGACGGCTACCCCTCCGCGTACGTCGCCTCGAGCGTGAACACGCACGCGGTCTTCCTGCGACGCATCCTCGGCGACCTCGTCGCGGCGGGGCTCGTCGACGCGCGGGAGGGGCGCTCCGGCGGCTACCGGCTCGCGAAGCCGGCCGAGAAGATCACGCTCGCGGACGTCTACCGCGCCGTCGAGCGCGACGGGCCGCTCGCGGCGAGCCCGGCCGAGCCGAACCCCCGCTGCCCGGTGGGCGCCGGGATGCGCCGCGCCTTCGCCGCGACGGCCGACGCGGCAGAGGGCGGGCTCCTCTCCGCCCTGCGCCACGAGACCATCGCGGACCTCTCGCGCCGCGCGCTGCGCCTCGGCCGGCGCGGTGGCAGGAGCTCGTAGCGGGAGCAGCCGGACCGCTCGGACGGACGCTTTCGCGCGGACGTCGAGCTGGGCGCCGACGGTCCGGCGCGGGGCGCGCCGCCGTGGCGCGTCAATTCTTGGTTGCGCTGCGCGGGGAGATCCCCTTGCCCGCGGCCTGGGAACTTGTCAAAATCTGGCGCTTTTTTCGACCCGTCCACTCCGCATCCGACCTCGGTCCGCCGAGAAGGCCGCCGGGTGCAATGGGTCCCGCGAACGGACGTTCATCACTTCCCGACGAGGAACGAGCCCCATGTCCACGAAAGCGATGAAGCCCATCCTCACGAACCCGCTCGATCCCCCGGAGAAGGTCGAGTTCACGATCCCGGGCGAGATCTCGCGGACCACCGGCGCGTACGAGGAGGCGATGAGGGAGGGCTACGACCTCCTGCAACGCCCGATGCGGGCCGTCTCGCCCGACCAGATCGAGAAGCAGCACGCGAAGAGCCGCATGACGGTGTGGGAGCGGATCCGGGTCCTCACGGACAAGGAGCCGAACGTCCTCTTCTCGAACTGGGGCAAGAACCTCGACGGCGCGTCGCTCGTCACCGCCATCCTCAACATCAACGGGCGCGACGTCGCGTGCTACGGCCACGACTTCACGGTCCGCGCCGGCTCGATCGACGCGACGAACGGCTCGAAGCTCGCGCGGCTCTTCCGCCTCGCCGGCGAGAAGGGGATCCCGCTCATCGGCATGAACGACTCCGCCGGCGCATTCGTGCCCGCCGGCGTCGGCGGCCTCGACGGCTACGCCGAGGCATTCACGGCGCTCCGCAAGATCAGCGGCGTCGTCCCCTCGATCATGTGCATGTTCGGCTTCAACGCCGGCGGCGGCTCCTACCTGCCGCGCCAGGGCAGCTTCGTCATCCAGCCGAACGACACCTTCTTCGGCCTCACCGGCCCCGGCGTCGTGAAGTCGGTGCTCGGCGAGGACATCACGCCCGAGGAGCTCGGCGGCCCCAAGGTCCACGGCGCCTCCGGCGTCGCCGACCTCACCGTCGCCGACGAGCTCGCCGCGCTCCGCCAGGCGGTCCGCCTGCTCGCCTACCTCCCGGACAACAACTCCGTCGCGCCGCCGTTCGAGGAGACGAGCGATCCGATCGACCGGAAGACCTGGGAGATCAACACGCTCCTCAAGAAGGCCTTCAACTCGCCGACCGGCTTCAACACCCCGTTCGACGTGTCGATCGTGATCCAGCAGGTCTGCGACTACGGCGACTACTTCGAGCTCCAGCCCGAGCGGGCGAAGGAGGTCGTGACCGCGTTCGGGCGCGTCGGCGGCCACGTGGTCGGCTTCGTCGCGAACAACAGCGCCGTCGCCTCCGGCCAGATCGACTGCGACTCCGCGGTGAAGATCGCGAGGTTCGTCCGGTTCTGCAACATCTACAACATCCCGATCATCTTCATGGAGGACACGACCGGCTTCCTCCCGGGCCGCGAGCAGGAGACCCGCGGCATCGTGCAGGCGGGCCGCTCGATGCTCGACGCCATCGTCGACGTCCGAACGCCCCGCATCCTCCTCATCCTGCGCAACGCCTTCGGCGGCGCGTACGCCTCGTACAACAACTACCCGACCGGCGCCGACCTCGTGCTCGCGCTCCCGACGACGCGGCTCGCCGTGATGGGCCCCGCCGGCAAGGAGTTCGTCTACAAGGACGAGCTGCGCAAGATGCGGGCGCAGGCGGCCGAGATGTCGAAGAAGGGCGTCGCGACCCGCACCGCCGCCGGCACCGACGCCGCGGCCGCGAAGAAGGACTCGGACAAGGAGGCGGCCGAGTGGCTCAAGGCCGAGGAGGCCGCGCTCAACCGCCGCTACGAGAAGGAGCTCATGAACCCGAAGGAAGGGCTCACGCTCGGCTCCATCTCCTCGCTCGTCATGCCGACCGATCTGCGCAAGGTCCTCGGCGAGAACATCAAGTTCTTCCTCCGCCACTACAAGCCGTCGCCGATGAGCGGCCCGCAGCGCGAGTTCCACTAGTCGGGCAGCCGCCACCACACTGGAGACGAGACCGATGGCCACCACCATGGACTGGTACAAGGGAAACCCGCTCACCCACCGGGACCGCCGCCTGGGCAAGTCCGCCTCGGCGTGGGCGCGGACCTTCGCGTGCGAGGACCTGAAGCCGCTCATCGTCTGCCGCGGCCCGATCCGCAAGGAGGCGATGGACGTCTTCGAGGAGATGGGGATCACGCACTACGGGATCCTGCTGTCCGAGAAGGACTCGATCGTCTACGCGAACGCCCTCGCGCCGGAGCTCCGGCAGCTCATCGACACGAGCCGCGTCCACCGCGTGCCCGACTACAGCGGCGCCTCCAAGGAGGAGCGCGTCGAGCGGATGAACCAGATCGTCCAGATCGCGAAGGACAACGGGTACGACTCCGTCTTCGCCGGCTACGGCTTCATGGCCGAGGACGAGGAGTTCGTCGCCACCCTCGAGCGGGCGGGGCTGAAGTTCATCGGCCCGAACTCGACGACCCAGGCGCGCGCCGGCAAGAAGGACGAGGCGAAGCGCACGGCCGTGGAGGTCGGCGTCTCGACGACGCCGGGCGTGAACAACGTCACCGCCCGCACGTTCGTCGCGAAGCACAAGACGCGCGCCGCGATCCTCGCGGTCGCAAAGGACCACGACCTCGCGCTCGACGCGAAGGTGGTGAGGAACGAGAAGCTCTCGCTCGAGGAGCTCGCCGACCACGTCCTCATGGCCTCGTACGCGAAGGGGCTCGACCTCTACACCATCGACGAGCTCGGCGAGCAGGTCCGGCGCGAGGTCGCCGAGATGTTCAAGAAGTTCCCCCAGAGCCGCGTGCGTCTCAAGGCGATCGGCGGCGGCGGCGGCAAGGGGCAGCGCATCCTCGGCGGGAGCCTGCTCGCGGTGAAGAGCGCGACGCCCGCGCAGATCGACGCCGCCGCGGCCGAGGCGCCGGCGCTCACGCGCGAGGTGCTGAACGAGGTCAAGGCGACGGGCGTCGGCGACAACAAGAACGTCCTCATCGAGCTCAACATCGAGCAGACCCGCCACAACGAGATCCAGCTCCTCGGCAACGGGAAGTGGTGCATCTCCCTCGGCGGCCGCGACTGCTCGCTCCAGATGCACGAGCAGAAGCTGCTCGAGATCTCCGTGACGCAGGAGGCGCTCGCCGCCGGGATCGCCAAGGCGGAGAAGACCGCCAAGGCCGAGGAGGCCGCCGCGCTCAAGGTCGATCTCGAGATCCTGAAGCGGATGGAGGACGACGCCGCCCGGTTCGGCGCCGCGGTCGGGCTCGACTCCGCCTCGACCTTCGAGTGCATCGTCGACCGCGACCGCTACTACTTCATGGAGGTGAACACCCGGATCCAGGTGGAGCACCGGGTGACGGAGCTCTGCTACACGCTGCGCTTCGCGAACCCCGACGACCCGAAGGACTCCTTCGTCGTCGAGTCCCTCGTCGAGGCGATGGCGCTGCTCGCGCGCCACAAGGAGCGGCTGCCGAAGCCGACACGCGTCCCGCGCTTCACGGCCTCCGCCGAGGCCCGGCTCAACGCGACCGACGCGTCGCTCTCGCCGCACGCGGGTGGCCTCATCCGCTACTGGTCGAAGCCCATCGAGGGCGAGATCCGGGATGACCAGGGCATCAGCATGCCGAACCCCGATACCGGCATGTTCATGCGCTACCTCGTCGCGGGCGCGTACGACTCGAACATCGCGCTCCTGCTCACGCAGGGCGAGGACCGGCTCGCGAGCTACATCCACCTCTCGAAGGTGCTCGGCAAGACGAGCCTGCGCGGCGTGAACCTCGCGACGAACCTCCAGTTCCACTACGGGCTCGTCAACTGGTTCATCGGGCAGAACGTGATGGCGAAGCCGACGACGCGCTTCGTCGTCCCGTACCTCACCCTCGTCGGTCAGCTGAAGGACGAGGGGAACAAGCTCGACACCGCGTTCGCGTTCCAGGAGATGAAGAAGCACTACGTCGCGCAGATGGCGGCAGACGCGCCGAACGACCCGTCCGCGGTGAAGGCGATGTCCGACGTGATGGACCGGAAGTTCACGCTCCTCACCCGCGCGATCGACCGGCTGCTCGACGACCCGCACCTCCTCTCCGGCTGGCTCAGCCTCAACCGCCGCAACTACAAGCTCGAGAACGGCAAGATCGTCTGGATCCGCAACCCGCTCGGCGTGCTCAACGACACGTACGAGTACCTCAACATGGGCTGGAGCTCGAAGGCGCCCGCGGCCGAGGTCATCTGGCAGCACGACCACGAGCTGCTCCAGCGCGCGATCCGCTTCTACCAGGAGCTCCGCAAGGTCTTCGGCCTGCGCAAGGAGGAGTTCTACAAGCTCGCCGAGGTCCTGAAGAACGAGGCGGCGCAGGGCGGCTACGACCAGGCGACCTGGGAGAAGATCCGCTCGGCGCACCTCGGCTTCGAGGCCGGCAACGAGCTGCTCGGGCTGCTGTTCATGCTCGGCGAGAGCGTGAAGTTCTTCGACTTCCGCGTGGAGCCGAACCTCGAGGTGGTCATCCCGCAGCACCTTCACGACCCGGAGCTGCAGGCGAGGATGAAGAAGGTGCTCTCCCCGCCGCCGTCGACGAAGGCCGACGAGATCGTCGCGCCTTACGGCGGCATGTTCTACCGGCAGGAGGCGCCGGGGCGGCCGCCGTTCATCGCCGAGGGCCAGCACTTCGACAAGGGCCAGGCGCTCTACATCATCGAGGTCATGAAGATGTTCAACACCGTGCGGGCGCAGTTCTCCGGCACGATCGACAAGGTGATCATGACCGGCACGGACGGGAGCGTCGTGCAGAAGGCGCAGCCGCTCTTCAAGATCACGCCGGACGAGAAGTTCGAGGCGGTCGATCCGAAGAAGATCGACAAGGAGCGGCGCGCCCGCACGACCGAGCTGCTCAAGGCGGTCGTCATGTCCCCGCGCGAGAAGTTCTACGACATCGAGGCGAAGGACGTGGACGCAGAGGACCGCGCGCGGATGTTCATAGCGGCGGTCTAGACGGGGGTCCCTCGCTCCTCGGAGCGTGCCCTCGCTTGGCGCGCGCAGATCTCGCGCAGCATCGCTCGCGCCCACATGGACTCCACCCCGGCGGGGTGGAGTCCTCTCGTTTTCGGCCTGATCCACGCGGCGGAGCATCACGCACCGCGTCGGAGCGCGGCGCGGCATGGCAGGGACCCGTGACATAGGGGTGACAGGGCCATCGTAGGCTCCGAACCTGAGCCTCCCCTGTCGTTCCAGGAGACCATCATGCTGACCGCCTCCCCCGTCCTCCCAGACGCGAGCGCCGCTGCGCCCCGTCTCGACCGCGCCACGATCCAGGGGATCGTCGCGTCCGGCCGTCGCCTGCTCGTGCAGGGCGGCATGGGGATCCACGCGTCGGACGGGATCGCCGGCAAGGTCGCCGCGCACCGCGGCGCGCGCCTCGTCGGCGTCGGCACCATCTCTGCGGTCCTCAAGACCCCCGAGCACCTCCGCGCCGAGATCCGGCGCGCGAAGCTCGAGGCGCCCGGCGGTTACGTCGGCGTGAACCTCATGGCCGCCATCCACAAGGGCGACTTCGAGTCGCACGCGCGCGTCGCGATGGAGGAGGGCGCCTCGTTCATCGTGCAGGGCGCGGGGATCTCGCGCGAGATCGTGCGCTGGTGCAAGGAGGCCGCCGTACCGTTCGTGGGGATCGTCTCCTCCGGCCGCCTCGCCGCGATGTACGAGAAGTGGGGCGCGGAGTGGATCGTCGCGGAGGGCGCGGAAGCCGGCGGCCACATCGGCGACATCGGCCACCCGCTCCCCGCGCTGACCGCCGAGGTGCTCGGCGCGACGTCCCTCCCGGTCGTGGCGGCGGGCGGCGTGGACGCCTCCGACGTGCAGCGGTTCCTCGCCGGCGGCGCCGCGGGCGTGCAGATGGCGACCCGCTTCCTCGCGTGCAGCGACGGCGACGTGCACGCGAACTTCAAGGAGATGCACCTCGGCAAGACCGCGGCGGACGTCGCGATCATCACGAGCTGCGTGAAGGGCATGAAGGCCCGCGCCGTCCGCAACGCCTTCACCGACCGGCTCGCCCGCGGCGAGGCGGTCCCGCCGCGCTCGAAGGCGTGGTGGTTCGGCAAGGACGGCTACCAGGGCCGGCGGAAGGCCTGCATCGAGTGCCTCGCCGAGAACCTCTGCGTGTGCCGCGCGAGCGGATACAAGGAGAGCTTCTGCATCACCGACGCGCTCCTCGCGGCCGCGGTCCACGGCGACAAGGAGAACGGCCTCTTCTACACGGGGCAGAGCCTCGTGAAGCTCGGCGAGCAGACGATCGAGGAGCTCCCGACGGTGGTCGAGATCCTGGCCGAGCTCGAGGAGCGGCTCGAGCCCGCCTCGAAGCCGGTCACCCCGACGTCGCACCGCGAGGTCGCGGCGTAGCGCCGATCCGGCCCGCGCCGCACCGTTGACCGGCATCAATCGGGCGGCTCCGTACGGCCTGGTCGCATCTCGACCCACGTCTTCTTTTCGGCTACGACTTGAAGGTCCACCGCAGCGGGATCGGTGGACCGAACGTCACTGCCGGCGGATCGAGACTCGAGAAGAGAGCGTCGCATGGCGACTGGAACCGTGAAGTGGTTCAACGACTCGAAGGGCTTCGGCTTCATCACGCAGGACAACGGTGGTGAGGATGTCTTCTGTCACTACAGCGCGATCGCCGGCGACGGCTTCAAGAGCCTCGCCGAAGGTCAGAAGGTGGAGTTCGAGGTGGTGAAGGGCCCGAAGGGCCTGCAGGCGGCGAACGTCAAGAAGGCCTAGTCGCCGCGCGGCGACGCTTCTCGGGCCTGGCTCCTCCGACGAGGGGCCGGGCCCTTCTCGTTCCAGCGCCGGCAGGACGGTCAGGCGAGCAGGAGCATGAGCGCCACGAGCGCTGCGGCGAGCAGCACCGCGACGAAGACGCGGCCGCCGGGTCCCGCGCGCGCGGGGTAGCGCTCGACGCCCGGGCTCGCGAGGCGCGCGCGCATGGTCTCGTCGAGGTAGCGGCGACCGGTCTCCGGCAGGCTCGGGAGGCGCTTCCTCTTCATCGGCGGTCTCGCACGCCGCGATATTACGCCGGCCGCGCGTCGAGCGGAGGCCGTTCGTTGCGGTGCCGCGCTCCCCGACCCAGCGTGACGTGTGGAGGGATCCCCGATGGCCCTGCGCACCCATGAGCTCCACCCGTCTCTCGTCCACGCGCCGCTCGTGCTCCTGCCCGCGACCGCGATCGTCGATCTCCTGGCCGCGCTGCGGCCGCTGGACCGCCGCCTCGACCACGTCGCGCGCCGGCTGTGGTGGGCGACCGCCGGAGGGAGCCTCTTCGTCGGGCTCACCGGGATGGCGGCGTCGCAGGAGATCGAGCTCGGCGACGACCGCGGGCGCGACCAGATGTTCCTTCACGGGGTCGGCAACGTCGCCCTCGTGCTCGCCGCGTTCGGCGTCGCGACGTACCGCACGCGCCACCGCGCCACGCTCACGTCGGCGATCGCGGGGCTCGTCGCGTCCACCGCGTCGATCTACACGGCGTACCTCGGCGGCGTCGCGGGGGACGCGCGCGGTGTCCGGCCGGCAGCGGGTGGACCGCGGTGCCCTCGGCGCCATCGCCGAGGTGGGGACCGGCGCGGCGGCGCCGCCCGGGGCGTAGCCATGCCGCAGCGCGGCCCGGCGCACCGGGTCAGCGCACGTCGAGCAGCTCGACCTCGAAGACGAGCGTCGCCTGCGGCGGGATCACGCCCGGGAAGCCGCGGCTGCCGTACGCGAGGCCGGGCCCGATCGCGAGCTTGCGCTTGCCGCCCACCTTCATGCCGGCGATGCCCTGGTCCCACCCCTTGATCACCTGCCCCGCGCCGAGATCGAAGGAGAACGGCCCGCGCCCCACCGACGAGTCGAACTTCTTCCCGTCCGTGAGGGACCCGGTGTAGTGCACCTCGACGACGTCCCCCGTCTTCGCCTCGCGGCCGGTGCCGACGACGAGGTCCTCGATCTGGAGCTCGGACACGTGCGCCTCCCTCGGGTTACAGCGGCAGGTTGCCGTGCTTCTTCGGCGGGTTCTCGCGGCGCTTCGTGCGGAGCATCTCGAAGGCGCGGATGACCTTCGGCCGCGTCTCCTCCGGCTTCACGACCTCGTCGACGTAGCCGAGCTCCGCCGCCTTGTACGGGTTCGCGTACTCGTCGCGGTACTGCTGGACGAGCCGCGCGCGCTCGGCGACGGGGTCCTTCGCCGCCTGGATCTCCTTGCGCGAGACGATGCTCACGGCGCCCTCCGGCGCCATCACCGCGATCTCCGCGGTCGGCCAGGCGAGGTTCACGTCCGAGCGGAGGTGCTTCGACGCCATCACCGCGTAGGCTCCGCCATAGGCGCGGCGGGTGATGACGGTGACCTTGGGGACCGTCGCCTCGGCGAACGCGTAGAGGAGCTTCGCGCCGTGCTTGATGATGCCGCCCCACTCCTGCCCGGTCCCGGGGAGGAAGCCGGGCACGTCCACGAACGTGAGGAGCGGGACGTTGAACGCGTCGCAGAACCGGACGAAGCGGGCCGCCTTGAGCGACGCGTCCACGTCGAGCACCCCCGCGAGCACGGCGGGCTGGTTCGCGACCACCCCCACCGGCCGCCCGTTCAAGCGCGCGAACCCGACGAGGACGTTGCCGGCGAAGTGCTCGGCCACCTCGAAGAAGTGGCGGTCGTCCACGGTGGCGCGCACGACCTCGCGCATGTCGTACGGCTTCTTCGGCGAGTCGGGGACGATGGTGCGCAGGACGTCGTCGCGGCGCCCGGGATCGTCGGAGCAGGGCTGCGCCGGGGGGTCGTCCACGTTGTTCTGCGGCAGGTACGAGAGGATCTCGCGCACCGCCTTGAGCGACGCCTCCTCGGAGTCGTGCGCGAAGTGCGCGACCCCCGAGCGCGTCGCGTGGACCTTCGCACCGCCGAGGTCCTCGCGCGTCACCTCCTCCTGCGTCACGTCCCGGATCACGTCCGGGCCGTTGATGAACATGTACGAGGTGTCCTTCACCATGAAGATGAAGTCGGTGATGGCGGGGCTGTACACGGCGCCGCCCGCGCACGGGCCGAGGATCACCGAGATCTGCGGGACGACGCCGGAGGCGAGGGTGTTCCGGAGGAAGATGTCCGCGTACCCGGCGAGCGCGACGACGCCCTCCTGGATCCGCGCGCCGCCCGAGTCGTTGAGGCCGATGACCGGGCAGCCGACCTCGAGCGCGAGGTCCATCACCTTGCAGATCTTCTCGGCGAAGGCGCCGGAGAGCGAGCCGCCGAAGACGGTGAAGTCCTGCGCGAACACGAAGACCTGCCGCCCCTCCACGAGGCCGTAGCCCGTGACGACGCCGTCGCCGAGCACCTTCTGGCCGGCCATGCCGAAGTCGGAGGAGCGGTGCGTCTTGAACTTGTCGATCTCCACGAACGAGCCCGGGTCGAGCAGGAGGTCGATCCGCTCCCGCGCGGTGAGCTTGCCCGCCTCGTGCTGCTTCTGGATGCGGGTCTCGCCGCCGCCCTTCTCGGCCTCGGCGTTCCGCCGATCGAGCTGGGCGCGCCGCGCATCGGGATCGATCGGTTCGTTCATGGGTTCATTCACGGTCAGAGGACGTGGCCGGAGCGGGACCACCACCCGGCCCAGGCGCGCGCCGCCTTCTCGCGGTCGGCGGCGGGCAGGTCGGCGGTGTAGACGACCGGCGGCGGCGCGGCGTGGGACAGCTCGACGGACGCGGCGACCCGCGTCTCGCGGTCGGCGCTCGTGAGGCCGGAGAAGAGCCACTCCGCCCGCCCGCGGCCGCGGTTCTCCTTCCACCAGCCGAGCCAGCGCCGCGCGTCGGGCCCGAGCCGCTGCAGGGTGATCGCGGCGAGGGCGTCGGCGGAGGCCTGGGCGGTCTCGGGCTCGCTCGTCTCGAGCACCTGGATGAGCAGCGGGATCGCCGCGGGGTCGCGCAGCGCGCCGATCGCCCGCGCCGCCCGGCTCGCGCGCGCCGAGATGCCCGAGAGGAGGGCGCGCCGCAGCTTCTCGGTCGCCTGGCGCGCGGAGGGCTCGCGGCGCCGGTTGCCGAGCGTCGTGCAGGCGGCGGATGCGACCTCGGGGTCCGCGTCGAGCGCGCGATCGGCGATCGCGGCGAGCGTCGCCGGATCCGGCGGGTTGGCGGCAGGCGGCGCGGCGGGCGCGGGGGCGGGTGCGGAGTGTGAACGTGGCGGCGGCTGCGGGGCCGCGGGGCGCGGGGGCGCAACCCTCGCCGGCGCGGGCGCCGGCGCGGCCTCGATCGCCGGAGGGGCCTCCGCGGGCGCCTCCCCGGAGGCCGAGAAGAACTGGTCCTCGAGGGCCGCGAGCGAGTCGGCGGCCGCGGCCGGTTCGACCGCCGAGGTGGGTTCGGAGGGCGGGGGCTCGGCTGCCGCGGGCGGCGCAGGCACGTCCTCGAGCGGACTCTCCGGCGGCGCGGACGCTGCCCACTCTCCGACCGGCGTCTCGGCGGGCGCCGTCGTCGTGAGCGCCGGCCACTCGAGCGCGGTCCCACCGCGGGGGGCCGCCGGGCTCGGTCCCCCTCGCCGCGCGAAGCTGGGCAGCAGTTCTCCCTCGCCCCCGCGAAGCGGGGGAGAGGGGTGGGGTGAGGGGGCCTGCGGCGGTTGGGCGCCGGCGTCGGGCGCGGGCGCGGGCGCGACGGTGGGGGCGGGCGACGGCTCCCGCGCGGCGGAGGCGGCCTCCGCTGGCGCGCTCGGCGGCGCGCGCCGCCTTCGCCTGTTGCGGTCGCGGATGATCCGCTCGAACGCGCCGCCCACGGTGGAGAGGAACAGGAGCAGATCGCCGAGCCGGCGTGCGGAGACCGGCGCCTCGCCGTTGTCCGCATAGAGGATGCAGACCGGCCGGTCGCGCAGCATCACCGGGTAGACGAGGACCGTGCGCGGCGTTCGGCAGAGGCCGCGCAGGACGGCGTCCGTCCCGGCGACGCCCAGCGCGACGGGCCCGAGGTAGGGGCTCTGCGTCTCGATCACCGTCTTGAAGATGCCCGGGTCGCTCGACCAGATGGCGACGGTCCGGGCGTGGTCGCGCGCCTCCTCGCCGCCGAGCGCGTCGTGGCCGGCCACCGCGTCGCGGGTCACGGCGAACATCGCGGCGAACTCGAAGAAGTCGCGCGCGTAGCGCAGCGCCGTGAGCACCACCTCGTCGCGATGGCGCGCTGCGCCCATCGCCGCCCGCGCGTCCGCGAGCTTCCAGTGGGGCGGCGCGGTGCGGTCGGGGGGAGCGGCGGGCGCTTCCGGCTCGGGGTCCTGCTCGGAGGTCGGCTCCTCCGCCGCGGGCGCGGCGGGGGCCTCGGGCTCCGGATCGTCGAACGGGAAATCCACGCGCTCGAGCGCCTCGGCGAGCGCCGCCGCGAGCGGCTCGAGCGGCTCGGACTCGTCACGCGAGAACCCGGCGAGCGCCGCCGCGGTGGTCGGGGGCTCCGGCCGCGCCTCCGGGCCGGGCTCCTCGTCCGGCGGCGCCTCCGTCCGTTCGGGCACGCCGCCGGCAGCCTCCGCGAGGGCTGCGAGGCGCGGCGGCAGCGCCCCCCCGTAGATGCGGTGGATGAGCTCGCGGACGCGCCACTCGGGCCCGACGTGGGCGGTGAGGTGGAGCGAGAGCATGAAGCTGATCTCGTCGAGGAGACCGAGATCCACCGGGTACGTCGCGACGAGCGCGAGCTCGCGTCCCTCGAGCGCGAACGGCGCGAGTCCGTGCCGCTCGGCGACCCGCGAGGGGAACACCCGGCGCGCGCGCGCGTCGCCCCCCGCCCACGCGGTCCCAGGCGCAGGCGGCAGCTCGGCGGCGCGGGCGAGGTACGAGGTGAGGCGGTCCTCGGGGAGCGCCGAGAGCTCGAGGAGCGCCGTGTCGAGGGCGCCGCCGACGTCGCGCTGGCGCGCGACCGCGCGCGCCATCACGTCGGCGGGGACCGCTCCATCCTCGACGAGGAGCGCGGCGAGATCCTTCGGCACTCGTCGGTTCTAGGGCCCCCCAGCCCGAGGGTCAAGGAGCCTTCACGACCCACGTCCGCGAGACGAGATCGTGGAGCGCGCGCCCCGTCCGCGTGAAGAACGCGAGCAGGAAGCCGAGCCCGAGGAGCGCCGCCGAGACGAGCGCGAGCCCTGAGCGGATCGCGCTCCGCGCCGGCGAGGGCGGCGCGCCGTCCGGCCCGACGACGCGGATCCCCACGAGCCGCTTGCCGAGCGTCGCGCCGCCGAGCGCGTGCGCGAGGGTCGCGTACACGGCGAGCGCGAGCGCGACCGCGCACGCGACGGAGACCGCGATCACGCGCTCCCGGGCGAGCAGGTCGAGGAGCCCGTCGAGCCCCTCCGGCGGGACGGAGAGCGCCGCCCCGGCCTCGCGCACGAACCTCCGCGCGAGCGCGATCCCTGCCGCCGCGAACGGGACGGCGTCGACGAGCCACGCGACCACGCGTCGCCAGTCCTCCGCGCGCACGACGTGCACCTCGCGCATGTCTACCTCGGGGTCGGGGAGCGCGTCCCTGGCGGTGTCGCGCGCGGTTTCGCGCGCGGCGGCGGCCCGGCCGAGATCCCAGTGCGAGCGCTCGAGCGCGGCGAGCTCGTCCGCGTGCTGCGCTTCGCCCTCCGCAGGAGGCGGGCCGGGGAGCGGCGGCGGCAGGACGCCGTGAAACGTGGCGCCGGGGTCGGGGTCGGCGCCGCCGCGTCCGCGCCGTTCGAGCTCGAGCGGCGCGTCGAGCGGCGGCGGCGCGCCCTCGTCGCGCAGGAGCAGCGGCGCCCCGCACCCGGTGCAGAACGGGGTGGGCCTCGGCGACTCTCGTTCGCAGCGTGGGCAGCGCATCAGCGGAGGTCCCCGAAGCGCGCCTGGAGCAGCGCCACCGCGACGATGGCGGCCGTCTCGGCGCGCAGGACGCGCGGCCCGAGCGAGGCGCGGAGCGCCCCGGCCGCCTCGCACGCGCGCACCTCGTCGTCGGTGAGGCCGCCCTCCGGGCCGACGACGGCCGCGAGCGCCGGCGCCGCCGCGGCCTCCATCCCCGCGCCACCTGGGTGGAACACGAAGGCGCGCGTCCCCGGCGCGAGGTCGGCGAGCGCGCGTGCGAGCGACGCCGGTGGGAGCACGTCCGGCACGTCGTCGCGCCCGCACTGGCGCGCCGCCTCCTCCGCGATCCGCCGCCAGCGGGCGGCGCGCTCCTCGCCCTTCGCGGGCTCGAGGCGCACGACCGAGCGCTCCGCCTCGAACGGCAGGACGCGCGCGACGCCGAGCTCGGTCGCCTTCTGGACGACGAGGTCCATCTTCTCCCCTTTCGCGAGCGCCACGAGGAGCGCGATCTCGGCGCCGGGGGCGGGCGAGCTCGCGCGCGGACCGAGGCGGACCGACTCGAACCCCGGCTCGATCGTGGCAGCGTAGCGGCCCCCGCGCCCGTCGAATACCTCGATCGACGCGCCCGGGGCGAGCCGCAGCACGTCCGCGAGGTAGTGCCGTGCCTCGGGGCCGAGAAAGCCGCGGGCGCCGTCGATCCGCTCCGGTGCGAGGTGAAGCCGTCGCACCGTCACGCCGGCCTCCGCAGCGCGAGCAGGCTCCACTCGCCGTCGCGCCGGTCGCCCCCCGGGAGGGGCTCGAGGCCCTCCTCGACGTGGGCGCGCCGGACCTCGTCCTCCTGCGGCGCGAGGATCCCGGACAGGAAGAGCACGCCCCCGGGCGCGACCCTCGCGGCGAGCGTCGGAGCGAGGGCGACGAGCACGTTCGCGAGGATGTTAGCGACGACGACGTCGAACGTCCCCGCGACGGTCTCGACCGGCGCGCCGGTGAGCTCGACGGCGGCGCCGTTCCGCGCGGCGTTCTCGCGGGCGACCTCGACCGCGATCGGGTCGATGTCGTTCGCCGCGACCCGGCCCGCCCCGAGCTTGCGCGCGGCGATGGCGAGGAGCCCGGAGCCCGTGCCCACGTCGAGCACCGTCGCGCCGGGACGCGCCGAGAGCAGCTCGGACAGCGCCGCGAGGCAGAGCGAGGTCGTCGGGTGGGTCCCCGTCCCGAACGCCATCCCGGGGTCGAGCACCACCTCGACCGAGCCGGGCGGCGGCGGCGCCTCGATCCACGACGGGCGGACCCGCACCCGGCCGACGTCGAGCGCCTTGAAGTCCTTCTTCCACCCCTCGCCCCAATCCTCGTCCGGCACCTCGGTGAGCGTGCCGCCGTTCGCAGCGTGTGCCGCCTCGGCCGCCTCTCGCTCGGAGAACCAGGCGACGAGGAGCGCGCGGCCGGGCGGCGGCAGCAGGGTGCCCGGCATCGGCGTCCCCTCGCCGTCGCGGACCTCGACGCCGCTCGCGTCGAGTTCGAAGAGCTCGGCCGCTTGCTCCTCGGCGAGGGGGGCGTCCGTTTCCAGTGTGAGCGACCAGGTGGCCATGCGCGCCGAATGGTAACAGCGCGGGCGTCGATATCGAATCCGCGCCGATTTCGTGCCGGAAGGGCAGGCGGGGTACGATTCGACCCCGATGGCTTTTCACGTGCTTCTGGTCGAGCCGGACGCGGCGCTCGCGGACGAGATCCGCCGTGCGTTCGCACCCCTGGGCTTTTCGGTCACCGCGCTCCAGGCCGGGGAACCGGCGCTCGAGCGCTGCAAGGAATCGTCGCCGGACCTCATCCTCCTCGCGGCGGAGCTGCCCGACATGAGCGGGTTCTCCGTCTGCAACCGGCTGAAGCGCGCGCTCTCGTCGGTGCCGCTCGTCCTGTACACCGCCGAGGCGACCGAGGCCGCGATCGAGGCGCACCGCGCGACCCGCACGCGCGCCGACGATTACCTGCGAAAGCCGTTCGACGTCGCGGACCTCCTCGCGCGCGCCGCGGCCCTCCTCCACGCGGATCAACCGGGCCCGCCGCCGCCGCCCGCCGCGCCGCCCGCCGCCCCGCGCCCCGACGGCCGGCGCGCACCGCCGGCCGAAGAGGTCCCGGTGCTCCAGCGCGTGGACTCCGGCCAGGTCGCCGCGCGCGGCCTCGCCGCGCTGCAGGAGGCCTCGGCCCCGCCGCCTTCCCCGTCCGCCCCGAGGACGGCCACGCGGCCCGGCACGCCGGCGGTGGCGCCCGCCGCCTCCGCGCCCCCGCCCTCGCCGGGCTCGACGGCGCCGTCGCAGATGCCGCCACCGATGCCGCCGCAGCGCCCGCAGACGGTCGGGCGGATGAAGGCCGCGGCCCCCGCGCGCGATCCGTTCCTCGTCATGGACGAGTGGCCCCGCGACCCGGCGCCGCCGAAGGGGACCCCGGACGAGAAGCTCGAGTACTTCCGCGACCGCCTCCGCGCCCGCGATGGGTTCCTCGCGAAGGTGCGCGACGCGATGGGCGAGCTCAAGGCCATCCAGGCGCAGCTCGGCGGGGAGCGCGACCTCCTCCAGAAGGAGCTCGAGCAGGAGCGCGACCGCGCCCTCGAGCTCGAGGCCCGGCTGCAGGAGGGCGCGCAGGACGCCGCCGCCCAGACGGCGCGCATCGACGACCTGCGCCGCCAGCTCGAGGAGAGCGAGACGACGCGGCAGTCGCTCTCCGACGTCCTCTCGGAGACGATGCAGCAGAACGAGGCGTCGGAGCAGCAGTGGTCGACGCGCATCGCGGAGGTCGACGCCGACCGCGCCCGCCTCGAGACCGAGCTCGCGGAGCAGGCCGAGGCGCACGCCCGCGCGGTCGCGGCGCTCGAGGCGGACCGCGCCGACGAGCGCGCCCGCGCCGAGGCGGCGCGCGCCGAGCTGGAGGAGACCCACGCGCGCGCGCTCGCGGCCGAGCGCGCAGCCCGCGAGGAGGAGCGCGGCGACGCGACCGCGAAGCTCCAGCTCGCAGAGGAGCGGATCGTCGCGCTCGGCGTGGAGCGCGACCAGCTGCAGACCGACCTCCTTCGCCGCGAGGAGGAGGCGCGCGAGCGCGCCGTCGCCCTCGAGGAGGCCGCGGCGCTCCGCCAGCGCGCCGCGGAGGACGACGCGGGGGCGCTCCGCGCCCGCCTCGACGAGGCGACCGGCCGCGGCGATGCCCTGCAGGAGGAGCTCTCCGAGGCGCGCGCGCGGGTCGCGACGCTCGAGGAGGAGGGGCTCCACGCCGCCGACCAGCGCGGCGGACTCGAGGAGGAGCTCCGGCAGGCGCGCGCCGAGGCGAAGGCCTACGACGAGAAGGCGGTCGCGAGCGAGCACGCGTTCCACGCGAAGGCGGCCGAGCTCGCCGCGACCGAGCAGCGGCTCCGCGACCTCGCCGCCGCGCTCGACGAGGGGCGCGCCACCGCGGAGGGGACGCGGGGTGAGCTCTCCCGCGTCGAGACGGCGCGGGGCGACGCCGAGCGGCGCGCAGCGCAGGTCCAGGCCGAGCGCGATCAGCTCGTCCGGGAGGTCGACGGCGCCCGGCGCGAGGCCGACGCCGCGCGCGACGAGACACGGGCCGAGCGCGACCGGACGCAGCAGCTCCAGGGCGAGGTCGCCCGCCTCGCGAAGCTCGAGCCGGTCGCCGAGGAGGCGGCGCGGCTGCGCCGCGATCTCGTCTCGCTGAAGGAGCTCGTCCAGCAGCGCACCCAGGCGGCCGAGTCCGCCGCCCGGGCCGCCCATGCGGCGGGGGCGGAGCGCGGCCGGGTCGAGGAGCGGCTCGCGGTGGAGGGCGGGCGGCTCCAGGCGCAGGTCGCGCGCCTCGAGCAGGAGATCGCCGGCGCGCGGCGCAAGGTGGAGGAGCTCGAGCGCGACGGCGCCGCCCGCGAGGCGGCGCTGCGGAAGGCGAGCCAGGACGCGGAGCAGCGGCGCAGGCAGGTCGCCTCGACCGCGGCCGACGCCGAGCAGCGCCACGGCGCGGAGGTCACCCGCCTCAAGGCCGCGATGGTCGATCTCGAGCGGCACCTCGAGGTGCGCGCCCGCGCGGAGCTGCAACTGAAGAAGCGGGTCCAGGAGCTCGAGCGCGCGGTGCAGGCGCGCCCCACGGCCGCCGCCGCCGATCCCGCGGAGGTCGCGAAGCTCAAGGCGAAGATGGCGAAGATGGCCGAGGACATCGACGACATGCGCGGCGAGAACGACTTCCTGAACGGCGAGGTCGCCCGCTACGTGCAGAAGAACAAGGACCTCGTCGCGCAGATCGCGTCGCTGCGGGAGAGTTGAGCGGCGGGGGCGGCGGGCGGAGGCGCGCCGTGCGGAGGTTAGCGCGCGGCTTGGCGGTCATCCTCGAGCGTGGCCCCTGAACTGTCGGTGCAGTTGACGTCCGACCGGCGCATTCGCACGTTCGCGACCGGTCGCACGCATGCGAACCTGGAGCTTCGCCCAGGCCGAAGGAGGCACACCGATGAGGTTCGGATCGCGCAACGCGAATCGTTGGCTGCTTACCGCTGCCGTCTGCACCCTTTCCGCGACGGCCGCGCTGGCCCAGGGGACCAAGCCGACCAAGCCCCTTTACGAGCGCCTCGGCGGCGGGGCCGCCATCAAGGCGGTCGTCGACGACTTCGTCGCCACTGCCTCGGGCGATCCGGCTGTCAACTTCACCCGGAAGGGCACGGCCAAGGAGTGGCAGCCCACGGACGCGAACGTCGCCAGGCTCAAGAAGCGCCTCGTCCAGTTTCTCAGCATCGCCTTC
>WNGF01004358.1_pt1 | contig 23633 bp, 16 predicted proteins | sample 5400641 | NCBI WGS metagenome assembly WNGF01 (sample SAMN13153371, study PRJNA577476) | soil metagenome | isolation source: 80 cm soil or saprolite under grassland replicate 2 | place: USA:California | collected 2016-06-15 | reverse complement strand
ACTGCCTTACAATGGCCGCGTGGAACGCAACCTGGCAAACGTCAAGTGGACAGGCTATTTGGGGGCCGTACTTGGCATTGGTGTTCTCACTGCTTTACTTGCCCCTTTTCACGAGCAAATAAATTCCACGACAGTCGCTCTAGCTTTCCTGCTGGTGGTTCTGTTTGTTGCGTTGTTTTGGGGAAGCAGGCCTGCTCTCTTAGCCTCTGTCCTGGGAATGCTTTGCTTTAATTTCTTTTTTCTTCCACCGCTTTATACTTTCTCAATTGCCCATTCACAGAACTGGGTTGCCTTGACCGCTTTTTTTACCACCGCCCTCGCGGTCGGTCAGCTTTCCGCTCGCGCAAAGCGACGAGCGGAGGAAGCGGAAGTGGGAAAACGCGAGATCGAGCGCCTATACAAACAACTACAGACTGCGTTTGAACGTGCGAGTCATGCGGAAGCCCTGCGGCAAAGTGAGCGGCTAAAGTCGGCCTTGCTTGACGCTGTCACACATGATCTGCGCACTCCACTAACGTCGATCAAGGCGTCGATTACGACTCTGCTCGACGAAGCAAGGGGCCGACTGGATCAGGACCAAGCGATCACCCTGGATACTGAATCTCGCCTTGAGATGCTGGAAGTGATTGATGAAGAGAGCGATAGGCTAAATCGTTTCATTGGCGGGCTAATCGATCTGGCGCGTATTGAGGCGGGTGAACTACACCTTCGCCGGCGCTGGGGAGCCGTAGATGAAATCATTTCAACCGCGCTGGCCCGCACCGAGCCGTTTACCCAGGGTCGCGAAGTAGAGGTAAAAATTGAAACGGAATTGCCCGTCGTGCGCGTTGACGAACGTGCGGTAAGCGAAGTCGTCTACACGCTGATTGACAACGCTGCGAAGTATTCTTCAGCCGCCGCAAACATTAAGATCAGTGCCCAGCGGTCTGGGGATGGAATGATCCTGATGACCGTAGAGGACCAGGGAAGAGGCATCGCAGTTGATTTGCGCGAGCGGGTTTTCGATAAGTTCTTCCGCGCAACTCGCGACGGGGACATTAGTACTCATCAGCCCTCCGGCACCGGGATGGGTTTGGCGATCGCCAGGGGAATTGTCGAGGCCCATGGCGGAAGGATCTGGATCGAATCAGGCACTCATGGGATGGGAACAAAGGTCTTGTTTACGCTGCCGATTGGAGACGAAGAAGTAGCAGACGAGTCAAAGCAGATCGTCTGAAGCTACTTAACTCTATGAAAGAAATACCACGAATTTTGGTGGTCGATGACGAGCCGCAACTGACACGAGTGCTGCGCACGGGGCTCAAGTCGCGCGGCTATGATGTGCGCGTTGCCCCTGACGGGTTGGCCGGATTGGAGACGTTTAGCGATTGGCATCCCGATCTGGTAATCACCGATCTGGCGATGCCGAACATGGATGGACTGGAGCTTTGCCGGCGGCTGCGGGCCATTTCGCCGGTCCCCATCATTATTCTCTCCGCTAAGGGAGAGGAAAAAATCAAAGTCGAAGCGCTGGATATCGGTGCTGATGATTTTGTTACCAAACCGTTTGGAATAGACGAATTGCTTGCACGAGTGCGGGCGTCGTTGCGCCGTGCCTCTACGCCCTCTACCACTGAAGCAGCAGCAACAGTGTTGGAGGCCGGCGACTTTCGCATCGATCTCGAGTCACGAAAGGTTACTGTGCATGGTCGTGAAATTCACTTAACGCCGAAAGAGTTTGACCTGTTGACCTACTTCATGAACAACTCGGGAAAGGTACTGACGCACCGCAATCTGCTGGGCGCGCTATGGGGTGGCAACTATGTCGAACAGAATGAGTATCTGCGCGTGTTTGTAGGCAACTTGCGAAAGAAGCTGGAAACAGATTCGTCGGTTCGACGGTATATTCTCACCGAGCCGTGGGTTGGTTATCGTTTTAATCCAGGCGAATAGCTATGGACGGTAATATCTCGTAGCCAGTGTTTGAATGAGGAAGTCATAGCGCATCTTTGCGCATCCTTCGCGTAATTACCGATTCTAAGTTCTGCTCTGTGGTAAGACTCAACCACGGAGAGCGCATCGACTTCGCAAACAGCCGCCACGAGAGCGAAGTTCTCAGAATGCACAAGACGCCTTTTCCAATGCTCCTTTTCTGAAAGGAACTGACATGCCTGCAAAGGACTTGAAGCAACTATTGGAACGAATCCACCTTCGGCTGGATGAGAGCTTCGTGGGCATCGGCGCGCAGGTTGCCGATCTGGACGCCGCAGACCTGGTTGAATTGCTCAATCAATTGACGCTGGCAGAAGCAGCCACAGTGATATCGATGCTACCGGTGCCACGGGCGATCGAGCTGTGTGATCAGCCGACTATGCGCCGTCGCGCAGCAATTCTTGAACAACTTGAACCTGAACGGGTGGCGGAAATATTGGCGGGACTCGCAGCCGACGAGCGCACCGACATAATTCAGCGAATGGGGTTACACGAACGCCACCGTATTCTGCCAAAGCTTAGCGAGGAGCTTAGAGCGGAACTTGAGGATCTGCTGCAGTATCCCGAGCATACGGCGGGTGGAATCATGACCACGGAGTTCGTCCGTCTTGGTCCCGGAATCACCGTGGGCGGGGCGCTCAAACACATCCGTTCAGTGGCACGAGAAAAGGAGTCTATTTATGCCTGCTACGTTCTTGAGCCAGGTTCCGACAAATTACTTGGCGCCGTTTCACTTAGAGACTTAGTGATGGCCGAGCTCGATGCGCCTCTCTCCTACGTCATGAAACGGAAGCCGGTCACCGTAAGTGCCCTTGACGATCAGGAAGCGGTTGCAAAGAAGATTGGCAAATACAACCTTCTGGCTGTGCCAGTGTTGGAAGAAGATGGGAATGTTGTCGGTTTTGTGACTGTTGACGACGTGATTGACGTGCTGGTTGAAGAACAAACTGAAGACATCCTGCGAATGGCCGGCGTGGATCCGGGGGCACTCGATAAACCCTACTTCAGCAACTCTATTCTCCGCGTTGTCCGCAAGCGTATAGGCTGGCTGCTGCTTTTGTTTGTGGCAGGTACCTTAACAAGCGCTGTGCTGCATCGCTTTGAAAACGAGCTGGCAGCGGTCGTTGCGCTAGCTTTCTTTATTCCGCTTCTTATAGGTACTGGCGGCAACGCGGGCGCGCAAACTGTGATGACAGTTATTCGCAGCCTCTCACTGGGCGAAGTCGGAGTGCATCACGCCTGGCGAGTAGTTCTTCGCGAAGCAACCACGGGAATGGTCGTAGGACTAATGGTGGCGATAGTGGCCTTTGGTCAGGCATTACTGTGGCGGGCCCCGCTGCCCTTGGCTTTGACTGTCTCTGTGACGATGTTTGCGATCTGTGTTTGGTCCACTACGGTGGGATCACTAATTCCAATTGCAGCTGAGCGAGTCGGGGTCGATCCTGCCGTGTTGTCGGCGCCATTAATCACGACCCTCGTTGACGCTACGGGCCTCGTCATCTATTTCACCATCGCCAAGATCATTCTGCGCGTATGACTCACCAGCAGGAGGTAGAGGACAGAGCGCCGCATGCCGGCGCTGGATGTCCCCACAAGTCTTCCTGCTTTTTTGTTTTCCAGCCGTTGTTTTCTCTATCCTCTGCCTCTGTCCTCGATCCTCTGCTTTCTTTACAAACTTTTTATGAACTCTTTACACCACTTTTATATCCCGGGTCGTAATCTCTCTTTGTTGACAATTTGTCTGCCGAAGCTGCTCACGGTTGCAATTGCACCATGAGGAGCAGCGCGGGGGAACCAGCCGTCTCGCAATTGCGGGACACGGGGCGAATCGTGAAATCCACGTAGGACACTTCCCCTTAGTCCGAGCCCGTCAGCTAACCTCGTAGGCTTAATGGGAAGAACACTCCGTTAGGGCGCGACCATATTTATGAAAGGGCGCGGGAGCGTAGAGCTTCCGCGCTTTTTCGTGTGCGCGGAAGAGAAGGTGAACCCGATGAGAATGTCCAGTAAAGGCTCGAAGATCTCCGGCACAGAGCAGTGCAGTACCGAGTTTCAATATCGCGGAAAGGCCGAACCATTTGGATGGCGAGAAACCGGCGCGATGTTCGGACTAGGCGGCGGCCTGTTTTGTAACGTCTTCGGGTTGTTTTTAACCGCAGTTGCCTGGTTCATGAGTACAGGAGGAATCGCTCCGACCCTCCACAGTATAGGAACTGTTCTGCTGTTGGCGAACATTCCGCTGCTGATGGCCGGCGCTCATTGTCTGGACCTGGTCCAGAACAAGAAGCGAATTGCAGTTCTCATGAAGCTGGGTAGCAGTTCATCGCGCAAGGATTTGAGAGAAGGATAAGAATTTGGCCTACTCGGTTGGTAATGCAAACGCGTCAAAGGGCAACCACTTCTTCTATTTCGAGCTTGGTTACAACTTCAATTGAACGTGAGGTCGAGTCTTAAAGAAAAACAGACAGAAGCGAAGCCGTCGTCAGGGCGAGCTAAGCTCCGGTGGAGCGTTCTCTTGAAAGATCTGAGTTTTCTCGGTTCTGTCTCTCTCGCGCAGTTGATGGTCTGGCGAGTGCTTCGTCGCTTGCGCCGCGAGCGCGCCGCTCGTTTCAAGCGAATTAAATTGGTGCCGGACGCAAACGGTGAAAGGGATGGCGAGTAGATTGCTCGTAAAAGGTTAGGAGACCTCAATGCTGGATCTGATCTTTATCGCTACGACGATTGTTTTCCTTCTGATCGCGCTGGCTTACGTGCGCTTTTGCGAGAAACAACAGTGAGGGAATTGTAATGAGCCTGGAAACCATTTTGTTACTGGTGGTATCCGCGCTGCTGCTCGTTTATTTGATCTATGCGCTTTTGAAACCGGAGAAGTTCTGAAAGGGCAGGAGACAGAATCCAGAATTCAGGAAATAGAATAAATGCACTCAGTGGCGACCATTCTAACTGACTCTTCTGAATTCTGACTCCTGAGTTCTGAGTTCGGTACTGATGCAGTTTGGATTTTTTGCCTATGAATGTCGATTTCACTATAGCCTTAGTGGCATGGGGTCAGTACCACCTCGCGGTAGCGGGTGCGAGCATTGCGGCCGTGAAATCGCCTGCTGGCAGGCGGAACCCACCCGCTACCGCGAGGTGGTACTGACCTCATGTCACTGCGACGAACGATGATCAGCGTTCGCTAATCGTGCTGCTAGTCAAACTGCATCAGTACTCTGAGTTCTGACTCCTGACTCCGTTTTTCGAAGGATTGTTATGACTTTTAATGGCTGGTTACAAATTCTGGTTTACCTTTTGTTGCTGCTGGCGGTGACGAAGTCGATTGGCGTGTTCATGACGCACGTCTTCAACGGTGAGCGCACATTTCTTCATCCGGTGCTTCGGCCCATTGAGCGTCTTATCTACCGGCTGACCGGAGTCAACGAAGAGCGCGAGATGCGTTGGACTGAATACGCCGCTGCGATGTTGCTCTACAGCGTGGTGTCGATGCTCGTGCTCTACGCACTGCAGCGGCTGCAATATTATCTGCCCTTCAATCCGCAGAAACTGGCAGGGGTCAGCACTCACTCGTCGTTTAATACGGCCGCATCTTTTACTACTAATACAAACTGGCAAGGATACGGCGGCGAGACGACGATGAGCTACCTGACGCAGATGGCGGGACTGGCTTATCACAACTTTACTTCGGCAGCGGTCGGCATGGGCCTGGCTATCGTTTTCATTCGCGGCATTGCGCGGCGCGAAACCGACGTGCTCGGCAATTTCTGGGTAGACATGGTGCGCGGGGCCCTTTACATCCTGCTGCCGTTGAGCGTCGTTATGGCACTACTGCTGGTTTCCCAGGGTGTGGTGCAGAACTTTAAACCGTATGACACAGGACACCTGGTTGATCCCACGATCACGGTCGAAGTGGATAAGAAGGATGCCGACGGAAACGCGATCACTGATGCGCAGGGAAACGCAGTCAAGGAGACGCAGCCTGTAAAGGAACAGGTCATTGCCCAGGGACCGGCAGCGTCGCAGATTGCCATAAAGCAGCTCGGCACGAATGGCGGCGGGTTTTTCAATGTCAATTCCGCCCATCCATTTGAGAACCCGACGCCGTTTTCCAACTTCCTGGAGCTGTTTGCGATTCTGGCGATTTCCGCAGGTTTCACGTACACGCTGGGCCGCATGACACATTCACAAAAACATGGCTGGGCTGTGTTTGCGGCGATGTTCTTCCTACTCTTCGTTGGCGTCCTGGTCTGTTACTGGGCGGAAGCCAGAGGTAATCCAATCTTTCCAGCTAATGTCGATCAATCCGTTTCCGCGTTGCAGCCGGGAGGCAACATGGAAGGCAAGGAAGTGCGATACGGGATAGCGAATTCTGTGTTATGGGCCACGGAGACCACCGACGCTTCAAACGGCAGCGTCAACAGCATGCATGATTCCTACACGCCGCTCGGCGGGTTGGTGCCATTGACGAACATCCTGCTGGGCGAAGTGATTTTCGGCGGCGTCGGGGCGGGGATGTACGGAGTCCTGGTAATGATCATTCTCTCGGTCTTCATCGCCGGTCTTATGGTCGGGCGTACGCCGGAATACCTGGGCAAAAAAGTCGAAGCCTATGATGTGAAGATGGCCATGCTCTACGTCCTGATATTTCCGCTCTCGATCCTGATCCTGACGGCGATTTCAGTGCTCTCGGATAAATTCGGGTTGACTTCGCTCAACAACAGCGGCCCACATGGTTTGTCGGAAATTCTTTATGCCTTCACATCCGGCACAGGCAACAACGGTTCAGCCTTTGCCGGGCTGAACGCCAACACGCTCTGGTACAACACGACCATCGGGATCGCGATGTTGGTGGGTCGTTTTCTGATGATTATTCCGACACTGGCGATTGCCGGTAGTTTGGCACGAAAGAAGGCAGTGCCACCCTCACTCGGAACTTTTCCGGTCACCACACCATTGTTCACCGCACTGTTGGTAAGTGTGATTTTAATTGTTGGAGCTTTGACATTTTTCCCCGTGTTGAGCCTGGGACCAATTGTTGAGCATTTGTTGATGCATGCGGGGAAGACGTTTTGAAAAGAATGGTCTTGGGCCTTTGGGCTTTGGTCTTTGTTTCGCGATTTGAACCGCGAAGCGGTTATGGCCTCCAGCCCAACGTTGCCGCTCCGCGGCTACGTTGGGTCGGTATGGAAAAGAGGACACAACCCCATCGGGGTTGCGGCGGATTGGAATTGGATACCCAGGGTAGCCGTAGCGGCAACCCTGGGCTGGAGGTCATAACCGCTTCGCGGTACTTGATGTCCTTAATTCAACAAACCCAGATCCAACGACGGGACGCGAAGACCCAAGACCAAAGACCAAAGACCTAAGGCCAGACGAGAAACGATGACTAAGACAACAAACAAACAAGCAATCTGGAACGCGCAGATCGTCAAACGAGCAATTGTTGATTCATTTAAGAAACTGAATCCGCGCAAGATGATGGGCAATCCCGTTATGTTTGTCGTCGAGGTTGGCAGTGTCTTGACGAGCCTGCAACTCATTCGGGGACTTATCGCGCCCACTCCTGGTGTAACGAATAGTGGATTTGAGCTGCAGATCACGCTCTGGCTCTGGTTTACGGTCTTGTTTGCAAACTTCGCCGAAGCAATGGCGGAAGGGCGCGGAAAAGCGCAAGCCGACAACCTGCGCAAGTCGAAGACTGAAACCATCGCCCACCGTGTCATAAGCGGCAATCAGACCGAGGATGTCCAGGCGCCACAACTGCGCAAGGACGATTTCGTAATTGTCTCGGCCGGGGAATTCATACCTGGCGACGGAGAGATTACCGAAGGCGTCGCCTCGGTCGACGAATCAGCAATCACCGGTGAGTCGGCTCCCGTCATTCGTGAAGCAGGCGGTGATCGGTCCGCGGTCACCGGCGGCACGCGCGTGCTTTCAGATCAAATCAAAATTCGCATCACCTCGAATCCCGGCGAGACGTTCATCGATCGGATGATCGCGCTTGTCGAAGGCGCTGAGCGACAGAAAACACCGAACGAGATTGCGCTGAACATTCTGCTCGCGGGACTGACAATCATCTTTCTCCTGGCGGTGGTAACCCTGCAGCCTTTCGCCATTTATTCGGGCGCGCCGCAAACCATCTTTGTTCTCATTTCCCTTCTTGTCTGTTTGATTCCGACTACGATCGGAGGCCTGCTCTCAGCCATCGGCATCGCCGGCATGGACAGGCTGATTCAACACAACGTGCTTGCCATGTCAGGCCGTGCAGTGGAGGCGGCGGGCGACGTGAATACTCTGCTGCTCGATAAGACCGGAACCATCACCTTAGGAAATCGCCAGGCCACGGCTTTCATTCCATTGCCGGGGGTGGACGAAAGAGAGCTGGCGGAAGCTGCACAGTTGTCCTCTTTAGCGGATGAAACTCCGGAGGGACGTTCGATTGTGGTGCTGGTAAAAGAGAAGTATGGCCTGCGGGGACGAGAACTGGCGCCGCACGAAGCGACCTTCGTTCCCTTCACGGCGCAGACGCGCATGTCCGGCGTTGATTTCGACGGTCGTGAGGTACGGAAAGGCGCGGCTGATGCAATCCAGAAATATCTCGGAACCTCCGGCGGTCACCTGCTGGGTGATCTGAGCGCCATAGTTGAACGCATTTCGCGCGAAGGCGGCACGCCTTTGGTAGTTGCAGAAGATCGACTGCCACTTGGTGTGATTGAACTAAAGGACATCATCAAGGGTGGAATGATCGAGCGCTTCAATCAGATGCGGCAAATGGGGATCAGAACCGTCATGATCACAGGTGATAATCCTTTGACAGCTGCCACGATTGCCCGTGAGGCCGGCGTTGACGACTTTCTCGCGGAGGCGACGCCGGAAGACAAGATGGCGCTGATCAAGCGTGAACAGGCGGGTGGCAAACTTGTAGCCATGACTGGCGATGGAACTAATGATGCCCCTGCCCTCGCGCAAGCTGATGTTGGCGTGGCGATGAACACAGGCACGCAGGCAGCCAAAGAGGCCGGCAACATGGTCGACCTGGATTCGAATCCGACAAAGCTGATTGAGGTCGTCGAGATCGGAAAACAATTGTTAATGACGCGAGGCGCACTGACCACCTTCTCAATAGCAAATGACGTCGCGAAATATTTTGCGATCATCCCGGCGATGTTTGCTGGCGCGTTTCCGGTACTCAATGCGCTGAACATTATGGGTTTGAGAACGCCGCAGTCAGCGATACTTTCGGCGGTAATTTTCAACGCGCTGATTATCATTGCGCTGATTCCGCTAGCGTTGCGGGGCGTCAAATATCGCCCGATGTCGGCGGCGGCTTTGCTTCGACGCAACTTATTGATTTATGGATTTGGCGGATTAGTTGTGCCGTTCATCGGCATCAAGATTATTGACGTGATTGTTCATGCGATTGGCCAGGCGTGAATGCTTCGAAAACACTTTGGGAGAAACAAATGTTGTCAGCTGACCAGTCGCCGAGAAGCATTCGAACGATGAGCCTCGAAGAGGCGGCATTTATTAGCCCCGTCCGTGAGGGCGGGGGATCGAGGCACGAAGTTCGCGGGAGGCCCGAAGGGCCGGCACCAACCCAAGCGGTTCGGGGAACCTGCCGCACCTTCGGCGCTCAATGATTCTTTCCAATCGTTAACCACGCCCTGACGGACGTGGGTATTGAATTCCAGCCCTTCGGGCCTCGTGGAGTGGCACTTATGAAGAACCTGGTTACAGCAATTCTAATGACAATTGTTACGACCGTATTATTCGGCCTGATCTATCCACTCGTAGTGACGGGCCTGGCTCAGGTTATTTTTCCGAGTCAAGCCAATGGATCGCTGATCAAAAGCGCTGACGGTACAGTGATTGGTTCGCGGCTGATTGGCCAACCGTTTTCTTCGCCGGGGTACTTTCATTCCCGGCCGAGTGCTGCCGGCGCTGCCGGTTACGATGCGGGTGCCTCTTCGGCTTCAAATCTTGGCCCCACAAGTCAGAAGCTGATGGATCGTGTGAAAGCCGATGTTGAAAGGTTGCAGGCTGAGAATCGGGGGAAACCGGTGCCTGTCGATTTGGTCACCGCCTCTGGTTCTGGTCTCGACCCGCACATCTCTCCCGCCGGCGCCGCGTTTCAGGTGCAGCGTGTTGCGCGCGAGAGAGGCATGAGCGAGGAGCAAGTGCGACAGATGGTTGACGCACATACGGAAGGACGATTATTCGGCTTTCTGGCCGAACCAAGGGTCAATGTGCTGGAGCTTAATCTCGATTTGGACAAGACAATGCCTATGAAAAAATAGTCGTGAGTCTGGAGTCCGGAGTCAATAGTCAAAAGGATCCCTTCTTTTTGACTCCAGACTGCAGACTCGCGACTCCAGACTTCTTATGAACCAGGACGGAAACCGCCCATCGCCGGACTCTCTTCTCGCCAAGCTCAACCGAGGCGAGCAGGCAAAGTTACGTGTTTACATCGGCGCCGCTCCTGGTGTTGGTAAGACTTATCAGATGTTGGAGGATGCGCACTTGCTCAAGAAGCAAGGCGCAGACATCGTAGTTGCGGTCGTGGACTCGCATGGCCGTGAAGACACCAAGGCAATGATCGGCAATCTTGAATGCGTACCGATGCGCCGCATTGAGTATCGGGGTGTCACACTCGAAGAGATGGACGTCGACGCGATTATCGCTCGACGCCCCGCGATCGCGATCGTTGACGAACTTGCTCACACCAATGTTCCCGGCTCAAAGAATCGCAAACGTTACCAGGACGTGCTGGACCTACTTGGCGCTGGCATTTCAGTAATCACCGCAGTAAATATTCAACACCTCGAATCACTGAATGACGTAGTTACTCGCACCACTGGAGTAAGAGTACGCGAGACGGTCCCAGACCATTTTCTGCGACGCGCAGATGAGGTGGTCAATGTCGATGTCTCCGTCGACACGCTGCGCACACGTCTACGCCAGGGCAAGATTTATGATGTGGTAAAGATCGAGCAAGCCCTCAACAATTTCTTTCGCAAGGGAAATCTCTCCGCCTTACGCGAGCTGGCCCTCAGGCAGGTAGCGACAGACCAGGCCACTAAAGCACACGACTACCGCGAACGTGAAGGACTTGAACAGGCGGTCATTCCGGAGAAAGTGATGGTTGCGATGGCTTCTCGCGGCAGCGCGAAGAAGTTGCTGCGCGTCGGATCGCGCATTGCTGGACGCCTGGCCAGTGATTGGTATGCAGTTTACGTTGAAACGCCCAATGAAGAGATGGGCCGGATTCAGCCCGAAGATTATGTGGCGCTTCAGGAGAATATTCGTTTTGGTGAGGAACTCGGAGCAAAAGTCATCAAACTGAAGTCCCGACGAGTAGCAGATGCGTTGATCAATTTTGCGAGGCGCGAAGGCATTACTCATGTCGTGTTCGGCCAGACGTCTAGGTCTCGCTGGGACATTCTTTTGCATGGCTCGATCATTAACCGTTTTCTCCATGAAGTGCGTGATGCGACCGTACAGGTGGTGCCTTTGGATCAGAGGTCAGAAGTCAGAAGTCAGGAGTCAGAATGAGCAAATCAGATTTCGGAAGCAGGACTCAGGACTCAGGAGCCATTCTGGCGTCTGAATCCTGAGTCCTGAGTCCTGAGTCCTGACTTCTGTTGTTATGAATTTAAGAACCAAACTTTTATTCAGTTACCTAATCTTCGTCGCGGCCCTCGTGGTGCTCGGCGGATTGAGCGCCTGGCGGCTGCGTGAAATGGGTGGTGTGTCTCGGCGCATAATATCCAACAATTATGACTCGGTAGTTGCAGCCCAGGAAATGAAGGAGAGTCTTGAGCGTCAGGACTCTGCCGCGCTGTTTGCACTTCTTGGTGCGCGTGACAAAGCCATGACTCAACTTCGTGAGCATCGCGCGCGGTTTGATGCCAATTTTCAGAAGGCAGCAAATAACATCACTGAAATCGGTGAACCTGACGCTCTGCAGAGAATTCGGCGTGACCGCGATGCTTACTACCAAATGTTCGACGACTTCCTCGATAGGTTGAATGCGGCTGCCGGTGCAGCGGGACGCTCCGTTGTGAGGACGACTGAAATCTCAGAGCGCGACGAGTACTTCACGCGCCTTGAACCCCAGTTCAATAAATTGCGCGCGGAATGTGAAGAACTGCTGCAACTCAATCAACGCGCCATGCTTGCCAAATCAGAGGCCGCCGCCGGCGTTGCCCAACTCTGGTTCTACCGCACGCTGTTAATCGCAGGTCTCTTAGTTGGGGCTGGATTACTCCTCGCTTTCTTTCTCGCAAACCGAATAGTCGAGCCGTTGCGACAGCTCACGGCAACGACAGCGAAAATGGCCGGAGGCGATCTCAATGCAAAAGTAATGGTAAGTTCTCGTGATGAAGTTGGCGTGCTGGCTGCCGAATACAATCGAATGGCCGAGCGCATTCGACAACTGCGCAACTCCGATATGGGCAAACTCCTGGTGGCCCAGCAGACCACGGAGGCCGCCATTGATTCCCTCTATGACCCGGTGATTGTGACAGACGGTGAAGGGTGTGTAACGAAACTAAACCCCGCCGCGGAGGAGATATTCGGTTCTGAGAAAGAAAACACCGGCAGGCACGTGGGTGAGGTGGCGCGGGATGCGCGTATCGCCGGCGCTGTTACCGAAGCCCTGGAGTCGCAGCGTCCAGTGGCCGGCGAAGGGATGTCTTCAGTTCTGCCGCTTGCGGTTGATGGTTCGGAAAGGGCGTTTCGCTTGCGCACCACTCCGATGCGCGACAACAGCCATCGCTTGCTGGGCGCTGTTACCATTCTTGAGGACATCACCCATCTGCGCGAGATTGATCGCATTAAGTCAGAGTTCATAGCTACTGCTTCACACGAACTCCGTACGCCGCTGACCAGCGTCCAAATGGGTGTGCACTTACTGCTCGAAGGCGCGCTCGGAGAGTTAACCGATAACCAAAACGAAGTGCTGCAAGCTTGCCGCCAGGACTGTGAGCGGCTCGATAAGCTGATGCGGGACCTGCTCGATCTTTCCAGGATTGAAGCGGGCGAAAGTCAGCCACAGCTCGCCACCGTTAGCACCAGAGAGCTACTCACAACGGCTGTCAAGGAGTTGCGCCCGCAGGTGGAAGCAAAAGGCCTGGAACTGAGCATCGATGTCCCTGTTGAACTTCCGTGGGTATTGGTTGACCGGTTGCAAATAGAGCGCGTAATCAGCAACCTCGTCATCAACGCTCTGCGACATACAAAGAACGGTGAGATCAAAATCAGCGCCGTACAACGCGACAATTATATCTCTGTTTCTGTCCGTGATACGGGGAGCGGCATACCAACCGAATACCTGCCGCACATCTTCGATAAGTTTGTACAGGTTCCTGACGCACCTACTGGAGGAGCGGGACTAGGACTGACGATCTCGAAATCAATTGTGGAAGCTCACGGCGGGCAGATCAGCGTGCAATCGGAAGTTGGGCGCGGCACAACCTTCACCTTCACACTGCCGCTCGCGGCAATGTCTGAATCCAGGCAGGGGGTGAGCCATGCCTAATCGTGTGCTGATTGTTGACGACGAAGAAAACATTCGCGAGATGATCCGTTTGGCACTGGAAGCAGCCGGTTATGAAGTCGGCGAAGCAGGAAGCGGATTAGAGGCCTTCGCTGTAATCGGCGGTGATGAGTCCTGGGATGCCGTTCTGTTGGACCAGAAAATGCCGGGCATGGTTGGGACCGAAATCCTTCGGCGGCTCAAGGTGATGTTGCCCACGGCCCGCGTGATCATGATGACCGCCTATGCTTCCATTGACCTAGCAGTTGAGGCGATGAAGCTTGGAGCGACAGACTTCGTGCGCAAGCCCATGACGCCGGAGATTCTGCGCAACGCATTGACTGCGGCTTTGGCAAAAACACCGGAACCTTACCCGCCAAAGGTGGCGGAAGATGGTAAGCGCCAACATTCTCCTCACGTGACGTTAAACGGCTTCACCATCCTGCGCGCCACAGACATCCCCGGCGTAGTGCCGCAACAAGCGGATGAGCGTTGCTTTATCGTGAGAAAGCCCGACGGCCGGGAGCAGCAGGTTGTCGTCGAGATTGATCCCGAGGCGGTCTCCGTAGTTGAGAAAGTGGCGAATGACTTGCCTCTTGGAGAAGGCTTCTGGACAGAACAGGCTGAACAGTTTTTAACTGATTTCTTATGGAATGACGGAAACGCACCGGCAAATGGGAGATTGACGCTTAGGGCTGTTGAGCGTGAGGCACTGGAAAAGGCCGCACGAAAGGAAGTTAGTAAATGAGCAAGCGCATTCTAATTATCGACGACGAAGAAAACATTCGGCGCGTAACGCGCCTAACCCTACAGGCGGCAGGGTACGAAGTTGTGGAGGCGGGCGACGGTGAGCGAGGCCTGGAAGCCTTTGGCGACGGGCCAGGCTGGGATGCGGTGTTGCTGGATCAGAGAATGCCCGGCATGGACGGCCTCGAAACGCTGCGCCGCATCAATGAACGCGACGCGACTGCGCGCGTCATCATGGCGACAGCATATGCCTCGATTGAACTAGCGGTCGATGCGATGAAACTTGGCGCTACCGACTTCGTGCGCAAGCCCATGACCCCGGAAATCTTGCGCAATGCAGTAGCCGCGGCCCTTTCAAAACAACCACGAGTATCCGCGACAACTGTTCCTTCGTCGGCAGAGGTTTCAGCGGAGCCGCTAATTCAAATCATCACTATGAACGGTTTCACGATCCTGGATTCGGAAGGTGTCCGACAAGAACCCAACGAGCGCCGCTTCAGAGTGAAGACTCCCACTGGAAGCGAGCATGAGGTGCTGGTGCAAATTGATGAAGAAGCAGTCGGATACGTGGAACGTATGATAAAGAGGCGACTCCCAGCTGAAAACTCCTTCTGGACCAGTCAGGCCCAACGCCTGTTGGGCGACTATCTATGGAAGGAAGGAAAAGTACCTCCAACCAGAAAACTCACGATTCGAGACGTCGACCGTGACGAACTACCAATCGCAGCGCGTTGGCAAACCACCTGAACTCCAGACGGCAATAAAACTCAGCTCTTTCCACGGTTTCGGAGGTGATTATGAAATTGAGAGCGATTCTGCTGGTGGCTGCTCAGGCGCTCGCCATTCTTTGTGCGCATGGACAGACTGTCCAACCCCTCGATGCAAAGATTTCGGCAATTGTGAACCGTCCGCAATTTCAGCGCGCGATGTTTGGAATCGAAGTCTATTCGTTGAGCGACAACAGAGTCCTCTACACGCTCAATGCAGACAAACTCTTTGTACCTGGCTCCGTGACGAAGCTGATCACTGAAGGAACAACCATGCAGATGCTGGGTTCAGATTACCGCTTCCACACGTCCGTTTATCGCACTGGTCCAATCTCCAAGGAGGGAGTGCTCAGAGGCGATCTGGTGCTGCTTGCCAGTGGTGATCCAAATCTCTCCAACCGCGTAACCTCGCCGCAGACCCTTGCATTCGAGAATGCGGACCATGCGTACGGTCACATCATGGAGGCGAAGCTGGTGCCCGGCGATCCGTTACAGGTGATTCGTAACCTCGTAAAGCAAGTCGCAGAGAAGGGTGTGAAGAAAATTGAGGGGCGCATTCTTGTGGACGTGAGCCTGTTTCCGGAAGGAACGAAAGAGGGCGGGTCGGGAGTAGTGATTTCTCCGGTTTCGGTGAACGACAATGTTATTGATGTGATTGTGACGCCGGGAAAATCACCAGGCGATCCAGCATCACTGCAAGCTTCACCGGTTACCAAATACGCCACGTTCCAGAGTGAAGTTAAGACCGGGGCCCAGGACATCAGTGCTGAAATTGGATTCGTTCCGACCAGAAACCTTGACGGTACCTTCACAGTGAAAGTGTTAGGAACAGTTGCGGCGGGACAAGCCCCGCGACCGTTTCCGTTTGCGGTTCCACAACCGAGCAGGTTCGCAGAAGTGGTCCTCGCAGAAGCGGTGCAGCAGGCAGGCGTGGAGTTCATTGAAAAATCGTCATCCGAGACTCCGGATTGGAAAGCACTCGCCGCCTCTTACAAAGCAGAGAACCAACTCGCCGAGCATATCTCCCCACCGCTCAAGGAAGAAGTAAAGGTGACGTTGAAGGTCAGCCAGAACCTGCACGCAGCCATGATGCCGTACCTGCTCGGAGCCGTGCTTGGGAAGGAGCACGACGATGCGTTAGAAGCGGGCTTCAAGCAGGAACGGATGTTTCTCGAACAAATGAATCTGGATCTCTCGGCGGCTGCGCAGTCAGACGGTGCTGGCGGAAGTGCCTATTTCACACCTGATTTCATGATCAAATTTCTCAAATTCATGGCGAAACAGAAAGATTTTCGCTACTTCCATGACGCGCTTCCGATTCTTGGGAGGGATGGAACTTTGTGGGACACCCAGCGAAACTCTCCTGCCGCAGGCAGACTGCACGCAAAGACGGGGACTCACGTTGCCGGTGATCTCCTGAATGAGCAGTACATGGTGAATGGGAAAGGGTTGGCTGGATACTTAGAGACTAAGGCCGGCAAGCAGATTATAGTTGCTATCTTCGCGAATCATGTACCGGCAGGCGCAGACATCAAAGGCGTTTTGAGAGTCGGCGAAGCGTTGGGAGAGATTGCTGCGGCCGTTTACGAATTGGAATGAAGCCCTTCCAGCAGCGAGTCCTTTGCGAGCCGCTCACCGCCCCCTTAGAGTTTTTCCCTTCCATCGTCGTTTTCGAGTCGCCAATCGTTAATGGAGACTCACCGCCATGAGCACGATCTGCTCGATAGCCACGAATGTCAGCGCCACAGACGCCGGACTTCAAGATCTACCTCTACCAAACGTAGCAAGGCCAGAACTGATCCGCATCGGCCCCATCTTTTTCACTCGAGTTTCTCACTCGGAACAAGGCTTTAGGAAGTTATTTCCGCGGCTGTGGGCACTCGGTCAAAGGCGAAATACTTAATTAGATCTGGCCCGATCTGAAATCAATTTGGACGGCTGCCCGATTGGTATTCGGAATGATCTCCACTAACACTTCTGGGCGCGGGATTGGCAATTGTTCCCAGGCCAGTTCTATTTCTCTCTGTTGCTTGGTGAGGCCGTTACGCGCGGAAGGTCCGATAAGCACGCGGGATGAATTAAGCTTCTGGGCGGCTTGCAGGATCAGGCTATATGGATCCTCGCCAGGAACTGCAACTAACGATACCGGCTTGCCGGCTTTCTCGGCAACATGTACTACTCTGCTGAATAGTCGCGCTTCATACTCATCAACAACCCGGCTAGCCAGGTTCTCGGGTCTTCTTTTGCCATCAGTTGATCGCGGGTTCACTGAAAGCACAACTACGTCCACCTTCCTCGGATCAGTCGCTGCCATTACCTTCTGCAGGTGATTCATGTTGTCTGGATCGTTGACAGCAACAAGGAGATTATCGGGTCTCACGCGCAACGCTTCGGGAGAGAGGTTGTTTCCGACTTTGAAGCGAAACCTTTCAATCTCGCCTTCTGCCATTATCCTTCGCGGCTTACGTTGCCTCGCCTCTTGCTCGTCACGCTTTTGGTACTTTTCCGAAAGAGTAAATCCGACAAAGAAAACGAGCGTGAAAGTCGCGCCGGAAATCGTTGCCGTCTTCTTGGTCAACAAGTTGATCCCGGCCAGCAAGAAAAGCAGCACAGTGATGAGCGTCAGACCAATAGGCATATCTACGCCCCGGAAACGAAAGTTGAGCGGAACCTTCCAGCGCTCGACATCGGGTTCAGTGAAGCGAAGCACCACGACGGCAAGGGCTTTCATCGCAAAGCTCCAGACAACGCCGAAGGCATATGCCTCACCGAGTAGATAAACATTGCCGCGACTAACTATGATTGTTGCAATCTGTAATATAACTATTAGATTGATTATCCGATAAGTGGTCCCGTGCTTCTGGTGCGGCCTTCGGAACCAGTTTGGCAATACACCATCCTCGACCACGCGGTTCAGCACTCCGTTAGAACCGATGATGGCTGTATTGACGGCCCCGGAGAGAATCAGTGTGCCAACAAGAACCACGAAGGCGTGGAAGATCAGCTTGAGCGCAAATGGTCCCACCAGAAACATCGAGATGCCGCTGATCAGATTATCGAAGTATTTGCTTCGCTCGCCGTCCGGGATAATCATTACTGCGAGGAATGAGACCAGCGAGGTGAACACCAGACTGTAAACAAAAATCACAAGACCCGTCCGGATAAGGTTTCGATGCTTAGGCGCCTCAATGTCGCGATAGACCTGGGCCAAGCTTTCCTCACCGCTCATTGCCAGCAACGAGTGTCCCAAACCGATCAAGATCGCAATTACGGTAATGCTGGGAGCCATGGTTCCTTTAAGCCATCCAAGGGCCTCATAGCTGAAATGCAAATTTGCCGGTGTGGGTGCAGGTACCGGTTGGTAGCCATTCTCGAACATTGTTAAAAGCGACCAGCTAATCAGGATTACCACCATCACAGTCGTGATCTGCATGATCCGTAGTGCTTTGGTGCTGGAGAAAGGAATGCCGACTCGATTGCTATACCAGAAGTAGAGAGTGATCAGAATGGCAAAACCCGCAGCGAAAAGTGGCGGAGGAATTCGGACCGATGAAACATGGAAGTATTGCTGTGATTCATTAATCAGGCCGGCCAGGTACAATCCAGCGCTTACCGCACTGATAGGGCCGGTCAGGATATAATCAAACAACAGGGCCGACACCGAAAGTTTCGCGGCGGTGCCCCCCATCGCCTCGCGCACGACTCGGTACACGCCGCCGCGCACGAACATGCTGCAACTCTCTATGTAAACCGCGCGCACGGCATAGGAAAAAAGCATTATCGCAAGGATGAACCAGGGCGCTGCCTTTCCAATTGCCTGCTCGGCAATGCCGCCAACGTAGTAAGCCGAAGAGCCAAGATCGCTGAGAACGATTGCTGCCGCTCTCCAGAACGAGATGAAGGACAGCATGACTGTCGCGGGAACAACGAACGTAGTTAGAACCGAACGCTCTGAGTTCTTCACTTATTCGTCCTCAAGATTAGCAAGCCAACGCTACTGAATGTGACCAGGACAGCTATTGCTCGAGCCGGCGAGCCTTTCGCTTTGAAATGGCGCGTTTGGTTATGACATAACGAAAAGCTGCTCACTGTCGGCTCAAGGTCCATCGGACGGGCCAATTTACTAATCTCGCGAATCAGCTCTCCTTGTTGGTCAGTAACCAGCCAGGCAACGATTCTGTGCTTCGGCCTTGCTCCTCCACCATCTATCATCAAACGCGTCTTGCCGTGTTGGACCAGCAAAGCCGGCTGGTTCATAACGAGGTGAATTCATCGCCCCTACGCCAAGCAAAGTTAGTCGAAGAGTCTTTGAAGGTTTGCGTGGCACAGCTCCTTCAAGTGCGCCGGGTCTTCACGTTTTCAGTGATTCCTTCGGATTCAATCATGATCATGTAAGAGCCCAGCTTTGCTTCCTTCAGCACAGGTCGCTAAGCGATCCGTCGGTCATGAATCGCTGGATCGCTCCCGCAATCAACGGTGCAACCGAGATGATTTGCAACTGCGGCCAATCTTTTTCTATCGGGGCGACCGTATCAGTGACGAAGACTTTACGCACACTCTCGTGAGAGAGGTGCTCGCGCGCCCCGTCCAGCAGCAGGCCGTGCGTTGCTGCAATGGTGATCTCCGGAGATGCACCAGCATTAAGCAATGCTTCAATGCTCTCTGCCATTGTGCCGCCTGTCGAGATCATGTCGTCAATAATCAAACACGCACGCCCCTGGACCTCGCCCACCAGGTGCGTGACCTTCGTTTCAGTCCCACTCTCACGTCTCTTGTGCAAGACGACCACTGAAGTGTTAAGCCTGTGCGCGAATTCAGTCGCCATCCGCACGCGACCGGCATCTGGCGAAACCACGACGGCTCCCTTCTGCAAGCGGTCGCGTAAGGCCTCCACAAGCATCGGCACTGCAGTCAGGCTGTCAACGGGAATGTGGAAGAAGCCTTCAAGTTGCTGGGTGTGCACGTCAACTGTGACCACATGAGTAATGCCGACAGCCTGCAACAGGTCGGCAACCATACTCGCAGAGATCGATTCGCGGCGACCATGCCGCTTGTCGGCGCGCGCATAACCGAAGTAGGGTACGATGGCGGTGATGCCCTCGGCGGAAGCACGACGGCAGGCATCGGCGAATGCTAACAGTTCAACAAGGTGATCATTGACCGGTGGAGACGTAGCTTGCACGATGAAAACCTGGCGCCCTCGTACGGGCTCGTCCAGCTTCACGGACACTTCACCATCGGGAAAATGATCGACCGAAGATGCGCCGAGGCGAACGCCGAAATGGCGTGCGATAGATGCGGCCAAGTCAGTGCTGGCTGTGCCAGCGAAGATGAGGAAATCACCGTCACCTTTTCCCGGCATAACCCACCTCTTCTTGTTTTGGATTCTATGATCTAAGGCTAGGTTCCTTAACCAAATTTCCGAGTTCAATGATTCACGAAATCAGTCTGGCTGGTACGCAGGCCGCGCGACACTATTCCTGGCGAACTGCGGGACCGTTGCAACTCACGGTCAAGCAGATCGTTAATAAGAGGGAAACGGTCGTATCTAAGGGGAAACGATACTGTCTAGCAGAGAATTATGTGTTTTTTAATACGAGAAGGAGAAGGATTTACCGCTCGATCATAACTGCTTTTTAACCGCCCCAACAGTCAATCTGCATACCAAAACTGTCTTGATGGTCCGTGCGGCAGCGGCGGCGATATTAACGGTGGGTCCAGGATTTGAGACAACTCTTCACGCGGCCAACTATCCGCTCGTATTCAACTCCATTGAAATCGTTATACATCTGCTCGTCGTCAACTCCTCCCGGCAGGGGAGTTCACGGGATGTGCGGATATATGCGGCTCGAAAGGCTCTGAAGAAAGCCTTTAAGTAAGACCTCATCTTGGCTGAGATTAGTCCGCCCGTGATGCGACTATGACACGAGATGTTTATCGCTGCTGCCAAATGGCTGCTTCGAAGTAGCATTGCACCGCCAACGGGAGGATCGGTTTGTTGTTATCTATACCCATAAACATTTCGATTCAATTTTGATAAATAGATCGATCGTGAATGTCAGTGGGGCGCTCCTCCGCTGAGGCTGCAACTACGCAGGGTGAACAACCCAATGAGTGCAGTGATTAATAAGAGCCACAAGAACACGTGAACTCGCCAGCTAAGTTCTCTATCGGCGGGCGATGCAGACTCAATTTGGCTCGGACTCTGCGCGTTGAGGTTTGCCTTTGAACGTTCAAGAATATTCTTCAAACTATCAACAGCTTTGTCCTCGACAATGCCGCGCTTCATCTTGCTGAACATGCCGCCTAGTCCATCAGCCCTCGAGCGGTTCTCGTAGAATAGATAAGATCCAGGACTCGCATCAGCAATATTTACGAGAGCCGTCAATGCTAGTGAAGAATCAAAGTAATGGTTAGCGTAGATTTGCTTCGAGGTAACCAGGACTTGTGGACCGGTTTCCTGCTCACGCTTGTAGACCATGATGTGATTGATGGCAATAACTGGCTTTAAACCAAACTTGATCTTCGACCATACGATTGTACTCTCAACTATGGATAACTCTGATTTTCGAGAACCCCTCAGATGCTGCCGAAACTCGGGAAGAACATTGTTAATATAAGTTGACTCGGCCATAAGAGCTCGCTGCTCTTCAGCCAGACGAATCTCTTTCGATTTATCATTGTATTCAATGAGTGCTGCATCTCCTCGCGCCAGGTAATCACTGACATAATCCAGAAGTATTTGTTTGAGAAGTTGAGTTGCTTCGATCCGATAGTCCGGCGCTTCCCAATCTATCTCTTTGCGAAGACGCTCAATCATCATTGCCGACAGTTTCAGCTTGCAATCTCCGACGACACATTCTTTCAAGTCTTCGAGATCACGATCTTCAACGGTAAGCATCTGCAAGTCATTAGCAGTTGGCGTATCACTGAATCTACGATCTCAAGAATTGCGGGACTGCTCTTTTGTGTCATGCTCTCCCGAAAAGATTTGAGAAATACATCAGCGGCCACTTGAAGCCTGACGAGTCCACACACTGCCACTTCTCTCTATCCCTTACAGGCAAAAGTCGTACAACGGCGCGGCCCTGCCCCAGTGCAGCGAAATCGGTCTCATTGAAAGCTGCCTTTTCATGAAGGATATTGTGAAACTCCGAGACTGATTTTTGGGCCAAGGTTATGTTTGTACCAAGCCAAACTATTGCGCTAAAGGCAATGAATGCTAGTAGGCAATTACTGCGACTTGGCATACTTCGCTCCTCGTCGGTTTCGATCAAGAGCTTCTAAAGTTTCTCTTTATCTTATCCGGACCTCTTCAGCGCATGACCTCTTTTGCTACACAATCTCCGTAGCAAAGCTCATGACCGCATAAGCTGTGCCATCTGAGCGAGGATGGTCCAAATTTCTAACAGCTGCGTATATTATTTTTTAGTATGCCCACTTGAAATTAAGCTTTCTCCAAGCCGCGGCACTCGGCAGCTAATTGCTTCGCTTCTTTATCTCGGGTCAAACCCTAATGAGAAGCGAATGACAATGGTCCAGTGCCAACGGAACCCCAAGGCGGAGCCGAAGAAATTTACAAAATCCGAAGTTATTGCGGATTGGAGTTGACGTGGTTCTTGGGGTTGCGTTGGCCGTTGCGGTGTATTCGCTGGAAAAATTTTTTACTTAACAGCAGATCGACATTTACTTCACGCCTAAGAGGCGGAGCGCGGCGCTTCTAAAGAACCGTCGTCCGCCCTGTTTCGTTGGTAGGAAAAGCCAGGTGAGAACCCGAACGGCCACCGGCATATCATCATGCTCTTTCGAAGGAAAGAATCGCGTGATCGCCTCGAGTGGTTTCTCACGCAACTCATCGATCATCGAGATCCGCTGAACACAAGAAATGGTGCAATAAGGTGCGCACCTTTTCACAGTGTAGTACTCCCGTTCGAGATGCTCTCGCGTGTAGTTTTCGAGCGGAATGCCGGGATAGCCCCGTTGCTGCGAGCACCAGTGCACCAGCCCGTCCTCGCAGATGTAGAGATAACGGCTTCCAGCTCTACAGTGCCAGTCGTTGGGTAAGCCTCGAGTAAGGTTCTTATGGAAGCGGTTGTAGAGCGCCGAAGTGTGGAACGGCGTTTTCAATCTCTGTATCTGTTCGTAGGTACTTCGTTGCTCCTCACTCAAGGGCTCAAGCCGGCCGGAACCATCATGGATGAGACCAACAGTGCTTGAGAAACCAAGATCCAACGCGCGGCGAGAGATTACAAGAGCATCTGCGGGGTTGCGAATCGAGCTGCCGACTACAGAATTAACGTTCACGTCAAACTCCGCGTATTTGGCGAGAGAGCGTAGCTTCCTATTTACTACCTTGAGACTCTTCTTTGATACGTCATCCGGTAATACGTTGTCGATGCTGATCTGAAGCTGATCGAGTCCGGCGCAGTTCAAACGCTCGATTCGTTCGGGTGTTAGCAGGTATCCGTTGGTAATCAGCCCGGCGAGCATTCCGTGACCGCGAATCCTTCTGATGATCTCATCGAGTTCGGGATGCAGCAGTGGTTCCCCGCCACTAATCGTAATGACCGCCGTGCCTAATGCTGCCAGCAGGTCGATTCGGTGAAGTATCTCTT
>WNGF01002915.1_pt1 | contig 23636 bp, 20 predicted proteins | sample 5400641 | NCBI WGS metagenome assembly WNGF01 (sample SAMN13153371, study PRJNA577476) | soil metagenome | isolation source: 80 cm soil or saprolite under grassland replicate 2 | place: USA:California | collected 2016-06-15 | reverse complement strand
ACACGATCCGCTTGCCCATGCGATGCAGCCCGACGACCCGTCGTCCTTGGGCCTCGCTGACCGGCGGCGTTGGCGTGCGCACGAGAAAGGGATTGGCGACGCGCAGGCGCTCGAGCGGCTGGTTCAGCACTCGAGGTGCTCGGTTCCACGCTGAACGAGTTCGCCGATCAGCTCCGGCGCGAGCGGCACACGCTCAAGCGCGCGCTGACCGATCCGCGCATCTTCAGCGGCATCGGCAATGCCTATTCAGACGAAATCCTGCACGCGGCACGGCTCTCGCCGATGAAGCTCACCGACAGCCTCAGTGAGGAGGAACTGGAACGGCTGCACGACGCGACTCTCGAGACGCTGGAGAAATGGATCGAGCGGCTGCACGACGACGCGGCGGGGAGATTTCCTGAGAAGGTGACGGCGTTCCGCGAGGGAATGGCCGTTCACGGCCGCTACCGCCAGCCCTGCCCCGTCTGTGGATCGCCGGTGCAGCGGATCGTGTACGCGCACAACGAGGCGAACTACTGCGCCACGTGCCAGACGGGCGGCAAGCTGCTGTCGGATCGCGCGCTCGCGCGGCTGCTGAAAGACGACTGGCCGAAGACCGTGGAGGACATGGAGCGCCGGCTCGGCCGGATATAATGCCTCGCCGATTGGGGATTGACGATTGTCGATTTCCGATTTTTCGATTGCCGATTTGGGATTGAGATTGGCGATTGGTGATTCGATGAGAGCGATTCTGATTGCGGGCGTTGCGCTCACCGCTGCTGCCGTCCCTGTTCGTGCGCAGCAGGCATCCGCGGCATGACGGCTACGTCCCCTTTTATGTGGACGCGGCGCGCTCGGACGCGTGAACGCGTTTACACGCCGAACTGACGCAGATGGTGATCCATGTGCCGGTAGACGAGGACGCCCCACTGCTTTGCGGACAGCGTGCCGAACGCGGGATGCGAGGGCGCGAGCGCTTCGGCGCCGCGCTCGACGAGTCCGTTCAACTGCTCGCGTAGACTCGCGACCTCGGCGGTCCACTCGCCCGGTTTCCGCGTGATCAGCTCCGGCGCCGTCGGCAGCTCCTTCGGCATCGGGAGCACGTAGAGGACCAGTTCCTTCAGCGGCGAGAACCGGATCGGCACTTTCATCGGCGCGACCTCGAGCTCACCCGATGCCATCTTCAACGAGTCGGTCAGGTGCGCGACCATCTGCGCCGCCGACATCTTGCCCCACTGCGGCTGCTGCTGCGGCATCAGCCGCTGCACGCGATCCTGGAGTTCCCGGTGAACCGCGGGATTGAAAATCGATTTCATGACTAGGCATCTTCGCGAATCACTGCCAGAAACGCCTCTCCCAGATCCTCGGCCTTGCGCGCGCCGATGCCGCGAATGCCGTACAACTCCGCGATGCTCGCCGGACGGATCCGCGCCAGCTCGCGCAGCGTCGTGTCGTGGAAGATGACGTACGGCGGCACGCCGCGGGCGCGCGCGATCTGCAGCCGCACGGCCCGGAGCCGCTCGAACAGATCGCGGTCGACGTCCTGCCACGACTCCGACTCGATTCGCGATCGCTTCGGCAACCGATCCTTCACCGGACGCCGCTGCCGCGCGAGCACGAGGTCCGGCGCGCTCGCCGGGTTCTTCAGCAGCTCCACGCCGCGTTCCGTCAGCACGACGACAGGAAACGCATCGTCTGTCTGCCGCAGGAACCCGTGCGCGATCAGCTGCTCGATGTAGCCGCGCACTTCGGCGGATGACGCGTCGCGAAACAGACCGAACGTGGTCAGCCCCTGGTGGCCGCGCGAGGTGACCTGTTCGGTCTCGCTGCCGCACAGCACGTTGGCCACGTGCGCGACGCCGAAGCGCTGCCCCACGCGCGCGACGCACGACAGCACCTTCCGCGCGACGACAATCGAGTCCGCGGCGGTTTCGAGCTCGTCGAGACAGTAATCGCACGCGCTGCAGTCGCTCCGCGAGTACGACTCGCCGAAGTAGCTGACCAAGTGCTTGTGCCGGCAGCCGACGCTTGCGGCATACCGCTCCATGTCGCGGAGCAGCTTGCGCGAGGCGTCGGTGAGCTCGCCGTTGCGCTCGAGCATCAACCGCCACTTCATGAAGTCGGCGGTGGAGTACACCAGCACGCATTCCGCCTCGAGGCCGTCGCGTCCCGCGCGCCCCGATTCCTGCTGGTAATGCTCCAGCGACTGCGGCGCGCCGGCGTGGACGACGAAGCGGACGTCGGAGCGATCGATGCCCATGCCGAACGCGACGGTGGCGACGATGACGTCGGCGGCTTCCTCGAGGAACGCGTCCTGGTTCCGGCTGCGCTCGTCGTCGCCGAGTCCCGCATGATACGGCAGGGCGCGGACACCGTTTTCGCGCAGCCACGCCGCAAGCGCGTCGACTTCGCGCCGCGACGTGCAGTAGATGATGCCCGCCTGCCCGCGGTGTCGCGCGAGAATGTCGAGCAGCTGGCGCTTCAGGTTCGCGCGCGCGAGCACGCGGTAGACCAGGTTCGGCCGATCGAACGAGCCCACCAGTTCGACGGGATCCTGCAACTCGAGCTGGGCGGCGATGTCGCGGCGGACGCGTGCGGTCGCGGTCGCCGTGTACGCATGCAGCCCGATCCCGGGCAGGATCGTGCGCAGCCTCGCGAGCTGCCGATATTCCGGCCGGAAATCGTGTCCCCACTGGCTGATGCAGTGCGCTTCGTCGATGGCGACGAAGCGCACGCGGCAGCCGGCGAGCAGCGTCAGAAAGCGCTCGCCGCCTTCGCCGACGAGGCGCTCGGGCGATACGTACAGCAATCGGAGTCGCCCGTCGTGCAGCTCGGAGAGGACGCGCGATTTTTCATCCGACGAAAGCGAGCTGTTGTAGCAGGCGGCCGCGACGCCGTTCCCCACGAGCGTGTCGACCTGATCCTTCATCAAAGAGATCAGTGGAGAGACGACAAGCGCAAGGCCATCGCGGACGAGCGCGGGCGCCTGGAAGCAGAGCGACTTGCCGCCGCCGGTCGGCAGCACCACGATCGAATCCCGGCCGGACAGGATCGCGTCCATCGCTTCCCGCTGCAGCGGACGGAACGAGGTATAACCCCAATAGCGCTGCAGCGCATCGCCGAGCGCTGCGTCGGAGGTGACGGCCGGGTTCATGAGCGGTTCAATATTAACGGAAACGTGTTCGGGATTGTGGTGTGCCGCCGGTGGATTCCATATCGATCCGTGGGAGCCCGTCGAGCGCGCGCTGATCACGCACGCGCACGGCGATCACGCGCGCCCCGGCAGTGCGGGCTATTTGTGTGCGACCCCATCGGCTGGCCTGCTGCGCCGCCGGTTCGGCAGCGACGCGCGCGTCGAATCGGTGGAATACGGTCGCCCGGTGACGATCGGCGACGTTCGCGTCAGCTTTCATCCCGCGGGCCACGTGCTCGGCTCGGCACAAATCCGCATCGAGTCCCCTGAGGGCGTCTGGGTGGTCGCGGGTGACTACAAACGCGTCTCCGATCCGACTTGCGCTGCGTTCGAGCCGGTGCGCTGCGACACATTCATCACGGAATCGACATTCGGCCTGCCCATCTATCGCTGGGACGAGACGAGCAGCGTGATCGAGGACATCGCCGCGTGGTGGCGCGGCAACGGGGATTCCGGGCGCACGTCGGTCTTGTTCTGCTACACGATCGGCAAGGCGCAACGCCTCCTCGCCGAGCTGATGCGCGTGACCGATCGCCCGATCTACGTGCACGGGATGATGCTGGGCATGATCGAGGCGTATCGCGAGGCAGGCGTCGCAATGCTGCCGGTCACGCCGGTGATCGAACAAAGTCCCCGGCGGAAATCTGCGACGTCGTCATTCGCCGGCGAGCTCGTGCTCGCCCCGCTCTCGGCCCGGGGAACGCCGTGGATGCGGCGCCTCGGCGACGTGTCCGACGCATTCGCGTCCGGCCTGATGCGCGTCCGCGGCGTCCGTCGTCAACGCGGCTTCGATCGCGGGTTCGTCCTCTCCGATCATGCCGACTGGCCGGCGCTGCTGCAGACGATTGAAGAGAGCGGCGCGAGGCGCGTGCTCGCCACGCACGGCTACGCGGAGCCGCTCGCACGGTACTGCTCTGAACGCGGCCTCGACAGCGGGATCATTCGAACCGCGTGGGAAGGTGAACCTTCGGGAGACTAGCAAATGCTGAATGCTGAATGCTGAATGTTGAATGTTGAATGTTGAATGTTGAATCCTGAGCTCTCGACGCTGATTGAGCACTGCCGGGTGGCACCGGACGGGGCTGTCCGGCGCCAGGACCCGGCCCGGTCGTGAGTAGCCATGCGACGTTTCGCTGCGCTCTACGAGGCCATCGATTCGACGACCTCCACCAATGCCAAGGTGGCGGCGATGGTCTCGTACTTTGCGGACGCGCCGCCGGCTGACGCGGCATGGGCGGTCTTCTTTCTCACAGGACGACGGCTGAAGCGGCTGGTGCCTTACGCGGCGATCAATGAGTGGACGCTTGCAGCAACAGGGCTCGACGACTGGCTGCTCGAGGAGTGCTACGCGGTCGTGGGGGATGGCGCCGAGACGGCCGCCCTCGTGCTGGACCAGGTCGCCGTCGAAACGCGCGAAGACGTGCCGCTCGCGGACTGGGTCGAGACGCGCATTCTGCCGCTCCGCGACATGGATCCCGCGTCGCAGCACGCGCGCGTCAGCAGCTGGTGGGGACGGCTGGATCGGTCGCAGCGCTTCATGCTGCTGAAGATCCTCACCGGCGAGCTCCGGGTCGGCGTCTCGCAGACGCTGGTCGTCCGCGCGCTCGCGCACGCGGCGAGCCTTCCGGCAACGACCATCGCGGCGCGGATCATGGGCGACTGGGCGCCGACCGCCGACTGGTTTGCGTCGCTCCTTTCGCACGAGCACACGGACGAGGATCGCTCGCGCCCGTACCCGTTCTTTCTCGCATGCCCGCTCGAGGATCCCATCGAATCGCTCGGCCCGCGCGACGAGTGGCTGGTGGAATTCAAGTGGGACGGCATCCGCGCGCAGCTCGTGCGGCGAGCCGGCGACGTGCACCTCTGGTCGCGCGGCGAGGAGCTGATCACGCACCGCTTCCCGGAGATCGCGGCGGCATCGACGCGGCTTCCCGAGGGCACCGTGCTCGATGGCGAAGTACTCGCCTTCCGCGACGATCGTCCGCTCCCCTTCTCCGCGCTCCAGCAGCGCATCGGGCGGCAGAAGCAGGTCGCACAGATGGTGCGCGCGGTGCCGGTCGTCTTCATGACGTACGACATCCTGGAAGATCAAGGTCTCGACATCCGCGGTCGCCCGCTCGAGGAACGGCGGCGGCGGCTGGAAGACCGCATTCCTTCCGCGGCCGTACTGCGCACCTCGGAGATCGTGACCGTACCGACCTGGGAAGACCTGGCCGCGCTCCGATCGCAGTCACGCGTGCTCGGCGTCGAAGGCTTGATGTTGAAGCGCCGTTCGTCCCCCTACGCGGTCGGCCGCAAGCGCGGCGACTGGTGGAAATGGAAGATTGACCCGTACACGATCGACGCCGTGTTGATTTACGCGCAGCCGGGCATCGGCAAGCGTGCGAGCCTGCTGACCGACTACACGTTCGGCGTCTGGGACAACCGCGAGCTGGTGCCGATCGCCAAGGCGTACTCGGGGCTGTCGAACGAGGAGATCGCGGAGCTCGACACGTGGATCCGCCGTCACACGCGGGAGCGGTTCGGACCGGTGCGGCACGTCGAGCCCGTGCACGTCTTCGAGCTCGGGTTCGAAGGAATCGCCGCATCGCCGCGGCACCGCTCCGGCATCGCGGTACGATTCCCACGTATGCTGCGCTGGCGCACGGACAAGAAGGCGGAGGAGGCGGATACGCTGGAACACGTGAGGACGATTCTGGAGGGGGCGAAGTGATGCGCCGCGATTCGCGGTTCGCTTTTCATGCTCTTATCCGCCGCATCACCGGTGTTGGCGCACCCGGTCCCTTTCAGCTATCTCGACATCCATCTGGGTGCGACGTCGGTCGAAGGGACACTGGTCCTTCACGACTTCGACGTCGCGCACGAAGTCGCGCTCGATACCCCCGACGCACTGCTCGACGCCGCCACCCTGCACCTGCGCGCCCCGTATATGGCTCGATTCATCTCGGGTTCTCCCTTCCTCCCCTTCTCCTGTTGTCTCTTTTGACAGAGATGCAGCGTGACAGTGAACGTCGTTGATTACGCTCACACGCGCGTGATCCTCAGTCGAAGGATCACTGCGGACGGGTGAACCGCAGATCGAAGACCCGATCGCGGCTGATGCTCATCCCCGTCACGCGTCCCTCCGCATCCCGAATGAACTTGACGCTCCCGAGCGGCTCTGCGCTGAACGTGTCCGGGACGGTGGGGCGCAGCCTGGTAGTCGAGTCGGGCCGGCGCTTCAACATCAGGGAGTCCCCCTGGACGACAACGTTCAACGTGGTGTCCGCTTCGTCGCTGGTGTAGGCGCCGGCGAACACCGCGAGGTCGGCCGCGGAAGGATGGAACGAGTCCTGCGGACGCGCGCGCGGCGCTGCAGGCGTTGCGACGGGCGCGTTCTTCACCGCGTCGCCGAGGTACATGTCAGCCATTTTGTACACGTACTCGGTTGGCACGGCGGTCGATGCGTTGCACAGCACCGCGATCGACACGTGCTGGTCGGGGTACCGAGCGAGATACGCGCGGTAGCCGGCGGTTGCACCACTGTGGCTCACCTCGCGCACGCCTCTGTATTTGCCGATGCCCAGGCCGAGCGCGTATCGCTCGGGACTTCCATCATTGAACGTGCCGGTTTGCTGCTGCTCGCGCACGAATGCCGCGTCCCCGACTTTGGGCGTGACGAAATTCTCATTCCATTTAAGCAAATCGCCGACGGTCGTGAGTAACCCTCCATTGCCGTGCACGTTCTCGAAGGGCATATCCATATGAAACCGCCGGTCCGGCCCTATCGAGTAGGCGATCGCACGATTCCTGACGACGCGCGTAAAGTCGTCGCGCCAGGAGGTGTGCGTCATCCCCAGCCGCGCGAAGATCCGCTCCTGTGTGAACTCGGCGAATGGTTTCCCGCTGACCCGCTCCACGATCATCGCTGCGAGGTTGTATCCGGTGTTGCTGTAGGAGTACTGATCGCCGGGGGTAAAGTTCAACGAGCGTTGTCGGCTGACAATATCGAGGACGTGCGCGTGCGTGTGCACGCGCGTGCCGCGCGGCCACCCCCCAATCGCCGCGATCTCCCCCCAGTCGCGCAGGCCGCTGGTGTGGTGCAGCATGTGCCTGATGAGGAGCGGCGACCCGTACTCGGGGAGCTCCGGGATGTATTTGCGCACCGGGTCGTCGAGCGACAGCTTGCCGTCCTTCGCAAGCAGCAGGACTGCGGCGGCGGTGAACTGCTTCGCCACCGATCCCGCCTCGAAGATCGTCTCGGGCGTATTGCGGATGTCGTGCTCGAGATCGGCCATGCCGTACGCGCGCTGAAGGACGGACCTGCCGCCGGCGCTGACACCGGCCGCGCATCCCGGCGTGTTCCCGTCAAAGCGCGCGAACAGCCGGTCGACATCCGGTGCGACGGCGACCGCCTGCGCGTGCAGCAGGCGTGCCGCGCCGTACGCGGTGCCGATAATGAGAATGATGGACGCACAGAGACGAGCAAGTCGGGTCATGCGGCGACATGATACGCCACAGACGCGACGTTGAAGCTAGCTCGCGTGTACGAACAAGCCACGCACTATCGGCATCGACCCAGCACAACACCGCTACTGCGATCAATATCGGCGCCATTCACCGAAAACTCAAACAGGAGGACAGGAGAAAGGGAGAAGAATATTGGCTGTCGTTGATTAAGCTCACCGAGCGAACTGCAGCGACCCCGCTACCCTATTGAACACGCGATCGTAATCCCCGAATTCGTCCTCCGGGGCGACGCCGATCATGTAGAACAGCGTGCCGTCGTCCAGCAGCGTCGTGTAGAGCGCGACGCGCTCCGTGCGGCCGGTGACGTCGTTCTGATTGCTCAGGATCGTCCGGAGCCCCTGGCGTCCGCCGATGTTCCCGCGGTCGTAGCCTGAATCGCGCCGCATCCGCTGGTTCGATTGCGAGAGCGACTGAATCAGCTCGTCGGTCGCGGCTTGTAGATCGTGCGTCTCGTTGCGGGCGACCCCCATCTCCGCGCCGTGGGTGAACACGCTCTGCTGGTTCACCGCGCCAAACCCCCCTTCGGGCGCAAACGTCACGGTGTTGTTCCCCGGCATCTCGCGCCAGTTCGACGGCACGCTCACGCGGAACAGGTTGCCCTCCGTGTAGGAGGTGTAGCGGGAAGACGGACGCTCGACGCTGTTGCTGATGCGCCCGGATGTTCCAACCGGTCCGGTAGTTCGACCGCCGTTTCGCGCGTTCCGCGTGGCCTCCTCGGTGCTCGGCGCCGGCGACATCTGCCGGAGGCGCGCCTGCACGTTCTGGAACGCGCTGGTGTCGTGCCGCGCGTTCTCCACGTGCAGCGACTGCGCTTCCTTGGTGATGTAGGCGGAGCGGTTGCCCGGGTTGGGGTGATCGCTCAGCCACTGCGGCCCGCCGGGGCCCCCCTGCTGCTCGATCGTCTTGAACATGTTCGCCATGTCCCGCGGGTCGTAGCCGGCGCGCGCCATGATTTGCGAGCCCTCGATGTCGGCCTGCCTCTCGTACTCGCGGCTGAACCGCAGGAACGCGGTGCCGAGCCCGAATTGTGTGCCCTGCGCGATGACGCTGCCCGCCGTGCCGCCGACGATGGCGCCAATCACTGCTCCGGCGAGCGTGCCGATCTGATATTTCGTCGCCTTCGTCGCCTGCGCCGTGCCGTGCCGCAGCGCCACGTGACTCATTTCGTGCGCGAGAACGCCGGCAACTTCGCCTTCGGTGTGCGCGGCCTCGATCATGCCGCGGTTCACGAACATCGGACCTCCGGGCAGCGCGAACGCGTTGATCTCCTTCACGTTCACGACCTTGAACGTGTAGTTGAACTCGGGGTGGCGCAGCTCGGCGGGAATTGCCGCGACGAGCCGCTGTCCAATGTCGGACACATAAGACCCGACGTTGTCATCGCGCAGCAACGGCAACTGCTGCTCGACCTGGCCCGCCGCCTCTCGGCCGAGCTGGACGTCTTCCTGCGGACTGTATTTATTCTTCGGCGCCGTAATCTTCGTCTGCGCGCCCAGAATCTGGACCGACATGACCAGGGCGACGACCGTCACGGGAATTCGAAACCTTCGCATTGCTTCCTCTCCTGCGCGTCAAAGCCGTCTCATCCGCGGCGGCAGCCCGGCCGCCCACTGACGCCAGATGCGGGTTTCATGCCGTTGTGCGCGGATTACGAATTTCGAGCTTGCTTCCTATCGGAACACCCTCGTGCCTGGCTCGCCGGGGATTGCCCCGGCGGCGCGCGCAATCGCCCGCGCGATCTTCAGCCCACCCTGCCCGGACGGCTCGATCGGGTTCGCGTAATCCGACGGCTCGCTGCACACCAGCCGCAAATCGACGAGCGACGCGTTCAACTCGAAGGCCGCCCGCACGATCACGTCGTTGAACAGCATCAGCGCAATCCGCGCGAGCGCGGCCTGCTGCGGGTCGGGAAGCGTCCCGTTGTAGATCGTGCAAAGTGTCAAGGGACGTTTCAGCCGGACGACGGGCGCGAGCGACTTCCGATACTGCCCCTCGAAGTCGTTGACGCGCGCACCGAACAAGGCCAGCGCGTCGGCCGTCGACCGTGCTGGCGTGGACAGCAGATCGATGTTGCCGAGCGCGTCGTTGCCCCCCACCGACACCGCCAGGTGCGTCGCGTCCCCGGGCACCCGTTCTGCCTGTGACGGCAGCGCTCGGGTCGTTGCACCGTCAACCGCGAGAAGGGTCGACTGCCAGGATTCTGGCAGCACGTCGCGAACATGCGCGATGACGTCCGGCTCCCGGCCCGTATAGGCGCGGTTGTCGAAAATGGAGTCGCCGAGGAGAACGATGTGAGGCACGCTGTCCAGTGTAGCGCTGGCATCACAGCGTATCGGCGCTGTCAGCCGCGCCGAGACGCAGCTCGTACCAGTTCACCCGGCGTGTCGCGAGCATGAGCACCGCGAGCATCGCAAACAGCCCGATAGATCCAGCGAGCAGCGCGTAGTCCTCGAGGCGCAGCAGCAGATACAGAAACCCGTAAAGCGCCGCGACCACGAAACCGAGCAACACGCCCTCTCGCGCGCCACCGAGAGCAAAGACCGAATAGGTGCCGATCAGAAGAGTGGTCGCCGTTGCCGCGACCGCATAGGCGACGTCGAAGCCGACGTGTTCGGAGATCGACAGCAGCAGGAGGTAGAACACGCAAATGGCGAACCCGACGAACACGTACTGCACCGGATGCAGCAGCCGGGCGCGCAGCACCTCGCACAGGAAGAACACGACAAACGTGAGAACGATGAAGAGCGACGCATACTTCACTGCCCGTTCCGCCTGCTGGTAGATGTCGACGGGCTGTACGAAGCTCACACCGAAGGCGGCGGCGTCCGCCTGGTTCTTCAGCTTCTCGCGATCGATCCCGACATCGGTCCACGCAGCGGGAAAGCCGCGGCCGAAGTACGGCACGCGCCAGGTCGCCGAGAAACCCTCGTCGCTCACCGCGCGCGTGTCCGGCAGCGGCGCGCCCGCAAATCCCGGATGCGGCCAGCTCGACGTGAGTTGCAGGGACGTTTCGCTGCCGGCCGGCAGCAGCCGAAGATCTCGTGTGCCGTTCAGATCCAGATCGAGAGCGAACGGAATCGCGGTATCCGGACCCGCAGGTGAAAACTGTGCAGGCGCGTGCAAGCCTGCCGCGAACAGCCCCGTGTCCGTGACGCCGGGCGCAAACGCAATATCCCGTCCGTTCCACGTCAGCGTGATACGGCGGGCGACGCCGCGTGGATCCGTGATGCCGATGTTGACGCTCGCTTCGTTCCAGAGCGGCTCGGTCCCCGCGCGCGTCAATCCCGCCATGTCCGGCCGGGCGAACCGTCCCGATACTTTCAGCCGCGCCTTGTAGACCACCACCTTGAACAGCGTGCGTTTGCGAACGTCCGTGTCCGCGACGCCCTGCACGTCCAGGACCTCCGGAAGAAAGCTCGCGCGGTTGATCGTCTGGATTGATTTCCCGTTCGCGTCTGTCGTCGTGCAGCGATACGGGACGACGAGCACGGGCCCGGCGATCGTCTGTGCCGCGCCCCACGTGGCGCTCATGTCGGCGGCCACTTCGTTCCGCCGTCCCGCGCGCTCGCTGACGACGGACTGCACCATCCCAAGGGGGATAAGCAGCAGCACCATCAGGAATCCCATCACGACCAGTCTGGCAACAACGGACGTCCGCAGGTTCATACATCCTCCATCACGGCACCAGCGCCGGTGTGGCGATTACGAACCCGCAGTGGAGCGGCCTGACGGCGGCATCGAGGAATTCCGCGGGCACAATGTGGCCAAACAAAGGCGGCACGGATCTGCTCGCGGGATCGCGAGCTTCGGTTAAAGTTCGAAGGAAATGGATCTCGGGCGCAGCGTCGTCATCGTCGAAGACGAGGCAACCATCCGGGAGGCCGTGTGCGTCGCGCTGCGGAAAGAAGGCTACGCCCCTGATGCGTTCGACGACGGATTGACGGCGTGGCAGGCGTTTGAACGGGGCCTGCCGGATATCGCGATCCTGGATATCGGCTTGCCGCGCATGGACGGACTGGAGCTCTGCCGGAAGCTCCGGACGCTGTCCGAGACGCTGCCAATCATCTTCGTCACCTCGCGCGAAGAAGAATTCGATCGCGTGCTCGGCCTGGAGCTCGGAGCGGACGATTACCTGTGCAAGCCGTTTTCCATGCGCGAGCTTATGGCACGGGTGAAAGTGCTGCTCCGCCGCGCGTCGCTCACGCAGACCGCAGCCCGTACGCCAGACGAGGGGATCGTCACCGTCGGCGATCTGGCGCTCGATCCGCTGCGGCTCACGGCGTCGTGGAAGGGAACGGCTGTCGCGCTCACCGTTACGGAATTTCTTCTTCTGCAGTCGCTCGCCCGGCGGCCCGGGGTCGTCAAAACGCGCGACCAGTTGATGGAAGCGGCGTATCCGGAGCGCGTGTCGGTGACCGATCGCACCATCGACAGCCACATCAAACGCATCCGCCGGAAGTTTGAGGTGGTCGACCGGGCGTTCGGCGGCCTCGAGAGCGTCTACGGCGCGGGATACCGCTACAACGAACCCTCGCGATGAACCTGAAACGCGGCATTGCGCTCCGTCTCTTCGCCTTCAACCTCCTCCTGTTGTTCCTGCCGGTCGCCGGGATCCTGTATCTCGACGTGTACGAGGAGCAGCTGCTCAACTCGCAGGAGCGCTCGATGGTGCAGCAGGCGCGCCTGCTTGCTGCGTCCATGAGCACGGCGTCGTCGTTCGACACCGGGACGGCAACGGCCGTGCTGACGGCGCTCGGGCAGCGGAGCGATGCGCGCCTGCGCATCTATGACGCGGGCGGCACGCTGCTGGCCGATTCAAGTCGCACGGCGGCGGCCGAGGCGGCCCAGGCGTCCGCACGCGCTTCTCCACTGGCGCCGGAGAGCACGCGCGCACGTGCTCTCTATCGCCTGGGTGCGTGGATCGCGCGGGGACGCGCGGCGGCTGCGCGCGTGACCAGGCGGCTGTTGACCAGACAGCGCGTTCCCGCGAACGCGGACAGCGATGGCGCGGGTATTCCGCGCGAGGTGTCGCTCGCGCTGCAGGGACGGTACGGAGCGGCGACGCGTACCACGCCCGGCCAGCGGTCGCTCACGTTGAGCAGCGCCGTCCCGATCCAGCGGGACGGCCACGTCGCCGGCGCCGTGCTGGTGTCGCAGTCTACCTATCGCGTGCTCCACTCGCTCTACGATGTGCGGCTGCGAATCTTCAAAGTGATGCTCGGATCGATCGCGGCGGCGGCGCTGCTGACCGGAATTGCCGCGGCGACGGTCGTGCGTCCGCTGCGCCGCCTGCGGGGTGAAGCCACGGCACTCGCCCAACGCCGCGATCGGCTGCCCGGCCGCTTCCGCGATGCCGCTCGACGCGATGAGCTCGGAGATCTCGCGCGCGCGCTGCAGGAGCTCACACGGCGGCTCGACGAGCACATCCGCGATGCGGAGCGGTTCGCCAGCGACGTCTCGCATGAATTCAAGAACCCGCTCGCCTCGATCCGAGCGGCCGCGGAGATGACGTCGCAGTCTGACGATTCCGCCGAGCGGGCGCGCTTTCTGTCGATGCTCACGCGCGACGTCGATCGGCTCGAGCGGCTGGTCTCGGGCGTCCGCGAGCTCGCGCGGATCGACACCCACCTGCAGCAGGAGCCGCTCGAGCGCGTCGATCCGGCGGCGCTCGTCTCGGACGTGATCGACGGATTGCGCCTCGCCTATGGCAGCAGTCCGGAAATCAATCTACGCGTCGAGGGAAAGCGTTGCATCGTGCGGGCGTCGACCATTCGAGTCGTACAGGCGCTGGAGAACGTGCTCGTAAATGCGCGGAGCGTGGCGCCTCCCGACAGCCGCGTCGATGTGGTGGTGCGAACCACCGGCAGCCAGTGCCTCATCGAAGTGGCGGATCGTGGACCGGGGATTCCACCGGCACACGTCGAGCGCGTGTTCGAGCGGTTCTTCTCGTACCGTCCCGCGGCGGCAGCCGGTGCGGCGGAACATGCGGGACTCGGCCTCGCGATCGCGCGCTCGATCGTCCAGGGTTACCGTGGAACGATCGCGGCGCGCAACCGCGACGGAGGAGGCGCGGCGTTCGAGATCCGGCTACCGTGCGAGCCCGCCGCCCTTGCCGACTCCCGTAGTGTCCGCCTTTAGGCGGACGATCCGATGCAACAGGACCGCCATCCGCTTCGCCTGTGACGGCAGCGTGGCAAGATCGGCGGTCTCCTTCGCGGTGTGATCGTCGTGTCCCATCAGCCCGACGCCGTCGATGATCGCCTTGACTTCGCCCGCGACGAACGATACGTCAGCGGCCCCCGCGCGATCCGGGCTGACAGCCGTCACCGGGCCGAATCCGAGATCGCGGCTTGCCTGGTCGTACATCGCGAGCAGCTTCGCATTACCTTCCGCCGGCGCCATCGGGGGGTAGCCCTCGGCGAACGTGATCGTCGCTGACGTCTGCGGCAGCGACGCGGCGACGATCTCCGTCATCGTCTTTTTCGCCTTCTCGAATTGCTCGCGCGACAGCGCACGCAGGTCGCCCGAGACGACGGCGTTCTCGGCGACGACGTTCGTCTTCCCTGCCGCCGCACCGCGGACCTGCACCGGATCGAAGTCGACGCTCGTGCCGCCGAGGACGACCCCGGGATTGAACGTCAGGTGCGCTTCGCCGGCGAGCTTCTCGCGGAACGCGTTGAGGATGCGCGCCATCTCGTAGACGGCGCCGTAGCCGATGTCCTCCCGGAATATCTGCGACGAGTGCGCAGGCTTCCCTGTCACCCGCAGCTGCCAGTCCGTCGTTCCGCGCCGTGCCGTCACTGCCAGCTTCGGATCGCCGGGACCGTCCTCGAACCCGATCGCGAGGTCGGCCCCCTTGGCGGCGCTCACGAGCGGTTCGCGCGCGACGCTCAATGGATCGCCGGAGTCCTCCTCGTCCCCCGTCATGACCACGACAACGTTCATGTTCTCGAGCGCGCCCGACGCCTTCAGCGCCTTGAGGGCGGCGATCATGACGACGTCTCCTCCTTTCATGTCGATGATCCCCGGGCCGCGGGCGGTGCGGTCATCGATGCGCTCGAACTTCTGAAACGGGCTGTCCTTCTCGAACACGGTGTCGAGATGCCCGATCAGCAGGATGCGCGGTCCCCGTCCCGGGTGATCGGCGACGAGATGGCCGGCACGGTTGAACGCCGCGCCGTCGACCCATCGCGTCCTGAACCCGAGCGCATCGAGCTCCGCGCGGAACACGCGTCCGACTTCCCTGACGCCTTCGAAGTTCTGTGTCCCGCTGTTGATGTTGACGACGCGTTCGAGGAGCGCGAGCGCCTCCGCGTTGTGGGAGTCGATGTAGCTCGCGAGTGCGCGCTCGTCAGCGGTGACAGACGTGGACGCCTGCATGAATGCCGTGATCAGGAGTATCGCAGGGATCATTTGCTGCCGATGATAGCAGCGGCAGGAACGTGTGGCGCCTCGGGGTCCCCGGTTCGCGCCTCGAAGAACCCCGGCGGGCGCACGTCGCCGCGCAGCAGCGTCATCGGCCCGAACACCGGCTGGCCGAGGCGCCCCGCGTCAACGCCAATGGTTCCATCGAGCCGGTACGGGATCGGCTGGCGGTTGATCGCGCGGCGGATGCTGTCGGCAAGGCCCGGCAGGTTGGAAAAACTTACGCTCAGATCGATCGGCACAATCGTGTCGCCTCCGGCGGCGAGCGGCAGGCCCATCGGGAAATCCACGTCGGCGGCCTGCGAGTCCTGGAGGAACAGCGAGCCTTTCAACGTGCCGAGCGTCAGGCTGAAGGCGTTGGGGTTGGTGACTTTCGCCCACAGACGCACGCCCGCGCCGCCGAGCGGCAACCCGGCGCCCGGGCCCATGACCCGGATTTCAGCCTGACGATCGGGCGCCTGCTCGAATCGCGGCGCCTGAACCAGCGACGCGACCTTATTCAATTCCGCACAGGCGGCGAAAAGGCACAAACCGACAGCGCAACAGATGAGTCTCAATTGCATGCGTCCCTCGATCTCGCGCGGTGCAAAAACGCGACCGTTTCGCGGGTAGACTTGGGGTCACACCGCGTCATGCGCAGACATCCCGCGCTCCGCCGCATGGTTTCCGCACTCGCGATTGCCGTCGTGCTCGCGACCGCTTCGACCGCGCTGGCGCAGCGGCGCCGCGGCGGGGGGTTCGGCTGGGGCTATGCGCCGCTCCGGATGGCCACGCCGGAGAGCTTCGACGGCGGATTCAACTTCTGCCGCATCATGTTCGCGCAAAGCTACGACGGCGACGGCGCGAGCTGGAACGTCGACTATCCGCGCGCCGACGAGAACCTCTCGATTCGCCTCTCTGAGCTGACCCGCACGCGGATCAGCCGCACCTCGGAGGGCGAGCCGAACCACGTCGTCCTGCGGCTCACCGACGACCTGCTGTTTCAATGCCCGTTCATCATGATGACCGAAGTGGGCGCCCTCGGCCTCAGTCCGGAAGAAGCGGCGCGCCTGCGCCAATACCTGCTGAAGGGCGGCTTTCTCTGGGCCGACGATTTCTGGGGGAGCCTGGCGTGGGAAGTCTGGGCGCGGGAGATTGGCAAGGCGCTGCCGCCGTCCGAATACCAGATCGTCGACCTGCCGCTCTCACATCCGCTCTTCCACACGCAGTTCGAGGTAAAGCGCGTCATTCAGATCCCCTCGATTGGGATGTGGATGAACCTGGGCGGCGGCACCTCCGAACGGGGCGCCGACAGCGCGGAGCCCCACGCGCGCGCGATCTTCGACAAGCACGGGCGCATGATGGTGTTCATTACGCACAACACGGACTTCGGCGATGCCTTCGAGCGCGAAGGGGACGATCCCACGTACTTCTACACGTTCTCCGTCGAGGGCTATGCGACGGGGATCAACGTGTTGCTCTACGCGTTGACGCACTGAACCCGAATCCCTCGTCTGTGATCGGCGAATCCCTAATCGCCAATCCCCGAATCGCGAATCGCTGAATCGGATAATCGGAGAAAAGAATTTCTCCTTCGTGATTAGAGCGCCGCGAAGATGCCGGCAAGCAGCTGGCAGATCACCGCCCCGACGAGCGCCATCGAGAACCCCCAGATCATCAGCTTCCGGAACAGATCGCGGGCCACCTCCGGGTCGTGCACGGCGGCCACGCACAATGCGCCGAGCGTGGAGAGCGGCGACACGTCGACGATCGAGGCGCCGACGTTGATGCTGAGCGCAACGGCGAGCGGATTGCCGCCGCCGACCTGCTGCACGAGGCCGGGCACGGTAGGAAGAAACGTCGGCAGGACGACCGCGGACGTGCTGCTGTAGGTCGAGATCAAACCCGTCACCAGCGCGATCACGCCGTTGATCGTCTGCGGACGCGCGAGCCTGGCCAGCAGCGCGGTGAACACCTCCATGCCGCCCGTCTTCTCGACCATGGCCACGAGCATCGTCACGCCGCAGACCATCACGATCGCGCCCCACGGCATGCGCTTGAGCGCCGCGGTCTCGTCGGATGCGGATGCGACGATCACGATGGCCGCCGCCGCAAACGCGCCCAGCCCGATGTGCAGCTTGAACCCGACGACGCCGATGATCCACGCGACGATGGCGGCGACGCTGATCCACTGCGAGCGTGTGAGGCGCTCCTGCTGGATCGCCGCGTTCAGGTCACGTGGCGAGGCACGGCCGATCAGGAGGATGTAGGCGGCCGCGCCGACGAGACCGTGGGCCAGGAAGTTCGCCGCCCAGACCTTCCACTCGTGGCCGCCGAGTCCCACCGCGGCCATCCGCGTGTTCGCGATGATGCCGACGGCGCTGAGCGGCGAGAGATTTCCCGCGTTGGCGCCGTTGGCGATCATCAGCGCGGTCAGGAACGGCGGAATGCCGGCGCGCGTGCACAGCACCATCCCCACGGGCGCCACGAGCGCGACCGACACGATCGCGCCAGGACCAACGGTGGAGATTGCGCACGCAATGAGGAAGATGAGCAGCGGAACGAGCGTGTCCCGGCCGCGCGCGAGCCCCAGCAGCCGGTGCGCGAGTATGCCGATTGTCCCGTTCGCCTCCGCCAGCGCGAACAGCGTCGTCACCCCCGCAAGCGTGACGAACAATCCCGACGGGAAGCCCGCCAGCACGACATCGGCTGACTTCCCGGCATAGAGCCCGACCGCCCACGCGAGCGGGATCGCGAGCAGCCCCACGTTGACGCGCGAGGTGCAACTGACGGCGATCGCGATCAGCAAGGCGGCGACGGAGATCGTGGCGGCAGACATGTTGAGGGCGCGGCAAGTATGTCATTCCGCGAGTCAGCGAGTGCGAATCAGCGACGTTCACTGTGGACGCGCCTGCGGCGCGAACCACTGAGTAACGGAGAAACGGAGGCCGCGCGCCGCGTTCGTCGGTCCCGCGTCGGCGTTTCCGCCGTTCCTCCGTGTCTCCGTGTCTCTGTGGTTGCGCCGCAGGCGCTGAGGGCGGCTGTCGGTCGCGTGGGCCCGGAAACCGAAAATCGAGCGGCAGCAACTCGTCACATTTGCATTGCCCCGCCACGCGGCCGTTGCTAGGCTGCGCCGGATGGCGTTCTGGAAACGCAGCAGGCCGGCGGACGAAGGGGCGCGGCACGACATGCCGCTCATTCGTCTGGAGCACCTGACGAAGATCTTCCGCGGCGACGGCGCCGAGGAGGACACGCGCGCGCTGTGGGACGTGACGGTCGACATCACCAGCGGCGAATACGTGTCGGTGTCAGGGCCTTCCGGATGCGGGAAGTCGACGTTCCTCTCGATTCTCGCGCTGCTCGATGCGCCGACGAGCGGGCGCTATTACCTGAGCGGCCGCGCGACCGACCAGTTCACGCCGGCCGAGAAGGCGCGCGTCCGCAACATCGAGGTCGGCCTGATCTTTCAGAGCTTCAATCTGATCGCGGACATGAGCGTGTACGAGAACGTCGAATACCCGCTCGTGCTGCGGAACGTGCCGCCGGCGGAGCGGAAAGTCCGCGTGGAGGCCGCGCTCGAGCGCGTTGGGCTGACGGGACGCGGCCGGCAGCGTCCCAGTCAGCTGTCGGGCGGGCATCAGCAGCTCGTCTCGGTCGCGCGGGCGATCACCGGTCGTCCCGCCATCCTGCTCGCCGACGAGCCGACGGGCAACCTGGATTCGAAGAGCGGCGACGCACTGATGGAAATGCTCGACGAGCTGCACGCGCACGGCGCGACGGTGTGCCTTGCGACGCACGACCCGCGCTACATCGCGCGCGCCGGCCGTCACGTCTATCTGTTCGACGGCCAGGTATCGGCGACGCCCGTCGCGTAAAGGCTCAGGGCTCACGGTACTCCTTCTCACCACGCCGAGCGCATCCTTCCACGATATTCGTGGGTGTGGACACGGCTGCGCGGCGCAACTGGCCGCGCAAGCCATACATCTCTTCGCGCGGGAAGTCCTGAGTGGACTTGTAGATGTCGATAACGAGGGAATCTGCCTGGCTGAACACTCGAAGCTTGCGATGGTCTCTGCTCATGACGCGCAATTAAAGCACGGCCCTGAGCCCTGAGCCTTGAGCCCTACCCCAGGTTCTTCCGGAAGAACTGCACGACGAGCGGCCACGATTGCTGCGCCGCTTTCAGGTTGGCGCCGCCCGCGCCCGCCTGCGCTCCCATGAAGCCGTGGCCGGCCCCTTCGTACGTGTGGATCTCGTAGCTCTTCCCGAGCTTCTTCATCGCCGCTTCCGTCGGCGGCACGGTTGCGCCGATGCGCGCGTCGTTGCCCGCGTAGAGACCGAGCACGGGCGCCTTCACGTTCGCGAGCTGCGTCTCCAGCGTGCCGTCGCCAGAGCCGGGCGCCTCCCCGTAGTAGACGACCGCCGCATTGAGGTTCGACTGCGCCGCCGTGTAGCCGAAGCTGCGCGCGCCCCCCCAGCAGAAGCCGATGACGCCGATCTTCCCGTTCGACGCCGGGAGTTTCTTCCCGTACTCCATCGCGGCGTTCAGCCGCGCGTTGACGTCAGCGGGAGTAAGCCCCTGGATGGCCTGTCCGACACCCGTGCCAAGCGACTCGGTCCCGCCGCCGTTCGGCCCCTTGCCCGACAGGAAATCGGGGACGATCGCAACGAACCCATCCTGCGCGAGCTGATCGCCGACCGCGCGTGTGATGTCAGACAGCCCGCGGATGTCGTGGATCACGAGCACCACGCCCGACTTCGTGGAGCGTTCGGGATAGACGACCCACGACTTCAGCGCCGTACCGTCCGCCATCTTGATGTCGACCCACTCGCCGTGACGCGGCGATTCCTTCAGCGCGCGCGCGGCGTGCTCCATCGTGCCGGCGGGAATGCTGTCATCCCACGGGACGTCGATCGGCGGCGGCCCCGCCTGGCGCCCCCCCTGCCCCGCGCCGGGGCCCGCGGCCGGCGGAGTCGCCTGCGGTGTAGTCGCCTGCGCCTCCTCCATGTGCACATGCTGCGCGAATGCCGGCACCGTCACCGACATCGCGGCTACGAACAGAGCTACTCGTTTCATCTCGCCTCCAGCTAAATAATCGAATCGCCGGATCCCGGATCCCGCGAATCCCGGATTCCGCGGATCCCGGATCCCGCATCCCGGATCCCGCATCCCGGACCTCGGCGCCTACTTCCCTTGCATGCGTGTGACCGCCGCGCGCAGCTGCTGAATCGTCGCGTCGCTCCCCACGAACAGGTCGTTCGGAAAGCGGCTGTACTGCAGCATGTCGGCGTAGATCGCTTCGCTCTGATAGAGATTGAATCCCATGCCCGCGAGATACTGCAGCCGCAGGTTCCGGTCCCGATTGATCGTGGCGTCGGCGAGCCACGGCCCCAGGTCGGATTTCATGCCGGCGTAGTTCGAGAACAGATCGATCGCCGAATACATCCCGATCTCGCCGAGCGACCTGGCGACCGGCTGCATCGGCGCCTCCGTAAGATGACGCTGCACCGCCTCGACGTCGATCTTCGTCGGCTCCGCCTGCCCGAGCAGCACGAGATCGTAGCCCGCGCCGTTGTTCGTGTTGCCCCACACGACGCCTCCGGGGAACACGTCGAGAAACGTCGCGATCTCGCTCTTCACCGCGGCCGTGTTGCTCTCGTAGAGCTGCACGAACAGCGTGACGGCGCCGCCGGGATTCAGGTGCGACTTCGCCGTCTCGAAGAACTCCTTCGTGTAGAGCATCGCCGCCCCCTTGACCCACGGGTCCAAGGGGTCCGACGTGATCGCATCGAACTTCTGCCTCGTCGTCAGCAGGTAATGCCGCGCATCGTCGATCTCGACGTGCGTTTTCGGGTTCGCGACGACGTCGAAGTTGTGCTGCGCGAAGTAGCGGGAGACGACGCTCGGAACGAGCGGCTCGATTTCGGCGATCGTCAGGCGCTTCACATTGGGATCGACCGACACGGCGCCAGCGGTCACGCCGGCGCCGCATCCGATCACGAGCACCGATTCCGGGTTCTTCGGAATCAGCGTGGTCATGTGGCCGAGCATCCGCTGCAGCCGCATGTCCTGCGGTTCGCTCGACGCCTGGACCTTGCCGGCGTTGTGGTAGTTCAGCACGCCGTTCGACAGCCGCGACACCGCGACGGATGCGTTCCAGCCTTCGCCGACGTAGATAATCTCCGCTTCGCCGATTCGTGTCGCGGCGTAGCGACCATAGGCGACGAGAATTCCCGGGACCTTGTCGATCGAGCGCGCGAGCAGCACCGCGCCCCCCATGGCGGCGGCGAGGAGCAGCGTGCCGGCGAACTGGAAGCGGGACCTGCGCGCCTCCGCTTCCGCCGCCGCCGATTCGAGCATCAGCAGCGCAGAGACGGCTGAGATGATCACGAGCACCTGCTGCGCACGCTGGCTGCCCAGCCACACCACGAGGAGCAGGCTCGCCGTCACCGAGCCGATGATGGCGCCGAGCGTGTTCGCCGCGTACACGCCGCCGACCAGTCGCGCGGGATCCTTTCCGCCGGACGCGACCGACGCGAGCGCAAGCGGGAAGCTGGCGCCCCACAGGATCGTGCCGGGCAGCACTGCCCACAGGCAGCGGACGAAATCGAGCTGGAAGTTGAACCACGGATTGCTCGAGATGGAGGGGTTGATCGGCCAGTACGGCAGGGACTGCGTGAGCATGTACGCCGTCCACGCCATCGCGACGCACAGCAGCATCTGGCACCAGCCGAGCGCGAGCCGCGGTCGCGAGATGCGGGCGGCGATTGCCGAGCCGAAGCTGCTGCCGATCCCCAGCCCCAGCAGGAACACCGCGAGGATCAGCGAGAACGTGTAGACGGTCGCGCCGAACAGGAGCGACAGGATGCGCGTCCAGATCACTTCAGCGCCGAGCGCCGTCAGCCCCGACAGGCCGATGGCCACGTAGACCGCCCAGGCGCCCGACGCGCGTTCGAGAGGAGCCGGGCGGACGACGAGGTCATGCGGCGCGCGTTTCGCGATCAGGATGGCGAGTACGGCGACAATGACGTTCAACGAGAGCGCGATGTAGGTGGCAAACGCGGCGTCGTGGACGCGCAGCAGGTAGAAGCCCGCGAGCAGACAGCCGATCACGCCGCCGGCAATGTTGCCGCCGTAGAAGAAGCCGAGCCACGAAACGCCTTCAGGCGTCGATTCGACCCAGCGCGAGATCGCCGGCAGCGTCGCGCCCATCGCGAGCGTGGGCAGCAGCAGGCAGATCGCGGCCGCGATGCCGCGGAGGAGGATCCCGGTGACTCCGCCTCCGCCCCAGTGGAAGTAGAGGCCGCCGAGGAGCGGCATTCCGAAGAGCAACAGGATCCCGGCGACGCCGATCACGAGCTCGAGATACGCGTAGATCCGGAGCGGGTGCTCGTGCGCCGAAATCACGCGCGGCAGGAACAGGCTGCCGAGGCACATGCCACCCATGAACGTGCCGAGGAGAACGCCGATGGACACCGCCGACGAACCGATGACCAGCTGCAGCAGCTGGAACCAGACAATTTCGTAAATCAGCGCCGCACACCCGCTGCCGACGAACAACAGCAGCAGCGCCGGCAGCACACGACGCGCGGTCATTCAAAGACACCTCTTCAGTTGGGCAAACTCCGCGGATGGTATCACGCGACCGCAGCGGATCTGGCGCGGCGGCAATGGCAAAAGTGTGACAGCGCGCACTAGAGATCGCATCCGTTGGCAGGGCATCAATCCCTCATCCCTCGTCAAGCAATCCCTGATCGTGAATCATCGATCCGGAATCCCCGATCGCCAATCCCGCGCCGATTCAAGGATTCCCCGATTCCAGATTCGCCGATCAGGGATTCACGATTAGGGATAAGGGATTATTCGCGCCTCCGAAGATCACAACGGACAGCGAGCGCGACTAGCGACGAGCGACAGACAAAAGCCGGGGTGGTGCCGGCCTTTCCAGGAATCATATAAACTGCAGTCGCCATGACGAGATCCCGCAGGTGGACGTTTGCGGCAACCTGCACGTTACTGCTCTGCGCCGTCCCGAGACTAGCGTTTTCCCAGGCGCCCGTGCACGTAGAAGGGGGTGCGGCGTTTGGGGCCGGGAGCTTTGACGGCATTCCCAGGGGCATACCTCCGGCCGGAGAAACTGTGATGGGCGCTCTGCGCTTGTCCGTCGGTGCTCCTGTGGGCGGCGTCCGACTCTCCGCCGAAACCGAAGTAAATATCTCCGGTGACGCGCGCGGCAAGCGATACACCATGGGCGGGCCGCCGGCTACCAGCGTGTATCGGGAAACACGGCGCGATGTGTGGTGGTCTTTCCTGGGCGGCATTCAGCTGTGGGAACCGCACCGAGTCGGCAGTGTTCACGTCGTCGCCGGTATGAGTTACGTCAAACCGGTGGTTGCCGCCACAGCTCAGACCTTAGGGCCTGTCAGGAAATAACTGTTTTGATCAGTGTGCGGCGGTGGGACGGATGGTGTAGTTCCAGTCGCCGTGAAACCGATGGCGTTCCAGGCTCACGCGTGCCATTTGCGCATCGGTCACGGGGACCCCAGCCGG
>WNGF01002909.1_pt1 | contig 23653 bp, 18 predicted proteins | sample 5400641 | NCBI WGS metagenome assembly WNGF01 (sample SAMN13153371, study PRJNA577476) | soil metagenome | isolation source: 80 cm soil or saprolite under grassland replicate 2 | place: USA:California | collected 2016-06-15 | reverse complement strand
GCTCCGCAATCAATTTCAACGAGGGGCACACCCGGGCGAACAACGCAATCCTCCTGCTCGGGTCCAACGGCGGCATCAGCGTGTATGCCGGGATCGCACCGGGCCAACGGTGGACTTCATTCTCGACGTCAACGGGTATTTTCAGTAGGGGCCCGCGCCGCCTTTCGGCCGGACCTGTCGGGCTCTCTCTCACAGGGCGATCTCGCGTTTCGGGTTGCGACCACGCCTGCGATGGAATAGGCTCCCGAGTCCATGGCGTCTCTCGCCGCGCGAAGGCGGGAGGAAAGGGGCGCGCAGACGCATCGATCGTTTCTCCTCGCCGGTCTGATCGTGTTTCTGCTGCCGGCGACCGGCCGCACAGCCACCTACTCCATTGCCGGGTTTTCGGACACTCCCGTGGTCACCGGCCTCTCTCAGCCCACGGCCTTCACCTGGACCCCGGACGGGCGGATGCTCGTCCTAGAGAAGATCGGCCGGGTGCGGATTGTCGTCAACGGCGTGCTCCAGGCGACCCCGGCCCTCGACATCTCGGCCTCGGTGGATTCCGGTTCGGAAAAGGGGCTGCTCGGAATCTGCCTTCATCCCGGGTTCACGAGCAACGGCTACGTCTACCTCTACTACACCAACCGCGTGCCGCAGAACCGCATCTCGCGTTTCACGATGTCGGGCAACGGGCTCGATCCGGCGAGCGAGACGGTGATCCTCGATCACATCGACGCGACCAACGGCAACCACAACGGAGGCAACGTCGCGATTGGCCCGGACGGAAAGCTCTGGGCGGCACCGGGCGACTCCGGGACGGGCGGCGCCAAGTCGCAGGACTTAAGCGTCGGCAGCTTGAACGGGAAGGTCCTCCGCATGGAGCTCGACGGTTCGCCGGCGGCGGAAAACCCTTTTCTGGCCGACCCGGCGAAGGAGCCGCGCATCTGGGCTTACGGGTTCCGGAATCCCTGGCGGTTCACGTTCCGCCCGTCCAACGGCTCTCTCTACGTTTCCGACGTGGGGCAAAGCACCTACGAGGAGATCGACGTCGTCACGGCGGGAGGCAATTACGGGTGGCCCATGGCCGAGGGGACGCTCGGCGGGTGCGCGGGCTGCATTGCGCCCGTCTTCGAATACGATCGTTCGGTCGGCCAGGCGATCATCGGGGGCGTCTTCGTCACCGGAGGGCTCTATCCGGCGTTTCTCCGCGGCAAGTACGTCTTCGGCGATTACGTCTCGAGCTGGATCCGGTACCTGGAGTTTTCCCCCGGCGACGCCGTGGTCGGCGGGTTGCAGAACTTCGCGAGCTCCGCGGAGGGCCCGGTCCAATTCGGGATGGGTCCCGACCAGGCGATCTACTACGCGGCCATCAACGCCGGAAAGATCTACCGCATCAATCCTCCACCCGCGAGCTACTTCACTCTGACACCCTGCCGGGTGCTCGACACTCGCGACCCGGATGGGCCGTACGGCGGGCCGGCCATCGGCGCGGGCTCCGAAAGGACGTTCATCCTGTCCGGCCGGTGCGGGATCCCCGCGACGGCGAACGCCGTGTCGGTCAATGTCGCCGTAACCCAGCCGACCGCCGGACCGGGGTTCCTGACGCTCTATCCCGCCGGGGCCCCTCGCCCCAACGCCTCCACGATCAACTATCGCGCCGGTCAGACCCGGTCGAACAACGCCATCGTGCCGCTCGGAGCGGTTGGGGACATCGTGATCCGCTGCGTTCAGGGCTCGGGGACGGCCCATGTGGTCTTGGACGCCAATGGCTACTTCCAATAACCTCGGTCGGCGACGACCACGGCCTCGTGCTTACCAGAGAAAGGGCCGCGGCTGAAGCCGCGGCCCGATGAGGTCTCCGAGACCCGAAGCTAATTCTTCGAGGACCACTCCGCAGCCGCCTTGGCCGCAGCGGCCTTTGCTGCCTCCTCCCGCTCTCTCCAGATCTTGGCCCAGCCAACGCGCTCCGCGGTCTGCATGTTGATCGTGCCGTCCGGGTTGTACGTTCCGTTGGCGATCAGACGCTGCTTGATGTACTCCGGCCAGGCGCTCTGCATCTTCCCGTCCGGTGTCTGCGGCAGGAAGATCGCGTAATCCATGCTTTTCTGCATCGGATTGTAGCCGGTGTACCCCAGGCGGATTCCCTGAACGAGGTAGTGGAACCTGACGTCCTTCGAGGAATGGACAACGATCTGGTTCATGTCTTCGCTCACCACGTACATCGTCGCGGGCGCGCCGACCGGCGTGAGCTGAACGGTCAGGCCTTCAGGGTCCGTCACCATCCGAAAGTCCTCCGGAACATCGATGACGAATTCCCGGCCGGCCGTTTGAGCCGTGCCGCGGAAGTACGTTCCCGCCTCGTTCCCCGTAAGAGAGATGTAGCCTATGACTGCCGAGGCATCGGTCGGGTGCGCGTCTATGGTGATACTGGGACTGGGGCCGGCATAATCCCCGATACTGGCCACAAAGGCATGAGTGCCGAGACCAACGATACCGGCACCCGTAGCGACGCCCGAGCCATTCTCGGCGACTCCGGTAACCGCAAATCCGTTAACTGAGCTTGTTTTCCCGATCAGGCCATTTTGGCCGTGGCCGACCACGCCGGCGGGTGAAGTCGCCGGTCCGGCTGTTGTACTGACAACTCCCGTCGAGTCCCTCCCAAAAATAGCGCTGCCATGATTTGTGAGGCTAGTCGTCCGGCCGAGAACGCCACGCCCAAGGCCGGTCGCCGCGAGAGACTCTCCCAAAACGCCCGCCGCATCGGTACCCGTGCCTGACACCTGGCCCCGCACGCCGGAAGTGCTAGCGCCCGAGGAACTTTCGTTGCGGGCGAAAAGGATGCCGATGCCACTGGACGACCCGGTGATTTGAAAGGCCTCGCCGGGAGTAATATCGCCCCGGTTAGCGTCGGGGTAATAGCCGTTGACGTCCACGGTGAAGTCGAGCTGGCCGCCTCCCATCAGGACACGGACCCAGATTTGGCCGGCGCCATCCAACGGCAGCGCCCCGGCGTTGCCGCGCTGGGTTTCCGTGGGAGGAAAGTTGATCCAGGCGAAGGTCGGGGCCGTGGCGGTGCCGACTTGGAAGACGCCGTTGCCGGTGGCTCCGCTGATGTTGAAGATCGTGATGTTGACCGACACCGCGGCGGCACTCCCCGGCAGGCCGCAGGGCGCGCCGGTGAGCGTGACCGCCCGTGACGTGTTTTGGAGCAGCGGGGTGAAATTCCGAGAGTCGTACTGCCGGCAGGGAGTCGTGGCGACGAAGGGGATCGGCTGGGAAATGTCGCCCATCGTCGAGGCTCCTCGGCTGGCGCCGTGAGACGAGAAGGTCGCGGGCGCCGTCCAGTTGGACAGCGGCGGGAAGACTTCGTCGGCCGCCAGCGCCGCCCCGGCGATGAGGAAGACGGCTACAGCGAGAAGAAGAGCAGCTTTTCTTACCGAGAGAAGGACCATCTTGATACCTCCTTTTGAAAAGAAACGGCGGAAGGAAATCCGAGAGCGCCACGACGACCTGTACCTTCACCTCCTCTCCTGAGATTGGATCCGCGATCCGTGTCACGGCTCCAGTGCGGATTCGGGAGAACCCAACGAGCCGCTCGTCCCTTGGTCATTTTCGGAACGCCCTCCAACCGGGTGCTGAATACCATATCTCAAGTCAAGACGAATTCTCCTCAGTCCTCCGTGGTCTCCGCGGGCCGGATTTGACGTTTCCCCGGGAATCTGCCAAGGTCGTTTCTCCTCAGGATGAAGCTCAACCTCGCGCTCGGGACGCTCGCGGGAGCAAACCTCGTCTTGAGCCTCATCATCCAGTGGTACGTGGTCACCCGGCTGGGGGTCGGCGCGGCCACCGACGCCCTCTTCGCCGGCATGGCGGTTCCGCAGCTCGTCCTGGCCGTCGTGAGCGGCTCTCTCATGCACGTTCTGGTGCCGCTTCTCTCGGGCGAGGACGCGGGGGCCTTTCGCGAGACTGCGTGGGGATTTTTTCTCGGGATCACATTGCTCTTCGCGGTCATCGCGGGGGTGCTGTACCTGGCGGCGCCCCTCTGGGTCGCGTGGCTGCTGCCCGGCTTCTCTCCCTCGCTCCGGTCGCTGACGGCCCTTCTGACGCGGATCCAGCTCGTCGGGATGGTCTTCACCGCGTCCCTGTCGGTGCTCTGGTCAGCCTACCACGCGCGCAACCGGTTCATCTGGGCGGAGCTCTCTCCCGCCGTCGCTTCGGTCCTCGTGCTCGCCGCGCTCGTGCCGGCCCTTCCGCGGTTCGGCGTCGTGGCCGCCGCCTGGGCAAACGTCGCGCGCAACGCTCTACCGGTCTTCCTTCTCCTTCCGGGGCTGGGACGCTGGCACGCGCCGCGCTGGGGATCTCCGGCTATGAAGGCGGCGTGGCAGCGGCTCCGGCCTCTCCTGGCGGGGACCGCCTACTACAAGACGGACCCGCTGGTGGACCGCTTCCTCTCCTCCATGGCTCCCGCAGGAGGCCTCTCGGTCCTTTACATCGGCCAGCAGATCTGGGGAGCCGCCAGCCAGATCGTCAACAAAGCGATCGCCGCGCCGATGGTGCCGCTGCTGGCCGTCTGCGCGAAGAAGGGAGACTGGTCGGGCTTCCAGGCCGCTTACCGGCGCCGGCTCTTCTGGATGGCCGTCTTGACCGGTGGAGGATTCATCCTGTTTCTCGCGGCGGGCGAGAGGGTCCTGCGTCTCCTGATCGGGCACGGCGGGGTCACGGCCCGGAACGTGGAGGACATCTGGCGGATCATGGTCGGCCTCGCCGGATTCCTTATCGCGGGCTCCGTGGGCCAGATCACCTCCAGCGCCTTCTACGCCTTCGGCGACACGCGGACGACGACCCGGCTGGGAATCGTCACCTACACGATCTACATTCCCGCCAAGGTGCTCGCCTTCTTCTCCTTCGGCTTGATGGGCGTTGCGGTGGCGACGAGTCTCTTCGTCGCCGTTAACGTGATGCTCCAGATGGCGCTCATCGGGCCCGCCCAGCGTCGCGCCGGCGGGACACCCCTGCTGTGAAGCTCAACGAAGACTTCACGGAGCGCTCGAGGCTCCAGGACGTCGGCCGGTGGCACATCACGCGCTTCGTGCGCTCCGTCGCAGAGCGGCTGCCTCCGAAGACACTGCTGCTCGACGCCGGAGCGGGAGAGTGCGCCTACAAGAGATTCTTCTCGCACTGCCGCTACGTGGCGCTGGATCTGGCGGTGGGAGAGGCGGCGTGGAACTACGCGAACCTCGATTCCTTCTCGAGGCTCGACCGGCTGCCGCTGGCCGACGGATCCGTGGACGCCATCCTCTGCACGCAGGTGCTCGAGCATCTGGATCGGCCGCGAGAAAGCGTCGGCGAGTTCTCCCGCGTGTTGAAGGCCGGGGGAATCCTTTACCTGACAGCCCCGATGGCGCAGGCCGAGCATCAGGCGCCATACGACTACTTTCGTTACACGTCCTTCGGACTCCGAAGCATCTGCCGGGACGCTGGGTTCGAGGTCCTCAAACTGGAGCCTTTCGGGGGATTGCCGACGAGGCTGGCTTACGAACTGCCGCGGCTCATGGCGCTCTTTCCCGGTTCGGGCCTCTTGAGCGGCCGGGCCCGCTTGGGAGGAGTGCTTCTCCTGCCCGCGAGAGCCGCGACGTTCCTAGCCCTGCGCCTTCTGCAACGGCTGCTTCTCTGGGCGGACCGGTTCGATCGCGCGCGGAACGATCCCCTGGGATGGTCACTGATCGCGCGCAAGCCGGCGCCGGGATGATTGAGGTTGTCGCGCTGACCTCCGGCGCCGAGGTTCCTTCCAGCCGCTTCCGCGTCCGGCAATACATCGGGCCGCTCGCGGAGCGGGGAATTGCGGTTCACGAGAGACCGCCGGCCTTCAGCAAGTACGCGAGCTCCGCCAATCCGGTTCTGGCCAGATTGATGGCGGCCGGGAAGGTCGTCGCCCGCCTCCCGGGACTCGCGGCGTCGCGCGGGGCGAATGTGACGTGGCTGGAGCGGGAGCTCGTCGCCGGCCGCGCGACGCTGGAGAGTCTCGCCGGGCGGCCCAGGGTCTTCGACGTGGACGACGCCCTCTGGTTGAACGGCCGGGCCGGGTTCTCGGAAAGGATCGCTTCGCTGTGCGACGGCGTCCTCGCGGGCAACGAGTTTCTCGCGGAGCACTACCGCAACGTCGCGTCGAGGGTCTGGGTCGTTCCGACCTGCGTGGACACGGAGGTCTGGATCCCGCGCCGTGGACGGCCCGCCGGCGAGGAATGGACGGTCGGCTGGACCGGGAGCCTTTCGACGCTGCCGTATCTGGCCGCGATCGAGGAACCTCTGGCGGATTTTCTGGAGCAGTGCCCCAGCGCTCGCTTGCTCGTCGTTTCGGACCGCGCCCCGGCACTCGGGAAGCTTCCCGCCGAACGCTGGCGGTTCGAGCGGTGGTCGCCCGCCGCGGAGGTCGGCCTCGTTCAGCAAATGGACGTCGGCCTGATGCCTCTGCCCGATTCGGACTGGGCTCGCGGAAAATGCGCGCTGAAGATGCTCCTCTACATGGCGGTGGGCATTCCTGCGGTCGTGAGCCCTGTGGGCGTGAGCGAGGAGGTTCTCGCAAGAGGAGATGTCGGGCTTACGGCGACCTGCGCCGGCGACTGGCACTCGGCGCTTTCGCGGCTCTTCGCAGACCGCGACGCCGCCGCCCGGATGGGGCGCGAGGGAAGGAGCGTGGTTGAGCGCTTCTATTCGGTGAGAGAGAATGCGGACCTCCTCGCGCGCATCTTCCGGGAGGTCGCGACATCTTGAAAACCGTTGCGGACAAGACCTCGGTGCGGTCAAGATTGACGCCATGTGTGGCATAGCCGGCTGTCTTCGGCCGGGCGGTGACCGGCGGGAGCGCCTCGAATCGGTCGCGCGCCGGATGTCCGACGCTTTGCGCCACCGCGGGCCCGACGACGAGGGCTGCTGGGTCGATCCGGCGCGCGGTGTCGCGCTGGGCCACCGCCGTCTGTCTATCCTGGACCTGTCTCCGGCTGGACACCAGCCGATGGTCTCCGAATCCGGCCGCTGGGTCGTCATCTTCAACGGCGAGATCTACAACTTTCTCGACTTGCGCGCGGAGCTCGAGCCGCTCGGGCACCGCTTCCGCGGCCACTCCGACACCGAAGTCGTCCTGGCGGCCGTGGAGCGATGGGGTCTCGAGCCGGCGCTCGACCGCTTGAACGGGATGTTCGCCTTCGCGTTCTGGGACCGCGAGCGGGAGTCTCTCCACCTCGTCCGCGACCGGCTGGGCGAGAAACCGCTCTACTACGGCTGGTGCGGCGGGACCTTTCTCTTCGGGTCGGAGTTGAAAGCCCTCCAGGCCCATCCCGCCTTCGACACGGAGATCAGCCGCGACAGCCTGGCGATCTTCTTGCGCCTGGGCTACATTCCCGCCCCGTCGTCCATCTACGGCGGCATCTTCAAGCTCCCGGCGGGCACACTCCTGACGGTCCATCCCGGCAAGCCCGGCGCGCTGGCCGAGCCGGTCGCCTACTGGGACGCGAAGAAGGTCGTGGAGAGGGCGCGGCGGAACCCGTTCACGGGGTCTCTCGAAGCGGCGACGACGGCCCTCGACGCCCTCCTGAGAGATGCCGTTCGGATCCGGATGGTCGCTGACGTGCCGCTCGGCGCCTTTCTCTCGGGCGGGATCGATTCGTCGCTCGTCGTTTCTCTGATGCAGGCACAGAGCACGAGGCCCGTCCGCACATTCTCGATCGGCTTCCACGAGTCGCAGTACAACGAGGCACAACACGCGGCAGCGGTCGCGAGGCACCTCGGGACTGATCACACGGAGTTGTACGTCACGCCCAAGGAGGCCCGCGACGTGATCCCGAGCCTGCCCGTGTTCTACGACGAGCCGTTCGCCGACGCGTCCCAGATCCCGACGCACCTGGTCTCGCGCCTGGCGCGCCGCCACGTGACCGTGAGCCTTTCCGGCGACGGCGGCGATGAACTGTTCGGCGGATACGACCGTTACTTTCACGGGCGCGCTCTCTGGAAGACGGTGGGATGGATGCCGCGGCCCGGCAGGAAACTCGCGGCCTCGCTCTTGCGCGCGGTGCCGGCTGGCTGGGCGGCTCCGCTGGGTCGCTGGAGGCTCACGGCGCGCTTTGCGTCGGCTTCTCCCGCGGATCGCATCCGAAGGGTCGCCGCGCTCCTCGAGTCCGAGAGCGCCGAGAGCCTGTACCGCGACCTCGTTTCGCTCTGGAAGGCGCCGGAAGCGCTGGTCGCCGGCAGCCGCGAGCCGGCGACGATCCTGACGGACCGCCTCCGGTGGGCGGATGCGGGAGACTTCACGCAGCGAATGATGTTCTTCGACATGCTGCTCTATCTGCCCGAAGACATCATGGTGAAGGTGGACCGGGCGAGCATGGCGGTCAGTCTCGAGTCTCGCGCGCCCTATCTGGATCCGCGAGTGGCGGAGTTTGCCTGGCGTCTTCCGCTCGCTCTGAAGGTCCGGAAGGGGAGGGGGAAGTGGATCCTGAGGCGGCTTCTCGCCGCCTACGTCCCGCCCGTGCTGACCGAGCGCCCCAAGATGGGGTTCGGGGTGCCCATCGATTCCTGGCTGCGAGGCCCCCTGCGCGACTGGGGAGAGGCGCTGCTCGGTCGAGAGCGCCTCCGCCGGGAGGGTTACCTCGATGCCGAGGGGATCCGCAGGATCTGGGAGCAACACCGCCGGGAAGAGAGGAACTGGCAATACCTCTTGTGGCCGGTGCTCATGTTCCAGGCCTGGCTCGAGGACCGGCGCGACCGGGCAGCAATTGCGACCGAGGCTCCGGCGACGGCCCTCAGGACGGCTGGCGCCTAGTCTTTTGAAATGGTCTGGACGGTTTAACGTAGACGAGGCGGTGTCGGTGACGCCACGGCTGCGCCGTGCGCATGACAAAGACGGTCCCTGGCCTGGTCAATGAGCCGACACAAGTCAAGCGCCGATTGGTCTGCTCTGGTCTTTCCGAAGGTCCTCGAAGCCCTGGGCTCGCCGCTGTCACCGAAAATGAAGATCCTTGATTTCGGCTGCGGGTCCGGCGACCTGGTCGTGCACCTCAGGGAGGCCGGGTACCAGGCGCACGGCGTGGATCTGGACGATTCCTTCGCGGAGAGCCTTTCGCAGACCGGCCCCGCGGGGGATGTCTTCCGAGTCATCGAGTCGAATCCCTACAGAATCCCGTTCGAGGATCGGAGCTTCGACGTCGTCGTGAGTGACGAAGTGTTCGAGCATGTCCAGGACTACGGCCGGGCCCTGGCCGAACTGCGGCGGGTGCTCAAGCCCGGGGGCGTCGCACTCCACGCGTTTCCCTCGGGATGGCGTCTCCTGGAAGGGCATGTCTACGTGCCGCTCGCGGGCGTGATTCAAAACCCGGCGTATCTGAAGCTCTGGGCGTGGTTGGGAGTCCGTAATGAATACCAGAAAGGCCTTCCGTGGCGAGAGGTGGCGTCGCTGAACACCGAGTATCTGAAGACGGGAACGAACTACCCTTCGAAGAAGGAGGTCCGGGAGCACTTCAAGGCGCATTTCGAGGATGTGCGCTTCGTGGAGCGCGTCTTCTGGAAGCACGGTAGCCGGCGCCTCAGAAGCCTGAGTCGCCTCCTCCTCAACCTGCCGCTGACCGACATGTTGTTCGGTGAGTTGCGGGGGCGGGCCGTCTTCTGCCGCAGGACCTCGGAACGTCAGCAGGGCGAGCCGCAAGCCGCCGAAGTCGGCCGGTTAGGAGAGGCCCGAGCGGATTCGAATCAGCCAGTAAGCGGCGGCCAGGAGGAAAACGGCCGCCGCCTGCAGCAGGAGGATCGTTCTCTTCAGAGGGCGGCTCGCTTCAGACCAGCCGGTGACCGCTGCGATCAGAAGCAAGGGCATGAGATTGGATCCTCTCTGCCGAAAGGATACGTTGAAGATGAAGAGCAACAGCAGAAACAATAGGACGAAGCCGGCGACCAAGGACGCGTCCCAACGGCGCTTGAGCAGCAGGAACCACGCCCCGCAGATACCGAAGGGAAAGGCCCAGTACCACAGGAGTGTGTCCAGGTAGGCAGGCCAGTTTCCGATCAGGAAGTGGAACATGTGGTCCTCGGTCGGCGGAGTCCACAGAAACGGTCCATACGTTCGGCGCACGACCTCCAGGACGTAATTCGCTCGCCTCGGTCTGGCAGGCTCGACAAGCTCCAGCCACTGTTTCTCTCCCAGCAGACTGCCCGAGAATTCCGGGCTGCCGCGGAGGCCCGAGACCGAACCTCGGCGGAAGAGAAGAGCTTCGAACCTCCCCGCTGGACCGAAGAACGCCTTCCGCTTGTCGGAAAGCCAGTTCACGTTGGAAAAAACGACCTGGAATGCAAAGGGCTCTCCCACCGCTCGGAGAGCGCTCTCGCTTCCGATGAAGAGGACGGCAAGGACCACGACGCGGGAGAGATACCGGCGACTCTGATCGAGAGTGGGGAAGCGCCTCCAGGCCAGAAATAAGAGGGGAAAAGCGAGCAGGCCCACCTCCAACGCGAGGCCGACATAGGAGCGGATCAACCGCGCGCTGACGAACCCGATCACCAGCAGCACGGGAGCCCATCCCCGCCGAAACTTCCCGTCGAGGATCTGTTGCGCGGCCCAGAGCGTCAGAAGGAAAACGAAGGTCAATAGGCCGTCCTTGACCAGGTCCACCGTGGCCAGATAGACAGAGAGCGGAGACAGAGTGAGCAACAACGCCGGCCAGACCGCCCGCTCCTTCAGGATCGGTTTGCCGACTTGCCAGAGCAGAAACGGGCAGAATGCGCCGAACAGGGCGAGCAGGACGTGTACCGCGAGCAGGTCTCCCCCCGAGATCCAGAGCGCGAAGCCCAGGAAGTAATGGAACCCGACGTCGTAAGTGCCGGCCAGGTAGTAGGAGCTGACGTCGTAGTAGCTGGGAAGAAACTCGGCGATTCTCGCTCCCCAGTGCAGGAAATAAGCGGCGTCCACTCCGATCGTCGAGAGGTTGTCGGCCTGCTCGATGGAGAAAGCCACGGCGAGCAGCAGGCCGCGGAGCGAAAAAGCCAGCGGGATGAGGATCCGGGAAATCCAGCGGTGAGGCTCGCTGGAAGGCCACTCGCTGTGTTTCCAGATCAGTCCGGCGACACCGGCGCCCGCCAGAAGAAAGACAACCGCGGAGAACGAGCGGACCAGGCCCAGATCCAAAGCGGTCAGGACAATGATGACCAGAAGGCAGACGGCCAGCAGGAGCCGGTTCGACCACACCCGCCACGAAGGCGCCCTGCGTTCCGGGAATGGTCGGTGCAACGTCGGCGCGGCTCCGGGAGTTGCGAGCTCGTCTGTGGCTGATGGCTCTGCCAACGGATGCTAAGCTTAGTTGCTGGCACGACGAAACGCAAAAACTCGTCGGAGCACAGACCAGAAGGCAAAACGGCTTGCTCCAGAAACTCCTCTCGTTTCTCCGATGCCCATCCTGCAGTTCGGAATTGACACTCAGCACAGATGCCTGCCCGAGCGGTCCTGAAACCGGCTCTCTCTCGTGCGCCGGTGGTCACGTTTTCCCGATCGTCCGCGGCATCCCGCGGTTCGCCGGGGAGAGTTACGCGACGAGCTTCGGATTTCAGTGGAACCGGTTCTCCACGACGCAGCTCGACTCGGCCAGCGGCACGACGGAGTCCCGGGACACGTTCCTGGAGAAGACGGGATTCGCGCTGGGGGATCTCCGCGGGAGGCGGGTGCTCGACGTGGGTTGCGGCATGGGACGCTTCCTCGAAGTCGTTTCCGACGCCGGCGCGGAAGTCGTGGGGATCGACCTGTCTTCCGCCGTCGAGGCCGCCCGGGAGAATCTGAAACATCGGCCCAACGTGTCCGTTCTCCAGGCCGACGTGTTTCGCCTTCCGTTCGCTGAGGGATCTTTCGACTTCATCTACTCCATCGGCGTGCTCCACCACACGCCGGACACTCGCGCGGCCTTTCTCCAGTTGCCTCGTTTTCTGCGCAGTGGCGGGCGAATCTCGATCTGGGTCTATGGTCAGCGGCTCCGGGCGTTTGTCGTCAGCCCGCTCGTTCGACAAATCACCAAGCGAATGCCGGCGCCGGCCCTTCTCAGGGCGTGCGAAGTCGCCAGGCCGTGGGGCGGTTTCCTGCGAAACGTGCGGTCCCGGCACCTGCGGTTCCTGCTGCACCTGGGCATGAACGTGTCGCTGCACCCCAACCCGGAATGGCGAGTTCTGGATACCTTCGACTGGTACTCCCCTCGTTTTCAGCACCTGCACAGCCGGGACGAGGTGCGAGGCTGGTTTCGGGAGGGAGGGCTGACGGAAATTCGGGACCTCGCCTTTCCGGTGGCGGTCACCGGCCGGAAGCCGTAACGCCGTGCTGTTTCAGCGCGATGTCGTGCTCTTCATCGGCCAGCTGGAAGGTGGCGGCGCCGAGAAACACTGTTTTCAGCTTGCTACGGCTCTGGGAGCGCTGGGTGTGCGCGTCCTCGTCGTCGGCACCCAGGCCACCCCGGCGACTCTGTCGAAGTACGCCGCCGCCGGGGTGCCTGTCATGCTCGTCGGACGCGAACCGACCGCGGGGCGCCAACTCCCGCTACGATCCTGGCGGCGCCTCCAGCGCTTCGCCGGCCGGTGGAGCCATCTTCGACGGACCCTGTCGCGGGAAAGACCCTTCCTGGTCCACTCTTTCCTCCCTTATGCGAACCTCGTCGCCATTTCGGTCCGGCCCTTCCTCGGAATTCCAGTCCTGGTGGCGGGACATCGTTACGCCGGAAGCGCGGGACTTCTTTACAACCTGACACAGGCGGCCGAGGCGGTCTTCTGCCGCCTCTGCGAACTCAATCTGGCGAATTCGCGAGATGTCGCCGAGTTTCTGCGCGGCGGTCTTCACCTTCCCGCGTTGCAGATCGGAATCGCCGTCAACGGGATCTGTTTCGAGGAGACGCGGTTCTGCCTCGGCGAGCGCCAAGGCGTCCGGCGGGAGCTCGAGATCCAGGATGCCGAGATCGCCGTCGGGATGGTCTGCAATCTCTGGCCATACAAAGGGATCGGCGAGTTTCAGAACGCGGTCGCGCGCGTTCGGAAAGAAGGGTTGCCGGTGCGCGCGTTCGTCGTCGGCCGCGACGTCGGGACCCTGGCCGGCTTCGAGGAAGAGAGCCGCAGGTTGGGAATTGCCGACCATTTTCGTTTCCTCGGTGCCAGGTCCGATGTCTGCCGCCTCCTGAGGGGCTTCGATCTCTACGTCTCCGCTTCGAGAGGAGAGGGAATGTCGAATTCCGTCCTCGAGGCGATGGCCCATGGTCTGGCGATCGTGGGCTCGCGCGCGGCCGGAACCCCCGAAATGCTCGATGACGGAAGTGCCGGCCGGCTCTTCGACGTTGGAGACTGGAGGACCCTGGCGGACCATCTCTCCGAGTTGATCCTGTCGCCTCCGGAGAGGTCGCGGCTCGCGCGGATCGCGGAGGAACGAGTCCGCACGGTCTTCACCCCGGAACGGATGGTCTCGGAGACCCTGCGCGCCTACTCGGCGGCGTCCCGAGCATTCCCCGCACAGTCGGCGTACTTCGCCAGAAAAGCGCGGGAGGCCGCCGCCGGCTGGCACTGGCGGGAGGGTCCTGCCGCCAAGACGAGGGACGCCTAGATGCCCTGGACAGGAGCCGGGTGGCGGCGCTTCGTGCCGCAGCCGACGGTTCAGGGGCGTCCCCGCGTCAAGGAATTCGTTCGGGAGCTTCCATCGACGGCACGCTGGATCGATCTGGGCGCCGGTGGGCGCCGACTGCGCGACGATGTCCTCCGAGTGGACAGCGCCTTCGGTGAGTCCGCCGAGCTGGTGGCGGACGGTCACCGGTTGCCTTTTCGGGACTCCTCGCTGGACAGCGTCGTCTCGACCGGCACTCTCGAGCACGTTCGCGAACCGGCGACGGTTCTGGGAGAGATCCGACGAGTTCTCCGCGATGGCGGGCTGGTCTACCTGGAAGTGCCGTTCCTGCAGGGCTATCACGCCGATCCGGACGACTACTGGCGCTTCACCCAGAATGGCCTTTGTCTCCTTCTGCAACAGGGCGGGTTCGTCGTCCGCGAGTCCGGCGCGCACATGGGCCCGGCCTCGGGCGTGTGCTGGATCGTTTCCGAGGTGATCGCGTCCCTGTTCGGGGAGGGGCGGCTTCACAGGGCTGGCCTGCTTCTCGGACGATGTCTGGTGTGGCCGCTGAAGTTTCTCGACTACGGGATCATGAGGCTCCCGGGTTCGGCCAGGGTCGCCAGCGGCGTCTTTGCGATTGGCCGCAAAGGATCGACGGTGTCGCGATCGCAGGCGGCCGGTCTCGGCGAGGCTGGCGGGGAGTCCTGCCTTGCCCCGGACAGCCCGGTGAGTTCGTAAGAGGTCGCGGATCCCGAGGCGGGTTCTGTCGTGATGGAGGAGGCAGGCGCAGGGTCGAACGGAGAGCCGCGCGAGCCGGCCGCCCGCTCCCGGACGAAACACCGGCTCCTCTTTCTCGTGAACACGGACTGGTATTTCTTGTCCCATCGGCTGCCGATCGCGCGCGCCGCTCGCGATGCGGGCTTTCATGTCTCCGTTGCCACGCGCGTGGGCTCTCAGGGCGAAGCGCTGCGGCGCGAGGGCTTCGAGATCGTTCCGATCCGAATGGGCCGAGCATTGGGAAATCCGCTGCTGGAGGGTCGCTCGCTGGCGGAGATTCTCCGTGCCACCATGCGGATTCGGCCCGATCTGGTTCACAACGTTTCTCTCAAATGCGTCCTGTACGGCACAGTGGCGGCCCGAGTTGCGGGGGTCCGCAGCGTCATCAATACCCTGCCCGGTCTCGGCTACGTGTTTCGGTCCCGGCAGTGGAGGGCTCGCCTGCTGAGGCCCTTCGGCCGTCTGGCTTTTCGTGCCCTGCTCCGCGGGCGAGCAACGCGGGTGATCGTTCAGAACGGGGACGATCTCGCCTTCCTCCGCGCCGAGGGCCTGGTTCCCGCCGGGAATCTGGTCCTGATCCGCGGATCCGGAGTGGACACGTCTCGATTCCGGCCCGCGCCGGAGCCCACGGGGACGATCACGATCACGATGGTCTCGCGCATGCTCTGGGACAAGGGAGTGGCGGAACTCGTCGAGGCCGCGGGGGAGCTGAAGGCGTCGGGCCGCGCAGTTCGCGTCGTTCTCGTCGGCGCCCCCGACCCGGAGAACCCCGGTTCGGTACCGGCGCAGCGGCTGGAGGAATGGGCCCGCGCGGGCCAGATCGAGTGGTCGGGAGCGCGCGAAGACATCCCGCGCGTCTGGGCGGACTCTCACATCGCGGTTCTGCCGACGTACTACGGAGAAGGACTGCCGAAGTCCCTCCTGGAGGCCGCGTCCTGCGCAAGAGCAATCGTGGCGGCCGACGTGCCTGGCTGTCGCGAGATCGTCCGGCACGGAGAGAACGGGCTATTGGTTCCCCCGCGCGATGCGCGATCGCTCGCGAAGGCCATCGAGCGTCTGATCGACGAGCCGAGTCTCCGGAAGCAAATGGGAGCGCGGGGCAGAGAGATCGTCGAGTCCGAGTTCTCGGAGGAAATCGTCGTGGCCAGGACTCTCGAGGTCTATCGGGAGTTGCTGGAGTCGCGCGATCCCGGGCGATGAAACGCGCCTTGGTCACCGGCGCGGCCGGTTTCATCGGCCGGCGCCTGGTCCGGCGGCTCCTCGGCGAAGGGATCCGCGTTCGCGCTTTCGTCCGTTCGGCATCCTCGCAGTCGGCTCTCCCGGCGGACGCGGAGCCGTTCCTGGGAGACATCCGGGAAGAGGAGCGAGTTCGGCTTGCCGCACAGGATTGCGACACGGTCTTTCATCTGGCGGCCAGGGCCCACGCGGTCTCCGGGAGAGCCCGCGACGAGGGCGAGGATCGGGAAGTCAACGTCGGCGGGACCCGCAACGTGCTCGATGCGATCGCGGCTTCGGGGGGAGAGAACCTCGTCTTTTTCAGCAGCGTCAAGGCCGTCGGCGAGCACACGGATTTCCCGCTGGATGAGGAAGCCCCGCCCGCCCCGGAGAGTCCGTACGGCCGGTCAAAGCGGAAGGCCGAGCAGCTCGTTCTGGACGCGTCGCGTCGCACGGGGCTGCGCGCGAGCTGCCTTCGGCTTCCACTGGTCTACGGGCCGGGCAGCAAGGGCAACCTCGTGAGGATGATTCGAGCGATCGACCGGGGGCTCTTCCCGCCGTTTCCACCTCTGGGCAACCGGCGCAGCATGGTGCACGTGGAGAGCGTTGTGGACGCCGCTCTCCTGGCGGCGCGGAACCCGGCCGCCAGGGGGCAGTGCTATTTCGTGACGGACGCGTCGCTTTCGACTCGTGAGCTCTACGAGTCGATCTGCCGCGCCCTCGGCAGACCGGTCCCGCGCTGGTACGTGCCCCGGACGGGGCTCACCTTGCTCGCTCGGGTGGGAGACGTCCTCGGAAGAATGCGCGGGCGGCGGCTTCCGTTCGACTCCGACGCCCTCGAGAAGCTCGTCGGGTCGGCGGAGTACACCTCCGCGAAGATCGAGCGTGACCTGGGCTTTCATCCGGGGATCTCCTTCGAAGCCGCGCTGGCGGAGATCGTGGCCGCGTACCGGGCGGAGCGAGGATGATTGCCCCGGAGTTGTGGGTCGTGCCCCTGACCTTCGTTTTCTCCGCCTGGCTCACCCCCCGGCTGGCGGCGCGAGCCGGCTCGCTGCTCCTCGACCGCCCCAACGAGCGCTCTCTGCACAGCTCACCGATTCCGCGAACGGGAGGCGCCGCCATCCTGGCGAGTCTCGTCCTCGGATCCCTCGCGCAAATCGGGGCGGAGGTTCTGTCCGGGCGCGCCTCGGCCGGGGAAGCCTCGTTCTTCGGCATGCTCGGCGCCGCTGCGCTTCCTCTGGCGGCGGTGTCCTTCCTCGACGATTGGCGAGGGGTTCCCGTCGCGGCGCGTCTGGCGGTCCATTTCTCCGTGGCGGCCGCCGTCGTCGGCAGTCTCGGACTCGCGGTCCATCGGCTGCCGTTGCCACTCGCCGGAGAACTGTCGCTCGGCGTTCTCGCTCTGCCTCTGACGGTCGTGGCGCTCGTGTGGTTCGTCAACCTCTACAACTTCATGGATGGGATGGACGGCCTCGCCGGATCCATGACCGTCATCGGCTGCGGGTTTCTGGCGCTTGCGGGCGCGCTCGAGGCTCACGGTAGTCTCGTTCGCCTGTCGCTCCTCCTGGCTGCGGCGACCGGCGGATTCCTGTTGCACAACCTGCCTCCCGCGAAGGTGTTTCTGGGCGACGCCGGCAGCATCACGCTGGGATTCATCGTGGGGGTCCTCGCGCTCGTCGGCGTTCGCGACGAGGTGTTCGATCCGTGGTCTCCGGCTCTCGCCTTTTCTCCGTTTCTGTTCGATGCCACTTATACGTTCTTGCGGCGATTGGTCTGGGGGAACCTGCCGTGGCGAGCTCACCGTGACCACCTCTACCAGCGCGCCGTCCTGTCGGGATGGAGCTCACCTCGGACCCTGCGATGGAGCGTCCCGCTGATGTGTCTGGCGGGGGCGAGCGGCCTGCTCTATTCCTCGCGGGGCGAGGCAGGCCGTCTGCTCATCCTGCTGCTCTGGGGTTTGTTCTATGCGCTCGTGGTCGGGGCGGTCCGCCGGCTCGAGTCGAGAATCCCTCCGGCCAAGGCCGCGCCGATTCGATAGTGTCCTCAATCTCAGGTCCGCAACAAATCGAAGGATCTGCTCTCGAGGATTTCGGACTCGGGGCACTAGGTTTCGGCGGCCTGATAGAATCATTCAACCCCGTGAGCAAGACGAGCGAGAGCGCCGGCCAGCCGATGCCTTGGGCACAGAGAATCACCTCATACCGCCCGATTCGCTATCTTGCGATCCTGGGTCTCGACGGCTTTTTCTCGGTCGCGTCACTGTATCTCGCCTTTTTCGTCCGTTTCGAGGGGAAGATCCCCGTCTCCTGGTCGAACATGCTCGCCCTCTCGGTTCCCATCCTGGTGATGGTCCGCACCGCGCTGACTCTCGCGTTCGGTCTGCACCGTTGGTCGTTTCGACTGTCTGGTCTTCACGAAGCCATTCGTCTGGCGCTCGCGACGCTTTCGGGGAGCGCCTGCTTCGTGGCCGTCTTCTATTTCCTGCGCCGTCCCGGCCCGCCTCGGTCCGTGATCCTGCTGGAGTTCTTCCTGACGACGAGCGCGATGGCGGTATTTCGGTTCACTCCCCGGTTGGCGAGTGCCTTGTATGCGGATCAGAATCGATTTCGGCGGCACAAGGGCCGGCCGACTCTGATCGTTGGCGCGGGAAGCGCCGGAGACCTTCTGCTCCGGGATCTCCTTCGTTCCAACGAGCACGACTACCACGTGGTTGGATTCGTGGACGATGACCGGAGGAAGATCGGTCACTCCGTGGGCGGTAAGCCGGTCCTGGGAGGAATCGACCGAATTCCAGCGCTGATCGAAAGGTACGACGTCACTCAAGTTCTGATCGCGGTTCCTCGCCTGTCGACCGAGCGGATCCAGACGATCCTGAGCCTTTGCTCCAGCCTGAAGGTCCACCTGAAGATCATTCCCGTCTCCTTCACGTACCTGAAGGATCGCGTGACGGCTGGCATGCTCCACGATCTGACTCCTGAGGATCTCCTGCCACGGGATGAGACTGTCTTCGACTCCGAGGAAATCCGCTCGATGATCTCGGGCAGGCGGATTCTCATCACGGGAGCGGCGGGCTCGATTGGAAGCGAGATGGCCCGGCAGATCTCGGCGTGCGGGCCGGAGTCCCTGGTCCTGGTGGACATCAACGAGAATGATCTCTACTTCCTCTATCGGGAGCTTCGGGAGATCCGGCCGGACCTGAAGGTCTTCGCCGAGGTGGCCAATATTCGCGAGGAATCCCGCATCCAACAGCTCGGCTCGAGCTATCAGCCTCATTACGTTTTCCACGCGGCCGCCCACAAACACGTTCCGCTGATGGAGCACGCTCCGGAGGAGGCCATCCAGAACAATATTTTCGGGACATGGAACGTGGCCCGGATGGCGGAGCGAATCGGTGCGGAACGCTTTGTGCTCGTCTCGACGGACAAGGCGGTCCACCCTGCGAGCGTCATGGGCGTGACCAAGAGGGTGGCCGAGCTGATCGTGCGGGACATCGGGCGGACTTCCTCGACTCGCTTCACTGCGGTTCGCTTCGGAAACGTCCTCGGGTCCGCCGGCAGTGTCGTCCCGCTCTTCAAGAGGCAGATCGAGAGGGGAGGGCCCGTTACGGTCACCCATCCGGAATGCACTCGATATTTCATGACGATTCCCGAGGCGGTCGGGCTGGTCCTGTTGGCGGGCCTGGGCGATTACGGAGATCTCTGCATTCTCGAGATGGGCAAGCCAATGCGTATCGCCGATCTCGCATCGCACATGATCACGATGGCCGGACGCGTTCCCGGTGTCGACATTCGAATCGAGTTCACGGGCCTGCGCCCCGGCGAGAAGCTGACTGAGGCGCTTCTGACGGACGAGGAGGAGAAATCGCGGGTGGTCCGGCATCGGATCTCGGTCGCCTCGAGCCCTCCTCCGCCCGCCGATCTGGTCGAACGGCTGGAAGACCTGCGCCAACGCGTCGCGGTTTTCGATCGGCCCGGTAGTCTCGCTCTTCTGAAGGCGCTCGTCCCGACCTTTCAAGGCCCGCTGGCAAGGAACAGTGCACCGCTGCTCGAAGTCGGACCGACCGCTTCTTCCGGGGAATCGGAGGTCGCTCACTGAGAAGCTGGGGTGGCGGCATGCGAACGGTCGATTCGGGCATGCCGATCTGAGACGGGCGCGGGCGAGAGCCTCCGCTTTTTGAGCTTCGCGCGGGATATCTTGAGCCGGTGACCGGCCGCAGGCTGCCTGAGGTCCGACTGGCGTTTTTTCTGGCCACGGGCCTGGCGGTTCCCTTCTATGCGTTTCCTCTCGTCAAGATCCTGGGCCGGGGAGTCGACCTGGCCACCATACTGGCCCTCCTTTTTGTTCTCTCGAGCCTTGTGGCCGGTTCTCATCGCCGAAACTCGATTGCGAGCCGGATCTGGATCGCCGTGGCGGCGGTGGTTCCCGCGCTCGTGCTGATACCGCCTGGCCCTCCTGTATTCCGGCCTTTCGGATTTCTGATCTCCTATGGGCACTGGCTCCTCGTCAGCGTCTTTTTCTTTTTCTCGCTTTCTCTCCAGACCTCCGAGAGAACCCGGACGCGGGTCGCACTCTGGAATCTCCTCGCCGGGACGGCCATTGCTCTTTTCGCCATCTATCAGGTCGTCGGGATCCCGCGCCGCTGGCTCGCAACAGGACCGGTTCTGGCTCCGTTCCAGCGAGAGCCTCTCCGTCTGACCTGGATTGAGGGGTCCTCACACGGAAGCCCCTACCCCCGACCGACTTCGGTCTTTCTCGAGCCCGCGTGGATGGGCGGGTATCTGTCTTGGGTTCTCGTTCTCGGGTTCGGTCTCGCGTTTCTGGCGTCGCAGGCTGTCGGACCGAGGATGCGGTTTCTCGCGAGAGCTGCCCTGGCTCTGATCCTGTTCGCCATCGCAGCGAGCGTTTCCTGGGGATCCTACGCGGACTTCGTCGCCGCGGCGGGAGTCGGTCTGGTCATCCTCTTTCTCGGCCGCCGGTTCCCGTCCCGGCGGAAGTTGCTCGCCGTCGCCGGCGTCGCCGCGCTCATGCTGGCGCTCGCGGCCGTGTCGCCACCCGGGCGGCGCGTCGCGCGCGCCGTATCCGACCGCTGGACACAATTGACGCGAACGCCGATCGTGGAAGGGGAGCCTGAGCCCCTGTACTCGGACTCCTCCTGGGTGCGCGCTCGAAACCTGGTGTACACCGCTCGGCTCTTCCGCGCGCACGCCACGCGCGGAATCGGGTTGGGCCAGTTCGCGAACTACGCGGGGCCGGAAGGCAGATCCTCACCGTCCTTTCGCAAGGACCCATGGTGCGGCTGGGTCGCGATTGCCGCCGAGATGGGTGTTCTGGGCCCGCCCGTGCTTCTCGGTGCCCTCCTCCTCATTTTCCAGCGCTGGTGGCGCAATAGGTCCGGGGGTCTTGCGGATGTTGCCGTGCCCGCGCTTCTGGCCATCGCCTTCGTGCAGCAGTTTCACACTGCAAGCTTTCTCGATCTCTGGTGGTGGTACCCGGTGAGCGTGGCGTCGGCTCTCTGCGGACCTCCGGCTCCTCGCGCGTGACGCGCGGGCCATCAGCGGACGTGAGAGAAAAGCAGAAGCGACAGGGCGGCATGAGGGCGTGGGAGTCGCGGGGGCGGTCAATTCGCAGTTGGCGGTGTCTCGGATCCTGTGAGAGACCAGGCGTGGTAGGCGGCCGTGACGGATTCGGAGTCGCCGTCGCGGATCAAGCGCCCCTTGTGGATCCACACCGTCCTCCGGCAGTTCTCCCGGACCTGCACGAGGTCGTGGGAGACGAGCAGCACGGTCTTTCCCGCCTGCCGGAAGGCGTCGATCCGCTCGCGGCATTTCAACTGAAAGCGCTCGTCGCCGACCGCCAGCGCTTCGTCCACGAGCAGGATGTCGGGCTCGACGTCGGTCGCGACGGCGAAGGCCAGCCGCGCGATCATGCCGGAGGAATAGGTCCGGATCGGCGAGTCGATGAACTCCGCCAGCTCGGACCAGGCGACGATGCCGGGCAGGCGCCGGCGCATCTCTTTACGCGAGAACCCGAGAAGAGCCCCCTGAAGCAGAACGTTCTCCCGTCCGGTCAGCTCGCCGTGGAACCCGAGGCCGAGCTCCAGGAGCGGTGCGATCCGGCCGGCGACGACGACCCGCCCCGCGCTCGGGTAGAGCACCCGCGCGATCAACTTGAAGAGCGTGGACTTTCCGGCGCCGTTCCTTCCGATGACTCCCAGCGTCTCGCCCGGCCGGACGGAGAGATCGAGGTCGCGAAGCGCCTCGATCTCGTCGAAAACAACGAGACGCTTGATCTTCCGGATGACGTACTCCTTGATCGAGCCGATCCGCTCCCGCGGAACCCTGTAGCGCAGGGTGACGCGCTCGAGCCGGATGACTGTCGGCCGCAGGCGGTCGCTTTGCGACCGGCCGACGAGATTTTTTTCTAAACCAGGGCCCGCCTCTCTCTCCTGGCCGGTCATTTGCTCGCGTCTGCCCAGTCCGACATCACGGATTCGAATCAGCTCTCGAAAGCGTACTGGTCGGCGTGGCGCGAGAAATAGACCCATCCGATCGCGAGGGCCGCCACGGAGACGGCGGCGGCCCCGGCAAGAAGCGTCAGGGAGGGGATCAGGCCGTCGTAGATCGGCCGCCGCGCGGTCTGGATCAGGTAATACATCGGGTTTAGCCAGAGCGCGAACCGGAAGCGCGGCGGAATGATCGACGGGTGATAGACGATCGGCGTCAAGAAGAACCAGGTCTGCACGAGGACGAGGTACATCTCGCGCACGTCGGAGAAGCGGGACGCGACCGTGAACAGGATGAAGCTCACGCCGGCGGAGAAGAGCGAGAGGAGCACCACGCTGACGGGCAGGAAGAACCAGGTCGCATGGAGAGGGAAACCCATGACGAGAAGCAGGAGAAGCATAGGCACGATCGAGAGCGCGAGATTGACCAGTCCGACGGCGATGGCTGACGCCACGAAGACGGAGCGGGGAATGAAGATGCGTTTGGTCATCTCGTTGGCTTCATGGGTGTGGGAAGCGGTGGAGGAGGTCGTCTGCGAGAAGAAGGTCCAGAAGAGCGAGCCGGCCAGGTAGTAGACCGGGTAGTTCTGGATCTGGGTCTTCAAGAGGGCGGAGAAGACGAGCGTGAGCGCCACCATGTTCAACAGCGGCGCGAGCATCGTCCAGAACACGCCCAGCACCGATCTCTTGTACCGGATCTTGATGTCCCGGATTGCCAGCTCGACGGCGAGGTTGCGATAGGCCCAGAGTCCCCGGGCCTCTTCGATGACTCGCGCGGGGCGTCGGGAGGAGTCGTAGAGGATGGGAGCGCTCCCGGCGCCCGCGACTCCGTCCGGCCTCACGATCCCGATTGTATCCGCAGCCTCAAGGCATGAGCATTGCATGTTTCCGGCGGGGTTCGCGTAAGATACGTATCGAAGAAGGCTAGAGGGAAGGAAGAAGGCATGAGGTCGGCTCGTCTCGGGGTTGCCGCGTGTGCGCTCTTTCTCTGTTTTGTCGCCGGGCTCGCGCAGGTTTCGCGTCAGCAGGTGGACGCGCTTTCGGGAGTCCGTCCGCCCTCCCCGCCGCAGGGGCGAGAGGTCCTGTGGCGCGCGGCAAGCGATGAGCTGGCCGCGGCCGTGCCGATCTCGGGTTCGATCGCGACGGTTGCCTCGGGCAGTCCTGCGGTGCCTCAACAGATCTTCGGGCGCCGCCAGGACGTCTTCCTGGCCGGCGGTCCGGTCTCCACACCGTGCCGGTTCGCGGAGTATTTGTCGGACGGCAAGTATTACTTTCAGGTGACCGACCCCTCTGGGACGCAGCTTCTCTCCACCGACCCGGTGTCCGAGCGCGCCGTCACTGTCAAGGCGGGAGTGATCGCCTCGTACGACGGCGCGACCCACGCGGCGGACGGCAAGACCGCGTGCGGATCGCTCGCGGTCAACCTCATGCCCTTCGCGGACGCGGGCTCGCGGAAGGCCGCCTATGTCGCCTGGCTGACGCCGGCGGCGAACTTCGACGGAAGCGTCGCCGCGGTGGACTCGGTCTGCGGCGCCGGTTGTTTCCACGGTTTCCATCCCGAGCTGTCGCGGACGTTCGCG
>WNGF01008134.1_pt1 | contig 23666 bp, 20 predicted proteins | sample 5400641 | NCBI WGS metagenome assembly WNGF01 (sample SAMN13153371, study PRJNA577476) | soil metagenome | isolation source: 80 cm soil or saprolite under grassland replicate 2 | place: USA:California | collected 2016-06-15 | reverse complement strand
CGGTCAGCCGATCCCGTGGGCCAGAGTGTTCAAAGTCCCCGAGTTCGCCGTATTTCCCCACAAGTCCCACGTGCGCTTCGAACTCGCCTGCCAGACCTGCCACGGGCCCATCGAGCGGATGCGCGTCGTTGGCGCCGACACCGGGCCGAGCCTGGTGGATGACCTCGTGCGTCTTCTGGGCTTTCGGCCCCCGGCGCGAGCCCTCACGATGGGCTGGTGCGTCGACTGCCACCGCGAGCAGAACGCGACCCGCGGAGCTCACGCGCCGCTCGATTGCGTCAGCTGCCACCACTGACGCCGCCGCCTGGGCGGGGCCAACGAGCACGACGCCCGAGCCCGCTGTCGGTTGCGCCCGGGCTATCCGGAAATGCGAGCCGTCGAAGAGCCGTCGCGAGCCCGGCCCCGCCCGTAGGGGTACGGTGCCGGGGAACCTACGCTGGATGGGAGCCACAACGGTGGTAAGAAATTGGGCGAACCGGCCTGAAATATCAGCTATTTTAGGCAATATGGACAATATCCTGGTCGTCGACGACGAGCGGAACATCCGTACGCTCTGTTCTCGGGTGCTAGCCGGGGACCAGATAGAAGTCCACGGGGTCGGCACAGGTAAGGAGGGGCTCCAGACCGCCGACGAGGTGAGCCCGGACCTGGTCCTCCTCGACCTGCGTCTCCCGGACATGGATGGCATCGAGGTGCTTCGAGCCCTCAAGGCTCGGCACGCCGAGACCGCGGTCATCATTATCACCGGCTTCGGCCAGATCCAGAGTGCGGTGGAGGCGATGAAGGCCGGCGCCACCGACTATCTCGAGAAGCCATTCGAGCACCTCGACAAGCTCAAGCTCGCGGTCGCGCGGGCGCTGGAGGAAGTCCGAGCCCGCCGGGAGATCCAGCGCCTTCACCGGCTTCAGGAGAAGGAGTATCGCGTCGACCAGCTCATCGGGGACTCCGAGAGCACGCGTCGCCTGCGCGAACTCATCAGCAAGCTGGCGCGCAGTGAAGCGGCGACGATCCTGATCCACGGCGAGAGCGGTACCGGCAAAGAGCTGGTCGCCCGGGGTCTCCACTACGAGAGTGCGCGGCGGGACTTTCCCTTCATGGAGGTCAACTGCGCGGCGATCACCGAGACCTTGTTCGAGAGCGAGTTGTTCGGCCACGAGAAGGGCGCATTCACCGACGCCAAGGCCGCCAAGAAGGGGCTGATGGAGCTGGCGGACCGCGGCACGCTGTTCCTCGACGAGGTCAGCGAGATGTCGCTTAACAGCCAGGCGAAGTTTCTCCGGGTCCTGCAGGAGCGCGTGCTCAGGCGCGTGGGCGGGACGCGCGACATCAAGGTGGACCTCCGCATCATCGCCGCGACCAATCGCCCGCTCGAGGCACGCGTCAAGGACGGGCAGTTCCGCGAGGATCTCTTCTACCGGCTCAACGTGATTCCGATCCACATTCCGCCGCTGCGCGAACGCCGGGATGACATCATGCCGCTCGCTCGGCACTTTGTCCTGGACGCGAACACGCGCTTCCACAAATCCATCAAAGGGTTCACGCCCGACGCCGAGCGGCTGATGGCGAGCTACCAGTGGCCGGGTAACGTGCGAGAAGTCCGGAACCTGATCGAGCGCCTCGTCATCCTGGGAAGCTCGGACGCCATCGAACCGCAGCATCTCCCTGTGCAGTTCGCCGCCCAGGCTCGCCAACCTGTCGTGACAGAGTCGTCGGGCGACGAGCCTCGGACGCTCGCCCAGGTCGAACGCGCGTACATCGCTCAGATTATGCAGCGCGTGGAGTCCAACAAGAGCAAGGCGGCAAAAATCCTGGGTATTTCTCGGCAGACTCTCCGCAAGAAATTGATGGAAGAGTGACTGGCGCGCTCAATCCATCGCCACTGGTCAGTTCGTCGCCATCTCGGGCCTTGAGTTCCGGAATATCCCAACTAGCTGAAATTCAATTCTTTCCGGAAAGCGTGTCGCGAGGTCCAGGCCGACCTTGGAAACTAATCAGCCAACCCAACCCGCAACCGGAAATCTCGATTTTCCATATTTCCCAGCTACTTGTGCCCTTCCATTCCCTTGGTCCCAGGTTTGCTGTATGAACACGCGAGGTTTGGACCCAAAGGGCTAGGGGAGACGACGATGAGACCGACGTTCAGGAAGCTGGAAGTCAAAGACATCGGCAACTTGGAAAGACTAGTCGCCGAGAACGTAGAAGGCATCGAGCCCGGCCTGAAGATCGTGGATTCGCGATTGCTGCTCGGCCAAGCCGCGATCGACCTTGTCGGGCTCGACGCCAAGGGCTCGCTCGCGCTGATCGCGCTCGACTTCACCGCCGATGAGGGGCTGCTCCTCCGAGTCATGGATGCCTACTCCTGGTGTCTGGAGTACTCCGACACTCTTCGTCGCCTCTATCCAATGGCGCAAGTCTCGACTTCCAGGCCCCCGCGGATCCTCTTCATCGCAGAGCGGCTGACCGATTCGTTCCTGCGAAGGATCAAGCAGCTCAGCTTTCTCGAGATCGATTGCCTCGAGTTCCGTCATCTCGAGGTGAACGGCGCGTCGGTCGTCTATTTCGATCACGTCGAACGGCTTCGGAAGTCGCCTGTCGAGGCTTCCGCGCCCATGTCGGTCGCCCCGGCCGTGATACCCGCGGTCGAAGCCCACGTCCAGCCGGCCAAGCCCACGGTGGCTGAGCCCACGGTGGTGCAGGCGGCCGTGGTGGCGCCGCCGGTCGCTCAGATTCCGAGCGCTCAAGCTCCCGTCGCTCCGCCAGCCGCGGCCGTCTTATCCGCGCCGCTCGTCACCGAACCCGCGGCTACGGTGTCGCCATCGCCTGTCGTGGCCGTCTCTGAGCCAGCCGTTGTCGAGCCCGTTCCGGCCTCGGCTGCGCTGCAACTGCAGTCGGTCGAGGCAACGGCGTCCCTGGCCGCCGTCGACTCGGGAGCCAATGGACACGGGCCCGAATGGGTCGCTGCCTTCGCTCGGCCTGATGTCGAGCCACACGTCGACGAGGGGGTCGTCACGGCAATTCCGGAGGCTGCGAAGCCGGCGAGCGCTGCGGTCGAGGCGGTTCCAGTCGCTGCTCCGGCCGAAGCCGCCCCGCCCGCCGAGCCCGCACCGATCACCGCGACTCAGGCGCCAACCCTGCCGGTGTGGGCGAAGCCCCAGGTGCAGGCGAACGGAAACCGGCCCTACTCCTTCGCACAGGCCACGAAGGGCACATCGCCGGTCGAGGCCCAGGCCGCCACGGTGGCGGCGCCGGCCGAGCAGCCCGCGGCGTCCGCGCAGCCGAGCGCGAACAAGACAGCCGTCGAAGTCGACGACCGCCCGGAGCTCGAGTCGCTGAGCTTCCCGAAAGACGGTCTGTCCCGCCAGTGGCTCGAGTTCCTGAGCCAGCTCGGTGCGGCCAAGTAGAGAAATCACGGTGACCACCAAAATCGAAGGCCAGGCGCAGATGACGGGCGGGGCTCAAGTTGAGCGGCTACGCGTTCTCCTGGTGGACGACAATGCCTCCGTCCTGCGGTTCCTGGCCTCGGCGTTTTCCTCGAACCACTGCCAGGTGACGACGGCATCGACCGCGGAGCAGGCGCTCGAGCAGCTGGGCGACGATCCCTTCGACCTCGTGGTGTCCGACATCAAGATGCCGGGCCTGAGCGGGCTCGATCTGCTCCGTGCGGTCAAAAGCAAGCTGCCGGGCACACCGGTGGTGCTGATCACTGGTGTGCCCTCCGTCAATTCGGCCGTCTTCGGCCTCCGCCACGGCGCGTACGACTACCTGCCCAAGCCCTTTTCGGTGACCGAGGTGAAAGACCTCATCCACCGCCTCCGGCGGGACCGCGCGGCCGGCAACGGCAACGTCACCTATCCCGCGGGACTGACAGAGGAGCTGGCGAGGAGACAGGCCGGCGTCCAAGCGATCTCACGGATCGGCGAGGTCGCCCTGCAGGGGCTCGAGCCGAGCGTCTTCGGCGAGAAGGTGCTCGAGTACACGATGCAGAGTTTGCGGTGCGACGGCGCGCTCATGCTGTTGCGGGACCAGGGCGGGAATTTCAACGCGAGCCGGAAGGGCGAGCCCGCGCTGGTCGGCCAGATTCTGGCGCTCCTGCACGCCTCGTTCGGCGACGTCGTCAAGAGCGGCGGCCGCGAGACGTTCGTGCTGACGAAGCGAGATCACAGCTTCGAGGGCCTCGCTGCGCTGGTCCCGGGGGTGGACGACGCGATGGGCATCCTCTGCATCGGACGGAGCGCCGACAACGGCGCCTTCCTGCCGGACGAGAAGGCGCTCCTGCTCGGCTATGCCCAGACCACGGCCGTCGCGCTCCAGAAGATGCTCCTGCGCGAGAATCTCGAACGGAACCTGATCGACACGATCTCGTCGTTCGTCATCGCGCTCGAGTCGAAAGACCCGTACCTCAAGGGCCACTCCGCTCGGGTGTCGCTGTACTCCGGAGAGCTCGCGACGGTCATGGGCGTTCCGCCGGCCGAGGTCACCCTGATGAGCCGGGCGGGCATGCTGCACGATCTCGGCAAACTGGCCATCATGGACCACATCCTCCGCAAGCCGCGGCAGCTGACCGAGGAGGAGTTCGAGCTGATCCGTACCCACCCGGTGGTCGGCGACAAGATTCTGAAGCCGCTGCGATTCCTCGCGTGCGAGGCCAAAGCGGTGCGCCACCACCACGAGCGGTACGACGGCAAAGGCTACCCGGACGGCCTCAAGGGAGACGACATTCCGCTCATCGCCCGTGTCGTGACGGTGGCGGACGCGTTCGACGCGATGACCTCCGACCGCCCGTACCGGAGCAAGCGGTCTCTGCCGACGGCGATGGAGGAAATCGTCCGCGGCGCCGGCACGCAGTTCGACCCCATCGCCGCCGACGCCTTCTCGACGATCCCGCTGGCGCGCCTGGAGCAGATCAGCCGGCATCTCGATCTGCGGTTCGTGGCCGACGCGGACGCTGCGGCCCCGTCGCTGGTGGCGGTCCGTTGACGGAATCGACCCAGCCGAAGATCCTCGTCGTCGACGACGCGGGCCCGGTCGTCATCCTGTGCGTCAACGTGTTGCAGGCCTTGGGGTATTCGATCAGGGCCGCGAACCGTGGCGAGACGGCGATCGAGCTCTGCCGCAAGGAGCCGTTCGATCTCCTCGTCGTCGACTACAAGATGCCGGGTATGAACGGGTTCGAGGTGCTCGGGCAAGTCCGCCAGATCCGTCCCGGCATGGCGTGCATGCTCATGACCGCCCACGGCACGCCCGACATCATCAACGAGGCCACGCGGCTGGGATTCGACTACATCTTGTTGAAGCCGTTCACGCCGTCGGAGCTGCGCGGGGCGGTCGACAAGGTCCTCGCGAGCAAAGCCTAGGGGCGCGCGAGGGTGCAGCGCAGCGCGCCCACGACGGTGACGGCGGGAGCGGCGGGAGTCGCCATGAGGTGGCAGGTCGATCCGATCCATGGGTGGCTCGATCGGATGCTCTCGGTCGGCTACGGCGTGGTCTACGACTACGTCTACCCGCGCTTCAGCTACTACCAGCGACTCCAGAGGGAGGTTCGCGACCTGGTCGAAGCCGCGGTTCCCGCGCGCGTCCAGCGACGGGACGTCCGGGTGCTCGACGTGGGGTGCGGGCCGGGCAACTTCACGTGCGCGCTGGCCGAGGCGGGGTTCACGGTCACGGGGCTCGACTCGTACGCCGCGCTGGTCGGGGCGGCGAAGGAGAAGCGCCGGGCACGGCACCTTGCCAACCTGGCCTTTCGGCAGGGGGAACTCACTCGGGGCAATACGTTCCGCGACGGCGCCTTCGACCAGGTGATCAGTATCCACTCCCTCTACGTGCACCCGGCGCCGGACCGGCTGCTTCGAGAGACGCACCGCGTGCTCAAGCCCGGTGGGCACGCGGTGTTCGTGAATCACACGCGCCAGATCGGGCAGTGGTCGACGCTTCGGGAGATCGGGCGGCGTGACGGACTGAGTGCGGCGCTCCACTGTCTTCTGTGGGTGCTGCCCAACTCGATCTTCGAGGCGGCTCGAGAGCGGATCGGGCCGCACTACTGGGACGAGGCCACGTTTTCGGCCCAGGTGCGACGGGCCGGGTTCGCGGTGCTGGACATGCGGAGGACATTCCTCGGCGGCGCCAGCCTCTTGGTGTGGGCGAGGAAGAGCGCCGAGACTTAAGTGAGCCGTGACGACATCGTGCCGTACCCACCTCGGCCTGTCGCGGGCGACAGGCCGGCCGCGCCCGCGGAACGGGCGGGAGATCGTATGCCTTTTCGGGAAGCGCTCGAGCACATGATCGCCGTCACGTACGGCGTCACCTACGACGCGGTGGTGACACGCTTCCCGCCCTATGAAGCCATGCTCGAGGAGATCGTCGCGTTCGTCGCCCGCTCGGTCCCTGACGAGACCGCCGCGCCCGTGACCCGGGTGCTCGACGTCGCGTGCGGGATCGGGAACGTCAGCCTCCGGCTCGCCAAGGAGGGCTACTCGGTCGTTGGGATCGACGGCGTAAGGCACCTGGTCGAGATCGCGCGCGAGAAGAACAAGCCGCGCGGAGCCAACTTGACGTTCCAACACCTGGACATCGGGCGCGCCGTGGTGCCGGGCGCGGGGAACTTCGACGTCCTGGTGAGCATGCACACGTTGTACTGGCATCCCGATCCGGTCGCGCTGCTCGAGGGCTGCCGGCGCGCGCTGAAACCGGACGGACACGCGATCTTCCTGACCTATGCCCGCCCGGCGCGCGTGATGCGGACGTTCCGCGCAGTGCGAGATGCGGACGGACTGGGCGCCGCCGTCCGGGCCCTGCGATGGCTTTTGCCGACGGTCGCCTTCGAGTTCTTTCGGGAGAGCGAGCATCGCTACCTCGGCGCGGCCGAGTTCCACGAGACGCTTCGCCGCGCCGGGTTCGAGGTCATCGAGTCCCGCCAGACGTTCCTATCGGGCCTGAGCCACCTGGCGTGGTGCCGGACGGCGTGAGCTCCGCCGCCCGCGGCGAGCGTGAAGGATGGCGGCGCAGGGCCGGGGCCGTCCCGGATCATACGGCGAAGGAGCGTTCGATGAAAACGCGCGCGAGTTCGCTCGTGCTGTTCGTGGTGTTCTCCGTGCTCGGGCTGACGCTCCGGACGAGCGAGGCCGGCGACCATGCCTCCCCCGGCAAGGACCTGGTGCTTTATGAGTTGAACGAGCAGGCGCGGTTCACCGTCGATCACAAGAAACGCCCGCACCGCGTGGCCGCGTCCGGGCTCGAGGGAAAGGCCCTGCGCGGGACGGCGCTGTGCCCCGACGGGCTGATGGCCTACGCGGAATTCGTTTTTGCGCAGCTCGGAATCACCGTGAAGGACGCCAATCGGTGTACCGTCGTGGCCTTCGGGACGAGCGACCTGCTCCTGGACACTAAGCCCTTGCGGGGCACGATTGACGGCCAGTTCTACGTCGTCGTCAACAGCGACAAGACCAACCTCACCGATGCCGCCGAGCTGGTGGTCATGACCGGCGAGTTCAGCGGCACGATCGAGGTGACGGATCCCGTGCTCATCACGCTCACGAACGGCACGTTCAAGCCGACGGCGGTGGTCGGAGCCGACCCGAAGACGATGTGCCCGGGCCTCGGGATCTGCAAGGCGGCCTTCACGGGAACGTTTAGGCTGCCGTTCGAGGTCCATCACGTCGCGGTCTACAAGAAGGACAATGGCGACCTCGTGTCGGTGCTCGCGGGCGAGCGTGCGCTGGGGGACCCCACTGTGCGCCTTGAGATCACGTTCATCGAGGACTAACGCAGGGGGGAAATGATCGCGGTGGACGAAGCGCCGTCCGTGTCGTCGAGCCCTGGCGAGGGAAACGCGCGCCGACGGGGCGTGGTCTCGCAGGGGCTACGCGTCTACCTCCGGACATTCTCGCCGGAGGATCTCGAGTATCTCTCCGAGTGGGCGGAAGATCCGTTCATCGAGCGCATGGTCGGGAGCGAGTTCCTGAACTCCTACAAGCACGTGTACGATAAAGATCCCTCGTTCTACGAGGCGTGCCTCATGGATTCCACGCAGATCATCCTCGTGATCGAGGCGAGCGTGGAGTGGGCCAGGCCCCTCGGCGTGGCGCGGTTGTTCAACATCCACCTCCTCGAGGGCTACGCCTTCCTCGAGGTCATGCTGACCGACCCGAAGGCGATCCGCCGGGGATTTGGCGTGGAGGCGGGTAAGCTCATCTCCTACTATGGGGTGGACGTGCTGGGACTCCGGCGCATCGAGGCGAAGGTGTACGAGTACAACCGTCTGAGCGCCAACTCGCTGCGGCGCAACGGCTTCCGGCAGGAGGGTATTCTCCGGCAGGCGGGATACCAGGACGGTCAGTGCTGGGACATGCTCGTCTTCGGCATTCTCAAGCACGAGATCGAGCAGCAGCGCAAGAAGGACAAGGCCTATTCCCCTCTCGAGGGTGCCGAGGGGGACACGCGTGACGCCTCATAACTTTCTCCCGCTCCTCGCGCTGGTCCTGAACGTCTCCCTCGCCGGGATCACGCTCTTCCGCAACCCCGGGAGCCGGCTGAACCGCCTGTTCACGTATTTCGTGGGCGGCATGGCCGTCTGGAACTTTGGCGTCTTCATGCTCCGGAGGTCACCGGACGAGGCGACCGCGGTCTTCTGGGAGATCGTCATCCACACCGGAGTCATTGCGCTCCCGGCCTTCTACTACCACTTCGTCCTGATCTTCCTCGAGAGCACGACGCGCCACCGGACCTCCCTGCTCGTCGTGTACGCGCTCGCGCTCCTGTTCAGCATCATCAACCTGAGCGGCTCGTCACTCTTCATGAGCGGCGTGAAGTCGACGTACTGGGGATGGGCCCCGGCGACCGGCCTGCTATACACGCCCTTCTTCGTCTACTTCAACTGCTTCCTCATCTACGGGCTCTTGCACCTTGTCCGGACCTACAACGACGTGGGCTCCAGCTTTCGACGGAATCGCGCGACCCTGATCTTGTTGGGAACCCTGGTGAGCCTGATCGGCGGCCTCATCGACTTCGCCCGGTTCATCCTCGCCCGCTTCGTGCCGGCGGCGGACCTCGTGTACCCGCTGGGCATCCCCGCGAACATGGTGTTCGCGCTCATGCTCGGGACGTCGATCGTGCGCTACCGCCTCTTCGATGTGAACGTGGTGGTGAAGAAGGGCGCGATCTACCTCCTGCTGTGGGGCGTGCTCACCTCGGTGCTGGTCGCGGCCGAGCAGTACGCGGACTGGGACGAGTTGAACCCGCTGTGGGTCATCCTGCCGCTGGGGTTCGTGATGACCATGCTCGTGAGCCCGCTCGGGCAGCGGTTGGAGGAGCGGATCGAGCGCGTCATGTTCAGCCGGCGGCGCGGGTGCTACGAGACGCTCCTGGATCTCAGCAAGCGGATGGGCTCGATCCTCGATTTCGGACGGCTGATGGAAACGCTCGTCCACGGGCTCGTCCGCGGGGTGCCGCTCACCCACTGCGTCTTGATGATCTACGACGCTGAGCGCAGCGCGTTCGTCGTCTACCGCGAGGACGCCACCGTCGGCGAGGGCGTCGGGGCGGTGGCGATCCGGGGCGATAGCCGGACCGTGCAGTGGCTGAACCAGACGGGCCGGGTGCTGGTGAAGGAAGAGGTCAAGCTGAATCCCGAGATCGCGACGTACTTCGAGACGGCCGAGGGTGAGCTCGACGCGATCAAGGCGACGCTGATCGTGCCCTTGAAGATCGAGAGCAAGCTCACCGGGATCCTGCTCGTGGGCGAGAAGCTCTCCGGCGACATCTTCGACGATCAGGAGCTGGAGGTGCTCGCCGTCCTCGCCAATCAGGTCGCCATCTCGCTGGAGAACGCGCGGCTCTACGAGGAGCTCTCCGAATCCAACGCGCAGCTCATGCAGGCCAGCCGGCTCAAGTCCCAGTTTTTGGCCAGCATGTCGCACGAGCTCCGGACGCCGCTCAACTCCATCATCGGCTTCTCGAAGGTGCTGCTGAACCGCTTCGACGGCGAGCTGACGGAGCGACAGGAGACGTACATCCGCTCGGTGCACAACAGTGGCGCCCACCTCCTCCAGCTCATCAATGGCATCCTCGACTTCTCCCGAATCGAGGCCGGGAAGCTCGAGATGATCTCCGAGGAGCTCGACCTGCACGAGCTGATCGACGAGTGTATCGAGTCGTCGATGCCGCTCGCGCGCGGCAAGCAGATGAAGCTCGAGAAGAACGTGCCGCTCGAGCTGCCGCCGTTGTCGGGCGATCGCACGAAGGTCAAGCAGATCCTGCTCAATCTGCTGTCCAACGCGATCAAGTTTACCGCCCAGGGGCGGGTCCTCGTCAGCGTCGTGGCCGAGCCGGACGCGATCCGGGCGAGCGTCGCCGACACGGGGATCGGCATCCGCGAGGACGACCTCGCGCACTTGTTCGAGCCGTTCCAGCAGCTCGACAACCCCGTTGCCCGCAGCGCCGGCGGCACCGGGCTCGGACTCGCGATCAGCAAGAAGTTCGTCGAGCTGCACGGCGGTCGCATCTGGGCGGAGAGCCGCGAGAACCAGGGGTCCACGTTCCATTTCACGCTCCCCTTGACCTGAGGAGAAGATGCCGGCACGTCCACCCGACCAGAAAACGAAGATCCTCTACATCGAGGACAACCGCGAGAACCGGCTGCTGGTTCGCGCCGTTCTGGAGGCCGCCGGGTACATCCTCGTCGACGCCGAGGACGGCCTGGCCGGGATCGAAGCGGCGATCCGCGAGGAGCCGGCCCTCATCCTACTCGACATCAACCTTCCGGGAGTCGACGGCTACGAGATCGTCGCGATCCTGAAATCGTTTCCGAACCTGGCCTCCACGCCGGTGGTCGCCCTGACCGCCTACGCGATGCAGGGTGACCGGCAGCGCACCCTCGTGGCCGGCTGCGACGGCTACATCCAGAAGCCCATCGACGTCGACGCCTTTCCCCGCCAGGTCGCTGAGTTTCTCGGCGGCAAGCGGGAGCGGGTCGAAAGCCGCGACGAAGGTGTCTACCTGCGCGAGCTGAACCAGCGGCTTGTCTATCGCCTGCTCAACCAGGTCGAGGAGCTCAAACGGCTGAACCAGCACTTCGTGCGCCGTGCCTCACAGCTCGAGGACCTGCACCGCTCCATGCAGGACATCACCTCCGAGCTGGGCGTCGCCGGGATGCTCGAGAAGCTTCTGGGCGGGCTCTCGGAGGCCATCGGCACTACCAGCCTGAGCGTCGAGCTCAGCGAGCCGCCGGGCGTCCACGTCGCCGTGCGTCGAAATCCGGCCGAGCAGCCGCGGAGCGTCCTGGCTGGCTCCGGCGTCGGGCCGGCCGAGGACTGGACCGAGGTGGAGTGGAAGCTGCCCCTCACCGTCCGGGGCCGCCCGCTCGGCGTCATGATCGCGCGGCACGTGCTGCCGCCGGGGGCGAAGGCCGACGAGGAGCAACTGCTCAAGATCGTCGCCGACCAGGTGGCGATCGCCGCCGAGAACGCGCGACTCTACGAAGGGGTGATGCGCCGCGCGGCCGAGCAGGAAAGCCTCGTCGAATCCGGACGCCTGCTCGCCGGCACGCTCCAGGTCTCCGAGGTGCTACATCGGCTCAGCGAGCTCGTGCGGCGCCGGTTCGGGGCCGACGTGGCGCGGATCCTCATCCGCGAGGACGTGCCCGGCGTCCTCCATCTGCGCGCCCAGGCCGGGCCGACCCGGACGGCGAAGGACACAGCCCAGCACGGCGAGGACGACGATGAGGGACTCATCGGGTGGATCGCCAAGCACCGCACGCCGCTGGCCTACAGCGACGTCCTGACCGAGTCGGGCGTCAAGCACCGGGACTGGCTCGCGAGCGAAGGATTCGTGTCGTTTCTCGGGCTGCCGCTCTTCCTCGAGAGCGAGCTCGTCGGGGTCTTGACCATCCTCTACCGGGAGCGTCACGCGTTCACGCCCGAGGAGCTGGCCCTGGGCGAGGCGCTCGCGACCTCGGCGTCGGTGGCGATCCGGAACGCGCGCTTGTACGAGCAGACGCAGGAACGCCTGCGTCACACGGAGACCCTCCTTGCCGTGAGCCAGGACGCCAGCTCGACGCTCGAGCTGACCGAGATCTTGAGGAGGACGACGCGGGCGATGGTGCGCGCGCTCGGCGCCGACACCGGGGGGGCCTGGCTCCTGAGCGAGGACGGGAGCCGCTTCGTGCCGATCGTCGGCTATCACGTGCCCAAGGAGCTGCTGGGAACGCTCGAGAGCGCGACCCTGAAATCGCTGGATCCCCGGGTGAGCGACTGGCGGCGGGTCGAGGGCCCGGTGTACGCCAGTGACGAGCTGCGGCTGGCGGAGGGCATCGCGCTACAGGCCGCGGTGGCGAGCGAGAACTCGCGGGTGTACGAGGGCGTGAAGCACCAGATGGCCGAGCTCAAGCGGACGCAGGCGCAGCTGATCCAATCCACCAAGCTCGCCGCGATCGGCGAGCTGGCGGCCAACATCGCCCACGAGATCAACAATCCGCTGACGAGCGTGCTCGGCTTCGCCTCGTACCTCGCCGAGCAGGTCCCGCCCGGTGGGCCGATGCGCGAGGAGCTCGACCTCATCCAGGAGGAGGCCGGCCGTGCCCGCGACATCGTGAGAGACCTCCTGCACTTCAGCCGGCAGCGCGAATTCATCCCGCAGATCACGGACCTCAACGTGGTCCTCGAGCAGACGCTCGGCATGCTACGCCGCCAGGGCGCGCTGGACGCGATCAGGCTCGAGGAGCTCTACGCCCCGGGGCTGGCGCCCGTGGAGGTCGACGTGCCGAGGGTCAAGCAGGTGTTCCTGAACCTCATCAACAACGCTGTCTACGTCATGAGGGACAGCGGCGGTTCTCTCACCATCCGGTCGTCGGCCAGCGCGGACATGGTGCAGGTCGAGGTGATCGACACGGGCACCGGGATCGCACCAGAGCACCTCGACCGTGTTTTCGAGCCCTTCTTCACAACCAAACCTGACGTGAGCGGTACAGGGCTCGGGTTGTCGGTGAGTCTCGGGATCGTGCAGAGCCACGGCGGGACGATCGAGGTCAAGAGCGAGCTCGGCAAGGGCTCCACCTTCACCGTCAAGCTTCCGGCCAAGCCGGGGGCCACGATTGCGGAGCAAGAGTCCGACGTGTGAGATCGCGCTCGACCAGTGTCACCTCTGCCCTATGTCAAGTTTCTGGCCAGCACGCTCCCTGATCCGTAACTAGCCGAAAAACATCACACATACTTATTCGTATTCATTTCCGGACTAGAAACGACAATAAATCAGCCACTTACGTATTATCCCGGACGAGGTATTCAACACTGAAGTAAGTTAAATAAGCCACTTACGAACCAGATGTCCTGGTACCCCACTTGCAGTTGCTCCTATGCGGTAGCCGTGACTCACCAATTCGCGAGACAGAGGGACGAGGAGATTGCGATGACTAGGATCTTTTGGAAGAACGCTGTGACGTGGAGTCTGCTGGGACTGATGTTCCTGCTGTTCGCCCTGGTGTTCGGCCCTGCCCCTGCCCTGGCGAGCGATGTGGACGCGGACGCGGTTCTCTATGAAGTCACCGAGGACATGTACCTCAAGGACGCGGCCGGCAACTTCGTGACGAGCGTGGTCCCCGGAGGCCGTCGGACGGCCGTCGCTCAGCTCTCCGGCTGGGCGAAGATCGGGACCCCGCTCTGCCCGTCGTGGGTGGCGCTGGTCGTCCCCGACGCCAAGCAGTGCGTGCTGAACGCGACGGGGGCGGACGATCTCAGCCTGGTGACCGGCACCGGCACCCTCAGCGGGACCTTCGCGGTGGTGGTCCAGGGTGACAACCTGGTTGACGGGCCCGAGTTCGTGATCATGACCGGGACCTTCAAGGGCGACGCCGATCTCTCGCAGTCGCTCGCGGGCGTGGCGCCGCTCGGGCGTATCACGAACGGCGTCGCCGCAATCGACGCCAACGGCGACGGCCAACCGGATCTGACGCTCAACTTCAGGGGGAGGTTCCGGCTGCCCTTCGCGCTCGACGAGGGGGGCGGGCATGGTAAACCGCGGCGCGACCGAGACGCCTATTACCTGAGCGACGAGGGCGGGCCCATCAAGGTGCGGGACGACGAGCGGTCACTCGGCGTCCCGACGGTGCGGCTCGAGATCACCTTCTAGCTCACAACTCCTCGTTACCTCACACGAGCCCGAGCCGATACCCGGCTCGGGCTCGTCGCGTCTCCGGAGCGGAGCCTCAGTCGGCCTTGAAGTACTTCGCAGCGGAATGATGGAACACGAGCGCGGACACCGACGCCTCCGGATCCATCATGAAGCCCTCGGTCAGGCTCAGACCGAAGGTCTCGGGCTCCAGCAGCCCGAACAGGGTGGCTTGATCGGCGAGGTTCGGGCAGGCCGGATATCCGAACGACACACGGATCCCCTGGTAGTGCGCTTTCAGCTTCTCGCTGATCGGCAGCTGGGGCGGATCCGGAAATCCCCACAGGGTCCGGAGCCGCGAATGGAGCATCTCGGCGAACGCCTCCGCGCACTCGATGGCCAGCGCCTGGAGCGCGTGGGAGCGCACGTACTCGCCCTGGTCTTTCCAGGCGGAGGCGAGCTCTCTGACTCCCGCGCCGCAGGTCACCGCGAACAGCGCCAGGTAGTCGTCCGTGTCGTCCCTCACGTAGTCGGCGAGGCAGAGCCTCTCGCCGTCCTTCTGTCGAGGAAACTCGAAGGTCGCCGCCTCGCGGCCGGATGCGTCGAAGAGCGCCACCGTGTCGCCGGCGGCCCGAGCGCGATACCAGCGGTAAGCTCCGTGGGCGTGGAGCAGCCCCCGGACGACGGCGTCACGCTTCAGTTCCTCGACGATCTCGTGGACCTCGAGCACCTTCGGGTCACCGGCCTCGAGCAGGCGCTCGACGAGCCCCCGGATCCCGAGATGCTTGCCGTAGAGCATCTGGAGGTTCAGGTACGGGTAGAGGTGGATCAGAGGCACGTCGCGCAGGACGTGTCGCTCGAGGTCCGGCGGCGCGGGAACCACCACCCGCTCGAGCGGCCGCGGCGGCGCCAGCTCCGGCGCCGCGGGCGCGCGCTCGAGGGTGGCGGACGTAGTCGCCGCGAGCGCCGCCTGCTCGCGGCGGACGCGCGCCACGAGCGTCTCACGGGTCGGGGCGGAGAAGAGCTGGTTGGCGAGGTCGAGTCCCGCCATCGCGTCCTTCGCGTAGAGCGTAAGCCCGCCGTACTCGGCCGCGATCCGGGTCGCGGCGAACTTCTTGGTGAGCGCCGCGCCGCCGACGAACAGCGGGATGTCGATGGCCGCCACGCGGAGGTCCTGAGCCGTGACCACCATCTGCTGCGCGGACTTCACGAGGAGGCCCGACAGGCCGAACGCGTCTGGCTTGTGCGTGTGATATGCCGCGATCAGCTCCTCGGGCGGGACCTTGATGCCCAGGTTGATCACGCGATACCCGTTGTTCGAAAGAATGATCTCGACCAGGTTCTTGCCGATGTCGTGGACGTCGCCCTTGACCGTGGCCAGCACGATCGTGCCACGCGTCGCCGACGCCGCTTTTTCCATGAACGGCTCGAGGTGCGCGACGGCAGCCTTCATCGCCTCCGCCGACTGGAGGACTTCGGCCACGATGAGCTGGTTGTCGTTGAACAGCCGCCCGACCTCGTCCATGCCCCGCATCAGTGGGCCGTTGATGATCGCCAGCGGCGCCGCTTCCCGGAGCTTGGCGTTCAGGTCGTCGATCAGGCCGTCACGGCTGCCCTCGACGATGTAGCGCGCGAGCCGCTCGTCGAGCGAGAGCGCGGTGGCCGGCGGCGGCGCCTTCTTCCTCTCGCGGAAGTAGGCGGCGAACGCGGCGACCGGATCGCTGCCCCTCCAGTCGATGAGGTCCTCGGCGAGCCGCCGCTCCGCCTCGGGGATCGAGGGATAGCGCTCGAGGCGCTCGGTGTTCACGATCGCGTAATCCAGGCCCGCCTTGGTGCAGTGGTAGAGAAAGACCGAGTTGAGGACCTCGCGCCCCGCCGCCGGTAGGCCGAACGAGACGTTCGAGATGCCGAGGATCGTCTTGCACTCCGGGAACCGCTGCTTGATCGCGCGGATGCCCTCGATCGTCTCGACGGCCGAGCCGATGTAGTTGGCATCCCCGGTTCCCACCGGGAAGACGAGCGCGTCGAAGATCAGGTCGCGCGCCGGCACGCCGTACTTGCGGGTGAGGAGGTCGTAGCTGCGTTCGGCGATCGCGAGCTTGCGCTGGCGCGTGACGGCCATGCCCTGGCGCTTGTCCTCGTCGATACAGCCGACGACGACGGCCCCGCCGTAGGTCCTGAGTAGGGGCACGACCTTCTCGAACCGCTCCTCGCCGTCCTCGAGATTGATCGAGTTGACGATGGACTTGCCCTGGCAGTGGCGGAGGGCCGCCTCGAGGACCCGCGCGTCCGTCGAATCGATCATGAGCGGGACCTTCACCTTCCGGGTGATCTGCGTCATGAACCGGTCCGTGTCACCGGCCTCGTCGCGATCGGGATTGGCGAGGCAGACGTCCAGGATCTGAGCGCCGTTCCGCACCTGGGCGCGACCGATCTCGGCGGCCTCCTCGAACTGGTCGGCGACGATCAGCTCCTTGAACCGCCGCGAGCCGATCACGTTCGTGCGCTCCCCCACGAACAAGGGGCGGTTGTCGTCGGCGGGGTAGAATACCTCGATCCCGCTGACGGCCTGCGGCTCCCGCGCCGCCGGGACACGGGGTGGGCGGCCACTCACCAGCGCCTTCAGCGCTCGGATGTGCGCCGGCGTCGTTCCGCAACAGCCGCCGACGAAGTTGACCCAGCCCTCGTCCACGAACCGCTTCATCTTGAAGGCGAGACTTGCCGGAGTCTCCGCGTACTGGCCGCGCTCGTCGGGAAGGCCCGCGTTCGGGTACACGCTCACGAAGCGGGTGGACATCGCCGCCAGCGAGCGCAAGTGATCGGTCATGAACTCGGGGCCGGTGGCGCAGTTGAGGCCGATCGAAAAGAGGTCGAGGTGCTCGAGCGCCACGGACAGGGCCTCGACGCCCTGTCCCGCGAGCATCGTGCCCATCGGCTCGATCGTGCCGCTGACCATGAGCGGCAGCTCGACGCCGGCCTCGCGCATGGCCGCGCGGACGCCGAGCGCCGCCGCCTTGACGTTGAGCGTGTCCTGGGCCGTCTCGAGCAGGAGCGCGTCCACGCCGCCCGCGATGAGCGCCGCCGCCTGAACCCCGTACGCCTCGCGGACCTGGTCGAAGGTCACGTTGCGCGTGACGCTGATGGAGCGCGTCGACGGCCCCATCGCGCCGACGACGAAGCGCGCCCCGGCGACCTCGCGCGCGAGGCGTCCGGCGGCGAGCGTGATCTCGTACGCGCGCTCGGCGAGCCCGTACTCGGCGAGCACGTACGGCGCGCACCCGAAGGTGTTGGTCGAGACGAGATCGGCGCCGGCCTCGAAGTAGGCGGCGTGGATCGACCGGATCACGTCGGGGCGCGTGAGGTTCAGGTGCTCGTTGCACCCTTCGTAGCGGGCGCCGCCGAAGTCGTCGGGTTCCAGGTTCGCGGCCTGGATCATGGTGCCCATGGCCCCGTCCAGGACGAGGATGCGCTGGGTCACCGCCGCTCGGAGTCGAGACATGGAGTTATAGTAGCGCACATGGTCACCCCAGCTCTCTCGCTCGACGGCGTCCGTGTCATCGACCTCTCCCGCGTCCTCGCCGGGCCCTTCTGCGGCATGCTCCTCGCCGATATGGGCGCCGACGTCATCAAGGTGGAGGACACCGGCTCCGGTGACGAGTCGCGCACCTGGCCACCCCACAAGGGGGGCGAGTCGGCGGCGTACCTCGTCATCAATCGCAACAAGCGTGACCTCACGCTCGATCTCAAGGCCCCGGACGGGGCCGCGGTGCTGCGAAACCTCGTGAAGCGCGCCGACGTGCTCATCGAGAATTTCCGGACAGGTACGATGGAAGGCTTCGGCCTCGGCTACGACGTCCTGTCCGCGCTCAACCCGGGCCTGATCTATTGCTCGATCTCGGCGTTCGGACGGACCGGCCCGCGGAAGGACGGCGCCGGCTACGAGGCGCTCATGCAGGCCTTCAGCGGCATCATGTCCATCACCGGGGAGCCCGACGGCCCCCCCGTGCGCGCCGGCGTCTCGTTCCTCGATCTCACGACCGGAATCTTCTCCGCGTTCGGCATCGCCAATGCGCTTCTCCATCGGGCGAAGACCGGCCTCGGCCAGCGGGTGGACGCCTCGCTCCTGGAAACCGCCGTGACGCTGCTGAACTATCACGCCGAGGGTTTCCTGCTCACCGGCGCCGTGCCCAAAGCTCTCGGCTCTTCGCATCCGTCCCTGTCGCCGTACCGCACCTTCCGCTGCCGGGACGGCCAGTGAGTGTTCATCGCCGGCGCCAACGACCGGTTCTGGCAACGGCTGGTCCTGGCGCTCGACCTCGGCGCCCTGCGGAACGACGAGCGCTTCGCGAAGAACCTCGGACGCGTGCGGCACCGCGTCGAGCTGGAGGCGGCCGTGGCGGACGCGATCGCGAAATACGATCGCGAGCCGCTGCTGAAGCTCCTCGAGGACGCGGGAGTGCCGGCGACGCCCGTCAATACCGTCGACCAGGTGATGAACGATCCGCAGACGGCGGCTCGCCAGATGATCGAGCGGGTGCTGCACCCCAAGCTCGGCGAGATCCCCGTCATCGGCACGCCGGTGAAGTACTCGCGGATGCGCCCGGGCGTCCGCACGCCGGCGCCCCTCCAGAGCGAACACACCGACGAGGTGCTCGCGGAGTGGGGCTACTCCGCCGATGAGATCGACGCGCTCCGGGCGAAGAAAGTCATTTTGTAGAGGCAGCCACGCGACACCCCCGACTCGGGTTGATTGTCCTGGCGGGTTGCCTCCTCGCGACGCCCGCCACCGCCCAGCTCTATCGCTGGACCGACGCCGAGGGGACCGTGTACTACACGGCCGATCTCTCCGCGATCCCCCTCGCGTTTCGCGAGGGCGCGACGCTCCTGAGCGCCCCCCAAGCCCGTCCGGCGCCGGCGCTCGACACGAACGCGCCGGTGTCGCTCCGGGTCACTCCGGGGGCGCCGATCACCGTCGAGGCCCGCCTCAACGGCATCCCGCTCACGTTGATCGTGGACACCGGAGCCGATCGCACGGTGATCTCGCCCGCGGCCGTCGAGCGCGCAGGGTTCGCGGGGCAAGCCGGACAGTCGATCCAGGTCGTGGGGGTCACGGGGACGGCGACGGCGACGCTCGTGACTCTGCCGCTCCTCGATGTCGCCGGGGCGAGGATCGGGCCGCTCCCGGTGATCGTCTACACGCTGCCGGCGACGCTTCCCGGTGGGGAGGGAGCGGCGGCGCCGATCGACGGCCTCCTCGGCCGCGACGTGCTCGACGCCTTCACCCTGAGCATCGACACCGCCTCCGGCCGCGCCACGCTCACGCTGCGATAGCCGGCCGCGCCCCGGCGCGCCCGACCGGCGGTGTCGTCCCGTCCGCGGTCACCGGGGCTTCTTGACGCTGGGGCGCAGGCCGCTCAAGCGCGCGATCACGTCGAAGACGACCGCGAAGTCGTAGTCGGCGAGGTCGAGGCCGCGGGCCGCGGTCAGCAGCTCGAAGGTGAGCGCGACGCTCGGCAGTGGCACGCCGAGCGCGCGTCCGGTGTCCAACGCCAGGCCGAGGTCCTTCTGGCTCATATCGACGTTGAACAGCGCTTCCGCCGGCATGCCGAGGACGAACGGGCCGCGATACTTGAGCATCGGCGAGGCGATGACCGACTTGAGCAGCACCTCGACAGCGCGCTCGCGCTCGATGCCGGCCTTCTCGGCGAGCGCCACCGCCTCGCTGAACGCGAGCATCTGAACGGCGAGATTCAGGTTGGTCGCAATCTTCATCGTCACCGCGAGCCCCAGCTCGCCCACGTGGGTGATCGTCGGCCCGATCGCCACGAGATGCTCGCGCACTTTTTCGAGCCCCGCAGGATCACCGCCGACCATGAACGAGAGCTGACCCGCCTCCAACGTGACGGGACTGCCGGAGACGGGCGCGTCGATCAGCGTGGCGCCCCGCGCGGCGACCGCCCCGCCGAGCTCTCGCGTGACGTCAGGCCCGACCGTGCTCATCTCGGCCCAGACCGCGCCGCGCCGGAGCCCTGCGATCACGCCGTCGGGGCCGAGGGCGATCGCGCGGAGCGCGGCGCTGTCGGTCACCATGCTGAAGACGGCGTCCGAGGCCTCGGCGACGGCGCGCGGCGATTTCTCGAGCGTGAGGCCGGCGGCGACCAGCGCCCGCGCCTTCTCGGGTGTCCGGTTGTAGCCGACGACCCGACGGCCCGCGTCGAGGAGCCGCTTCGCCATGCGGCCTCCCATGGTGCCGAGCCCGACGAAGCCGAGCGTCGCCATCAGCCGTTTTCCTCGTCGGCGACGGCGATCGCGCTGATCTCGAGCTTGCAGCGCGGATGGGTGGCGAGGCGGGACACCTCGACCGTGGTCGTCGTCGGCAGGTGACCGCCGAGGTACGAGGCCCAGACGCGGTTGAGATCGTCCTGCTCGGCGACGTCGGTCAGGAAGCGCGTCGCCGAGACCAGGTCGGCGAGCGTGCAGCCGGCCGCCGCGAGCGTCTTCTGGAGGTTCTCCATCGCGAGCACCGCCTGCTCACGCATCGTCGAGGGCAGGTCGAACTCTTCCTCGCGATGCGGGTGGCTGTGATAGACGGCCGCCGCGGTGACGCCCGAGAGGAACACGAGTCTTCCCCGACTCACGACGATGCCCGGCGCGTAGGGCATCACCATGTCGGTGCGCCGGTCGGCGTGGTGGACGATCGAGATTTCCTTCGCCATCGAGACCCTCCGCAAGTCGCTCGGGCATCCTACCACGGCGCGGTGATCATTCCGGTCGGGTACACTGGGGCCGATGCCGGTGATCCTCGTCCTCGCGGACGACACGGCGACGCGGGATGCTCTCACGGACACTCTGCGTCGCCTCTTCCCGCGCGCGCGCGTCATCGCGACGCGAACCGACGCGGAGCCCGCGACCATCGAGCGCGAAGGCGCCACCGTGATCCTGACCACCCTGCCGATCGTGGAGCGCCTCTGCCGCGAGACGGCGTGCCTCGCAGCGCGGACAGTCGCGTTGACGCACGCGATGGGCCCGGATACCCTCATGAGGGCCGAAGCCCTCGGCGTCCGCGCGTCGCTGCGCGCTCCGGCCAGTGCCGAGCACCTCCGGACCGTGCTCGGGCCAATGCTCGATGGGTAGTGCGAGCCGAAGCGGTGCCTCCGCTGAGGGGAGCCCTTCAGGACTGAGCGGACTCGGGCCGATCGACACGATCGCTTCACGCTGGGTCGAGACCGATGCCGACCTCGCCGAGATCTCACAGCGCCTTCGAGCGCCGGGCGAGATCGCGCTCGACACGGAAGGCGACAGCCTGCACCACTACCCGGAGCGTCTGTCGCTCATCCAGCTGGCCGTGTCGTCCCGCGACGTCTGGCTCGTTGATCCCCTGGCGCTCGGCGATCTCACGCCGCTCGCCCCCGTGTTCACCACGCCGTCCGTCGTGACGGTGCTCCACGCCGGAGACAACGACCTCGTCCAGCTCAAGCGCCGCGGATTCGGTTTCGCGTCGCTCTTCGACACCTCCATCGCCGCCCGCTTCCTCGGCGCCACGGCCCTCGGCCTCGACGTCCTGCTGCAGAACTACCTCGAAGTGGAGCTGCCACCCTCGAAGCAGCGCGACGACTGGTCGCGGCGCCCTCTCTCCGAGGCCCAGCGCCGCTACGCCGAGGCCGACGTGCTCCATCTCTTCGCGCTCAAGCGCCGGCTCACCGAGGAGCTGGTGCGGATGGGCCGATTCTCCTGGGTCGAGGAGGAATGTGCTGCGCTCGCGGCCCAGCCTGTCGTCCAGCGGGTTCAGGACCCCAACGCCTTCGCCGGCCTCAAGGGCGCCCGCGACCTGCCCCCACGCAACCTCGGGATCCTCCGGGAGCTGTACGAGCTCCGGGAGCAGCTCGCACGCGAGACCGATCGCCCGCCGTTCAAGATCCTCGGCGAAGAGACGCTCGTGCGGCTGGCCCAGGCGCCACCTGACGACGTCACGCAGCTCGCGCTGATCCCGGGTTGCACGCCCAAGGTGATCGCGCGATGGGGCGAGGCGATCCTGTCCGCCGTGGCCCGTGCCCAGGCCTTACCGGAGGATTCGTTGCCGACGCTCGAGCGCCACCCACGGCTCAGGCTTCCGGCGATCGTCGCCCGCCGAATCGAGTCGCTCCGGCAGTGGCGGAAGGAGGCGGCGCCACGGTTCGGGCTCGAGCCGGGACTGCTCCTGCCCAACCGGCTGATCACGATTGTCGCCGTCGCGGGGCCGCGCGAGCCTGATGCGCTTGCCTCGCTGGACGGCGTGCGCCGCTGGCGGGCCGAGACCTTCGGCGCCGAGATCATTGCCGCGCTGGCCTCGTCGTGAGAAGGTGGACCTCACCATGAGCGATTGGCGTGTCCGTCTCGTCGACGACGATGCCGGCCTCACGGCGATCCTTCGCGAGGCCAGGACCGTGGCGGTGCTCGGTGCCAAGGCTGACCCGTCCGAGGCCGCGCACTACGTTCCGGCCTACCTCGCAGCTCGCGGCTACCGCGTCAGCCGGCTCCGAGAGATCTTTCAATCCGGCCACCGTCGTCTCCATGACGCGCCGACGGTGGCCGGATTGAAAGATCTCTCGGAGCCGGCTGACGTGGTCGAGATCTTCCGCCGTCCCGAATACCTTTCGGGCCACGCCGACGAGATCCTTACGTTGCCGTGGCGGCCGAAGGCGGTCTGGTTCCAACTCGGGATCCGGAACGACGCGGCTGCCGAGAAGCTCGCACGGGCCGGGATCCGGGTGGTCCAGGATCGCTGCATGATGCCGGAGCACCGTCGCCTCATGAACGCGAGCGTCTCCCAACAGGGGGGGAGCCGAGAGGGGGGCGTAAGCCCCCCTCGCTCCGACAAATGGCCGGCGAATACGCGTTCGTCATAAAGGATCTTCGGAAAGTCGTCCCGCCCAAGCGGGAGATCCTCCGCAGCATCTGGCTCTCGTTCTTCCACGGAGCCAAGATCGGTGTGCTCGGCGCCAACGGCGCGGGCAAGTCCACGTTGCTCCGGATCATGGCCGGCGTCGACAAGGACTTCCTCGGCGACGCGTTCCCTGCCGCCGGGCTTCGCATCGGATACCTGCCGCAGGAGCCCCAGCTCGACCCCGCGAAGGACGTCCGCGCCAATGTCGAGGAGGGCGTCGCCGAGGTCCGCGCCCTGCTGACGCGCTTCGAGGAGGTCAGTGTCCGCCTGGGTGAGCCGGTCGAGGCCGACGAGATGGAGAAGCTGCTCGATGAGCAGGCACGTCTGCAAGATAAGATCGACGCCGTCAATGCCTGGGATCTCGACCGCACCGTCGAGCTCGCGATGGACGCGCTCCGCGTGCCGCCCGGCGACATGGAGGTCGCCAAGATCTCGGGCGGCGAGCGCCGGCGCGTGGCCCTCTGCCGACTCCTCCTCTCGCGCCCGGACATGCTGTTACTCGACGAGCCTACCAATCACCTCGACGCCGAGTCGGTCGCGTGGCTTGAGCGCTACTTGAAGGAGTACCCGGGGACGGTCGTCGCGATCACCCATGACCGCTACTTTCTCGACAACGTCGCCGGCTGGATCCTCGAGCTCGATCGCGGAC
>WNGF01002906.1_pt1 | contig 23675 bp, 19 predicted proteins | sample 5400641 | NCBI WGS metagenome assembly WNGF01 (sample SAMN13153371, study PRJNA577476) | soil metagenome | isolation source: 80 cm soil or saprolite under grassland replicate 2 | place: USA:California | collected 2016-06-15 | reverse complement strand
CGCTACGCGCTGGACATGCATCTCAACACCATCCGGTTGGAAGGCAATTACGAGAACGATCGCTTCTGGCAGTTGACCGACAGCCTCGGCGTGCTGGTGATGACCGGATGGGTGTGCTGCAGCGCTTGGGAGGAATGGAAAAAGTGGGGACCCGAGCAGTACGCCGTGGCAGCGGCGTCGCTGCGCGATCAGATCCGGCGCCTGCGCGGCCATCCCAGCGCGCTCGTCTGGCTGAATGGCAGCGACATGCCGCCGCCGGCGAACGTCGAGCGGACGTACCTCGAAGTCGAGCAGCGGGAGGCGTGGCCGAATCCAACAATCTCCTCGGCCAGCGCGACGGCCGCCGAATTCTCGGGCGCGAGCGGAGTGAAGATGACCGGGCCGTACGATTGGGTGCCGCCATCGTACTGGTTGCAGGACAGCACCCACGGCGGCGCATGGGCGTACAACACGGAAACGAGTCCGGGCGCCGCGGTACCACCGATCGAGAGCATGCGCCGCATGATTCCCGCGCGAGACATCAAGTGGCCGCTCGACAGCGTGTGGTTATTCCACGCCGCCGGCGGTCAGTTTGCCCAGCTGCTCGATCGATTCAACACCGCACTGGCGACGCGCTTCGGCGCGCCTACGAGCGTGGAGGACTACACCGCGGCGTCGCAACTCATGACGTACGAGGGTGAGCGGGCGATGTTCGAGGCGTATCGGCGCAACGAGTACGTCTCGACCGGTGTGATCCAATGGATGTTCAACAACGCGTGGCCGTCAATCTACTGGCACTTGTTCGACTGGTACCTGCGGCCGGGTGGCGGATACTTCGGGGCCAAGAAGGCGAACGAACCGGCGCACGTCCTGTTTTCTTACGACGACCGGTCAGTGGCGGTGGTGAACAGCGACAAGAGTCGAGCGCCGCTCCGAGGTGTGCGACTGCGGGCGCGATTACTCGGCCTCGATGGGTCAGAGAAATTCGCGCGGGACACCGTGCTCGATCTGCCGCCCGACACCAGCATGCGCATCTTCGTTTTGCCGGAGCCGACAGGAATCACGGGTGGCGCTGCGTATTTCGTGGATCTGCGTCTGACCGGGCCCGATGCGCATCCACTCAGCACGAACTTCTACTGGCTGTCGATGCGTCCCGATGTGTTGGCTGATACATCCACCTGGTACATGACGCCTGTAAAGAGCTACGCGGATTTCACCGCGCTGAGGAGCATGCCTAAGGCGGCGGTGAACGCGACCGCGCGTTTCAGCAGCCGTGCCGGCAATGGCGATACACGCGTGACGCTGAGAAACCCTGGCCGGTCGATCGCGTTCTTCATGCGACTGCAGGTCACCGGGCGCGGCGGCGAGGAAGCGCTGCCCGTTCTCTGGGACGACAATTACCTGTCGCTGCTGCCGGGGGAGACGCGCGTTGTCACGGCCACCTACCGCGTGCGCGATCTTGGCGGCGCTCCGCCACACGTGATGGTGAGCGGATGGAACGTGCGTCGGACCGTTGCCCGTTGAAGATTACGCGCACAAGCGTCGACTGGAACGCGGGCGATTAATGTCGACACTGAGTCGGCTCCGCGTATTGCTCAATGTCCTCACCGGCTCCGCCGCTGCCTGTGCTCCTCATCGGGCTGTTGTGCAGGGCGAGTTCGATCGTCGCTCCATCGCACTCACTCATGTCAGCGTCATTGACGTGACCGGCGGCCCACTCCGTCCCGACCAGACTCTGATCATCGCCGGCAACCGCATCGCGGCGTTCGGTCCGAGTCCGAGCACGCCGGTTCCCGCGGGCGCGCGGGCGTTCGAGCTGCACAACACATTTGTCATTCCCGGGCTCTGGGATATGCACGTCCACTTGTTCCGTCACTCCACGAGCGAGTCTGTCGACGTGCACGAGCGATATTTCCCGCTCCTCCTCGCCAATGGTGTGACCGGCGTACGCGACATGTGGACGACCGTCGAGGATTTCCAAACGGTACGACGCTGGCGCCGCGACGAGGCGACAGGCACGCTCCTCGGCCCACGCGTCGCGGGCAGCAGCACCGTCGTCGACGGTGTACCACCCATCTGGCCGCGAGGCCTCGGCGTCAAGACCGCCGCAGAAGCGCGCCGCGTCGTCGACTCGCTGGTGCGAGGCGGTGCGGAATTCATCAAGGTGTACACCCGCCTTCCCCGCGACGCCTACTTCGCGGTGGTCGAAGAGGCGAAGCGGCTGGGAGTCCCGTTCGCGGGCCACTTGCCTTTATCCATTCGGGCGGTGGAAGCGTCCGATGCTGGCCAGAAGAGCATCGAACATCTCGGTTTCGTGGACGATTGCTCCACCGCAAGAGATCGCATTGTTCAACTGCGTCAGGATACGAGTCTGGCGCGACCCGAGGGCGGAATCGCAACGCTCTTCCTCGAGACCTACAGCAACGCCCTGTGCGCTGCGCTATTTCGTCGCTTTGTAACGAACGGGACGTGGCAGGTTCCTACTCTGTCGGTTCTCTGGCGATCGACTCTTGCCTTCGACACACTCATGCTCGACCCACACCTGCGCTACGCCACCGACGAAGAGCGGACGGCATGGTCGGCGCAGACGCGAGCAACATCCCAGCGCACCACACCGCGACAGGCCGAAGTTCGCCGCCGCAGGTTTCAAAAGTCGCTCGACATCGTTGCTGGGATGCAGCGCGCAGGGGTGCCGATACTGGCGGGAACCGATGTCGGAAACCCGTGGCGCGTCGCCGGCTTCAGCCTCCCCGGCGAGCTGGCGGTCTTCGTCCAAGCGGGGATGCCGCCGCTCGCTGCGCTTCAGACCGCCACGATCAATCCGGCAAAATACTTCGGCGCAATTGACTCCCTCGGCACCGTCGCGGAGGGAAAGATCGCCGACCTCGTTGTGCTCGACGCCAATCCACTGGAAGATATTCGGAACACTACGCGCATCCGGGCGGTGGTTGTGAATGGCCGACTCCTCACGCGAGCGGCAATAGACTCTATGCTTGCCGCGGCGGAAGTCCGCCGGTGAGCACCTGCTGTAACGTGCTTGCAACTGAACTTTTGATGTTAGGCGCCTGCCGAGCCCACACAATATGCGACGAGAGAAAAAATGAACGAATCCGATGCGTTTCCGGTGGATGCGGTTGACCGTCGCAAGTTCCTCGACCGATCGGTTGCCATCGTCGCTGCAACTGTCGCTGGCATGGTCGCTCGCCCCGCGTCGCGGCAAAGCCGTGGAGGGCGGTCATTGGCTTCCGGAGGAGCGGCCCAATGATGTTTACGCCGAACTAAAAAAGTTTCTCGTTGCATGAAGCCACTGAGAGATCAATCACGCGCCGTTTCGGCGAGGAGCTGTTTCTCCGATGTCCATACCTACTGAGCCTATCGGCAGCATTCCCAGACCTTCGGCGCTTCTCGAGGGAATAGCGGCGTTCCACGCCGGTCACCTTTCGCGGAAGGAACTCGACTCACTCTACGACGCAGCGATCCTCGACACGATTCAGCGCTTCGAGGCTACGGGCTCGCCGGTCATCACTGATGGAGAGCAGACCAAGCCCAGCTTCGCAACCTATCCTGTACAGGGGTTCGAGAACCTCGCCCCCGATGGCGTCACGATTCCTTTTGCTGACGGTCACACGCGCCAGTTACCTCGGTTGACCGCAGGACCGTTCCACTACACGACGTACGCCGAGGAATATCTCGAAGCGGCGAAGCGCCATGCGCATGCTCCCGTTAAGCAAGCAGTCATCTCGGCATCGGCCATGAGTCTGCTGTACCCCGCGGGCGGTATCGAGGGCTATTCTCGAGACGCTTTTATCGAAGATCTCCTGCGCGAGCACGAAGCCGACATCCGCCGGTGCCTACAGAAGGGCGCATACGCCGTTCAGATCGATTTCACTGAGGGCAGGCTCGCGGTCAAGCTCGATCCGAGCAAGCAACTCCTGAAGAGCTTCATCGATCTGAATAACCAGGTGCTGAGCCGGTTCTCCGCAGCGGAGCGCAAGCGCATCGGCGTTCACACGTGTCCGGGCGGCGACCAGGATTCGACGCACAGCGCGGATGTAGACTACGCCGAACTATTGCCGAGCTTGTTCGAGCTCACGGCCGGCAATTTTTACATCGAGTTGGCCGGCGAGAGCGACCGCGCGCGAGTTCTAGAGATCGTGAAGGACAACATCAAGGACGATCAGCGAGTGTTTGTAGGAGTGATTGATCCGATCAGTCCTCGAGTCGAAACGCCGGAGGAAGTGAGGGACCGGGTCCTCGAAGCAGCCGAGTATCTTCCGCTGAGCCAACTGGGAACGACGGACGACTGTGGTTTCGCTCCGTTCAGCGATGACACGTCAACAGCAAGGGAAACGGCGTTCGAAAAGATCCGTGCACGTGTGGCCGGCACCGCGCTGGCCGCAAAAGTACTCGGCGTCTGACAAGCCCCCGGAGTATCAAATGCGATCTTCTGCCTCGCCCTGGAATGCCGCCGTCATCTTTTCATTCGCCGCACTCCTCTCGTTCCTCGCGCGCACTTTCATCGACTACGGGTTCGTTTACAAGGAGCTGTATCCCTCGACCCGCGCCCTCGCCATCCTCACAGTAATTACCCTGAGCTTCATCGCCGGATGGATCTGGGCCTTACTGGCCGCGTCTCACAACAGCAGGCGGGCCATGTATGCGCTTCTGATCTACGGGGCCATTGTCGTCCTGCACGGAGCCGTTACCCTAGTCTCCTTGTGCCCTTCCCCATGTCGGACAGCGTGGCCCATAGGCGAAGTCGTCATATGGTCGAACCTCGTCGTGGGTGTTCCCGCCATCGTCGCGATTGTGTTGCGCCTGGCGCGAAAGGCTGCCTGAGAGCGATATGGAGTGTGTGGCTGGGACGTCTTCTCTTATCAGACAGGTTGGCCGCTCACGACGCCCACAGGCTGCCGCTCACCTTGAGCGCACGGTAAAGCGCGCGCTTCTTCGCCTGGTTCGGCGATCCACAAGATCTCTTCCGACGCCCACTGTTCAGTCGCGCGATTCTCAGAGAACGCTACCTGTACGAGACGTGGACGTATACGGTGCGGCCGTTCATCCCGAATGGCGAGATACCGCCCGGGTAGCGGAAGATTCCGCGGTTTGACATGCCAAGCGCCTGCACGCCGAGCTTGAAGTCGTTCCACTCATCCGGATAGACGTCGAACAGATTGTTCGCGTTTGCGGCGAGGGTGTAGCGCCGGAGCTGGTACGACACTCCCAGATCGGTGATCCATTTCGCTTTCACCGTCTGATCGTTCACGGGATCCTTGTTATCCAGCAGCAACGCCTGCCCGAACCTCTGGTTATGCAGGGTGACGTTGACGTTTCGAACCCAGTAATTCGTGGTGAGCACAATCGTTCTGCGCGGCTGGCCAACCTCGAACTTGCCGCGTTCGGCGCGATTAAACAGCACCGATTGAAACGAGGTCAGCTCCGGCGGTGTCTCGGCAACACGGGTGACGCGTGTGCTGGTTTGGTTAAACCCGCCCGTCCATTGGACCCGGCCGGCGGTGCCGAGAAGTAATCCCTGAGTCGCGACGAGATCGATACCTCGGGTGCGGGTATCGATGGCGTTCGTGAAGTAGCTGCCGCCTGCAATCCCCCTCAGGCCGTGCTGCTCGAACAGCAGCGTGACTGCCGGCCCGACGAGCTCGCCGGATCCCACTATGCGATCGTCGATGTCGATCGCATAGTAATCGGCCGTAAGTGTCGGCAGGTGCGGTATGTCTACGACGATACCGCTGCTGAGGTTCAGGGACGTTTCGGGACGCAGTGGTTTGGCGCCGAGCACCTGTGCTTCCGGCGTATTCACCGGCATCGTTCGGATTATGAACGTGGTATTCACGCCGTTCACGAGACGGAGGATGCCTCTCGTTGTCGAGAAATACGACTGGGTGAGCGACGGCGCGCGGAACCCGGTGCTCGCCGCACCGCGAATCGCGACGCCTCGCAGCAGCTCGAAACGCGCCGCGATCTTGCCATTCGATGTCGAGCCAAAATCGCTGTAGCGCTCAACGCGTCCTGCCACGTTCAATAACATCCGACGCGCAATGTGGCTCTCGAGATCCACGTATGCGCCCAGACTGTTGCGCGACGCGTCGACTTCATCCCCTGGACGGAAACCCAACATCCCCTGCGACCCAATGGCAGAAGGTTTTCCAGCCGAATCGCCACCGAGAATCGGAGCGCCGCCGTCCCGATACGAATCAGGCTCTCCGGCTCGGATGCGATATCGGTCGATGCGAAATTCGAGTCCGGTTCCAACGTTGATCGGCTCGGGGAGGCCAACATTTAACTCGCGCGACAAGTCGAGATTGCTGGTCCACTGACGAGCGTCGAGCTTCCCGGCGAAAAAATCGGTCGGGCTACTGGTCCCGAGTGAAACGTTGTTGCTGTTGTGCACATCATAGCGAACCGAGTTCCCGCCAAATGCCGAGCTCAAATCCCATCGCCAGCTCCGCGCGCTGCCACGCGCGCCGGCAGTGGCTGAGTAGTCGAGCACGCCGGTTCCAATCTCCGAGAGAAAACCATCCGGATGAATCGCGCGCACGGTACGGACATCGTTCGCACGGCGAAAGAACGCTGACTGGGCGCTACCATTTCGCTGCGTCGCGCCACCAAAGCCATAGAACTCTATGCCCATCCGTAGCGGAATGCCGCCATTGATAAGAAAGCCGACGTCACGCGCTTCACCGTCCCCTTCGTGACTCGAGATACGCGGCGGGTTGTTGTTGCGAGGATCGCCGGTGAGGTATTGTTCCCGCAGATCCGGATACGCGCGGTTCGTGCTTGCGTGGCGGCGGAGCTCAGCGTTCACTGCCATATGCGCGCCTCGTGGAAGCAACGCACCATACGTCGCGTTGACGTCGACGACACGCCCATCGCGGAAATCCCGCCCGCCTTCCGAACTGAAAACCTGCCCGAAGGAGGTCCGTGCCTCCCGCCGTTCTCCCGACTTCAGCACGATGTTAACGACACCGGCGATCGCATCGGATCCGTATTGCGCCGCCGCGCCATCACGCAGGACCTCTATGCGGTCGATCGCGCTTGTCGGGATCGTGTTGATGTCCACAGGTGTCGAGCCGTTCAAGACGGGACCGCCCTGCAGGACTGCCGCGCTGTGCCGCCGTTTGCCGTTGACAAGCACGAGGACTTGATTCGGAGAAAGTCCGCGCAGCGTAATCGGACGCAGGTGGTCGTCGCCGAGTGGGATGTGCGGGACATTCAACGATGGTACGAGCCGTTGAAGTGCCTGCCAGGTTTCGACAAATCCGGTAGTCTCCAACGCAGTTTCTGGTATGACGTCGACCGGCAGAGGCGACTGCGTAACCGTGCGATCGACGCGTCGCGTGCCGATCGTGACGACCTCATCGAGTGGCACAGCGCTTGGCGCGAGCGCAAAGTCCTGGACTGTTGTCTGATCGACCATGACGGTCACCGAATGTGTCACTGGCGCAAAGCCGAGCTGCGCCGCCCGCAGTTCGTACCGGCCGTGCTTCAGCTGCAGACGATAAGCACCGTCGGCACGTGTGACCGCCACCTGTTGAGCGCCCACGACACGCACAGCAACGCCAGACAGCGGCACATTGGTTTCTGCGTTCGTAACCCTGCCGGTTATGGTGGCCAGGCTCTGCGCGGTCACGGATTGAACCAGCGGCGTGGACAGTACAACTGCGAACGCCGCAAAGCATCTCCTCCTCGTCGTCATTTAGTTGAATACTTCACAAGGAGCTGTTGAAAGCGAGGATCCGTTCGCAGCGGATTAAACGCGGGATCCAGGCGGAGCAGAGGCACTGATGCCTCGCGTCCTGCCGGCATCTGCATCAGCCGATCCAGAAGCTCGATTGCCGCCGTGTGGTATTCCGGCAACTGAGCGAAGATTTCTGCCGCTCCGCGCATTGCGGTGGTGCCGGCAGGAACGGTCCGCGAGGGAGGCATGATCGCCATCGCCCTGTCCCCTGCTCGTTTGGCCTGCTCGGCGCGACCCAGGCCGGCGTATGCGAGTCCGAGCGCAACCTGCCTGCGGAAGTCGTCGGGCTTCTGCGCAACACTGCGTTCCAGCCTCACCCGCGCAGTGTCATAGTATGCGCGCGCGCGCACCGAATCACCGAGATCGCCGTAAACCTGGGCACGCAGCAGTACAGGCTCCCGATATGACATGGCGTCATCAGACCCTCGGCTGGGCGCTTCATCCAGGGCAGCTAGAGCTTCCGCTGGGCGATGCTCTATTCGAGCTAGTAAAACCCGGGTCGCGACGGAGCGCTTTTGCCACTCGGGCGGCAGCTGTCGCACGATGGCGGCGAGTGTGTCAATGGTGCCTTGCCAGCGGAGGTAGACGTTTCCCTTGATGATCATGCCCTGATACGCATCCGGAACCAGCGCCAGATAGCGATTCCAGTTGCGAACCGACTCCTCGTACCGACGCAGTCGCGAGTAGGTAGTGGCCAGATCGGCGGCAGAGGTAACGTCTCTGGGGTCCAACGCAAGCGCGCGCTCGAGCTCCCGTAGCCCTTCATTCCACCGACCACCAGCACGATAGGCACGTCCGATCGCGGCATGCAGTTCACCACTCTTCCGCAATCCCTTGCGCGCGAGCTCGTATTCGGCGAGCGCGCGGGCGGGATCCTCACGCTGCTCCCAGTAGAGTCCCATCGCAAAGTGTGCGTCAGCCAGCCTCGGCTGTTGCCGCAATGCAGCCCGAGCCTCCGTCCTGATCTGCTCCAGTCGGTCCACCGGGCGATCTTCGATGCTGCTCCTGTAGCAGTCACGAGAGCCGCCAGCCCGGCACTCCGCGTAAACAATCGCCAACCTTGCTCGTGCGAGCGCGAAGGTGGAATCGAGCGCGAGCGCGCGGTGGTACAACGATTCCGCGGCAGCGTGAGGACCGCGTTGCTCGTAATAACGGCCCTGCACATAGAACTCAAAAGCCTGAGCGTTCTTTGTCGGCTTGTTCAGTGCCGATGCCAGCTGAGGTGCGGTAACGACGATTGCGGCCGTCAATGCTACTGCCAACAGCAATGCCACATAGTTGCCACGTCTTCGCAGCCATGGCATCACGCGTGGTCGCGCACGAAGGCGGAAGGACGGCGTCGCACCGCGCTGGATCGCTTCGATGTCCGCAGTCAGCTCCTGTGCGCTGTTGTAGCGACTGGCCGCATCCTTTTGCAGGAGTCCCAGCACGAGATCCTGCACCGGCCGTGGGAGATCGCTGCGGATCGCAGAGGGAGGCTTCGGTTCGTCGTGCAGGATCGCGTGCGCGATCGACACTTCGTGCTCGCCTGAAAACGGTCGTACGCCTGTCAGCATCTCGTACAACAGAACGCCCAGTGACCAGAGGTCGGCTCGTGCGCCGACGGCTTTGCCGCGAATCTGTTCCGGCGCCATGTAGCTGACAGTTCCAAGCGCCGCGCCCGATTTCGTCTGGCTCAGGTCTCCCACCTTGGCCAGACCGAAGTCCAGGATTTTCACTGTGCCATCCGGCAGCAGCATGATGTTGCCCGGCTTCAGGTCTCTGTGTACAACGCCTGCTGCATGGGCACACGCGAGCCCGCTTCCAATCTGGCGTGCGATTGTGAGCGCTTCGGCGATCGGAAGCAGGCTGGCGTTCGCGAGCCGGTCCTTTAGTGTCTGACCCACATAAAACGGCATCGCGAGGAACAAACCGTTCTCACTCTCACCAACTTCGTATACCGTGCAAAGGTTCACATGGTCGAGCGCTCCCACTGATTGCGCTTCGCGCACGAAACGCTCTTTCACCGCTGCGTCCACCTGGTTGTAAGGCAGCGGAAACTTGAGGGCGACAGCTCGATTCAAGCGCATGTCTTCGGCGCGGTACACGACACCCATTCCACCGGAGGCGAGATAGTCGAGCACGCGAAAGTGCGACACGGTGCTGCCGGCAAGCCCGAGCGGATCGGTCGGATCTCGGCCTGCGAAGGTGGGATTTCGATGAAGGAGGTCCGACACGCCAAAATCGAATTTCGCCAATCGGTCGCCGGCTACGGCGTCGCCGGCGAGAAGGGATTCGACTGCACTACGCAAAGCCGGGTCGCTCTCGCCTATACTGGATAGCCGCGCACTCTGCTGAGCAGAGTCGAGCGCCACGAGCTCATTGAAGAGCGTCCTGACTTGCCGCCACAGATCCGGACTTAGCTCATTCATGTTGCTGCCTCGCGGCTGAGCTCCGCGGCCAGCCACGCACGGGCGGTTCGCAGCTCACGCTTCACTGTCGCGAGCGAGAGATTGAGCGTGGAGGCAGTCTCCTCTAGCGAGAGCCCACCAAAGTAACGCAGCTCGACGATCTGGCTCTGTCGCTCATCGAGTTTCTCCAGCTTCGTCAGCGCCTCATCGAGCTCGTTCACCGCGTCGAGATCGACGCGGTCAATCCACATTTCTTCCCGCAGCTCGACCGCGCCAAGCCCACCACCGCGCTTGAGGGCAGTACGTGCGCGGGCGTGATCCACAAGAAGGCTGCGCATCACGCGTGATGCAATGGCAAAGAAGTGACGCCGGTTCTCGACAGACGTGGTCGGCGAGTCGACAAGCTTGAGGTAAGCCTCGTGCACGAGGCCTGTTGTATTGAGCGAGAGCTCTCCAGGTGCGCTCTTCAGACGCTGGTGAGCGAGCTTGTGCAGCGGCTCGTACATGATCGGGATCAAGCGATCGAGAGCCTCGCTATCGCCACTGCTCCAGCGTTGGAGTAGTACCGTAATCTGCGACTGCTCGAGTGCCATAGCATCTCAGAGAATAACGGACCGGAGAACGCCCCAACCCAACAATCATATGCCCGCTTCTGTGGCTCGTTCAAGCCGTCTGAGCCGTTTTCGGAGGGAATTACGAAATAACAGGAAAGAACCCACAGACCGGAGACTCTAATGGCTACCACGCACACGCGCTTCGTCCTGCTACTCACGGCCCTAGGCGCGGCTTGCAGCGATTCCACGGATCCACGCACTCCGCCGCGCGTTAGCGCCGCAGTGGCATCAACGGAAGGAGCACTCCTCGCTACTATCCGACAGGCAACTGCGCGGTATCATCGCGCCGAAGTGGCTGTAGAAAACGGGTATACCCCCGTGGCTTGCCACTGGAGTTTCCTAGGTGGTAAGGGATACATCTATCGAAACTCTGCCCTGGTCGACGGCGTGGTCGACCCATCGGCACCTGAGATTCTGAATTACGAGCCGATGGCGAACGGCAAGCTTCAGTTAACGGGAGTCGGCTTTCAGGTGCCGGCCGCATCCTGGGACCCGACCCACGCTGGTGTCGCACCGACTCTGGGGGAGCAGACGTTCCTTGATCCGCGGAAACTCGGGCCATTCGGTGCGCCCCCTCCCATTTACTCGCTGAACGTGTGGACGTGGGGTGAGAACGAAGCTGGCATATACAGCCAGTACAATCCGGCTGTCAGTTGTGATTTTGCGAGCGCTGCCGAAACCGTCTTCGACATTCAGCGTGCGACGACCATCGGCGACAGTCTTTTCCCCATTGGTGATTCACCGCAGGGGGGGAAGGGCCAGCCAATCGGCGGCGTCTCATGCGTAGTTACAACGGCCCCTGGTGCCTATCACTGGCACGGGCATCTCAGTCTTTTCGTTAACGGTCGGCAGATCGCGATCCCTGCCGGGATAGGCATTGCACCAGACCCGGTGCCCGTGAACGGCTATATCGCTTTCAGTACCGCGAAATGCTTTTACGAGCTGCACACGCATGATGCAACCGGAATCATCCACCTTCACGCTAACGCGAATAATCCACGGACTCTCACGCTCGGCCAGCTGTTCGACGTATGGGGCTACCCGCTGACATCAACCAACGTTGCCGGATATACGGGTCCGGTGACCGTCTACGTAAATCAGCAGCTCTACACGGGTGACCCGAGAGCCATCCCACTCACGAATTTCAAACAGATAAACCTTCAGGTCGGACAACCAGTCGTCACGCCGCCGACGTATCTGCTTCCTCCCAATACCTGATCGGAGGACAAGGATGCGCACCCTTCAGATCCGCCCTCTTCGCCTGCAGCCCCGAGGCGAGGGACCCGAGCACAGCCGGCGTGAGCAACTGTTCGGTGATCGTAAGCTCGTTCATTTGAGTCGCCATTGACGTTTTGAAACCGCGCAAGACACGCCGCCGCCGGTTCGTGAACGCGATAGATTCGAAGCCGGACGTCGTCGGAGGAGGAACTATTGTAAACGCAACGCCTGCAGAGCTTGGTTCAGTCGTGTCGCTCTGGCGTTACCCCGTCAAGTCGATGATGGGCGAGGAGCTGAACGCCTCCGAGGTTACCGAACGTGGGATGACTCTGAGTGCGACCAAACGCCGAGCGATCGAGGCCGAGGAGTACTGGCCGGACATTGAAGGCCTCGATCACCGGGACACCGTCACGGATTTCACTCTTCCCGAGGACACGTTCTTCGACGCTGCCGTGATCCATGTATTGACAACGGCGACAATCGATCGCCTGCGTGAGATCTATCCGCAAGGCCGCTTCGAAGTCCGGCGATTTCGTCCAAACATCGTGGTGCAGCTGGCCTCAGGTGAAAAAGATTTTGTAGAGAATGCGTGGATCAACCACACGCTCGTCATCGGCGACGACGTTCGCTTGAACGTCACGGGGCCGTGCCCCCGCTGCGTGATGACGACGTTGCCTCAGGGGGATCTGCCCAAGGATGCAGGTATCCTGCGTACGGCGGCCCAGCACAACCACGCGAACGTCGGTATTTATGCCGCCGTAACGCGCGGTGGAACGATCCGCCGCGGTGATCCTGTCAGGCTCGAGTAGCTGCGAAGCGGTCGGCCAGCTATTTCCTCGCGGCCGTCTTCGCGCGCAGCTCTGAGCCCCAGTTGTGCACCACGATGGTCTGCGACTCGGCGCCCGCGCGCTTGAGCATCAGGAAGCGTCCGTCGGGCGACACGTCGTAGTTGGCGTGCGATGCGCCGGTGAGGTAGTCACCGGTCAGCACGACCGACCGTGTGCCAATCGAAAACGCGGCGCCGGTCGTCACGCCGACCTCGATTACTTCTCCAAGCGGGCCGCGGTAGTACAGCGATCGGCCGGAGCGTCCCCAGATCGGTTCCGTGCCGCCATTGTCGCTCACCTGAACGCGCGCACCGCTCACCGGGAATGGCCGGACATAGATCTCGAACCGCCCGGTCTCGCTGGATTGGTACGCCAGCCACTTCCCATCCGGCGACAGTCGCGGCTGGGTCTCCGCGTAGGGACTGGTCACGACCGGAACGACCGTCCGGTCGCCCGTGAGCAGCACGGCCAGGATGTCACGCGAGTACTTCGCGCCGGGCGCGGTGCGAAACAAGAGCCATTTCATGTCCGGCGACACGATGGCCTCGAATGGTTCGATATCGGGTTGGTAGAGTAGCTCGGCCGGTCCGCTTCCGTCGGCCGGCTGGCGCCAGATTCCGCTCTTGCCCGCGCGAGTCGAAATGAAGACGACGTGCCGACCGTCCGGGGTCCATTCCGGTCCAATGTTGACGCCCTCGGTCGTGAGGCGTGTGAACGTGTTGTGGGCGACGTCGTAGATCCAGATGTCGGTCGCGTTCGCTCCGAACACCGACATGGCCACGCGCCTGCCCTCCGGCGAAAAACGTGGAGTCGAGTAGGTGCCCGGCTCGCGAATGAGTGCGACAGGCGAAGTACTTCCCGCGCCGACCAACACCGGCTGGAATTGTGCCCTCCCTCGCAGATACGCGAGTGTGCCCGAAGCAGAGAGGGATGCTTTGGCTCCCGCAGTTGGGTCGACCAGCACGCCCTCCTCCAGCTGCACCGGATCATCGATTGGCCGATTGGCAGCGTTGTCGAAACGCAGAGCCATCAGACCGCCCGAAGGTGAGACATACACTAGCTGGTCGCCCAACAATCCCAGCGGCATGGCGACAAGCGCGTCGAACTCTTTGACCTTCCAGCTACCGATCGTCACCACGGCGAGATGGGATGGGACCGAGGGGCTGCTTCCACTTGCGTATGCGATCGCCTTTCCGCCAGCCAGAAGCAGCGGCCAGCGCTTTCCACTCCGTGTTCCGCTCGAGTCAGCGCCCGATACCAGCACCGCGGTCCCGCCCGAAGCGGGTATCGCCCACATGCCGGTGAACGAGCCGACGTAGATCGTGCCCGCCTCGCTCCACGCGAGCCCATAGGGTACAGCGCCGCCGGTTGTCGCAATTGTGGCGACGTCCCCGCCGTTCACGGAGACCTTCCTCAGCACGTTGCCCTCTGTGAACGCCAGCCAGCGACCGTCCGGCGAGAACGTAAGACTACGCCCGGCAGCGGCCACGATCTCGCGCGGGGCGAGCTCATTCACGCGCCGCACGAATATGTGAAAGCCGTTGAGCCCGATTGTCGTGAACGCAATCATGTCGCCCCGCGGCGAGACAGCGATCGTCGTGCCCGTCATCACATCGTTGATTCGAGCGCCGGGCGGGAGGTCGAAGTTGACTCGAACGACCGGCGTCTCGACCTGCTCCCGTGGTTTCAGCTGTTGCCACCCAAGCAATACGATGAGGGCACCGGCGAGTGACCATGCAGCGATTTCGCGAATGCGTGAGCTGCGGCTGGCCCGAGCGTCCCCCGGCGCCGGTTGATACGAAGTGGAGGTCATGACCGCGCCTTTGCCCTCGAGCGCGTCCGCAAACTCCTTTGCCGTCGCGAAGCGGTCGGCTGCGAGCTTCTCCAGCGCGCGCCCAATCGCGGCGTCCACGTGCGGCGGAACATTCGGACGTCTCGTGCGCACGCTCGCGGGCTTCTCCGTCAGCAGCTTCGCGATTATCGCCTGTGAAGTGCTCGCCACGTGCGGCGGGTCGCCCACGAGCATCTCGTACGTAATGGCACCGAGCGAGTAGATGTCTGTACGACCGTCCACTACTCGGTCGCCCGTCGCCTGCTCTGGGCTCATGTACTGTGGCGTGCCGAGACTCAGGCCCGTCTGGGTAATGCGCGCACCGCCCGCATTGCTCACCGCCAGCGCGATGCCGAAGTCCGCGATCAGCGGTTCCCCCTCGTGCATCAGGATGTTCTCGGGTTTTAGATCGCGATGGATCACGTTGTGGCGGTGCGCGTAGCCCAGCGCCCCTGCAATCGTCGACGCAATTCGGACGGCGTCCTCCACCGGCAGCTGCTTCTCGCGCTCGAGCCGTGCACGGAGGCTCTCCCCCTCCACGTACGGCATCACGTAGAACAGCAGGCCATTGACCTCACCCGAATCGAACAGCGGCAGGAGGTTTGGGTGCTGGAGGTTCGCCGTCACCTGGATCTCGGCGAGGAACCGCTCGGCGCCGAGCACGGCGCCAAGCTCGGGGTTCAGGACCTTGAGCGCGACGTTGCGGTTGTGCCTGACGTCGCGCGCGAGGTAGACCGTTGCCATCCCGCCCGCGCCGATCTCGCGGTCAATGGTGTAGCGGCCTTCGAGTGCGGTGCTGAGGCGGGCGTCCATGGAGGCGGGCTAACGTACTGTGCGCGGCGAGCGAGAGCCAGCGTTTTCAGGTGTGTCGCCGAGCGCAAGGATTCACAACATCGCGGCGGCCGGAAGTGCAGCCGGTGCAGACGATCGCCGCACTCAATCAGTGGATGAGGGATTACGCGCGAACTGGAGGGGAGACTGCGAAACTGACTCGGTCGCTTGCAGCTTTCTTGATCGTCCCGCAGTATGACTCGGCTGCAAAATTAGAGTCAGGCCGAATTACATCAAACGGGAGGAAGGTCATGAGAAGAACGACGCTCATTCCGGTTGCTCTCGCGCTGACGAGTTCAGCGCTGAGTGCGCAGTCGAAGTCGTCCGCGCCCCCATCTATCCAAGGCGTATGGAAGATCGCTGAGGTTGTGACGACCGGCGCAAATGCGTCGACCAATAGCAAGCCGCAGCCGAGTCTCATCATTTTCACGAGACGACATTACAGTTACCTGAGTGTGAATAGTGCCGACCCACGACCCAAGTTTGAGCCGGCTAAAGACCCGAACAAGTTGACAGACGCAGAGAAGATTGCCCGATACGAGCAGTGGAGTCCGTTCACCGCCAATGCGGGCACCTATGAAATCAAGGGAACAACGCTCACGCGGCGCTCCGTCGTCGCGAAGAATGAGACCGTGATGACAACAGATCCGCCTTTTGCGCAGGAATTCAAACTAGCAGGGAATACTCTGCGGCTCATCAGCAAGTCGGCACCGGGTGAGCCGGCGAGCGAAACCCGCACCAAGCTGACTCGAGTTCAGTAACAGGTTGACGTCGATCATGAGCGCGTGAATATCCCTGGCATACTCACGCGAGTTTCGCATGGAGATGGTCCGACAAGCGAAGGCTCAGCGCAACAAGCGTCAGGGTGGGGATGTGCGCGCGCGCGATATGAAGTCATTCCTGATCCTCGCCGCCTGCGCGGGTACGGCGCTCGGCTCGACTTCCCGCTGCGCGTCGCCGCCTCAGCCACAAAGACTCTTCAACGGTAGAGACCTCACCGGCTGGCATGTCGATGTCCCCGCCGCCGACTCCAGCGTGACGGTGCGCAGTCCGTTCGTCGTGCGCAAAGGTTTGCTCGTGAGCCTGGGCGAGCCCCGCGGGCATCTGCTCACCGATTCGAGCTATCGCGATTACCGGCTGGAGATCGAATACCGCTTCGCTGCGGCACCCGGAAACGCGGGTGTCCTGGTGCACGCGTCGACGCCGCGCGCCCTTTACGGAATGTTCCCGCGCTCCATCGAGGTGCAGATGGAGCATGGCAACGCCGGCGATTTCTGGTGCATCCTGGAAGACATCCAGGTTCCCGACATGGAGCGTCGGCGCGGTCCGCCGTCACAGTGGGGGACCACGGAGGGCAAGGCGCGGCGCATTCTCAACCTGACCGACGACTCCGAGAAACCAGTCGGCGAATGGAACACCATGGTGATCGAGGCCGTCGGCCGCTCCATCAGAGTGTGGGTCAACGGCGACTTGGTGAATGACGGTTCGAACGCGACCGCCGATCGCGGCCGGATCGCTCTGCAGTCGGAAGGGGCCGAGGTCGAGTTCCGGAAGCTCTCGCTGACCCCCATCGGCAGACTGACGAACACCGCTTCGGTGCCGCTCGTGACGCCCCGCACCGTCGCGGCCTGGGTCACCACCGGCGATCAGTCTCGCTTGCTCGCGAGAGCGCCCGACCTCCACTTCAACAGCGCCGCTGTCGACTCGAGCCTACCTGTGATAGAGGTCGACTACAGCCGGGAATACCAATCTGTTGTCGGATGGGGCGCCGCAATGACCGATGCCGCGGCGTACCTCATTCAGACGAAGCTCAGTTCGGCACAGCGCGAAGACTTGCTTCAGGAGCTTTTCGGGCGCGAGCCGGGGATCGGCTTGAGCTTCGTCCGCATCCCGATGGGCGCGTCCGACTTTTCCCGCTCGCACTACAGCTACGACGATCGTCCGGCGGGCGAGACGGATTCCACACTGTCACACTTTTCGATCGGCGTCGACCGCGCAGAAAAGATTCCCGTGCTCAAGCGTGCGCTCGCCATCAACCCGCAGCTCAAGCTGATGGGCAGTCCGTGGAGCCCGCCCGGCTGGATGAAGTCTTCAGGAAGTCTCATCAAGGGCACGCTCCTGCCCCGGTTCTATGGAGCGTTCGCCGAGTATTTCCGCAGGTGGATCGAGGCGTATGAGGCGGAAGGTTTGCCCATCTTCGCGATCACGCTTCAGAACGAACCTCACTTCGAGCCCGGGAACTATCCGGGGATGCGCCTCTCACCGGTGCAGCGTGCCTCGATCATCGGCGTCGATGTCGGCCCGCTATTCGCGAAGCGCAGAATTCGCGCGCAGATCTGGGACTGGGATCACAACTGGGACGAGCCCGCTTCGCCGCTCGCTGTTCTCGCCGATTCGGTCGCGCGACAATATGTGGCCGCTGTCGCGTGGCACTGCTACGGCGGCGACATCTCAGCGCAGACTGTCGTCCACGAAAAGAATCCGGACAAGGACACGTACTTCACCGAATGCGCCGGCGGCGAATGGGCGCCGGTATGGGCCGACAACCTGAAGTGGTATGTCTCGAAGATGGTCATCGGCAATGCCCGCGGGTGGGCGAAGGGTGTAGCACTCTGGAATCTCGCGCTCGATGAGAACCACGGTCCACACCTGGGTGGCTGCGCCAACTGCTGAGGGGTCGTCACGATTAACTCGGCGACTGGTGAGGTTACGCGCAATCCCGAGTACTACGCGCTCGCGCACGCGAGCCGCTTCGTGCAGCCGGGTGCGGTGCGCATCGGCTCGTCGGCTCCGAACGGATTCGAGACTGTTGCATTCCGCAACGCAGGACGCAGGTCGACCGCGCTCATCGTGCTCAACACGACGACGTCGGCGAATCAGCTCGCTGTGCGAGTAGGTGAGATGTCGTTCACGACCTCCCTGCCGAGTGGCGCGGTGGCGACATTCATATGGAAGTGACGCTGCCGAAACTCACACGAGGAAGATCGGTACACATGCGAATCACATTGAACGTCTCAGGCGCTCTCTTAGTAGTAGCTGGTTGTGTGTTCTTCCTTCAGGGAATCAACGTGATCCCGGGGAGCTTCATGACCGGGCAAACAAAGTGGGCGATCTACGGCGGGCTGTCGCTGATCGCAGGCGTCGGGTTACTGATCTTCGCGAATCGTCGGCGTTAGGCTGCGCGAAGGCGCAGCGCGAGCGAGCTCGGTGTAGAACTTCTGAAGCACATAGAACGCTTTCTTGCGCTCGCCGCGCTCGGACACGAGACCCTTACGATTGAAGTAGTCCTGAATGCCGGGCAGCGGGCGCCGCGGCGAACGGAAGTCCTTCAGGATCCAAGGCGACATGCCTGCCAGAAAGGGAATGCGCCGCAGCATCGCCACCTGGTGTTGGTAAAGCGCCTCCTGGTATTCCTCGGTCCAGATCTCGTCCGCGCGGCCGTGTAGCCCTTGCCGGGCATCGCCGCCGAGCTCGCTCATGATAAGCGGCTTGTCGAAGGCGCTGCGCCACACGATGCGATCGGCCTTTTCGATCGGACCGTCGTACCACCCGATGTAATCGTTGTTGCCAAGCACGTCGAGATTGGCGCCGAGCGGATCGTCGATGAGAATCGTCGTGCTGTCCAGGTAGCGGTGCTCGAGCGCCGCCGTAATCAGACGGGTGGGATCGAGACGCCGCGCGTCGTCCACGAGGCCGCGGAGAAAGCGCAGACGCGGGCCGCCGCTGGGCGCGCTGTCGAGCGGCGTCTCGTTCGACACGGACCAGAGCACGACCGATGCGCGATTCCGATCGCGCACGATCATCTCCGCCAGCTGGCGCCGCGCGTTCGCGAAGGTCGCCGGATTGCTCCATTGAATGGTCCAGTAGACGGGAATCTCCGCCCAGATCAGGACACCCATACTGTCAGCCGCGCGTAGCATCGCCTCGTTGTGCGGATAGTGTGCGAGCCGGGCGAAGTTGCCGCCGAGATCCTTCACCCAGCCGAGCAGCACGCGAGCGTCATCGGCATTGACGGCTCTGCGCGCTACGAACGGCGCTTCTTCGTGAATCGAGACGCCGCGCAGGAAGATCGGCCGGCCGTTGAGCAGAATCTGAGAGCCGCGAACGGCGATCGTGCGAAAGCCTATCCGGTCGCGAATCGTGTCGCCCGCCGCGATGATCTCGACGCCGTAAAGCATGGGCCGCTCCGGCGTCCAGCGCGCCAGGTGCGATGCGTCCAGCGACAGCGCAGCGCGAGCACTCGCGTCCACGGTGACCGTCTGCGACATCCGCGCCGCGGGAATGCGCACCGTCACCGGCATGCGCGGCTCGTTGGCCGCGCCGTCCACCTGCACCCATCCACGCGCCCGCCGTCCGTCTTGCCGGTCGAGTTGGAGCGCGTACTCGCGCACGAACGCGCGCGGCGTCTCCACCAGCGTCACGTCCCGCGTTAGTCCGCCGTAATTCCACCAGTCGTAGTTCTGCATTGGCACCGCGTCGGCCCAGCGGCGATTGTCGACCTTCACGATCAGATCGTTGCCGACGGCGCGTATGAGCCGGGTGATCTCGAAAGCGAATGGAGTGAATCCTCCCTCGTGTGCTCCCAGCTCGACGCCGTTGAGCCACACGCGCGCTTCATAGTTCGCGCCGCCGAACTGGACGAAGAGCCGCCGGTTCGGCGGCAGCGCGTAATCGAAGTGGCGGCGATACCAGACCGTTCCTTCATACAGCAGCAGGTCCGTGCGCTGCGAGTTCCAGTCGCCGGGCACTTTGAGCAAGGGCGAACGATCGAAGTCGTACTCCACGCGATCGGTGGGACTCGCCGGCTTCTGATTCCGGAAGAAGCCATTCGGGTCGGGCTGCATGCGGTAAGTGAAGTAGCCCACCTCGAATGGATCGACGATTGTCTGCCATTCGCCGTTGAGCGAGGTCGTCGATCGTCCCAGAACGTTTACAATCTGGAGCGCCGGCGCGCTTGAATCCGTGACGCTCGGTTGCGCCCGAACCGTGGTAGCGAGCAGAAAGACGACGTACAACATCAATGAGCGGATCATGACGTAGTCGCGATAAATTACATCGCATGAGAGATCTCACCCGCAGAGAATTCCTCGCCGGTGCCACGGCGGCGGCAATGCTAGGCGACTTCCCTCGGTACGCGATGAGGTTGGCCGGTGCGCCGTTTCATGGGTCGTGGGCCGGTGAGGCGCGTTCCGTCGAAGAAATCGAGATGCGTTGGTGCCCCGACGGCTACTTTCGCATGGGGAGCCCCCCGGATGAGCCCGAGCGACGCAGCGATGAGACACAAGTCGAAGTCCACATCACGCACGGGTTCTGGATCACGAAGTATGAGGTGACACAGGGGCTCTGGAAGCGCGTCATGAAAAGGCTACCTGGTGAGTTGAGCGCAGGAGCCGGAGACGACTTCCCTGTCTACAACGTGAACTACACAGAAGCTGACGCCTTTTGCAAAGCGCTTACCAGGCAGTGGCAGAGCTCCGGCGACTTGCCCCTGACTTGGGAGTTCCGCCTGCCGAGCGAGGCGCAATGGGAGTACGCGTGTCGCGCTGGCACGAGAACCGCAACTTCATTCGGCGATCGACTGAGCAGTTTGCAAGCCAACTTCAAAGGCGACTTCCCGTACAACGGCGCGGAGAAAGGTCCGACGCTCGGCCGCACGCAACGGGTGGGCAGCTATCCGCCAAACGCGTGGGGGATACACGACATGCACGGGAACGTTTTTGAGTGGTGTCGTGATTGGTATCATTCACGCCTGCCAGGCGGTGCGGATCCCGATCTATCGTCCGCGAGGTCCACGGCCGAACGCAATAGCGATGGAACTGTATCGCGCGTGCGCCGGGGCGGGTGTTGGGCCGATGAGGGTTGGGCGTGTCGGTCGGCGTTCCGTCTTCGGTTCGAGTCCGAGCGCCGATCTGATCACATCGGCTTCAGACCAGTCGTCATGCTTACGAAATGACATGAAGAAGAGGCGCGGCTTTCACGTCAAGCAGCTTTCGCGAGCACCTCTGCCAAACGCCCAACCTTCTCCTGCCAACCTTTCTTCGCGCCTTCGAAAGCGAATTCGTTCGCGGGCACGAAACCCGAGTGCTCGAGCGTAAGGCGCGTACCACCGGATGCCGTGGGCGCCAGCGTCCATGTGACGATGGTATCCAGCGGTGACGACTCCGGCCCACTCCGCCACGTGTAACTCACGAGCATGTTGGGCTCGATCTTCAATACCTCGCAGCGCACGATCCCGTCCCACCACGGCATCGGCTTGTCCCTGAAAGTGAAGCTCTGCCCGACGACAGGCTGCATGTCGGTAGCCATTAGCCACTGCCCGAGCAGCTCAGGCTCGGTGAGCGCACGCCAGACTTTCGCGGGCGGAAATGGCAGATCGTACTCCTGAGAAATCGCCTGCGTTTCAGCATTGGCGGTCATTTATCCACCTCCTTGAGCAATGTTTTGAGTCGCTCAACGCGTTCGGGCCAGAATGCCTCGTAGTGCGTGATCCAATTCATGAGCGGTCGTAGTCCGTTCGGCACGACACGGTAGTAAACGTGTCGGCCATTGCGCCGTTCTGACACAAGACCGGCACTGCGCAGCCGGGACAAATGCTGCGAAACGGCCGGCTGAGAGATGTCGAACCGGGCCGTGAGATCCTTCACAGCTGCTTCGCCGCGTGTGAGTCGTTCATAAATCGCGCGCCGGCTCGGGTCAGCCAAAGCGCGGAAGATCGTGTGCTCTCGGCGCATGAGGAAATATATAAGCAATTGCTTATGGAATGTCAATCAGCTATCAACATCGAAGCGCGTTCGGCAATCTGAAAAAAAAAGACAGTCCGGGAGAGGGCACCAACCCGTGCCCGAGTCAGCGGCCAACCGCTCATCAGCTTTCCGTGGCCGCGCTCATGCAGTGGAGAGACGGCACGGCCAATGACGCTGAATAGCTCGGCAGGAGGTATGAAATGACGCAGTCCGACCTTGTTCGACGCGAAGCAAAGATCCTTCCCGCCGGCACACCGGCGCCCGACTTCGCGCTGAACGCGACGCCTAACCAGGTGCTCCGCTTGAGCGAGCTCAGTGGGCGCCCCGTAATCCTTGTCTTCTATCCGGCTGACTGGAGTCCCGTCTGCGGTGACCAGGTGGCGCTTTACAACGAGACGCTTTCCGAGTTTCACGAGTATGGGGCGGAGCTGGTCGGGATCTCGGTGGATGGTGTTTGGTGTCACGCCGCCTTCGCGCGTGACCGGAAGCTGCACTTCCCGCTTCTGAGCGACTTCGAGCCGAAGGGCGCAGTCTCGCGCCTGTACGGAGCCTACCGTGAGGAGGACGGCACCAGCGAGCGTGCGCTGTTCGTGGTCGACGGTGAAGGGATCATCCGCTGGAGCTACTGCTCCCCGGTGAGCGTGAACCCGGGCGCCGACGGAATCCTGAATGCTCTCGAATCGCTTGTCGGCAAGTCAGTGCCGGCCGCAGCTGAGTCATTCCATGGTGCAGCGGACGCACGCCCGTGACCGACAGTCGACTGACGCCGCCCGTAAGCGCGCGCGACCATGTCTCCGGTCCCAACGACGCTCCGGTCACGCTTGTCGAGTACGGTGACTATGAATGCCCGCACTGCGGAAGGGCATACCCGATAGTGAAGGCGGCGCAAAGTGCGCTGGGGGGTCAGCTCCGTTTCGTGTTCCGCAACTTCCCGCTCGCCGAAGCTCACCCGCACGCTCGGCTGGCGGCACAGGCAGCCGAGGCAGCTGCGGCCCAGGGGCGATTCCGGGAGATGCATGACATGCTCTTCGACCACCAGGATGCGCTCGAGAATGAGGATCTCATCGGTTACGCCAGGTCGCTTGGCCTCGATGCCGTCCGGTTTGGACGCGAGCTCGAGACCGGGACGTACGACAAGCGCGTGCGCGATGATTTCCGTAGCGGGGTGCGGAGCGGCGTGAACGGCACACCGACCTTCTTCGTTAATGGAGACCGCTACGACGGGCCGTGGGGGAACGAGGAAGCGTTCATCAGCGCGCTTCGTGAGACAGTGCGGCAGACGGTCGAGGCATCCGCATGACTGTCGAGCATGCCGGAACCGCCCGAGTTACCCACGACCGGAGAGTCGTATCATGCCCCTCACGATCGAGCAACGCAGGCATCTCGAGAAACGGTTACACGAGGAACGCGCCAGAGCGCTTCAGATATTGAACGGTATTCTCGCCGACCGCTCGAGCTCGAGCGAGCAAGACCGGACTGGAGACTT
>WNGF01004895.1_pt1 | contig 23676 bp, 20 predicted proteins | sample 5400641 | NCBI WGS metagenome assembly WNGF01 (sample SAMN13153371, study PRJNA577476) | soil metagenome | isolation source: 80 cm soil or saprolite under grassland replicate 2 | place: USA:California | collected 2016-06-15 | reverse complement strand
GAGCGTTGGCCACGCAGGTGAGCTGCTGGACGCCGCTCGGAGCCTGCGCGGCGGGGGTCGACTTCGCCGTGCGGGCGGCGCCGCGGGCTGTTCCCTCCGGACCGCCCGAATCGCCCTGGGCGTCCAGCTGGGGAGCCACAGGCGTGGGCTGGTCGGCCCCGGACCGCTGCACGCCAGGGCTTCCGGCAGCCGCTCGCTGATAGGCGAAGCGGGCTGCGGGATCGCTGCTGAGCATCGATCGGAGCGCGCTTGCCGAGTAGCCGTCGGGCGCGGAGAACACCGGCAAGGACCCTTCCGAGCTCCCGCCGCCGGGGCCCTTCGCCGCGCTGGCGGCACCTCCGCCGGCGGTTTGCGTCGCCAGCCGGTCCCTGCCCACGTGGCTGAGCAGCGGGACCAGTCCCGCGACCAGCAACACGACGACGGCGGCGGCCGTGCTCAGCGCCGCGATCCGGCGGCGTCCAGCCGGCAACCGGCGGCCGCGGTGGCGCCGCCTGTCGAGGTCCCCGATGCCGGCGCCCGCGGTGGCGCTGACCTCGTGCTCGATGGCGGCCGCGAGCCGCTCGTGGAGGCCGGCCGGCATGTCCACCTCGGCGAGCCCGGCCAGCGCCGCGCGCCCGCGCTGCACCGCCGAGACCACCCCGGCGCAGTCCGCGCAGCCGGCGACGTGCGCCTCGATGCGGCCGCCGCCGGCTGCGGGCAACTCGCCCGCCTGCCAGGCGGCGAGCTGCTCCGGGTCGGGATGGACTGGGTGGAAGGGCACGCTGGAGCTACTCCTCGGTGTGGTGACGCTCTGTTTCCGCTGATTCGGACGCTGCGACGGCCGCCTGGGTTCCCTCGCGCTCGGCGAGCCGCTTTCCGACCGCGAGCCGCCCGCGGAAGACCCGGCTCTTGACCGTGCCGACCGGGATGCCGAGGATCTCGGCGGCCTGGGCGTGCCCGAAGCCGTACAGGTCACACAGGATCAGGGCAATCCGGAAGTCCTCGGGCACCGTGCGCAGCGCGGCATCCACCGTCAGGGCAGTGGCCACGGCGCCGCTCGGGTCGTCAACGACCGCGGCGGTCTGGTCCATCTCCAGCGGCGTCGTCCGGGCGCGGCCACGGCGACGGGCCTGGTCCATTGCGGCGTTGACCGCGATCCGGTACAGCCACGTCGAGAAGGCCGCCTCCCCCCGGAAGGCGGCCGCCCGGCGGAGCGCGCCGATAAACGCCTCCTGGGTGGCGTCCTCGGCGTCCTCGCGGTTGCCGAGGATCCGGAAGCACAGCCCGTAGATGCGGCGCTCGTGCCGGGTGATCAGCTCACCGAAGGCTGTCCGATCGCCTTTGAGATGGGTGGCCAGCAGCTCCTCATCGCTGGCGTCGTTCACGTCACGACCTCAGGGTGGCCTCGGCGATGCCGTCCTGGTAACCGCCCGGGGCGGCGGGCAGTTGCGTGAACCAGATCAGGTAGTAGCGGTAGCTCGCATCGCCGGCGAAGTCGATGGTCGCGTGCTCCGGGGCGTCGGGGCGTCTGGCGAGCCGGTGCTCGGTCCATGCGTCGAAGCTGGACGGTCGCGAGTCCGACCCGTACACCTCGATGCTGGATCCGCCGTTGAGCAGCCGGAGGTCGAGCCGGCGCGCCGGCTGCGGGCTGCCGAGATCGAGCACCATCCCGACGCCCTGCTTGAGCCCGCCGAAGTTCGGGGACCGCTGGTAATGCTCGGTCTCCCATGCGGTCTGGGCGTCGCCGTCGATCGCCCTGCTCGCGTGGGCGTCGTTCTCGGTTGGCGGGTTGCCGAACGGATCGTATGCGCGCGCCCCCACGATCGGGAGCAGGGCGGCCGGCTTCGAGGTGGTTCGGGGCGATGTGGCCGCCGGAGGCTGGTGGGTGCCGGGGAGGCTGATCACGCCCTTGCTGTTGAGGCTGGCGCCGACGACGACCAGCGCGGCCACCAGACCGACCACCACCAGGGTCCAGCCGAGCCAGCGGCCCTCGTGCCGCAGGAAGCCCTGAGCCGGCGCGGGTTCACTGGAGGGCAGCGTCGGCGGTTCGACGAGCAGCGATCCTCGCTCGCCATCCCAGGCGGCGACTCTGGAGAGGGCCGAGCCCATCGCCGCGGCGGTCGGGAACCGGTCGTGGGGGTCGAACTTCATCGCCTTCACTACGACAGCGTCCAGCTCACGGGGCACGCCAGCCCGGATCGTCCGGGGCGACAGCGGATCGGTGTCGTCTCGCGAAGCCATCGTCGTGGGTGGCCGCCCTGTCAGCATCTCGAACAGGCAGGCACCAAGCCCGTAGACGTCGGCGCGCCCGTCGGGGTTCCCGCCATCGACGGCCTCGGGAGCCAGGTAGCCGCTGGCGCCCAGCAGTTCGCCGGTGCGGCCGGAGTCCTCGCCTGTGGCGTTGGCGATGGAGAAGTCGGCCACCTTCACGCTGCCGTCGTCGCAGAGCAGGATGTTGGCCGGCTTCAGGTTGCGGTGGATGACGCCGGCCTGATGGGCGTACTCCAACGCGTGGACGACCTCGCTGGCCAGCCGGGCCGCCTTCGCCGGCGGCAGCGGCCCGCGGGCGTTCAGCAGGTCGCGCAGGGTCGGTCCGTCGACCAACTCCATCACGATGTAGTTCACGCCCCCCTGCTCGCCGGTGTCGTACAAGGCGACGATATTGGGGTGCGTGAGGCGAGCCGCGTTGATGGCCTCCTGGTGGAAACTCCCACGCAGGGCGGCGTCGGCGGCAAGATCGGGATGCAGCACCTTGACGACCACGTCTCGGCCGAGGACGCGGTCATGACCGCGCCAGACGCTGGTCCTGCTCCCCGAGGCAAGTTGCTCGACGAGCTCGTAGCGCTCAGCTAGAAGACGGGGCAGACCGGAGCCGACCTGCGACATGCTCATTTGGAGGGCAGCGGGACACCGGATCCAATCGGTGAGCCGGGAGACTCAGGCGGTCCGACCCACTCGACGGCGGACCATGCTCAGCATCAGCCCTAGTTCCCCGATACGGAGGAATCTCGCCGCGATCAAATAGGTCGCCAGTCCGGCGGTCACACTGGCGAGGACCGTGAACAGGGAGCCAACCGTACGATCACCCGCGACCGCCGTCACCAGCCCCGCGACCAGGGCCACGACCACGCCCATGATCAAGCTGGCCAACAGCATGCGCGCCATCACCCGCAGGATCGGCCGCAGGTCCAGGCCGCCGATCCTGGGAGCCAGGCGCCACAGCAGCAGCACCGAGCCGACCGTGTAGGCGATGCTGTTGCCGAGCGCCAACCCCGGGACCTTCCATGCCTGGGGCAGCACCGCGAACAGGATCAGGTTCGCCACCACGTTGGCGCCGGTCGAGACGATGTTCACCAGGAAGGTGGTGCGGGTGTTCTGCAGCGCGTAGAAGGCCCGGAGCAGGAGCTGGAAGATCGAGAACGGCAGCAGTCCCAGCACGAACATCACCATCGTCCTGGTGAGCAGGATCGTGCTGTCGGAGTTCGGGCTGACAACCCCGTGGGCCAGCAGCAGGTGCACGATCGGGCCGGCCAGGACCAGATAGCCGATGGTCGCCGGCAGCAGGATCGCGGCGGTCAGCCTGATGCCACGCGCCACCGTGACCTGGAACGCCGTCCAGTCCTTGGCGACCGCCTGCTCGCTGAGGGGCGGCAGCAGCGCGGTCATCACCGACACCGCGAACACCCCGTGCGGGAGCTGAAAGAAGGTGAAGCTGGTGGCGTAGGCGGTGTAGCCGCCCTGCACGCTGTAGGCGAGGAATGGGATGACGAGGTACCCGAGCTGGTTGGTCACCACGTAGCCGACGGCGAAGGCCGAGAGACGCGCCATCTTGCGGATGGCCCGGTCGCGAAGGTTCCACACGAACGAGAAGCGGAAGCCGATGCGCCGGAGGAACGGCCACTGCACCATCGTCATCGCCACCACGCCGAGGGTGGTGCCCAGACCCAGCAGCGCCCTCTCGCCCGTCGTCAGCTCGCTGAGCTCGGGCACCTTGTCGCCGATCAGGGCGTGGAAGGTCAGCCCGACCGCGATGACCACGAGGTTGTTCAGGACCGGCGCGTACATTGGCACGCCGAAGCGGCGGTTGGCGTTGAGCAGCCCCGTCATGACCGCGCCCAACCCGTAGAAGACGATCTGCGGCATGAACATCGCCAGCAGCTGGCCGCCGACGCGCTGTGCCTCCGCGCGCTCGGCCGGGCCGCCCGAGTGGATGTAGAGGCGGATGATCCACGGCGCGGCCAGGATCCCGGCCAGGGCGAGCAGGGTGAGGGTCACCAACGCCAGGGTCATGACCGCGTTGGCCACGTAGTTGCCCTGCCGGAAGCCGCGGGTCCGGCGCACCTCGACGAACACCGGCACGAAGATCGACGAGAGGATCCCGCCGAGCACGAGCTCGTAGATGATGTTCGGGGTGGTGTTGGCGACGTTGTAGACGTCGGCGAGCCGGCTCTCGCTCACGCCCAGCGTGCCGACCAGCACCGTCACCCTGAGCAGCCCGGTGATGCGCGACAGCAGCGTGCCGCTGGCCATCAGCAGGGTGGAGCGGGCCAGGCTCGGCTCCGCCGGCAGGCTGGCTGCCGGCTCCTGGTTCGGCTGCGGCTCCACCGGGGTCCTCCTCACGACGCGCCTTCGGGCGTCTTGGCCGGCGGGTCGACCTTGCGACGTCGCCAGCCGGTCTTGCGTCCCCACCACAGCAGCAGGAACCCCCCGGCGCCGCCCGCCAGGATCAGCGCCACCCGGTTGAACGCCGTCGAGACCACTGTGACCTGATCTCGGGCGATGTTCACCTTCCCGTCGGGAGTGAAGACGTCGACACGGATCGGGAATGTCCCCGTCGTCCTGGTGCCGACCTCGACCCTCCGCGTGACCTGCTCCCTGGGGTTCACCGTGAACGGCTCGCTCGTGCTCGGCAGATCGACCCGCGGGGACGACAGCCGAAGCACCACGGTCAGCCGCTGGTTCCCGGCGTTGGTCACCGTGATCGGGATCGCGCCGTTCCGCGATGTGAGGGTGACGCGGGTGCGCTGCACGCCGACCTGCCGCTGGACCGCCCGCATGCCCTGGCCGACGGCGCGCACGAAGTTCGCGCCCTTGGCCCGGCCCGCGCGGTTCCGCCAATCGCTCGATTGGGCGACCAGCAGGTCACGGTCGTAGTCGTCCAGTGCCGGAAAGCCGGGGACCATCCGGCTGAAGCTGGTGAGCCTCGAGTTCACGGTCGAGATGTTGTGCAGGTAGCTGGCCGGCAGCCCGAGGTTCACGTCGTCCTGCGTGTACGGCACCAGAGGGCGGTCGCTACTGGCCGGTCCCTGCGGGACCTGGGTCGCCAGCTCCTGAGCGCGCATCAGGCTGAGCCAGGGCGCACCCGCCAGCCCACGGACCAGGCTCCGGAAGAAGCCGGGCGCCGGGCGCCAGTCCTGTGGCGGAGCCAGCAGGATCCCGCGGTTGGCCCCGTTCGGCAGCTCCAGCCAGGTCACCGCGGTCTCCGCCAGGATGCGCTGGGCCCACTGCACCGGCTCCGAGCCTCCCTTGGGGTCGGCGAGCGCCGTAGACAGCGCCGGATCGGGCACCAGCGCGTGCTCCAGGCCGCCGAGGCCCGGGCCGAGGTCGACGGTGGCGTTCTGGGTGGTCGAGGCTGAGGTCGGCAGGAGGTGGGAGTCGACGACCACCGATTCGGCCTCCGCGTCAGCCAGCACCTTGAGCGTGGCGGCGTCGATCGCGCCGGGAGCCGGCCAGGCCATGGAGGGGTCCGGGTCCGGCCCGAGCCACTCCTTGAGCTGCCTGCGCGAGTACAGCAGCGGCGCCAGGGCCTCGGCGTCGGAGCCGGCCCGAACCAGCGACGGGAGGTCGGCGTTGGCGTAGGGCAGGGCGCCCGGCAGGTTGCGGCTGGCGGCCACGCGCAGGTCCTGGAGGAACTTCTTGGCGGCCAGGGAGCGCGGGTCTCCCGCCGAAACGGTCCCGACGCGGCTGCCCCGCTTGAGCGTCCAGCTGCCGCCCATGGCCGTGGCCTCATCGGTGAGCAGCGGGTCGATCATCAAGGTGACCTTGGGCGCCTGGGGCCGGGCGAGCTCCGCCGCGATCGCGCCGAGCGATCCGCGCGCGGCCAGCAGCTTGCCGAGCCGGTCGTCGACGAAGTCGCCGGCGGGGTCGCGGTGGGTCTGCTCGTGCAGCGGGACCAGCAGCGAGATCCGGAGCGGGCCGCGGACCTCCCCGCCGGTGGCGACCACGAAGCTGGTCAGGTGGCTGGAGGCCGGCCCGAGGTCGCTGGACGCGCTCACCCGGAGCACCAGCGGCAGGACCACCCCTGGCGATCCGATCCGCAGCCAGCTCGGCAGCGGTTCGGAGTGCGCCGGCAGGCCGAGCGTGGCGCCCGGGGCGATCCCTGGATTCGCAGGTCGCGCAGCGGCGTGGAGCCGGAGTTGCGGACCGACAGGCGGTAGGCCAAGGGCGTCCTGGGTCCGGTGACCGGCGAGATGGCCTCCAGGCGCAGCTCCACCCCGGGGCCGCTCGACGAGCCGCTCTGCTGCGCACGCGCCGGCAGCGCTGTACCGACGACCAGCGCGACCACCGCTCCCACCAGCCCGAGGGTGGCCACGCGGCGCCGGATACGCCCGCGGCGCGACGCAGGGGCGGTCGCGCTGGCGCTCACCGCTCGGCGCTCCACCGGTCCAGCGCCGCCGGCACCATCTCGAGCAGGTGCCGCTCGTTTTCGAAGGCCATGACCAGCTTCGCGTCGGCGACGGCGAACCAGCGCGCCTCCTCCGACTCGCTGTCGTGCTGCGCCAGGTCCCCCCCGGTCGCGCGCATCAGGAAGTAATGGACGAACTTGTGGTAGCGGGTCTGCTCGGGAGTCCAGACAAACCAGTAGTCGATGGTGTCCAGCTCCCTGAGCAGCGCCACCTCGAGACCGGTCTCTTCGCGCACTTCGCGCAGGGCGGTGTCGGTGATGCTCTCTCCCGGCTCCTGGGTTCCCTTTGGCAGTGTCCATTGCAGCGCTCCACCCGCGGAGCGCCGTGCGATCAGCGCGACCTGGGCATCGGCCGCCGGTTCGCTGAGCACCACCCCGCCGGCCGAGACAGCTCGGGCGGTTCGCATGGATGCAGCCTATCCCGCCCGGCCAGCTACCGCTCGGACCTTCCGGTCACCGACGACACCACGGCGCCGGTGACCTTGACGAGGTCCACAGCCCTGACCTTGAGGATCACCCCGGGCTCGCCGGCGGCGGTGTAGATCACGTCCTGATGGGCGAGCTGCTCGTCGAGCATGACCGTCACCGGGCTCTCGAGCGCCACTGGGGGCACGAACTGGAGCAGGTAGCCGGTGAGGCCGGGCGCCTCGTCCGGCTCGATCGAGTGCAGCTCCTTGCGCCCGAGCACCTCGGCGACCTGCGCGGCGTCCACCTCGAGGTCAGCCGGGGCGAGGATCACCACCACGCCGTCCCGATCGGTCAGGACGGTGGGCCTGGCGACGGTGACAGCCGGAAGCCCCAGCACCGCCGGGGCCGCGCTGAGATCGCGCAGCGGGCCGGAGAGCTGCGAGAGCTCGTGTGGGATGTCGTCGGCCAGCAGATGGTTGTGGACGTCGATGCTGGAGCGCACGTACCTCTCCACCATGGGGTTCGGTCATCAGGTACCGGACGGAAAGCAGAGTATAGCCATGGCGGCCGAGGTCGAACCCTCGGCCGCCATGGCTACGGATTCCAGCTTCGCGGGGGGCGAACCGCTGCCTAGCGAGAGCCGCCCTTCCGGCCGATCCGCTGGTAGAACTCGATGCCGTACCGCTGTTTGGTGGTCTCGCCGCCCTTGCGTCCGCCAAGGCGTCCGATCTTGCCGAAGAAGTCGTCGCCATAGCGCTTCTTTGTCGTCTGCCCACCTTTCCGGCCCGCCTCGGCCCGGCTCATCTTTCTGGCTTCCTGCATCCGACCACCTCCTGTTCCGGACGTGGTTGCCCTGCCTGGTTTCCTCCTAAACCCCTTGAATCAGGATTTCCCTGGAACCAATCGTCACGCCGGTCGCCCGCGGGGGCCTGAAGTCGATGCTCACTCGGTATCCTTCCGGGCATGAGCTCCCTAACCCCAGCCCAGCGCCGGGCGCTCCGCGCGCTGCTGCAGGCGTCACCGTTCGCCAAGGTCGCCCAGGAGCTCGGCGAACGCTTCGCCGCCGCCGGTCACCAGCTCTACCTGGTGGGCGGTACGGTGCGGGACGCGCTGCTCGAGCGCTCGTCGCCTGACGTGGACTTCACCACCGATGCCGATCCATCCCAGATCCTGGAGATCGTCAAGTCCGGCGGATGGGACGACGGCGTCTGGCTCCAGGGAGCGCGCTTCGGCACGGTGGGCGTCCGCAAGGGGTCGCTGCGGCTGGAGATCACCACCTTCCGGTCGGACGTGTATCACGAGGGTTCCCGGAAGCCCGAGGTGAGCTTCGGGCGCAGCATCGAGGAGGACCTCGCCCGCAGGGACTTCACCGTCAACGCCATGGCGGTGCGGCTGCCGGATGGGCGTTTCATCGACCCGTTCGGCGGGCTCGCCGACCTCGCCAACCGCCGCCTGCGGACACCGTCGAGCCCGGCGATCTCGTTCGAGGACGACCCGCTGCGGATGCTGCGAGCCGCCCGCTTCCTGTCGCAGCTCGAGCTGGTGCCCACCCAGGAGACCGTCGAGGCGATCGCCAAACGGGTCGGCCGCCTGGAGATCGTCTCCCGCGAGCGCGTCCGCGACGAGCTGAGCAAGCTGCTGCTCGGCCGGGCTCCGGGGAAGGGCCTGTGGCTGGTGGTGCAGACCGGGCTGGCGGGCCAGTTCCTGCCAGAGCTGCCCGCGCTGGCTCTGGAGCAGGACCCCGTGCACCGCCACAAGGACGTGCTCGCCCACACCATCGCCGTGGTGGAGCGGGCGACGGCGTTCGACGCGGACCGGCCGGACCTGGTGCTGCGGCTGGCCGCGCTGCTGCACGACATCGGCAAGCCGCGCACGCGGCGGGTCGGGTCGGACGGCGTGTCGTTCCACCTCCACGAGGTGGTCGGCGCCAAGATGGCCGAGCGCCGGCTCCAGGAGCTGCGCTACCCGAACGAGGTGGTCCAGGACGTGCGCACGCTGGTCCTGCTGCACCTGCGGTTCCACACCTACCGGCTCGGCTGGACCGACTCGGCGGTGCGCCGCTACGTGCGCGATGCCGGGCCGCTGCTGGACCGGCTGAACTTCCTGGTGCGCTCGGACTGCACCACCCGCAACCCGTTCAAGGCCAAGCAGCTCGCGGCGGCCTGCGACGAGCTGGAGGCGCGGATCGCCACACTGGAGGCCGAGGAGGAGCTGGCGAAGATCAAGCCGCCGCTCAACGGCGAGGAGGTGATGGAGCTGCTCGGCGTCCCACCCGGCCCGATCGTCGGCAAGGCTCTGAACCACCTTCTCGAGCTGCGGCTGGACCATGGTCCCATGTCCAAGGAGGAGGCCACCGAGAGCCTGCTCGCCTGGGCCCGCGACCAGGGCCTCGACCTCCCCCGCGATGCGGACTGAGGCGGGCCCGGCGCTCGCCGGGCTATGGGAGGCGGAGGATCATCCCCTGGTCGGGACCGATGACCAGCTCGGACAGCCCGACGGGGCCGGGCTGGTGGCCGGGGTCGGTGGACAGCTCGAGCTGGGCGGTGGCCGCCACACCGGAGGATTCGGCGGGCCACTTGACGGGCTCGTCACCGAAATTCAACGCCACCAGCAACCGCTCCTCGGGCGCCTCGCGCAGGAAGGCGTAGAGGCTCTCCGGGACGTCCGGGAGTGACCGGTAGCCACCCCAGCGAAGCGCCGCGGAGTCCTTGCGGTACCAGATGAGGCGCCGGTACAGCGACAGCATCGAGGTCGGGTCGTCGCGCTCGACCGCCACGTTGATCCGCTCGGCACCGGGCGCCACCGGCAACCAGGGCTCGGCAGTGGGCACTCCGCGGGCACCGGCCGGAGGGCCGTCGCCGCCCGCGAGGCTGAAGCCGGCGCCCTGGGAGGCATCCCACTGCATCGGCGTGCGCTCGGGGTCCCGACCGTCCATGTCCACCACCCGGTCCGGCGGGATCTCGCCGTCGATCATGCCCAGCTCGTCGCCGTAGTACAGGAACGGCGTGCCCCGCAGGGTCAGGATCATCATCGCTCCGACCCGGGCGCGCGCCGGGCCGTTGCCTCCCTCGTCGTAGCGGCTGGCCACGCGGGAATGATCGTGGTTGCCGAGGAACTGCGCCGGCCAGGCGTCGGCCGGCAGGAGGGCGGCGTACTCGTCCACCACGGAGCGGAACGCCTCGGGCTTCCATGGCTGGTGCAGGAAGACGAAGTTGTGGGCCAGGTGCAGCTCGTCCCGGCCGCTGCCGTAGTAGCGGGCCAGCTTGCGCAGGTCGAGGAGATAGACCTCGCCGACGGCCATGCGGTCGTCGTAGGCGTCCAGGGTGCGGCGGAACCTCCGGAGGATCTCGTGGACCTCCGGCCAGTCCTCGTCGTACAGCTCGACCTCCGCCTCGGCCATGCGGAACGCGCGGGCCGGGCCGCTGCGATCGTCCTCGTCGCCGAGGTCCACCAGCGGGTTGTCCCGCAACTCCGGGTCCTTGGCCATACGATGGGCCACGTCGATGCGGAAGCCGTCCACGCCCCGGTCGAGCCAGAAGCGCATGACCTCATCCATGGCCTCGCGGACCTCCGGCGCCCACCAGTTGAGATCCGGCTGCTCTGGCAGGAACGAGTGCAGGTACCACTGGCCGGTGTGCTGATCGAAGGTCCAGGCCCGGCCGGCGCGGGGGAAGGCGCTCATCCAGTTGTTCGGCGGCTGGTCGCCGTGCTTTGAGTCGGCCCAGATGTACCAGTCGCGCTTGGGGCTCTCGCGCGATGCGCGCGACTCGATGAACCAGGGATGCCGATCCGAGGTGTGGTTCGGCACCAGGTCGACGATCACCCGGATGCCGCGCGCGCGCGCCTCGGTCACCAGCGTGTCGAAGTCCTCGAGCGTGCCGAACAAGGGGTCGACGCCGGTGTAGTCGGCGACGTCGTAGCCGAAGTCCTTCATGGGCGAGGGATAGAACGGCGACAGCCAGATCGCGTCCACCCCGAGCGAATCGGGCGTGCCGTCGTTCAGGTAGTCGAGCCGCGCGCTGATGCCCGCCAGGTCCCCTACCCCGTCGCCGTTCGAGTCGGAGAAGCTGCGCGGGTAGATGTGGTAGATCACCCCGTGCCGCCACCATTCGCCTCGTGCCACGACCAGCCTCCGTGTCGCTTGCGCTGCCGCATCCCGTTCCGCGCGTGACCCCAACCTAGCAAGAAGGGGCGCCGGGACCGTAGACAGGCCCTGCCGGCGCCCCTCCGGACGGGTGGAGCGGGATCAGCTGGCGGCGGTCACCGGCTCCGCCGGCTCGGCGCCGGCGATGAAGTCCTCGACCATGCCGCGCGCGCGGTCGTCGGTGTACTGCACCGGTGGCGACTTCATGAAATAGGCGGACGGCGCCAGCAGCGGGCCGCCGATGCCGCGCTCCAGCGCGAGCTTGGCGCACCGCACCGCGTCGATCACCACACCGGCCGAGTTCGGCGAGTCCCACACCTCGAGCTTGAGCTCCAGATTGAGCGGCACGTCGCCGAAGGCTCGGCCCTCGACCCGGATGTAGCACCACTTGCGGTCGTCCAGCCATGGAACGTAGTCGCTGGGGCCGACGTGCACGTTGTGCTTGCCGAGGTCGTGGTCGACCTGGGAGGTGACCGCCTGGGTCTTGGAGATCTTCTTGGACTCCAGCCGGTCACGCTCCAGCATGTTCTTGAAGTCCATGTTGCCGCCGAAGTTCAGCTGGTAGGTGCGGTCGATGGTGATGCCGCGATCCTCCATCAGGCGCGCGAGCACGCGATGGACGATGGTGGCGCCGACCTGCGACTTGATGTCGTCGCCGACGATCGGCACGCCTGCCTCGGCGAAGCGCTCGGCCCACTCCGGCGTGCCCGCGATGAACACCGGCAGGCAGTTGACGAAGGCCACGCCGGCCTGGAGCGCGGCGCCGGCGTAGTACCGCGCCGCCTGCTCCGATCCAACCGGCAGGTAGCAGACCAGCACGTCGGCGCGCGAGCGCCGGAGCGCCGCCGCCACGTCGACCGAAGCCACCTCGGACTCCTTGATGGTCTCGGTGTAGTACCTGCCGAGCCCGTCCAGTGTCGGGCCGCGCTGGACCTCCACCCCGAGCGGTGGGACGTCGGCGAACCGGATGGTGTTGTTCTCGCTGGCGAAGATCGCCTCGGAGATGTCGCGCCCGACCTTCTTGGCGTCGACGTCGAAGGCCGCGACGAACTCGAGGTCACTGACGTGGTAGCCCCCGAGCTCGATGTGCATCAGACCGGGGACGTCGTCGCCAGGCTGGGCGTCACGGTAGTAGTGAACGCCCTGCACCAGCGATGACGCGCAGTTGCCCACGCCGACGATCGCGACGCGTATCTTGGCCATTCCTGATCGCTACTCCTCTATGGGGTCGGCGCGGCCTGACCGGCTTGGGTCGGCAGGCGAGGATCGCGCGGGACGGTTGCGTTCTGGGCCGCGAGCCCAGGGCCCTCCGGCATCGGTTCGGCCTGGAGGGCGGTGGAGCGGGACCTGGCGGCGGGTCGGGCGTCGCCGGACGCGGTGCCGCGCTCCGCGGCGATGAGCCGATCGAGCCAGGCGATCTCACGTTCGTGCTCGTCCAGCCCGTGGTCCATCAGTTCGAGGGTGTAGGCGTCGAGCCGGTCGCGGACCGCGCGCAACGAGGCGCGCAGGTGGCCCAGGCGCTCCTGCAGGTAACCGCGGCGCCGTTCGAGCTGGTCGAGCCGCGTCTCCGGTCGCAGATACCGGAAGAAGGCGAGCCGCATGGAGAACCGATCCTGCTCGAGGTCGTGGACGTCGGCCGATTCGAGCAGCTCGAGGAAGAGCTGCTCGCCGCGCTCGGTCAGCCGGTAGACGTGCTTCTTGCGAGAGGTGAAACGGCTCTCCTCGACCTCGAGCGCGCCGTCCGCGAGCAGCCGCTTGAGGCATGGGTACAGTGATCCGAAGCTGACCCGCCAGAAGGCGCCGAGCTTGACGCTGAGCTGTTTCTTCAGCTCGTAGCCCGACATCGGTGCCTCCTTGAGGAGTCCAAGTACAGCAAGCTCGAGCACGAGCGCGTCCCCCTACGTGGCCATCTCTGGCCGGATGTATCGATCCGATGTATCGACACGATAGGTAGGGTCCCGCCCGGGTGTCAAACCGGGCCCCCCGCCGTTGCCGAGCCGTTATCCTGATGCCTACCGTTCTGTTGCGCCGGACCCGTGGGTAAACTGGAGCCGCGGTCAGCGGATTCCTCCCTGATCCGATCCCTGCTGGAACGTGAGAAGCATGCGGCTGGTCGACTACACGCTGATGAAGAGGGCGACGCTGCGGGACCTCCGTGGCGGGCGCCTGTCCAGGCAAGAGGTCTGCGACGCCCACCCGGAGCTGCTGCGCGCCGCCCGCAACGTCGGCGAGGCGACCATGGCGCCCTGCCCCGTGTGCGCCGAGACCTCGCTGGTCCACGTGACCTACGTGTTCGGCGACTCACTCCGGCAGCTCTCCGGCAGGGTCTGGCCGAGCGACGGCCTGGCCGATCTGCACCGCTCCGTCGAGGAGTGCGCGTGCTACGTCGTCGAGGTCTGCACCGCCTGCCTCTGGAACCACCTCACCCAGTGCTATCTGCTGGGGCGCAGGCACGTCGGCTGAGCACTGACGTTCCGCGGACCGCCCGTTTCAGCGTTTCCGCCGAGCTACGATAGAGTCGTCCGGCCATGGCCGCACGTCCGCCCACCTTCACGCCGTCGCGTGCCCCGCAGCCGTCGCGAGCGGCCCGCCACGCGCCACCTCCCGAGCGCTCCCGTTTCAAGCGGATCCTGCGCCGGGCGCTGTGGCTTGTCATCCCCATCCTTGCGGTGATGGCCGGCTCGCTGGTGGGCCTCGTCTACGCCTTCGCCAAGGTCCCCGTCCTCGATCAGGTGCCGGCCGCCCAGACCACGGTCTTCCTGGACCGCAAGGGCAACGAGATCGGCACGCTGTCCCCCTCCGAGAACCGCCGCATCGTGCCCCTCTCCACCATCCCCAAGAGCATGCAGCTGGCGGTGCTGGCGGCCGAGGACCGCGACTTCTACAAGCACGGCGCCATCTCCTACCGGGGCATGCTGCGCGCCGCTCTCGCCAACCTCCGCCACGCCGGGGTCAGCCAGGGTGGCTCCACGATCACCCAGCAGTACGTCAAGAACGCCTACCCGAGCGTCGGCCGCTCGCGGAACCTCTTCCGCAAGCTCAGAGAGGCGGTCATCGCGGTCAAGCTGGAGAAGAAATACTCCAAGGACCAGATCCTCGGCTTCTATCTGAACACGGTGTACTTCGGCAAGGGCGCCTACGGCGTGGACGCGGCCTCGCGGGTCTTCTTCAGCAACCGGCCGGCCAGGAAGCTCACGCTCGCCCAGTCGGCCCTGCTGGCCGCCACCATCCGGGCGCCGGAGTTCTATTCGAAGAAGCAGAACTTCACCTCCACCAAGGCCAGGCGCGACTACGTCCTGCGGATCATGGAGCAGCGCGGCTGGATCAAACAGAAGCAGGCCGACGCCGCCATCAAGACCCGCGTGCGCGAGAGCTCGGCGGTGCCCTCCAGCGGGATTGCCAAGTCCCCCGCCCCGTATTTCCTCGAGAAGGTGCGGCAGTACCTCCTGGACAAGTACGGCGCCACCCGTCTGGCGCAGGAGGGCTTCCGCGTGCAGACCACGATCGACCTGAACATGCAGCGGGAGGCACAGCGGTCGGTCAAAAGCGTGCTGAACGAGCGCGGCGACCCCAAGGCCTCGCTGGTGGCGCTCGATCCCAGGACCGGCGCGGTCCGCGCGATGTACGGCGGCGGGGACTTCGTCAAGGAGCCCTTCAACTATGCCACCGACGCGAGCCGGCAGGCCGGGTCGACGATGAAGCCCTTCGTGCTGGAGGAGGCGCTGAACGAGGGATACTCGGTGAACTCGGTCTTCCCCGGTCCCAACAAGCTCAAGGTCAAGGGTCACGAGTACACGAACTTCGGGACCGAGAACTTCGGCGACATCACCCTGATGGACGCCACCAAGCATTCGGTCAACACCGTCTACGTCCAGCTCATCGAGAAGGTCGGCCCCAATCGGGTAGCCGACCTCTCCATGCGGACAGGGCTCGCTGACGTGATCGAGGACGGGCGCTTCTCCTCCGAGCGCAAGCCCGTCCTCGATCCCAAGATCCCGCTGGCGCTCGGCGCCAGCGGCGTCTCCACCCTCCAGCTCGCCTCCGCCTACGGTACCTGGGCCAACCAGGGCATCCACCACCCCGCTTACCTGGTCGAGCGGGTCGCCGACTCCAGCGGCCGGGTGGTCGAACGGCACCAGGACCGGGGCACGCAGATCGTCCAGCCGAACATCGCCAACACCGTCACCGCGGCCTTGCGCGGCGTGATCGAGGGCGGTACCGCCACGGTCGCTCGACTGCCCGACCGAGAGGTGGCCGGCAAGACCGGGACCAGCAGCAACGCGGTCGACGCCCGCTTCGTCGGCTACGACTCCAACCTCGTCACCTCGGTCTGGATGGGCTACGAGAACAAGGACCCCAGGAAGCCGCCGCGCCGGCTCCTGAACATCCACGGTATCCGAGAGGTGAGCGGCGGTTCGCTCCCGGCGATCATCTGGAAGCAGTTCATGCTCGAGGCCACCAGGAACCTGGCCCCGCTGCCATTCCCGGACCCCACCCTCGGCGGCATCGTGCTGAACTCCACGACGACCTCGGCCACGACCACCACCACCGCCACCACGACGACGATGGTCCGGCAGAAACCGCCGAAGAACACCCAGCCGACGCTGCCGCCGCAGACGACGCAGCCACCGGCGCCGAGCACAACCTTCGCGAACGCGACGACGACCCTGCCACTGGGCCCGGGGACGACGAGCCCGGGTGGCCAGCAGGATCAGTTGGGCTCGACTGATCCGAACAACAGCGGGTAACGGATGGTCGTGCGTACCGCAACCGCCGAGCCGTCCGCTCGGGAACGACCCGAGCCACGCTGGTCCGTGCGACGGGCGATTCCCGCATTCGTGTGGCTCTGGGTCGCCACGCGCCTGCTGCTGCTGGTCATCTCGCTCAACCCGCGGCTCTACTCGTCCGGGGTGTACGGAGATGTCCGCGCCTACGGCGCCAAGGTCGAGCGGATGTTCCAGGGCGAGCTTCCCTACCGCGACGTGGCCATCGAGTACCCGCCCGGCAGCGTGCCGTTCACAGTGGTGCCAGGCCTGCTGGTAGGGACCGGCCCGGGTTACCGGATGACCTTCGCCCTCGAGATGATCCTGGTCGACGCCCTCGGGCTCTACGCGGCCTGGCGGCTCGCCCGCGCGGCCGACCGGGGTCGCCGCCGCATCCCTGTCGCCTACACGCTGGGGATGGTGGTGATCGGGCCGCTGCTGGTGCTGCGCTTCGACCTGATCCCGGCCGTGTGCGTGCTGCTGGCGGCCGCGCTCGCCGCCGAGGGCCGAGCCGGGCCATCGGCGGCCGCGCTCGGCTATGGAGCCGCGGCCAAGCTGTTCCCCGCGGTGCTCGCCCCCCTGCTGGTGCTCGGGCTGGTGCCGACCGAAGGCTGGCGGCGATCCCTGCGGCGCACGGTCCCGCCGTTCCTGATCGCCTTCGCGGTCACCTTGATTCCCGCGCTGATCATCTCCTTCTCGGGCACCCTCGGATCGCTGCTCTACCACATCAGGCGGGGCGTGCAGATCGAGAGCCTGCCGGCCAATTTGATCGACATCGCCCATCTGGCGTTCGGGGTGACGGCGCACTCCGCCTACGGGTTCGGCGCCTATGATCTCCAATCGGACATCTCTGGCGCGTTGAAGCTCGCGTCGACCGCCGCGACCGCGGCGGCGCTGGTCGGCGCGGCCTGGCTGGTGTGGCGACGGTCGGCGGCGTCCGGCGGTCGCGGTCTTCAGCCGGCCGACTGGGCGGGCGCTTTCGCCATCGGCGTGTTCGCCTTCGTGCTGCCGACGAGGGTGCTCTCACCTCAGTACCTGGTGTGGCTGGCCGCCCCCGTGGCCGGCCTGGCCGACCGGAGCCTCGGCCGCCGGGCGATGTGGTCCCTGGCCGCCGCGGCGGCTTTGAGCCAGCTCGAGTTCCCCTTCCGCTACACCCAGCTCCGCCACCTGGACTGGGTCGACATCAGCCTGCTGACCTGCCGCAACCTCCTGCTGGTCGCGGCCTGCGTGCTGGTCGTCCAAGCCTTCCGCGGGGGCGCCCCCCAGGCCGAGCAGACCGCTGCCGAGGAAGGTCCCGAGGTGGTCCCCGCGGGCCCTGCGTAGGAGCGGTCCCCGCAGGCCGGTGTGGGAGCGGTCTTCGCGGGCCCGGTGTGGGGAGCCGGTCCCCGCGGGCCCGGTGCGGGAGCGGTCCCCGCGGGCCCTGTGTCGGGGGAGGGAGCCGTTGCGGAGCGAGGTGGCCGTCGCACAGGGGGGTGTGGACAGCGCCCTGTGACTGTCGGGGGGAAGTGGGAAACTGCGTCTATGGCTGGGGCGATCGTTACGGATCAACCAGCGGGCGGCGCCGGAGCGGTGGCCCGCCAAGGGAGGCAGCTTGTCCGTTGCTGATGACGGCGTTGGGCTGCTACCCTCGGTCGGCTTCACGCTCCTGCTCCCGACCGTCGGGGGCCGCTCAGTCCAGAGGAGGTGACATGCGCCGTTACGAAGTCATGGTCATTCTCGACCCCAGCCTGGAAGACAAGGACGCCAAGGCGGCGGTCGACAGGTATCTGACCACGGTCAGCAGCCGAGGTGGCGAGATCCAAAACGTCGACCACTGGGGCAAGCGCCGGTTCGCGTACGAGATCCGGCACATCAACGAGGGCTACTACACAGTGGTCGCGCTCGACGCCGAACCCGCAGCGGTCGACGAGCTCTCACGAGTGCTCGGTCTGGCCGACGAGGTGATCCGGCACAAGGTGGTCCGCCCCGAGGCCGCCTGATCAGCCGACCGGCAACGTCTCCTTCCCCGCTGGCTCGCGGTTCGTGCCTCCCCGTGCTTCGGTGCGGATACGGTTCGATCCGCGGCCCGTTCTACCGGTTCGTGTCCGGCCGCGCGCCGGCTCGGGATGTGCGATGAGGTGCTCTTCGAATGGCTAGCGATAACCAAGTGATTCTGGTCGGCAACCTGACCGACGACCCGGAGCTACGGTTCACGCCCAATGGGGCCGCCGTGGCCAACTTCAGACTGGCGGTCACCCCGCGCGTGCGGGACGGGGACAATTGGAAGGACGGCGAGACCTCGTTCTTCCGGATCAACGTCTGGCGGCAGATGGCCGAGAACGTCGCCGAGTCCATGACCAAGGGCAGCCGTGCGGTGGTGGTAGGGCGCCTGCGGACACGCTCGTGGGAGACGCCCGAGGGCGAGAAGCGCTCGGTGACCGAGGTCGAGGCCGATGAGGTCGCTCCAAGCCTGAAGTTCGCGACCGCCAAGGTGGAGCGGGCGTCCCGCGGTGGCGGTGGCGGCGGCGACGCCGGGGGCGGCTCCCGGAGCAGCGGTCAGTTCAACGACGAGCCGCCGTTCTAGTAGGGCGCCGTCCGATGAGCGACACGGGCTGGTCGTGGACCTTGGGTGGAGGGTCGATCGCCTTCTCCCAAGGTCCCGAGGGCGGTCGCTCCGGTCACGATGACCCTGCCAGTGGCCCAGCACCACGGCTTTGCATGATCGAGGAAATTGACGGCCGGCCGGGGCGACCAAGCCGCGGCCGGTGAGGAGGTAACCGGCTGTATGCCAAAGAGCACGTTTCAGCGAAAGCCCAAGAGGAAGTTCTGCCAGTTCTGTGCTGACAAGCAGGACTACATCGACTACAAGGACGTGAACCTGCTGCGGAAGTTCATGAGCGACCGCGGCAAGATCCGCGCCCGGCGAGTCACGGGCAACTGCGCCCAGCACCAGCGCGACGTCGCGACGGCGGTCAAGAACGCCCGCGAGATGGCGCTGCTCCCGTACACCATCCGCTAGCGCGAGGTCGACGACGTGAAGGTCATCCTCAGCCAGGAGGTCCGGGGCGTCGGCGCCCCGGGCGACATCGTGGAAGTCGCCGACGGCTACGGGCGCAACTACCTGCTGCCCCGTCACCTCGCGCGGCTCGCCACGCCGGGCGCCGTGCGCCAGGCCGAAGGCATCCGCTCCCGACGCATCGCCCGAGAGATCGCCGATCTCGAGCAGGCCAGGACCGTGGCCGCCCATCTCGAATCGCTCCGGGTCGTTATCCCAGCCAAGGCAGGCAAGGAGGGCCGGCTGTTCGGTTCGATCACCACGCCGCAGATCGTCGACGCAGTCGCGAAGACGGGCGGGACGCGCATCGACCGGCGCCGAATCCACCTCGACACCCCCATCAAGAACACCGGCCCCCATCGCGTCACCGTCCGGCTGCACCCGGAGGTCGAGGCGAACATGACCGTGGAGGTCGTGCCCGCGTAATACGGGAAGCGTAAGGAGGCACACCCCTATGGCCATGCGCTCCGTCCCTGACGGAGGCCCTCGGCCCAACGCTTCCCCGACCTACGAGCGCGTCCCCCCGCACAACATCGAAGCCGAGGAGTCGGTTCTCGGGTCGATGTTGCTGTCGCGCGACGCGATCGCCGAGGTCCTCGAGCTCCTGCACGAGGATGACTTCTACCGGCCGGCCCACCGAACGGTGTTCCGCTCGGTGCTCGACCTGTACTCCCACGGCCAGGCAGTCGATCCGGTGACGGTCGCCGAGGAGTTGCGCCGCGGTGGCGAGCTCGCCGACGTCGGTGGCGCGCCGTTCGTGCACACCCTCGTGTCGAGCGTGCCCACAGCGGCCAACGCCGGCTACTACGCGCGCATCGTCAAGGAAGCCGGCATCCTGCGCCGCCTCATCGACGTCGGCACCAGGATCGTGCAGCTCGGGTATGAGACGCCGCAGGACACCGAGCGCGCGGTGGACTTCGCCGAGTCATGGGTCTACCAGGTCGCCCAGGGCCGCGTCACCGAGGACTACCAGAGCCTGCGGGAAGTCCTCACCAGCACCCTGGAAGCGATCGAGCGCCTTCACAACGACAACCGCGAGATCACCGGCGTGTCGACCGGCTTCCCTGAGCTCGACCGGCTGACCTCCGGGCTGCAGGCCTCGAACCTCATCATCGTGGCCGCCAGGCCAGCGGTTGGGAAGTCGACACTCGGGCTGGATGTCGCCAGGAATGCCTCGGTGCGATCGGGCGTCCCGACGGTGGTGTTCTCCCTCGAGATGAGCAAGACCGAGTTGGTCCAGCGGCTCATGTGCGCCGAGTGCTCGGTCGACATGCAGCGCTTGCGCACCGGACGCATGGAGGACTCGGACTGGACCCGATTGACGCGCTCCCTCGGCAAGCTGGCCGAGGCTCCACTGTTCATCGACGACTCGGCGGCGCTCACCATGATGGAGCTGCGCGCCAAGTGCCGGCGGCTCAAGCAGCGCCACGGGCTCGGGCTCGTGATCGTCGACTACCTCCAGCTCATGCAGCCGAGCAAACGAGTGGAGAGCCGCCAGCAGGAGGTCAGCGAGATCTCTCGTGCACTGAAGCTGCTGGCAAAGGAACTGGCGGTCCCCGTGATTGCGATCTCGCAGCTCTCCCGCCAGACAGAGGCCCGGTCGGACAAGAAGCCGATGCTCTCCGACCTGCGTGAGTCGGGAGCCCTGGAGCAGGACGCGGACGTGGTCATGTTCATCTACCGCGAGGATCTCTACGACCCGGAGTCTCCTCGCAAGGGCGAAGCCGACCTGATCGTCGCCAAGCACCGGAACGGGCCCACCGACACCGTGACCGTCACGTTCCAGGGCCAGTACTCCCGCTTCGCCCCAATGGCGGCCCGAAGCCTCTGACCTGTAGGTTCCATGCTTCTCTGAACACTGTCGGAACAATCGGCGGTCGACCTGAACAATGGCTCCGGCCCCAGTGCGGGCGTCTCGCGCGATGGTCGACTCAAGGCTGTGGGGTGACGGAGCAGGGCCGCCCGCCAGCCGGTGGCTACGGCTTCAGGGAGGTCGTCGCGGCCGCCTGGGTGCCGGTGGGCGGCGGCCCTCCGACACGACCATTCGGATATCAGATCTTCGCCAAGGCTGCCGGAGAGACGGGCAGCGTTGTCGTCGGGTTGCTTGCCGTGGCCGCGTTCGTCGCATTGGTGGTTGGTCTGGTCGTCTGGTCGCGTCGTCGCTCGGGGCGTCAGATCGAGGCCGGTAAGCGTTCTGGGCAGCTCTTGGTGGAGATGGGCCTCGACTTTGCGTGCTTGCCGGGGGACTGGCCGACGATCGCACAAGAGACCCTGAATCCGATGCTGACATCTGGCCGGGGGCGTTTGCGTTGGCTGCCTGTTCGGGTCACAGCGAAGGGCGGCCACCTGGAGATCGACAAGCGGCGCAGCTTCTTGCTGGGGGCGCCATTCCAGGCAGAGGTGTCGACCGCTGAGATCACCGGGGTCACTGTCGGGCCGCCCCTTGCGGGCATAACGGGATCGGGCATCACGATCGCGCTGCGGGGTGGGGAGGAACCGCGTGGCCACGTTCCCGTCGGTGGCGAGTCCGCGGAGGATCTCGCAGCGCAACTACGCGCACTGATGGGTGGATGGTCCGGACGCGCCGCCGCTTGTGGGATTCGGGTGACGTCACCACCTCCGCCGAAACGGACGCCGCCGTGGCGCCCCTGGCTTCTCATGATGGCAACGTTTCCGTCGGTCGCGATCGCGAACGTCCCGCAAGACGGAGTAGCCGGGTACGGCGGGGCCTGGATGGCGGTGTTGTACACGGTGTGGCTGAACGTGCGAAGGCAGCTCGGCACAGATCTTGCCGCTGGCCTACCTGCCGTGGGCCGGAGGCTCCGTAGGGCGCGACCGTCCGGGCCGAGCCATCTGGTGATTGAGTTCAGGCCAGGGCAGCCTGTCCCAGTTGACGGCAGTAGGTGTCCCCAGTTCTGCCGGTAGGAGGTTGCCGATCTGGCCGTGCAGTCCGCGTGGAACCTACAACCGGTGGCGGTCCACCGCACCCGGAGGCGATCGGCGTTGCCTACCGCGATGCTGGAGGAGCGGCCGGCCCCAGACCCGAGAGAGCCGGCCTCTGGCAGGCAGGGCGCAAGCCCCGGTCTCCCCCTCGAGGGGGAGATACCCGCCCTATCCCTCTCAGGAACCATGCGCTGATTCCCGAGCGAGGCTGACGACCGGCGCCCCTCGGCGACCGTAGCGTGCAGCCAGGTTCCAATCCGAGCGCCGCACGCCTACAACTTCAGGAGGCCCCATGCCCCGCCGCGCCCAGGCTCCCCCGCCGATGTCTTCCGCGGACGGCCCCTCACCGAATGCCCCGGCATTGGGCTCACCCTCCCCGGACGCGTCCGTCCCAGACACGTCGGGATCGCCATCTCCGGGCTCGTCGGCCTCGGAGGCGCCTGGCTCACCGTTTGTGGGCTCGTCGGCCTCGGAGGCCCCGCGAGTATCCGTGCAAGGGTCGAGGGCGCCGCGGATCGCTGGGATCTCCGCGTTGCGGGCGCGGTCGGCGGGGATGCTGGAGCGCTGGCGCGGGGACGCGATGCTCGCGCTGCTGGGACTTGGGCTGGTCAAGCTGATCGCGCAGCTGGTGACGGCAGGTCGGTATGGGTTCCACAGGGACGAGCTGTACTACCTCGCCGCCGGGCGCCACCCGAGCTTCGGCTACGTCGACTACCCGCCGCTCACCGCGATGGTGGCCAGGCTGTCGACTCTGGTCTTCGGGCATTCGCTCGTGGGATTGCGGGTCTGGCCCGCCCTGGCCGGCGCCGTGATCGTGGTCCTGAGTGGGCTGATCGCGCGCGAACTGGCAGGAGGCCGGTTCGCCCAGGTCCTGGCCGCGCTGCTGGTGCTCTGCTCCCCCATGTTCCTCGGCGGCAACTCGATGCTCCAGACCGTCACCTTCGATCAGCTCATGTGGGCCATCTGCCTGTACCTGGTCGCACGGTTGCTCGCACGCGGAGGACCAGCTCGGCTTTGGCTGTCGGTGGGTATCGCTTTCGGAATCGGCCTCGAGACCAAGTACACGATCCTGGCGCTGGGCATGGGCCTGGCGGTTGGCCTCGTGCTGACGGGGCAGCGGCGCTGGCTCGTCACGCCTTGGCCCTGGCTGGCCGGGCTGATCGCCGCGGCGATGCTCGCTCCGAATCTCGCGTGGCAGGTGGCGCATGGTTGGCCCACGCTCGAATTCCTCGGCAACCACAATGCGGCCATGGCGGCCGAGAACCCGCCCACCCGCTTCCTCTCGGAGCAACTGCTGCTGATCGGGATCGCAGGGACGCCGCTGTTGATCGCCGGGCTCGTACACCTCCTGCGCCGTCCAACCTTTCGAATGCTTGGCCTGGCGGCGGCGGTGGTCATGCTGATCCTGCTCGTGCAGCGTGCGAAGAGCTACTACGCCGGACCTGTGTACCCACTGCTGCTGGCTGCCGGGGCCGTCTCGTTCGAGCGGCTCCTGAACCGCCTGACGAGCGCACGCTCGCGGCGCCGGCTGGCCGTCGCGTTGATCGGCGCGCTGGCGGTCACCTCCGTCGTGGCGGTCCCGATAGCCCTCCCGGTGCTGCCAGTCGGCTCGATGGTCCGATACCACTTGGACGACCTCCGCACCGACTACGCGGACATGATCGGATGGCCCGAGATGGCGGCAACCCTCGCCGGTGTCTACCGGTCCTTGCCGCCGGAC
>WNGF01002905.1_pt1 | contig 23682 bp, 12 predicted proteins | sample 5400641 | NCBI WGS metagenome assembly WNGF01 (sample SAMN13153371, study PRJNA577476) | soil metagenome | isolation source: 80 cm soil or saprolite under grassland replicate 2 | place: USA:California | collected 2016-06-15 | reverse complement strand
CGTAAGTTCCACTTCTCCACCGGAAAGTGGGATGTCATCCCCGAGCGCGAGGACATCAAGCAGTGAGCGCCGAACGTACACTACTAGCAGGAATCGCCTCGGCGTTGACCATTGCCGGATCGATTACCAAAGTTGTAAACGGGCCGCGCGTGTTGCTGGCGAAATTTGGCTGGGATCTCCCGCCGGGAATCGACGACATCGGTCTGGCCGGTTTGGATATGGAGCGCGTGGGAACGCTTCTCACTGAATGGTCGACACTCGCAGGCGATCCTGATGCGTCAACCGAGGACCAGGCAGTCGCCTTGGCCGAGCTTGCCGATGCTGTGATTGAGCTCCTTGCAGATCTAGGCGACCTGCGGCTTCAGGCGCCGCAAGACTACCTCGACCGTAGCAATATCAAAGATGAGTTCCTCACCCGGCTTTTAGACTTCTACCTAATTCAATCGACCGCGGTTGCTTCGCCCGCGGTGTTCGACGTCGCAGTATTACTCGGCTGGTTTGAACTCCAGAGACATGAGGCTGATCCGGCAAGGTTCCAGGTCAAACATCTGCGGCATGTTGTGCACTGGGATCGGGTGCCGATGCTATTTACTGCTCCCACCCGCCTATTGCGTGAGACTTACGGCTGGGGCACCCCGACATTCGATTCCGATGCCCTCGTGATCCGCGTTGGGGCCGTAGTGCAGCACGTTGCTGCAGAGGTAAGACATCGTAATTTGCCCGCCATTCCTTTAGGGCGGCTGCACGGTGGTACGGTCGCCGAGCATCGTCCACAGATCCAACTCTTCCTCCCACTACTCGGATCGAGCGGTCCACTTACGGGCGAAGTTGGGATCTCAGTGTTCGGTTTGCCACCCACAGCCCCGGGCGGTGTAGACGGCGGGCTCGGTCTTGCCCCGTACGCCGAGGGGGCCACTACCATACGCCTCCAGCTGTCCTCAACAGTCTCGCTCGGAATGTCTGCCAAGACAGACCTCGGCAGCGGCCTTGCACTAGTTTTCCGACCGGGCAGCGAACCGGTGTTGCACACCGGCCTTAATGAACGACAAGCCGGTGTCGGCGCAGCGGGCACGGAGGTGAAACTCGATCTGACCAGTGCGGTCCCGCAGGGCGCGACGTCCATGACTCTGTTTGAAATTGAAGGCGCTAAGGTAGAGGCCGCTTCGGTTGCGCTCGCGGTCAGCGCGCTTGTCGACAATAACGGCACCGATGCCACGCTGCAGTTGCAGCTCAAAGGCGGCCGGCTAACGCTGAAACCCGATGGTCTGCCTTTTCTAGAGACGGCATCAACTGACGGCCTGGTGGTCGAAGCCGACGTTGATTTGTCGTGGTCGCACCGTAACGGTGTTCGGTTGGGCGGACGAGCCGAACTGAAGACCAGCATCACGATCGGTCGCCAGATCGGCCCGGTCACCGTAGATGTTCTAGAGATCGGGTTAGCAACCACCGCTGGCGGTTTGGCGCTCAGCGCCGCACTCAACGCATCGGTAAAAATCGGTCCTGTGCTTCTCGTTGTCGATCAAATCGGCATTCAGGCAGCTGTCATCCCCGGTCCTGGCAGTCTGGGTTCCGCTGACCTAACCATTCGACCAACTCCGCCGACCGGGATCGGAGTGGAGGTCGACGCGCCTGCGGTAGTGGGCGGGGGGTTCCTGCGTTTCGCACCGGAGAAGCACGAATACAGCGGCGTACTGCAACTTGAGATCGGGGAGAAAATCTCCGTCAAAGCGATCGGTTTGCTGAACACGCAATTGCCTGACGGGAGTAAGGGCTATTCGCTGGTACTGCTCATCTTCGTGGAAGGATTCACGCCCATTCAGCTGGGGTTTGGATTTACCTTGACGGGTATCGGCGGACTGCTGGGGATCAACCGGACCTTCGCAGAAGAAGAGCTGCGCGCCGGGTTGAAGAACCACACGCTCGACAGCGTGATGTTTCCCAAAGATCCGATCCGCAATGCGCCGCAGATCATCAGTAACTTGAACCGAGTTTTCCCGGCCGCCAAAGGCAATTATCTATTTGGGCCAATGGTCCAGATAGCCTGGGGCACGCCGCCGCTGATCACGGCAGAGCTGGCGGTGGTGCTGGAGTTTGGTAAACGGCTGCGGTTGCTGCTGCTGGCCCAGATCACAGCGATTCTGCCGAAGCGGGAGAACGATCTGGTTCGCCTGCAGCTGGATGCGATAGGGGTAATCGATTTCGATCAGGGCACGGCAGCGCTAGACGCGACGCTGTTCGATTCGCGGCTGCTGAAAAAGTTCGCGCTCACTGGGGATATGGCGATGCGGTTGAAATGGCAATCGTCGCCGAACTTCGCGCTGGCGGTGGGCGGCTTGCATCCGGCTTTTAACCCGCCTCCGAACTTTCCGAAGCTGGAACGGATCGCCATCAATCTCTCCTCTGGCGACAACCCGCGGTTGCGCTGCGAGGCCTATTTCGCGTTGACCTCCAACACAGTGCAGTTTGGGGCACGCGCCGAACTGTATGCCTCCACGGCCGGCTTCAGCATTCAGGGCGACATCGGGTTCGATGTGCTGATCCAGTTCGACCCCTTCTCATTCCTGGCCGAGTTTCACGCGCAACTACAGCTCAAACGCGGTGGGACCAATCTGTTCAAGGTGCGCGTGGAAGGCTCGCTGGCCGGGCCGCGCCCGTTGCATGTCAAAGCTAAAGCCACGTTTGAGATCCTCTGGTGGGACGTTTCGATCCGCGTGGACAAGACCCTGGTGAGCGGTGAGAAGCCACCCGGACCAGCACCCATTGACGTGCTGCCGCGATTGCAAGAAGCGTTGGGCAATCCGGCGAACTGGATTGGGCATCTTCCCGACGGACAACGCCAGATGGTAACGCTGCGGGCGCAGGTGGGTGGGCCCACGGACGTGTTACTGCATCCCCTGGGCACTCTCACAGTAAAACAGAATGTGGTGCCGCTGAACCTGGATATATCGCGCTTTGGACACGCGGCGCCTGCGGGAGCGCGGCACTTCACGATCAGCGTCAGTTTGGGTGGTCAGAACCAGCCGACGCAAACGGTGAAGGAGTTCTTCGCGCCGGCGGAGTTCTTTGAGATGAGCGACGACGAAAAGCTGTCGCGACCCTCATTTGAACCGATGACGGCAGGAGTCACGTTCGGCTCTGAGCAGTTCGTCTTCAGCACTGAGGCGCGCGATTGTCTGGAAGTAAAAGCGATCGAGTTCGAGACCTGGATACTGGACAAGGAGGCGAACGAGATGCGGCGCAGCGACCCCGAGGATCCCACCAACCCGAAAGCTTTGTACCAATTGACGGCCAGCCTGCTGGGCAAGCAGGCGCGCTTCGGGGCAGCAGGCAACAGCGAGCTGCGACGCCAGGGCCCCGCCCGCTATCGCACGACGCTGGGCAAATACCGGATCGCCAAAGAAGGTTGGAGCATCGTGGCAACCGCGGACCTGAAGGTGCAGGCGATGCCCGGAGTTGAGGCCGGCAAACCGGCGTCCTACGAGGAAGCGGCGCAGGCATTGCGCAAGTTGAAACAGGAGCAGCCGCTGATAGCTGGCGGCTTGAAGATCCTTCGTCCTTCAGAGTTGTCTGAGACTTAACGCGAGTGATTGGTGAGCTGCTATGGCTGTCCTAACTTCAGCAAATTATCTGTTTCTCCCATGGGTCCGGCAGGGAGCTGCCGCCGGCATACAAACGATCGACATGAGCCCGAATCAAGCCGGAGTTGTTTCGGTGACAGCGAAGCTGCGCGTCAACGACACTCCTGATCTTGAACGGCAAGTCCGACTCTACGGTCCCGGGGATGTTACCGGCATCGACGTAAACCAGGTGATACGTACTGAACCGCGCAATCTGGCAACCGATTTCGAGCCTAATTACTTTCCTGCTATTGAATTTGATCGTCCGGACTTTCTGTGGCTCTTTACGCCGGCGAAGGCTGACGCCGGAGGCAGACTGCGTCCATGGCTTTGCCTGATCGTTGTTCGAAAACAGGAAGGAGTCACGCTGCACGTCGATCGCAATCTGCCGCTGGCGGTGCTCGAAATCAAAGAGCCTGCGCGGCCAGAGCGTGAGCTGCCGGATTTATCAGAATCGTGGGCTTGGGCTCATGTGCAGGTGACGGGTAGTTCACCCGACCCGACTTCTTTGAAAAATTCATTAGCGGGCGATCCGGCATTGACACTCTCGCGTTTGCTGTGTCCGCGGCGCCTTGATCCGTTGACGGAGTATTACGCCTGCGTCGTGCCCACATTTGAGCTGGGACTGAAAGCCGGTCTTGGTTTACCTATTCAGCGTGACCAAGAACGCAACGATGAGAAGGACTTGAAACCGGCTTGGACCATAGGAGCGGGATCACTTACCCAGGTTAAGTTGCCAGTCTATTTTCACTGGGAGTTTCGCACGGGCGCAGGCGGTGACTTCGAAGCGCTCGTGGGATTGCTCAAAGCTCGCGATGCGCGTGATATGTCGAGAGTCGGTAAACGGCTGATCGACATCAGCCGACCTGGATTCACCATCACGCCGATGTTGGAGGCGGGCACGACGCTCGATCTTGAAGGTGCGTTGCGTGTCCTGAATGTCGCAACAGGCGAATGGCCCGAGTCGACACGAAAGAACTTTCAGGCTGAGCTGAAAAAGATCCTGGATGCGCCCTGGGAGGCAATGAATCAGGAGAACAAAGACCCGCTCGTGGCGCCGCCGATTTACGGCTGTTGGCAAGCAGCGCGACACACCGTGAACATTACTCCCGCACCTCCGGCCTCGCTTACTTGGTTAGATGATCTAAATCTCGATCCACGGCACCGAGCAGTCGCAGCGCTCGGCACGCGCGTCGTGCAAACTGAACAAGAGCAGTTGATGGCGGCAGCGTGGGAACAGCTCGGCGAGATCGAACGCATCAATCAACTAAGACGACAGGCCCAGCTCGGCCGCACCGTGAATGGCGTTTACCACACTCGCCATTTCACCAAATTATCTGAAGAGGTGCTGTTGAAAGTTCTCGCCCCTGCGCAATCGCGTGTTGTTGTAGAAGCGACTATCAATGTAGCGCCCCGCGCACTGTTGTCCCAACGAATTGCGCAGTCGGCTGTCCCGGACAGAGCGCTTTCTGGACCGATTCGACGCTTTACTAGCCCGCGCGGCACCATCAGCACTCGCTTTGGGATGGTTGGCGCACCGCCCATCGCCATTATGGCCACGCTGAACACCTCTTCGATGTTGCGGCTTCAAAGAAATGAGGCTGGCCTGGCGACGATGGATCAAGTTTCGGATGATTTGATAGGAGTACCCGTCGTACTGCAACTGAAGCAAAGCGTCCGTTTCGAGCGAGTTTCCACCGCAATACGCACCGCACCGCGCCTTGGCAATTTCAATATCGCTGCAGAGGGAGTCGTACCTAAGCGAAGCCTGCTGGATTTTGCGCCGGCGCCGACTGACAGTCCTGACGCGGACATGTTTCGGAAAGTCGTGACTGCTCATCAAGATCACCTGGGACGTTTATTTGCGCCGAGCACGCCTCCGGCTTCCTCGATAAACCTGTTCGAGAGCGACATCAAAGGCAAGCTTCTCCGAAGCATCAATCCCGAAACGACAATTCACGCACGCATTAAGGCGTCGCTTGTATTGGCTGGCGGCGCCGCCGAGCCAATTGGCGATCCACTAGAACCTATTCTCGACGCACCTGAGTTTCCACAGCCAATGTATGAAGCGTTGCGCGCTCTCTCGCAGGACTTTTTACTTCCTGGTTTGGAAAACGTACCGCCGAATACCGTGGCGTTGCTGGAGACCAACTCCAAATTCATCGAATCATTTCTGGTCGGACTGAATGCTGAAATGAGTAGCGAACTTCTGTGGCGCAACTACCCCACCGACCAGCGCGGCACCTATTTCCGGCAGTTCTGGGATACGTCCGCCGGGAGTGCGCAACTCGACATTGACGCGATCAACAAGTGGGGTGAGCGACGGCTGGGCCAGAATAGTCCGAACGCAACTGGCAAGCTCGTATTGCTCATTCGCGGTGAATTGCTGCTCCGGTATCCGAACACGGTGATCTACGCAGTGGCGGCAGTGCGAAAAAGCGGGCGGCTCGATCTCTCGCGCGACACGAAAGATGAGCGCCATCCACTCTTTCGCGGCACTCTAAAACCCGACGTCACATTTCTGGGTTTTGATCTGAATCGTAACGACGCCATCGCCGACCCGGGCTGGTTCTTTGTCATTCAGCAGCAACCGACGGAACCGCGCTTCGGGATGGATGTGGCCGACTTCGAGAAACCGCCGCAGCCGCCCCCGCTTACGACGTGGAATGATCTGAGCTGGCGACATCTGGTCAATACCGAAGTTGAATTGAAGGCACTGTCGCACGCTTCGATCAGAACCGTGCTTCCCGACATTGAGAAGGCGAAGTGGGGCACGAACTCCAACTCGGCGCACCATGCGTACATCACGCTGCAACGTCCGGTGCGCATCGCTATTCACGCATCGCAAATGATCAAGCGGGTCTAGATTAGAATCATGCGTACTCCCAATCCTGATATTCCAAACATTCCGAATACGCCCGAAGTGGGAACGCGGCTTTCGTTTGGTCCTGCTCAGCCGCTCGTGTTGTTTCCCGTACGGTTGGAAACGCGTTTCTTTCCGCAAGTTGACGGTAGCTCCGAGCTTCGCGTCCGCGTCTACCCCGACAAGGTTCACATTGATTCGCACGAGCCTCAGCTGACAAACGACGAGCTGACCTGGGGAAAACATTTCTGGGAACAGACCTGGCGAGCGGCCAATGATAAAGAACGCACCAAAGCGGCCTGGCGGCAACTGGCTGACCGTTACGATCCGCCGCGCGCCGCGTGGATTGCCCACACACTCAAGCCGCTAAATCCTGACGATCGACCAAGAACGCCGATCGCGATGGATAAGCCGTTACAAAACCCGGTACGCTTTCCGACGCCGCCAACTCAACCCGAGGCGTGGATGCGCGCGCCGGAAACCCGCGTGTTGCCCAACTTCTGGGTCGCACTTGGTTACAAGGACGGGCGTCTGGTACTGAACGTCAAGGGCGGCCCAATTCAGGATCCACTGGCGGTTGGCCCAGACCCATCACCGTCGGCTAGATCGGACGAGTTGGGGATTGACGAGCGGATGAAGTGGATGGTGGATTTCGACGCGGCGGAAAAAGCCGGGATGGGAATCCGCGCCAAAGTAAAAAAAGAGGACGCTACTGCCGGGCTCGACTTTCTGTTGGTGTTGGGCATCAAGGATTCGCTGGACAGCGCGACGGGCTGGACGCCACGGCTGGCAGAACTGTTTACCGCGCACCACTACAGCAACGGACTGAGCTTCCTCACGCCGGGCACACCTTCAAATAACACACAGGATGCGCCATCGGGTTTCAGTTCGAACGACCCGGGCCACGAAGCAAGTTACATGGCCGAACGCACCGCAACCGCAATTCAACGCGGCGACGGGTCGAATGCCGATGTGCTGAGAACAGCGTTGGGACTGGTGAACGCGGGAGAGGTTTTTGACAATCTTCCAAATGCGGCAACGAAAGAACAACTCGACTTGCGACAAATGAACACAGCGTTGTGGCCAGCGACTTGGGGCTACTTCCTATTGCAGATGTTGGGCGTTGGCGAAACCAGTGAAAGCCCGCTGACCGACGACGACATCGTCTGGGCCCGCAGTCACTTCATTGATTTCGTGCGTGCGAGCGGACCGCTGCCGGCAGTGCGCGTAGGCAGGCAGCCGTATGGCGTGCTGCCCGTCACCTCGCTCAACGCTTGGAAGCCGCCAACCGGCCAAGAGACTCAGTTCAGGCGCGATGTATTGTTTCGGGATCTCCTGATCCGGCTGCGCGACCTGTGGCGGAGCAATTATCCGGAAGTTCCGCGCCTCGGCAGGACCGACGATAGCCCACAGGAAAACGGTATCGACAAAGATTTGATCGAAGTGCTGAGCATGGATGCACTGTCGTCCAGCTACTCGATGCGTAACTTGATAGGTCGACATTATCTGGAACACCTTCTCGTGTTTCTGAGCGCCGACTACTTTTTGGACATCTGGAATAACCCGGGTCCGATCGAGCCGCCAGACGAGGAGCCACCCCCGGAAGAGGAGCCGCCTGACGATCTGACCCCGAGGGAAAGGATCGCTTGGATCAAGAGCCAACGCGAGGAAAGACTTGCTTTCGAGCGGAGGCTGCGTGAGAAAAAGCTCGCTTTCGCGAGAGAACGCGCAAACTGGGTCGCTCTCGTCAACAACAAGCGGAGCTCCATTTCCGAGTGGTGGGCTACACAGGAACGACTGAGTACCAAGGTGTTGCCGGCGCTCGGGATAACGTGGCGACCCAGACTGGCGCGCGGGGTGTTCTCACCGCTCGTTGCGACACTCAGTGGCGCGTTGGTGCAAGCCGATCAAAGCTTGTCTCTTTCGCCGAACTACATCGAGTCGCTCCTTGCGGCGCGAGACCTAGTCAAAGAGGTTCAGTTCCACGGCCAAACACTTGAGCAACCGCCGCCGCACACAATGCTGCACTTGCTGTTGCGCCATTCGATGCTGTTGGAATACGCCGCCGCCGCGTCGCGCTTGCTGATCAAACGTGGCTTGTTGCAACCTGCCCTGCGTCGCGAGCCGGAGCTCGTGGATTTGCCACTGGGACAGTTCATGCAAACCGTCTGGCGGCAGATGGCAAAAAAAATCACCGTGACTGATGCGGGTGAGATGGAACTCGGCAAGTATCTGCTCGGCTTTACACCTTCCGGCGAACCCGACCTAACGAGAGAGCCTGATCTTAAGCCGTTGAGCGAATTCCGCGCCAGCCTGTCGCACCTGAAATCCCTTGATGTCGACAGACTTGAAAAGTTGATGGCTGGCACACTCGATCTGTGTTCGCACCGGTTGGATGCTTGGATTACTTCTTTGGCGACGAAGCGATTGGCCGAGTTGCGTAAAGCAAATCCTAGCGGCGTGTTGTTCGGCGGGTACGGTTGGGTCATGAACCTGAAGCCGGCCAACGCGCAAACTCAAGTCAATCCTCCGCCGGGTGAACCAGAACCAGTATTTCAAGCGCCGAACAATCCTGGCTTCGTCCATACGCCTTCGCTTACACAGGCCTCCACAGTCGCCATTCTGCGAAGCGGTCATCTAACCCATGCTGGTGCGGCTAGCCAAACACCAAACGATCTGCTGGCGATCGATTTGTCGTCAGAGCGTGTGCGGTTGGCAACATGGCTGCTCGACGGCGTGCGGCAAGGCCAACCGCTCGGCGCACTGCTGGGTTACCGGTTCGAGCGACGGTTGCAGGAAGGCGGAAAAGCGCAGTTCATTTCGACCTTCCGCGAAGTCGCACCACTGGTGGCGCGAAAGCTGGAACCACCGAGCCCGGGTAACGCCCAACCGGTCGAAGCCATCGCTGCCAACAATGTGGTGGACGGACTGGCGTTGCTGAGGCGCTTGCAGAAGGCGAAGAGCACCACACCACCGCAATGGACCAAAGACACAATTCCTTTTGGGCAACAGGTCGGTCAAGAGAAGACTAAGCTTCCCCCAGCCGATCCTAACAACCCGGACTTTAAGGCCCTTCAAGCTGAGCTTGCAGTCTTAGAGGAAGCGGTGGACGCCGTCAGCGATGCGTTAGTGGCTGAAAGCGTTTATCAAGTTGTGCGCGGAAATCCGTTGCGCGCCGCCAGCACGGTGGATTCCATCGCAGGCGGCGAAACGCCGCCGCCCGAACTCGAAGTCGTGCGCACGCCGCGCACAGGCGTCGCGCTGACGCATCGGTTGATTGCGTTGTTTAGCGGTGAGCCGGCGCTTTCGCCTGAATGGGCGCGTCCTGAGAACCCGGTTCGCGCTGACGCCGAACCCCACCTTAACGCCTGGGCGGCGAAGCTACTTGGCAATCCGAGCAAGCTGCGTTGCGTGGTTGAGCGGCTGGAACCCGAGACCGGAATAGTTCTGGAGTCGAAAGAACTGGTGCTGGACCAACTGCGCCTCGCGCCACTCGATTTCATCTACGCTGTCGAAGGCGGACAAGGTGGTCAGCAAGCCGAGATTGAACAACGAATCCTGTACACCATTGTGCGCAAGCCGGAAGGCTTGGCGCCCGGTTCTCTGCTGCGCGTGAATCCCAACCGCAAGCCGGAATGGAAGAGGGACGAACTTGGTTACGGAGAGTTCAGCGAGTTGCTGCGGACGGCGCGAAAACTGTTTAGCGGCGTGCGCTGGATTGACGACGAGGATTTGAATCCTCCGGATCGCACCACGACCTTAAGCGCAGATGTTTCGGAGTTGGAAAAACGCGCGTCGGGCGCCGAGCAGTCGTTGCGACGCACTCTCAACGATTTTCAACCGCCACTCGGCGCGCCCGACACGACTGACCTGGAGGTGTTGCGAAATTTAGTTCTGCGTTCCGCCGGTTTCGGTGTGGCTGGTGCTGTTCCACTTTCCGCCGTAGGCGCTTCGCCCTCCGATCGTCAGACGCTTCTCACGCAGGCGGGATCGATCCAAAAGGAGCTGTCGCAACGTGTCGAGCAATTGAATGCGCTCGGCACCAGCTCCGGCACCGCGACAGTCGAAGACAAGCGCGATAACGCAATGGCACGGTTGCGCATCGTCTTCGGCAAGTCGTTCATTGTCCTACCGCGTTTCAAACCAGCGAACGCTGCGGAGCTTAAGAAGGCGCTGGCTAACAGCACGAACCTACAGGATGGCGATCCGTTTTCAGCCAGCACTTGGTTCCAGCGGATGGCGCGCGTGCGCGATGGTGCTGGTCGGCTCAATGCTGCGCTTAATTATTCCGAAGCACTCAACACAGGCGAGAAGCTGAAACTAACCATCGCCCAGCTTCCATTCGACGCCGAGGACCGCTGGGTCGGATTACCGTTAAAAGACGGAAAGAGTCTGCCCGGTGGAAAGCTCTCCATCGCCATTCAGTCTGCGGCGCCGGTTGACGTCCGCCAGCCACTTGCCGGCCTGCTGATCGACGAATGGGTAGAAGTTGTGCCGAGTCCGAAGGAAACCACCGGCATCGCGTTGCAGTACGATCAACCCAACGCCCCACCGCCGCAAACAATTCTGCTCGCCGTGCCGCCGGAGGTCGACTTGCCTTGGACGGTTTGGTCGTTGCAACAAGTGCTGTTGGAAACGCTCGATCTAGCCAGAATTCGCGCCGTCGATTCCGATGCACTGGACGATGTCGGGCATTACCTGCCCGCGTTGTACTTCGCAGTTAACACTGCTGGCGATACTGTTTCGACGGACTTCACCAAGATCAAGTAGAGGGAATCATGCCATCAATCACCAGTTGGATGAGACTGGAGCCGCGGAGCCGCAACGCCGAAATGAACACCAGCTTGCAGGCCAGAGTTTACGATCCACTCTGGCTGCTGACGCGGCAATGGCAGTTCGGTGAGTTTCAGGGCGAAGACAACGGTTCGCCAGTGATCGCGCGTTGGCGCGGGGAGTCTGCGCGGCTTACTCGCTATCATTCGGGTGCCATTGCACCCGACACCAGAGTCGACGCTCCCAGTTATGACGCCAGCATGCCACTCGAGACTGTGGTTGAGCGTGAAAGAACTCTACCCACAAATCAGATAGTGAAGCTGGAAAAACTCAGGCTCGCCGGCGACGCCGGACAGCAATTCCTGCGAATGCTTGAACAAATGAGAGATCAGGGAATGCTGTCGCGCGACTACCGCGAGGCCTTCATTCGCCAGTATCCGTTTTCTGAATTGACGACAGAGCAACGTGCCACACTCGATGGTGACAGTCTCAGCTACTTTGATTTGATGGCCTCGCGAGTTCCCGATGGTCGGCGGCTCTATGCCGAGTTCAATGCGACAGGTGCCGGTGGGCTTGTCATCAAGCCCGCCCTCCAAATTGCTCAGGCCGATGTAGCAGAGGTTAAGGAGGCCGCACGGCTCTGGATGCAATGGCTCGAGACGCTTTTCAGCGAGCCCGGAACAGGGAACCCGTCGTGGTTGCCCGAACGCATGGAGTATTCATTTTCGGTTGGAACGAGGTTCAGCGATGGCGAGCGCGTGTTGACCGCACAGGAGTACTCTGATGGGCATCTGGATTGGTATGCATTCGATGCGAATGCTGAAGTAACGCTTGGAGGGGCAACAGACAATGCCTCAACAGAAATCATGCGCACGGCCATACCGGCTCCGGTAAGTTTTCGCGGGATGCCGGCAGCACGGTTCTGGGAATTTGAAGACGCGCAGGTGGACTTCGGTTCAGTGGATGCCGGGCCAACCGATCTGCTGCGTATGCTGTTGGTCGAGTTTGCCCTCGCCTATAGCAACGACTGGTTTGTTATTCCCCTTGAATTGGACATTGGATCTATCTATCAGACCCGATCGTTAGTTATCACGGACACGTTCGGTGTCCGCACTTTGATCAAACCCACCAGCGAACTGGCCGCACCGTTCTCGACATGGCGAATGTTCCAGCATTCGTATTTGCGCGGTAGCGGACTCAAACCAGCGTCGAATCTTTTCTTCCTGCCACCCTCGCTGCTCAAGTGTTTGGAGAGCCGACCCATTGAAGAGGTGCTGTTTCTGCGAGACGAGATGGCGAATCTGGCCTGGGCGATTGAGCGTGTTGTTGAAAGTCCCGCCGAGCGACCGCTCAACAGATTTGAAGCTGACCTGGAACAGAAACGGCGCAGCGAACAGGAATCTCCTTCACAGCCGGCGACGATTTCGGAGGCACTGCGTTACCGGCTGTCTACGGAAACGCCCGATTACTGGGTGCCTTTGCTGCCGGTGCGAACGAAGGATGGGCTTCGACTGAAGCGTGGCGCTGTTCTCAAGACAGATGGCCGGTCGGAACCTGTTCACGCAGTGGGACGCATCTTAGAATCCGGTAATGAGCTTTCACTCTTTGAAGAGGAGGTGCCGCGCGAAGGCGTCCGCGTTACGCGCAGTTATCAATTCACTCGTTGGATTGACGGCTCATCTCACTTCTGGGTAGGGCGTCGCAAAGGCGTTGGGCGCGGCGAAGGTTCGAGCGGGCTGCAGTTCGACTCGCTGGCGGGAAAAGACTAAGGAAATCAGATCAATTCCGCTAGGCGGGAATTGGCCTCGCATAGACTCTCGCCTATTCAATGTAACGGAGCACCGGACAGCCCAGTGGGCAGTACAGCAACTGGTTGAAGCTTTTCCGGAAGCGATGAGTGCGCGTTATCTGTGTCTCAAGCTGTTTGAGGCATCAAGCTATGGCAGCGTATGATTGAGGATCAATAAGACTGCCGTGGTAAATTGGACTGGGAGTTTTATTGTCCTGCTGCCCGAATCGAGTTTTTGGTAACCACAGTCAACCGAAGAGTTTGAGCAGGCGCTGCCATTGCCTTACGAACGGCTGGCTCGGTACTATATGGCGATTCTCGTCGGCGTGGAAGTGGCAGGAGGTAGCTATGGCATTCAAGATTCGCCGCGTTGATTACTTTTACGCCACGGTCAAAGATCAACCCGGAGAGGCTTACAAGCTGCTTTCGCTCTTAGCCAACGTGGGTATCAATCTGTTGGCTATTACTGCCGTTCCTTTCGGACCGATGAACACCCAGTTGACGATCTTTCCTGAGGATACGGGAAAACTTCGCAGTGAGGCGCAGAAGTCCGGCCTTAAGTTGGATGGACCGCAGCCGGCCTTGTTGGTTCAAGGTGACGACAAGCTAGGCGCCTTGGCTGAGGTGCATATGAAGCTGTATGAAGCTAACGTTAATGTCTATGCATCGAGCGGAGTCGGTGATGGCAAGGGCAGTTACGGCTACATTATCTACGTGCGGCCAGATGATTACGAGAGGGCGGCAGCGGCTCTCAAGGTGTGATGGGTTATCAGATGCTTGTCACCGCATGATGCCCAATACCAGTAGCCTTCGTCGGTCGTTAATTTGACAATACCGCCCGGCGAACTCTATGTAGGAAGAAAGGGCGTCAGTTTTTTTACAATCACTTGCTGGCAGACGCCGCAAAATGGGTCGTTGAGATTACGCATGCGGCAGGTGAATTCCGGCCGGTAAACGCCGCAGTGATAATAATCCGCGCCTTCAAAGAGCCCGATTGTTCCCGCCGGCACCGGCGTAGGTTGAGGATCACAGCCGGCGCAGTTTGCATTCTCAGTTGTCGGCACGGCAGTGGATGCCTGGATCAAACTGCGCCACTTGGTCGTTGCGCGGTTCTTGTTTGTAGTGACATTGGGCTGACTCGGTTCACTTCCGGAGTGCTCATTGTGTCCGCTGTCGCTGCCGCAACCTGCGTAATACTCATATTCATCGGCCAGCCCGAAGGCGGTATGACCCATCTCATGTAGCGCGATCTCCACCGCTCCGCTAGCCTTCGAAAATGTGGCGACCGCTCCGCCCGAGCCGCCGGAAACCGGACTGTTAACTGCGAGCAACGCCATATGCCATTGCGGCACGTGCTTGCCTACCACTTTTAGTACCCGGCCGCTATTTCCCACGAGCAAACGCCGGATGCCATTTGTACAAAACGACGCATCAAAGTAAGTGTGCGGCTTCGCTCCTGTGCCGCCACACTTCGTCGGATCTTTCGCGCCGCTTTCCGACGACGTCACATCTACACGATAAATGTTGATTGCTTGCCGGAGCCGGTCAAATGGCGCCGTCGCCAGTAAGGTGTTGGCAAACTGCTGCGCGTCCAGGGCGAACTGGGCCATCTCGCTGCGGTGATAGCCTTCAGATGCGATCACCACATTCCAACGCTGTGGGGCTGGACCAGCGTCAACGATCTTCGTCGATCCCAGGACTTCACCGTCTGAGGTGCCCATGGCATGCTCTTTCTAGTCGGGTGAGATGAGGTGCATTATTTCTTAAGTTTGAAACGCAAAATCTCAGTGGCGGGTTTGCTGGCCAGTGCACGTATTCCGCGTGCGAGCCCCTTTACTTCCGGCGCACTCCTGGACAGTGTCACAGCGTCACCTTTGTCTGTATCCGGAACAACAACGACGAACACTCCTTTTCGTTTTGGTGCCGGGGCGCGCGAAATGTTCTGCTCAGGATCGTCGGAAAAAACCTCAGCATCGTTGCTGGTCGGATTGTGCATGACGCGACGATACAAGGTCTTGTCCTGTTCGTTCTTCAGTTCGGCCCAGAACCCCTTTTGCGCTCCAAAGCCCTTCACTGGATCTGAAGGTGGAACTATCATCTCGATGGGTTGTTGTGAGACCAGTTTCACATCGTCGCCATCGTAGGAAAACGTTAGCCGCATCGCCTTCGTAGATTTTGCTGAAACCTCGCCGGATTTTGACTTTGCGGGAGATTGGCCGCGTCTTGACGTTGCCGTCGGCTTGCCGAATCTGGACTTTATCGCAAGCTTGCCGGCCTTAGACCTGGTGGGAACCTTCTTAGTTTTCACCATCGCTTTTCCTTAACAAGAGCGGTATCAGTTATGGAGCGCTGATGTAATTGCCGGACTGCAAGGCTGTGGCGCCAAAGGGCAAAACAACTGACGTGCGCCAGGCTTTTATAGCAGTTCGAATACCGAAGTCAATGTCTGCAGGAAAGTTGAAAGTGATTGCTATTGGGCGGCACTTCTGCGGCTGTTGCAATGCGGCCATCATCACTATGCGGAGCGCTTCATCGGCTCCCTGAGACGGGAGATCTGGACCATTCCTATCAAGAAGTTAGCTCTGTAGCTGTAATAGAGCATTACCTCATTGCGGTAGGCGGCTACTTTGGAGAAGGCCTTGACCGGACTCTTTATTCCTAATCAACTCCATCCTCCGCTACAATTATTGCCAAACATAGAAGTTCCGCGGTGTTATGTTTCTGTGCTGGTAATAAAACCGGTTGGGTTTCGTGTGGGCCGGCACCGACTTGATATTCAACGAGTTTCGGGCCGGAGCACTCTGCTGATGGTTGCCTTGCGGCATGAGTAAGATAAGGATAGGAGGATCATGAAAAAGCCATTGATGATGTCAGCCTGCAATCTGGTCTTCTGGGTTCTCATCGACTTCGCGTCACTAGCGTCCGCTCAAACCGTTGGTCAGTTGATTCCGCACAAGGTGAAACTGGAGTCCGTCGACTACCTCGGCAAGCGGGCGGTAAAGATCACGGAAGATGGCCAAGTGGCCAATGGTGAAGCATACGCGATCGTGAAAGACGCCGTCTTTCAAATGGCGCAATCGAGGTGGAACTGGCGGGGCGTCCCGCCGCCGGCGCCGCCGGCAGCGCGCGCGGCTTTATTGGAATCGCCTTCCGTCTTCAGAACGGCCAGTTCGAGTACATCTACCTGCGTCCGACCAACGGCCGCGCCGATGACCAGGTCCGCCGCAATCATTCCACGCAGTATAGCGCGTACCCAAATTTTAGCTTCGCGGACGCCCGCCAGCAGGCACCGGAAAAGTATGAGAGTTACGTGGACCTCGAGCCGGGCGTCTGGACCCGCTACCGCATCACGGTCGAAGGGACGAAGGCCCGCCTGTATGTCCACGGCACCAGCCAGCCCTGTCTGATTGTGAATGATCTCAAACTCGGTGATTCCTCGGGCGGCGTGGCCCTCTGGATCGGACCAGGCACCGAAGGTTATTTCACCGGTCTAGAGATCAAGGCCGCTAAGTAGTTGCATAGACGCGACTGGATAAGGCTCGTACCGTTGATCTATCCGGCGAGTATAATTAGGCGCGAAAGGATTTCTATGATTGATCCGGTAAGTAGCTATGTGATTGTCGTGCTGATCGTAGCGTTGGTTGTACTACCGATCATGTGATTAACTAACTAATTGTCATGCCAGACTTCAATTCGATCTAACTGGTAGTTTAATGAACCGATCGAAAACCAGGGCTTGTCTGCCCAACAGTGGGCATAAGCCAGCCCTTTCGAGTAAGATGCCAAGGTGTTTGGCAGCCGAGTTGTTAGTAAACAGGATTGAGTGCGCCTCGATAATTCAACGTCGTAAGGATTAACGCCAGCTTGGCTCAGAGCAGTCGCTTCACACGCGAGGCGTCAGTAGTTCGAATCTACTAGCGGACACCATCTCTAATCCAGTCCCTGGCTGGACTCTGTCCCAGCATTCGTTCGGAAGTTTCCCAAAACAGAGTCAATGATTGCCGAATCGATCGCGCACTATCGGATAATCAAAAAGCTAGGCGCAGGCGGGATGGGTGAAGTCTATCTTGCGCTGGATACTAAGCTCGATCGCAAGGTCGCAATCAAAGTCCTGCAACCGGACTCGCTTGCCGACGAAAACCTCAAGAGACGACTACTCAGAGAAGCTCAAGCCGCCGCCAAGCTGGATCATCCCAACATCTGTGCCGTCTACGACGTAAACGAAGCTGGCTCGCTCACTTTCATCGTGATGCAATACGTCGACGGTGAAACGCTCGCCGAACAGATGGAGCGCCAGCCGCTTGAACTCAGCACTGCGTTGGCTATCGCCGAGCAGGCTGCGGAAGCATTGGCTCAAGCTCACACGCACGGTGTCGTTCACCGCGACCTCAAACCGCAGAACATGATGATAACACTGCGTGGGCAGCTGAAAATCCTGGATTTCGGCCTGGCCAAGCAAATGCGCTCGAGCGATTCAGTGGACTTTGAGGCGCCGACAGCCACCATCTTGAGTACGCCCGGCCATGTTGTCGGGACGATGCCTTACATGTCGCCGGAGCAGCTTCGGGGCGAACCGTTAGATGCGAGCAGCGATATCTTCAGCCTCGGCGTGACCTTCTATGAAATGCTGGCCGGAAAGCACCCTTTCCAGGATAAGAGCGCTGCCGTCACTATGTCCCGGATAATGCTGGGCGACCCAATACCGACCGAGCAATTTCACGCTCAAGTTTCGCCTGAGTTACAAGCTCTTTTGAGCAAGATGCTTTGCAAAGACAAAGCGTCGCGGTATCAAAGCGCCCAGGACTTGCTAACAGACTTAAGACAACTGCCCACCAAACTTTCGGCGAACGACGCGCAGGCGGACGCTAGAGCTACCAAACAGTTTTCAGCGATAACGTCGAAGGAGACCCTGGCCAACCGCATTCTTAGCAAAGCCCAGCGTAATAAATGGGCGGTCCTGGCGTCGGCACTTGCACTTATTCTGTTAGTGGTTGGAATTAGCCGATTGTTATCAACTGAGCACTTGGACTCTTTAGCGATCTTGCCGTTCAGCTATGTTTCCAGCGACCCGCAAATCATGGCTAACCCCGACCGCGAGTATCTAAGCGACGGCTTGACTGAGAGCATCATTAACAACCTATCTCAATTGGCCAACTTGAAGGTGATCGCGCGTAGTTCGGTCTTTCACTACAAAGGTGAGGACCTCGACGTTCAGGCGATAGGGCATAAACTCAACGTGCGCGCAGTGCTGGTTGGGCAGATCAAACAACAGGGCGATGAATTAACTATCAATGTTGAGCTGATGGACGTACAGGAGAACCGCTCAATTTGGGGCGACACGTATCACCGAAAAACCGCCGACATACAGACTGTCCAAAAAGAAATCGCCAGAAACGTCTCCGAAAAACTGCGTCTGAAATTGACCGGAGCGGATCAGACCCAACTGGCCAGGACCTACACCGAAAGCGGCGAGGCGTACGAGGCCTATTTGAAGGGACGCTATCATTGGAACAAGCGCACCGATGAAGGCTTCAAACAGGCTACTAATTTTTTTCAGGAAGCGATTGTTAAAGATCCAAACTATGCGTTGGCGTATACCGGACTAGCGGATTGCTACACTCTACGAAGCGATTACGGCTTCCTCGCGCCCAAAGAAGGCTACGCTTTGGCTAAGGGTGCCGTAACGCTGGCACTCAAGTATGACGAGAGCCTTGCGGAAGCGCACACTTCACTGGCCTCCATCAAGGCCGTTACGGATTGGGATTGGCAGGGGGCGGAGAATGAGTATCGCAAGGCACTCGAGTTGAATCCAAAATATCCCACTGCCCACCATTGGTATGCAGCACAGTTGTTATTACAAGGCAGGCTGGAGCAGGCGCTTCAGGAAATCAAAACAGCGCAACAACTGGATCCTCTTTCGCTTGGCATCAATAAAGATTTCGCTGTGATACTCCTTTATGCGCGCGATTACGATAAAGCGCTGGAACAATGCCGCAAGACTCTGGAGATCGAGCCGCACTTTGGTGCAATGTTTACTTACATTGCCCAAATCTATGAATTACAACAGAAATACGCCGAGGCAACCGCCGAACTCGAAAAAGCTCATGCATCAGCCCCTGAAGATGTTGAGATCACTTACGCACTCGGCCAGGCGTACGCGCTTATGGGGAGGAGAGATGAAGCGCTGAAGATCTCAAATGAGTTGAATCAACCGGGGAAGCAAGATGTGTATCTGCCAAAAGAAGCAGCTTACCTGTATGCGCTGCTTGGCGAAAAAGAGCAGGCGGTTGCGATCTTACAAAAGGCTGCCGAGAACCATTACATGTCCGTCGCGGAACTCAAGATGGACCCTCGCCTCACTGAGCTGCGCAAAGATGCACGCATAGGTGAAATCTTGCAGAAGATTGGACTGTCACAGTGAAGATTAATGCAAACTCGCGATGACACCGGCGGAGGGTGTCCGATATGCTTTAGCTTGTCGTTACCTTGCATAGGACTGTCCTCCAGAGACAACGACAAGCTGAAGCATTATCGGACTTAGAACAAAATTGAAGACCGCGAAAAATGAACCAGGGACTGGTTACCTTCGCGGTCTTGAATAGGGGAAGTTGCTTGAATTAAGGCTTCGCTATTACTTTTTCGCAGCCTTCTTCTTAGCGGTCTTTTTTGGAGCGGTTTTCTTTTTGGGCTTTTTCGTAGGCTCACCGCCTTTTAATGACGCCATTTTTAGTTTTTCCTTTCTGAGCGATGGGGGACTTGGTCCAAGGATCTGAAAACACCAGCCTCCGACCATTCTTGAATTGTGGGTACTCTATATAAGTTTTCTTTCGAGGTGTCAATAACTTTAACATTTTGGTAGTGGCGTGATTCGTAACGAAACTTTACCAATGACCAAAGCGCCCGAGCCGAACGCCAGTAGAGACACATCGATCAAACGCGGGTTGGATTTTATCTATCGTATCGCAACTAAACCGGAAGGCTTCGAAAGCTATGGCGGCTTGTTGATCTGCTGCTTCGCTCTCATGGGCGCTACTTCGCGTGATGCGAGCCTCCGGCAACTGGCAAGGTCACGGGCGCAAAAACTCGCCCAACGCTGGAGCCGTCTCCATCCAGTTGTTCCAGCCGATGCGTCCGCGGATCTGATCCTCGATTTTATCTTAGTCCGCTACGCGTTAGGCCGCCTTGGCGTACGGGATGTTGTACTCAACGCACAAATCCGCGCTGCCGCCAAACGGTGTTCAGTTCAGGACTTGCTGGGCTTCAACCCTGTCAGCGAGCCGCCTGCGAATGACCTGCCTTACCCGTGCGACTGTGGCTTGAAGAATCAGCGCGGGCGAACGTTCTGCAAGCAATGTAAAAGGCGTTTAGAAAATCAGAGCCGTTATAGAGTTTGGATGGAAGCATTGGCCAACACCTACGTAAGCGGGAGGTGCGGCCTGCTCTTCGGAGCTCGCTATCTGGATGTTCTTAAGTGGCTACCAACGATGCGACCTTACCCGGTTAGCGCTGACGACAACGTTGAATTGTTGCGCGACGCCATCTATGCGGTCACACACATTGTCTATACCCTGAACGACTACGGCACTTATCGGCTATTGCCGCGTTGGCTGCCGCGGGAGTTCGCATTTTTGAAGGCGAATGTGGCCAGCGCCTGTGAGCGAAAAGACCCGGAGGTGTTGGGCGAGTTGCTTGACTCGCTGAAAGCCTTCGGCTTGCGCGCCAGTCACCCGCTGATAAGGCGCGCCACTGGGTGCTTGCTGGCGCAGCAAAACGAGGATGGAAGTTGGGGTGACGCGCACGAGGAAAATATTCGCACGCGGTGCCACGCGACCTGGACAGCGATCGATGGCTTACGTACTTACGCCTGGCGCGGTGAGCGATTGAGCCACCCCGCAGTCAAATCGATATTGAAGCGATGAGCCGACTGAATCATTTTCATAGCGCGCAGTTGACACAGTTTATGATGTTGTCTTCTTTGAAATGGCCCCAGTAAAGTTGCGCGATCTGTTTGGCCAAAGCGCAAGCATAGAACTCTTTATGCGCGGCGGGCACGGTATTGTTGGTTAGGACAACTATTCCCATGCTCTCCCAGGTTTCCGGATCTACGTGTTCCCCCTTCGCAGGCAACATCCACTTTTGCGCTCGGGCAATATAATTCTGCCAGCCCAACCACACGCCGCGATGGTATTCAGCCCGGCTGGCGAAGGTTCTCGTCACTGACCTGCCGTTTTCCTTAACGTTGTCCTTGTACTTGTTCCGAAGCAAGTTCCAGCCTGCACCATATTCGGCTTGCTTTTGATGCAGCAATTTCGCAGGCTCCCACAAAACGCTCCTGGCGTCTACCCCTTCTTCCCCACGTGTTGCGTGAGATTTGAAAATTGTCCTGCGATCCAGCCGTGTCAAATGCCTGTCCCACTTAGCCATGTCCACGATCGTCGAATGGATGTTGCCATCGCCATAAACGAAATTCATCGGGCTGTAGCCAACTGAAACAAAGCCTTTGTCTTTCACGGCGTTGTAGCACTTCGCGTGATGCAACACCTGAGGAGCCTTCTTGCGGAACCTAGACCTCTCATCAAGAAGGTACGTGCTATCCATGCCCAAAACGGCAAAAACATTTTCCCTTAGAAAGTCGGAGAGCCGTTGTTTGGTGGCTCGGCGCACGATTTCCGCAAGCAGGACATAACCCGTATTTGAGTATTCGAAGTCTACATCAGGCTCTCGAGGAAGTAGTCTTTGCAAAGCCACCAACCGGAGAACCTCTCTATTTGTCACCTCTTTGGCTTTCTTTCTGCGGGACATCTCCGGATACCAATCATCGCGTCGCCTCATGACTCCATCGTACCAATCTTCGGGCGAGCGTCTCGCTGCCACGTGGAGATCAATATAGTCAGGTAAGGCAGCGGTGTGGTGGATCAAGTGTTTGATTGTGATTTTGTCGGCATAGCGTGGAAAGCCGCGAAAGAATTTTGAAATTGGGGTATCTAACTCCGCGGCCGAAAAACTTTCGAGCGCCGCGAAGGCAGTAAACTGCTTGGAGACCGAGCCAAGGTCGAAAATCGTTTCGGTAGTTATCTGCCCCCCCGTTTCAAGATTCGCGGAGCCATAGCCCTTGAGATGGATGATCTCGTTGCCTTTTCTGACCATGACGGCGGCGCCGGGTACTCTGCCGGTAGCTCTCCTACTCTTTGGCAAACACAACCGTAACCGCCGCAAATAGGTTTGCATCAGTGCGTCAATACGTTCATCTATCTTTTCTTGATAAACTTCGCTTGAATTCATGGTCGACTTTCAAGTGTTGGAAAAAAAGACGAGGCTTGGAACTTCGGACGCATACTAATCCAAGTAAAGGACAACTAAAACAAGAATCCTCACAAACCCACTGAAGCCACAATTAGCGGGCCACCAATATCTTCAACGAGTTTTTGGGCGACCCTTCAAATCTTAGTGCCCTTCGCTTGTTCCGGCGACATGTAAACGGCGGTGCCCATCACCGTGCCGGCGTCGGTGTTGACCATTGCCTTAGTCGAAGCCTCGGGGTCGGTAACGGAACCCCGTGGTTCGCATAGCTTGGCGAGGCCAAAATCGAGAACCTTAATGTAGCCGTCGCGCCTGACCATTATGTTCTCAGGCTTGACGTCGCGGTGGATGATGCCCGCGGCATGCGCGGCGGCAAGAGCGCTGGCTGCCTGGATCGCGATCTCCAGAATCTCTACCAGCTTCATCCCCGCGGTGATGCGCTGGCGCAGAGTATCTCCGTCGATAAACTCAGTCGCGATAAAACTCGAGGCGCCACTTGTGCCGATTTCGTGGATGGTGATGATGTTGGGATGATTCAGCGCCGAAGCCGCCTTTGCTTCCTGAACAAAGCGCCGCATCCGCGTCTGATTAGTAGCGACGTCGTCAGGTAAAATCTTCAGCGCCACTGCGCGATCGAGTTTTGTATCCTGCGCTAGATACACCTCGCCCATTCCGCCCGCGCCGATCTTGGAGACGATGCGGTAGTGCGACAGTGTGGAGTTGGCTGCGAGTTCTTTAGGCATCCACTCTCATTCCAATTCGGGCAAACCTATGCGGCGGGCCAAATCCTTGAATCGCGGTTCGTCGCGCAGGGAGTCAAGAAGCGGCAAATATAAAAAACCGGGCATCGTTGCATTACGAGATTGAAAGTCCTTTTCCAACCACGCGAAAGCCTTTCCAGTTCCGTATCTTCAGCAAGATAAATCTCGCCCATTCCGCCTGCGCCGATTTTGGCGTGGATGCGGTAATGTGAAAGAGTCGTTGGGGGACGCAATTCTTCCATTCACTTTTCAGTTCACTGTCAATCGAAAGTCTGCCTTAGTTCGCGCGGCTGTCTGGGCAGCTCGACGACTGAGTTCGGCAGGAAGGAACTTCACTTCTGCAGTACAGCGAAAGGTACTTGTCTGAATAGAGAAACTGATAGTACAGGCTGCGTATTCTAGCTGCATTGAGATGAGCGCGCTAGAGCGGACAGGTGAATCAGTGCGCCAAGAAAAAGTAGGTAGCCAGGAAAGGGAAAAGGGGTAACCTTCTAAAGTTCTGCGTAAAACTAGAAGGAGGCTACCCCAGATGGAAGAAAACTTCCGGCGCAGCATGATGCCAGCGTATGAAGAGTTTAT
>WNGF01004323.1_pt1 | contig 23708 bp, 25 predicted proteins | sample 5400641 | NCBI WGS metagenome assembly WNGF01 (sample SAMN13153371, study PRJNA577476) | soil metagenome | isolation source: 80 cm soil or saprolite under grassland replicate 2 | place: USA:California | collected 2016-06-15 | reverse complement strand
GATAGAGAAGATGAATTCCTCGCGCGAGGGCTGGTCCGGTATAGGGCTTCTTTCGGATGGGTAGACGCAGTCTCGCGCTGCGGCTCTCTAGTTTTGAGTCCCGTATTTTGCGTGCCATGGAGTCCCTAGTGTCCCATGAGCTGTCTCCAACATGGGCATGGAAGCCTGTGGAGGCTCAAAGACGTAAGTGGACATAAATTGCCACACATCAAGACGTTACGGCAACGAAGTGGAATGCTGTGGAACGCTGTGGAGACCTGCAAAGCCCTATCGCGGCGCAGCGCCCGCGTTGCAGGATGTCATTGCGGGCCGCCTCGACGTCATTTTTGACAACATCACGGCGAGCTTGCCGCATGTGAAGAATGGCGCTGCGCGCGGCTTGGCGGTCACCGCGGCAAGGCGCGTCCCGGCCGCCGCGGACCTGCCGACCATCGCGGAAGCCGGCGTTCCGGGGTTCGACGTCTCGACCTGGTTTGCGTTGTTCGTGCCGGCCAAGACGCCGCGCGCCATCATCAGCAGGATCAACGACGACGCTGTCGCAGCGCTCGCCCATCCCATGGTGAAGGAGCGGTTGGAGCAGTTCGGCGCCACGCTCGTCGGCTCGACCCCGCAGGAGCTTGCCGCCTTTCTCAACGCTGAAATGGACAAATGGGGTCCCGTCATCCGCGAAGCGAAAATCAAGGTCGACGAGTGAGATCGCAGGCCGCGATGATCGATCGGCGCCGACTTGCCGCGGTTGCGAGCGCGGCTGTGCTCGCACCCGTCCTTGGCGGACGCACCGCCGCGGCACAGGCTGCATCAGTGCAAGGCTGGCCCAGCCGCGTCATCAAGCTCGTCGTGCCGTTCACGCCCGGCGGCGGCATCGACAGCATCGGCCGCATCCTCGGCGCGCGGCTCACGGAGATCTGGGGCCAGCAAGTGGTGATCGAGAACAGGCCTGGCGCCGGCGGCAATATCGCCTCCGAATTCGTCGCGCGCTCCGCGCCCGACGGCTACACCATGTACATCACCGCGGCAGGACTGGCCGTCAACCGCTACCTCTTTGAATCGATCAATTACGATCCGCTTGCCGATTTCGCCCCGGTGACGCTGATCTGCCTCTTCCCGAACGTGCTGGTCGTGCCGAATTCCTCGCCATTGCGTTCGGTTGGCGATCTTGTTGCACAGGCCAAGGGCGAGCCGGGAAAGCTCACCTTTGCCTCTCCCGGGCATGGCAGCTCGCCACACATGAGCGCCGAGCTGTTCAAGCATATGGCGAAAGTCAACCTGACCCATGTGCCCTACCGCGGAGCGTCCCCCGCCTACACCGACGTGATCGCTGGACGCGTTGATTGCACGTTCGCGGTCATGGCCTCGGGTCTTCCGCTCGTTCGATCCGGACAATTGCGCGCACTCGGCGTGACCACCGTCGCCCGGGTGGCGACGGCGCCGGAGATTCCAACCATCGCGGAATCCGGCGTGCCCGGCTACGACACGTCATCCTGGTTCGCTTTCTTCGTGCCGGCCAAGACGCCTCCCGAAATCATCGCCAAGATGCGCACGGACACGGTCGCGGTGCTTGCCGACCCGCAAATCAGAGCCAAACTCGACGCGCTCGGCGTCGTCGTGGTGGGCTCCACGCCCGAACAACTGGGCGCGCATCTCAAGGCGGAGATGGAGCGGTGGGCGCCGGTCATCAAGGCGGCCAACATCAGGGTCAGCGAATGATCACTCGCCGTCGCGCGATCGGAATGGCGGCGACGGCGGCATTCGCTCCATGTCTGGCCCGCCGAACGCTCGCGCAGACTTCGTCCACCCGAGATTCATCGGCGCAGAATTGGCCGACCCGGTTCGTGCGCCTCATCGTGCCGTTCCCGCCTGGCGGCGGAACCGACGCCATCGCCCGCGTCGTCGCCGGCAAACTCTCGGACATGTGGGGCCAGCAGATGGTGGTCGAGAACCGCGGCGGCGCCGCCACCAATATCGGCACCGAGGCGGTCGTGCGCGCGGAAGCCGACGGCTACACGATGTTGCTGCAATCGATGCCGCTCGCGGTGAACCGCTTCCTGTTTTCCTCGCTCAGCTACGATGCGATCAGCGATCTCGCGCCGGTATCGCTTCTTTGCGAGTATGCCAACATCATGGCGGTGCCGGTGACCTCGCCCGCCCATTCGGTCGCCGAATTCATCGCCTATGCGAAAGCCAATAAGGGCAAGGTCACCTTCGCCTCCTCGGGTCACGGCACCTCGGTGCATCTCTCCGGCGAACTGTTCAAGCGCATGGCCGGCATCGAAATGCTGCACGTGCCATATCGGGGAGCAGGCCCTGCGTTCACCGATCTCGTGCCCGGCCGCGTCGACGTGATGTTCAACAATATCGGCGCCGTGCTGCCGCTGATCCAAGGCGGCAAGCTGCGGGGCCTGGCGGTGACGACTGCCAAGCGCATGCCGGCGGTGCCGCACCTGCCGCCGATCGCGGAGGCCGGCGTCCCCGGGTTCGACGTCTCCTCATGGTATGGGTTATTTGCGCCCGCCAAGACGCCGCCGGAGATCATTCGAAAGATGCATGCCGATACGGTGGCGGCGCTAAACGATCAGGCAACCAAGGAACGGCTCGAGCAACTGGGCGTGTTGGTGGTGGGCTCGACGCCGGAGCAACTTGCGGCGTTTCTCAAGGCGGAGATGGACAAATGGGCACCGGTCATCAAGGAAGCCGGCATCAGCATCCGCGAGTGAGAGCGAAGCGGCCTGACAAAGGCCGCCGCACCCAGTTGATCGCAATCGCTGCAGCTTTGACCTTTGCCGCGGCATTCGGTCCGGCTGCATTCGCTCAGACGCCGACCGAGACTTGGCCGAATCGTTTCATCCGCCTGATCGTGCCGTTCCCGCCGGGCGGGGGAGCCGACGCGATCGCCCGCATCCTCTCTGCCCGGCTGTCTGACACCTGGGGCCAGCAAGTGGTGATAGAGAACCGAGGCGGAGCCAGCGGGAATATCGCGGCCGAGGCCGCGGCCCGCTCCGCCCCCGATGGTTACACAATTTTTCTCGCGGGAGACTTTCAGGCGGTCAACTTATTTCTTTATCCGAAACTCAGCTACGATCCGGTCGGCGACTTCGCCCCGGTCACGCTGGTCGTGCAATATCCCTGCGCCATGATCGTGCCGAACTCCTCGCCCGCGCGTTCGGTGTCGGAGTTCATCGCCTACGCGAAGGCCAGCCACGGCAAGCTGAGCTTCGCAACCCCCGGCCACGGCACCGCGCCCCATCTTGCGGGCGAGCTGTTCAAGCGTGCGGCCGGCATCGCGATGACGACGGTGCCCTACCGCGGCGCCGCGCCGGCGATCCAAGACGTGATCCCCGGACGCGTCGATGTCTTCTTCAACAATATCGCCCCGCTGCTGTCGCTGATGCAGCAAGGCCAGTTGCGGGCGCTTGCGGTGACGACCGCCAAACGCTCGCCGGCCGCGCCGGATGTGCCGACGCTCGCGGAGAGCGGCTTGCCCGGGTTCGATGTGTCGGGATGGTACGCCTTCTTCGTGCCGGCCAATACTCCGGCGGCGATCGTACGGAAAATACATGCCGACACCGCCGCCGCGCTGGCCGATCCCGCGATCAGAGGACGTTTGGAAGAGCTCGGCTTGTTCGTGGTCGGCTCGACTCCGGCGGAGCTCGGACGATTTCTCAAATCGGAGATGGACAAGTGGGGACCGCTGATCAAGGAGGCGGGCATCAGCATCCGCGAGTGAAGAGCCCAGCCAGCAGCCCGACCGGCGCAAGGAAAGCAGCCCGATCGCGCGCACGCAGTAGAATGGATTGAGTAAGCCGTAACGGGAGGATGAGGTGACAAGGAATCAGATTGTTGTGCTTGGCGCCGTCAGCTGGTTGATGTTCGCAGGGATGGTCCACGCGGCCGAAATCAAGGTTCTGTCCACGCAGGCAACCGAGGAAGCGTATCGCGAATTGGTGCCGCAATTCGAAAAAGCATCCGGACACAAGGTCACGACGGTGTTCACCGGAACGCTCGCCGCCAACAAGCGCTTAGCAGCTGGCGAGACCTATGACCTGTTGATCATGTCCGCGCCATCGATCGAGGAGCACATCAAGGCCGGCAAGGTCGTGCCCGGCAGCCGCGTCGATCTGGCGAAATCGGGGGTAGGTGTGGGCGTGAAAGCCGGCGCACCGAAGCCCGACATCAGCACGACCGAGGCGCTAAAGAAGACGGTGCTGGCGGCCAAGTCGATCGGCTATTCCACCGGTCCGAGCGGCAACTACATGATCGGGCTGTTCCAGCGCCTGGGGATCGCCGACGAGATCAAGGGAAAGCTCAAGCAGACGCCGACCGGCGTGTTCGTCGGCAGCATCATCGCCAGCGGGGACGCCGAGATCGGCTTCCAGCAGGTGAGCGAGCTGTCGCACTTCGCCGGCGTCGATTACGTCGGCCCATTGCCGGCGGACATCCAGCAGTTCACCACATTCTCGAGCGGCATCATGGCCGGAGCAAAGGAAGCGGACGCCGCCAACGCGCTGGTCAAGTTCATCACTGCGCCGGCGGCGGCCTCGGCCTTCACGAAGAGAGGCATGGAGCCGGGCTGACGACCGCTTGCCTGGGGAAGCGCAAACTCGATTGTGCCCTGCCGCACCTCCTGCCGAAGCCATATCGGCGTGACTACAGCGCGGCGGATTGCCCGATCAGCGGTGCTCTTCCAACAGAATTTCAGCGATGGCGTCCCACTCGGCAGCGAACGGCTTGCTCGGGACCGGGCGTTGCGCGCGCCCGTACCAGTAGCGGGCATTCTCGAGATCGCCCTCCACCCGGTGCAAATAGGCATGCACCCATGCGCAATCCTTGCCGCCCTCGTCCATGACGATGTTGTGCGCCTTCTCCCATTTGTCCTTGGCCGCCCACCACAAAGCTGTCAGCGCCGGCGCGAGGCCGGGAGGCGGCTTGGGGTTGGCGAGGGAGTTTCTGAACTGAGACAAATTCATCGCAGGCATTGCACCCCAGGCGAACTACCACCACCGCTCCGGCGAAAAGCGCCCCGCCGCTTGCTCAATGACGTGCGCGAGCGAGAATAGCGTCTCCTCGCCGAACGGACGGCCGATGAGCTGGAGCCCGAGCGGCAAACCGTCAGCAGACAAGCCGGCTGGAACGGAAATTCCGGGCAAGCCTGCCAGGTTTACCGGCACCGTGAATACGTCGTTGAGATACATCTCGACCGGATCCGACCCGCCCTTCTCGCCGATGCCAAAGGCGGGGGATGGCGTCGCGGGGGTCAGGATCGCATCTACCCCGGCGGCAAACACCACCTCGAAATCACGCTTGATCAGCGTGCGTACCCTCTGCGCGCGTAGGTAATAGGCGTCGTAGTAGCCGGCCGAGAGCACGTAGGTGCCGATCATGATACGCCGGCGCACCTCCTGGCCGAAGCCCGCGGCACGCGTATTCTGGTACAAGTCGGCGACATCGCGCCCGGCAACGCGCAGACCGTAGCGCACGCCGTCATAGCGGGCGAGATTGGACGAGGCCTCCGCCGGCGCCACGATGTAATAGGCCGGCAACGCATGTTTGGTGTGCGGCAGCGAGACCGCGACAATGTCGGCGCCGGCGGCCTTGAGCCATTGCGCGCCGCGCTCCCATAAATTCTCGATCTCGGCCGCCATCCCGTCGACGCGGTATTCCTTCGGAATCCCGATCTTCATTCCCTTGATCGATTTGCCGATAGCGCTCTCGTAGTGGGGAACGAGGAGATCAACCGAGGTCGTGTCCTTGGGATCGTGCCCCGCCATCGAGGTGAGCAGGATGGCGGCATCGCGCACCGTGCGCGCGAGCGGTCCCGCCTGGTCGAGGGATGATGCGAACGCGACGATGCCCCAACGCGAGCAGCGCCCATAGGTCGGCTTGATGCCGACAATGCCGGTGAAGGCCGCGGGCTGGCGGATGGAGCCGCCGGTATCCGTCGCCGTCGCGCCGAGGCACAAGCCCGCCGCGACGGCCGCGGCCGAGCCGCCCGAGGAGCCGCCCGGCACGAGCGGCGTATTCGCCCCCTTTCGCCGCCACGGCGAGATCGTCGGCCCGAACGACGAATTTTCGTTCGACGAGCCCATGGCAAACTCGTCGTTGTTGAGCTTGCCCAGCATCACCGCGCCGTCGCGCCAGAGATTGGCGCTGACGGTCGACTCGTAGGTCGGCAGAAAATTGTCGAGGATGCGCGAGCACGCCGTGGTGCGCACGTCCTTGGTGGCGAACATGTCCTTGACGCCGAGCGCGAGGCCCTCGAGCGGCCGCGCGTCGCCCGCTTTAAGGCGCGTATCGGCCGACTGCGCCATGGCGCGTGCCCGCTCCGGGGTCTCCAGCACATAGGCATTGAGCGCGCGCGCCGTCTCCATGGCGGCAAGATGCGCGTCGGCGAGCTCGGTGGCGGAGAACTCCCGCCGCCGAAGGCGGTCGCGTGCGTCCGCAAGCGTCAGAGACGTGAGGTCGGTCATTCGTCCGAAGAGTCGCAAGCAAACGCGGCGCCGGGCTCAGGCTTTCGGAGATCCTCCTCGGGCTTGCCATCCCCCGGCATCGGCGGCGACAGGCCGAGCGCCTGCAAATCTGCCGCCGTGACGCCCGGCGGCATCTTGCCACGTGCGAGAAATTTCGCGCACCACAGGCGGAAAAAATACTCCTGTTGTTCACAAGCGAGGCACATCGGGGCGCACTCATCGCTCCTGCTGCATGGCCGATCGCGTGTCGGTCAATTGCTCAGCCTCTCGAGATCCTCGGGTCTCGCTGCGCTTGCCCGAGGATGGTGGAATAAGCCGCCGCGGCTTATTCCACCACTTTCGGCACCACAAAGAAATGGTCCTCCGCCGCCGGCGCGTTCTTGATGATGTCCTCGGGAATGCCCCCATCGGTGACCACGTCCGGCCGCTTCTTCATCTCCATGGGGATGACGGAGGTCATCGGCTCGACACCCTCGACGTCGACCTCCGACAACTGCTCCACAAAGGCGAGGATGGCGTTGAGTTCCTCGCGCAGGTGCTCGACCTCGTCATCGGCGACGGCAATACGCGCCAAATGCGCGATGCGGCGGACCGTAGCGACGTCGACGGACATGGGGGCTCCTAGCCGAGCAGGCTCGGCGACCTATAGCAGAGACGGCAACTCGGGGTGAGGCCCGTATTGCGCCTCTCCGCTGAAGGGTCGATATAGCTGCCATGGACGCCCCTAACCCGTCGGCCATCCCGACCTTCGCCAGTCGCACCCCGCTCCATATCGGCGCGATCGGCCTCAAGGTCCGCGATCTCGACCGGCTCACCAACTTCTACCGCGATGTGCTCGGGCTCACCGTCATCGATCGCGCCAATGACAGCACTGCGCTCGGTGCGGGCGGGGTGCCGTTCGTTCATCTCGAGCATCGGCCCAACGCCAAAGCCGACGACGCGCGCGAGGCGGGCCTCTATCACACCGCTTTCCTCATGCCGACCCGCGCCGATCTCGCGCGCTGGATCTTGCACGTGGCGCGCCACAAAGTGCCGCTCACGGGTGCCTCCGACCATGCCGTGAGCGAGGCCTTCTACCTCGACGATCCCGAAGGCAATGGCGTCGAGGTCTATTGCGACCGGCCGGCAGAGACCTGGGAGTGGACCGGCCCGGATTTGAAGATCACCACCGATCCGCTCGACGTCGAGAGCATCTTGCGAGAAGTTCCACCCACGGCGACTTATCCGGGTGCGCCCGACGGGATGCGCATCGGGCACGTGCATCTGCGCGTCGGTAACGTCCCGCGCGCGGAGGCGTTTTATCGCGACGCGCTCGGGCTCGACGTGACCCGCCGGCGGCATGGGGCGACGTTCCTGTCGTCGGGACGCTATCACCACCACATCGCGGGCAATGTCTGGCACAGCGCCGGCGCCGGCCGGCGCGATGAGGACCGCGCAGGGCTGTCCTGGTTCTCGCTCGAGGCCGCCGATGCCGCGGCGTTGGAGGCGGCGAACGCGGGACTCGCACAAGCCGGAGCAGAGATCGCAGTAACACCTGCAGGGATCGCGACCGCCGATCCTTGGGGCACACGCCTGCACATCACGCGCGGCTGACCTCGCTCGTCGATGCCGCCAGCGCGCGCAGGTGCTCCAGCGCCTCGGCGGCCAGCGTCTTGGTCAATTGCCCAGCGGGCATTGCGCGACCGAGCGCTGCCGCTTGCCCGGCCCACATTGGCGAGAAATCGCCCGAGCCCTGGGCCTCGGCCTTGGCGCGCAGCGGCGCAAGCGCGCCCGCGGCGAGCGGAAACTCGGGCGCCACATCGGATATCGGACCGATCTCGCGCATCACGCGGTTGATGATGCCGCGCGCCGGCCGGCCGGTCATGAGATTGGTCAATGCCGTGCCGTCGTCGCGCGCGGATTTGAGCGCGGCGCGATGCGGCGCCGAAATCTTCGCCTCCGGACACCACAGATAAGCGGTGCCGATCTGCACGCCGGCAGCCCCAAGTGCGAAGGCAGCCGCGATGCCGCGCGCGTCGGTGATGGCGCCGGCGGCGATGACCGGCACCTTGACCGCATCGACGATCTGCGGAACGAGCGCGAAGGTGCCGGCCTGGGTGCTGATATCGTCGCTCAAGAAGATGCCGCGGTGGCCGCCCGCCTCGTTCCCCTGTGCAATGATGGCGTCGACGCCGCGCGCCTCGAGCCAGCGTGCCTCGGCGGCGGTTGTGGCGGAACTGATGATCACGCAGCCGGCATCCCTGACGCGCGTCACCAAAGCCTCTTCCGGCAGGCCGAAATGGAAACTGACGACTTCCGGCTTGAGTTCTTCCACGACCTCGCAGAAGGCGGCGTCGAAGGCCGCACGGTTGCTTGACGGGATCGGCGCCGCCGGATCGATGGCAAGCTCGCGATAGTAAGGAGCGAGCGTTTCGCGCCAGCGCGCTTCTCGCTCATTGTTGAGCGCCGGAGGGGTGTGACAGAAGAACGCGAGATTGATGGGCTTGGCGGTGTGGGCGCGAATTTTCCCCGTCTGCTCACGGATCTGCGCGGCATTGCGCATCGCGCAAGGCAGCGAGCCGAGCGCGCCCGCCTCCGCCGCCGCTGCTGCGAGCTCCCAGTCCATGGCACCGGCCATCGGCGCCTGCACGATCGGAAGCTCGATCTTGAACAGCTCGATGAGACGGCGATCCGGCCACATCCGCAGAATTCTCCGTGCTGTCGCAGCTTATCTAATCACGTCCTGTTTCGAGAGTAGTCGTTGCATCGCGCTCCTGCGAACGGCAGGATAGCGTCGCGGCTCCCAGGGTGAAATAGCTGCGCTCGAGGCGATCATGGCGACGATGGTCGAGCGGCGACCAGACGAGAAGCTTTTGCCGGCGACGCGGGTCCGGATCGGAATGATCATTCCCTCGGTCAACAGCCTGACCGAGCCGCAGTTCAATCATTTTGCACCGCCCGGTCTCGGCGTGCATGTCGCGCGCGCCCGCGTTGCCGGCGAATGGAAGCGCCCGCTCGCGGCGATGGCCGAGGAGATCGCAACCTCCGCCAAGCTGCTCGCGGACGTGGCGCCCGATCTCATCGTCTTCCACTGCACCGATACCTCGATGACCCAGGGCCCGCACGGCGAAGGCCGTATTCTCGAGATCATCAAGGAGGCAACCGGCATCGAGGCGCTGGCAACGAGCCGTCTCGTGCTGGAAGCATTGCAGGCCCTAGGGCTGCGCAGGCTCCTCCTGCTTAGTCCCTACAAGAGCAATCAGGCCGTGATCGATTATCTCAGCGCGACCGGCTTTGCCGTAGTCCATGACGTGGCGCTTGGCCTCAAGTCGCTCGAATTCGCCGCGGTCACGCCGCGCGAATGGGCGGAGCTCGCGCGCAAACACGACCGCTCGGACACGGACGGCATCTTCCTGAGCTGCACCAACACCACACAGATCGAGGCGATTGCAGAGATTGAGGACGCGCTCGGCAAGCCGGTGGTCAACAGCAACCAGGCGGTGCTGTGGGGTTGCGTCAAACGGCTCAAGTCGGAACTTGCTCCGCTGCCCCCGATGTCGCGGCTTGGCCGATTGATGCGGCAGCTGGATGCATGAGCGGCAATCGGAGATCGATCCATGAAGATGCATCGTCTTGCCTCCGCCGCCGCCCTCTTTGCGCTCTTCGTTTCGGCCGCGGCCGCCCAGACCTATCCTGTGCGGCAGATCACGCTGGTCGTTCCCTTCGCGCCCGGCGGGCCCGCCGACTTTCTCGGCCGCCTCGTCGGTCAGAAAATGAGCGAAGACTTGGGGCAGCAAATCGTCGTCGACAATCGGCCCGGAGCCAACACCATTATCGGTGCCCAGGCGGTCGCCAAAGCAGCGCCGGACGGCTACACGCTGCTGATGGCGATCGACGGCACGCTGGTGATGAATCCGTTCCTCTACAGCAAGCTTGCCTATGATCCGTTCAAGGATTTCGTACCGATCTCGCTGATCGCTCTCGTCCCCTCCGCGGTGGTCGGCAATATCAACATCCCGGTCAATTCGATCAAAGAACTGGTCGAGCAGGAGAAAGCCAAACCGGGCACCTTCCAGATCGGGATCAGCACCCCGACGTCGCAGGTCAATGTAGGCCTCCTGAACATGATGGCCGGCACCAATTTCGGCATGGTCCCCTATCGTGGCGGGACGACGCAGATCACCGGCATCTTGGCCGGCGACATTCCCCTCGGCATGGAAAGCGTCAACGTGTCGCTGCCGCTGTGGCGCGACAAGAAGGTCAAGATCCTCGGCCTGGTGAGTGCGCAACGGCTTTCGCTCGCGCCAGAGATTCCAACCATCGCCGAGACTTTCCCCGGTTATGATCTCGGCATCTGGCAGAGCATTGTCGCGCCGGCGGGCACGCCGCCCAACGTCGTGACGAAGCTGCATGGCTCGATCAGGAAGGTCTTGGCACTGACCGAGATCCGGGAAAAACTGCTCAATGCCGGCATCGAGCCGGCCAGCAGCAATACGCCGGAGGAGTTTGCCGCCTTCGTCCGCTCGCAAGCCGACACCCGGTCCAAGGTCATCCAGGCAGTTGGAATGAAGCTCGACTGAAAGCCGCCGATGCAGCCTTGCATCCTCATCGCCACTGCCGCCGTCGCCATGACGCTTGGGCATGCGCAGGCGCAAGCAACGCTCGACGCGGAGCCGAAGACCTATCCCAACCGCGCGATCCGTATCATCGTGCCGTTCCCGCCGGGCGGCCCCGCGGACATGATCGCGCGGCTGGTCGGACAGCGCATGAACGAAGACTGGGGCCAGCCGGTGCTCATCGAGAACCGCGCCGGCGGCAACACCGCCATTGGCGCGCAAGTGGTGGCGCGCTCGGCACCCGACGGCTACACGCTGCTCGCGGCGATGGACACGACCATGGTGGTGAACCCATTGGTGACGCCCAATCTGCCCTACGACCCGCTCAAAGACCTCGCGCCGATCACGCTGTTGATCAAGAACATCGCGCTGGTGGTCGTGCGAAGCGACGGGCCCAAATCGATCAAGGAACTGATCGCCAAGGCAAAGGCCAATCCCGGAAAGCTCAATATGGGCGCCGGCACGATCACCTCGCGCCTCGGCGCGCTTGCCTTCGCCAAAGCCGCCGGCATCGACGTGCAGCTCGTTCCGTTCAAGGGCAGCGCCGAGATCGGCCAGGCTGTGCTCGCGGGAACGGTGGACTTCGCCCTCGACAGTACCGGCACCAGCTTGCCGCTGATCCAGGGCGGCCACTACCGCGCGCTCGCCAAATACAGCAACCGGCCGCTCTCGATCCTGCCCGACTTGCCGAGCCTCAGCGTCGCGGCCGAGCTACCCGAGCTCGACGAAAGCTCCACATGGATCGCGCTGGTGGCGCCCGCCGGGACGCCGTCCGCCATTACCGACAAAATCCATCGCGAAGTGGCGCGCATCTACGCCGACCCGGGCCTGATCGCCAGGCTGGAGAAAGTGGGCATTGAAGCGGCCAGCAGCAATTCGCCAGCCGAGTTCGACGCGTTCATTCGCAGCGAAACGGACCGCTGGTCCAAGGTGCTCAAGCATAGCGGCAATCTCAAGCTCGACTGACGCGTCGGTGCTTCATCACCGTTTCTCGCGTAGCCCCGCGCGTTGCAGGCGCGGCAGGACCTCGTCGCAGAAGAAGGGGAGTTCGTCGAGATAATTGACGAGCGAGACGGCGACCCCGGTCAGCCCGGCTTTGCTGAGATCGATGAGTTGGCTCGCCACGTGGTCGGGGTCGCCCACGATGGGCAAGCCGCCCATGCCCTGCGCGTATCCGGTGCGGATCTGCTGAAACTTCTCCGGCGGCGTATTCTGTGCGGTGATGTTCTTGAGGGCGAGGATGTCGTCGACGGCCCTCCAGTCCGCGTGCTCCACGATCGAATAATGAAAATAATCCTCGGCCTGCTTCTTGCTGGGCCTGCAGGTGATGACGCCGACGGTATAGACGCCGAGCTCCCTGCCCTGCTGCTTGGCCTGCTCCTTGGCGGTCGCAACCTTCTGCGCGGTCTCGTCGAGCGAGGTGCGGGATGCTTGCAAGAAAAACGCATCGCAATTGCGAATCGCGAAGGCTTGGCCGACTGGCGAAGCGCCGGCATTCATGATCAGCGGTCGTGAGCCGCCATAAGGCTTGGGTTTGCCGCGAACCCCCTTCATGTCGAGATATTTTCCCTCGAAGTCGAAATCCTCCTTGTCCGACCAGACCATCTTGATGACGTCGATCCATTCCTGCGCGTATTCATAGCGCGCATCGTGATCGCGCTGCTGCACGCCGAACATGGCGAATTCGCCTTCGTTCCAGCCAACCACGATGTTGAGCCCGAAGCGGCCTTCGCTGATGTGGTCGGCCGTCACCATTGCCTTGGCGGCAATGATCGGATGAAACAGCGGCGCATGCACGGTGCCGAAGACGGTGACGCGCTTGGTCGAGGCAAGCAGGCCCGTTGCCCAGGTGATGGTCTCGAGCGTGGCGCCCTGGTAGTCGGTGTCGCCGCCATAACCCTTCCAGCGCCCGATCGGGAGGAGAAAATCGATACCAGACTCGTCGGCCATCCGCGCGAGCTTGAGATTGTCCGGCCAACTCCCCGACCAGCGCTCCGGAACGAGCGTGACCGCCCGTCCCGACGAGCAGTTCGCCCCGAACAGCCCGATCTTGAGCTTGTTCGCATTGTGCATCGCCATGCGATCTTGGCGGGATGGAGCGGGAGCGAGCACGGTTCCTCCTGAAGCCTCGATGTGGCCGATCGTCAATCAAGCTAGCCGATGGGCGCTCCATTTTGAATGGGACGCCGGTGTTGCTTCGGACGCGCGCAACAGTGAGAATGTCCGAACGAAAAGTCCGCATCAAGTTGAAGGATGCTCATGACCCGCTGCTGGATCGCGCTCGCAATTTTGGGGGCTGTGGTGACGGGGACCGCCGCCGCACAAGAGCGGCCGGAAGCCTTCCCCAGCCGATCGATCAAGATCGTCGTGCCCTTCCCGGCCGGTGGCCCCTCTGACGTCCTCGCGCGCATGATCGGCCAGAAAATGAGCGAGGACTGGGGCCAGCCGGTCGTGGTGGAGAACCGGCCCGGCGCGAATACGGTGCTGGCCGCCCAACAGGTCGCCAAGGCAGCGCCCGACGGCTACACGTTGCTCATGGCCATCGACTCGACGCTGACCATGAACCAGTACCTCTACCGCACCCCGCCCTATGATCCGTTCAACGACTTCGCCCCGATCACGCTGACCGCGAAGACCATGCAGCTGCTCATCGTCAACGCGGCGAGCGACGTGAAGACGGTGAAGGAGTTGATCGCCAAGGCAAAGCGACAACCCGGCAAGCTCAACTACGGTGCCGGCACCATCACAACCAAGCTCACCGGCTACCTCTTCAACAAGGCGGCGGGGATCGACACGGTGCTCGTCCCCTACAACGGCAGTGCCGAAGTGGCGCAAGCCGTGCTCACCCGGAGTGTGGATTTTTCCTTCGACGGGCCGTCCGCATCGCTCTCGCTGATTCAAAGCGGGGCGTTCCGCGTTCTCGCCAAATTCGATCCTCGCCCGTTCCCGCCGGTACCCGACCTTCCGATCATCACCACCGAGGTGCCGAACATGGATGAGATCACGGTCTGGCTCGGACTTGTTGCGCCCAGGGACACGCCCGCGGCCATCGTCGACAAGCTGCAGTCTGAAGTGGCGAAGATCTTGGCCGAGCCCACCGTCAAGGCGAAAGCGGACGCCTCGGGCCTGTTCCCGGCCACCAGCACACCAGCGGAATTTTCAGCCTTCATCCGCAAGGAAGCGCAACGCTGGTCCACGGTCGTGAAGGAAACAGGAATGAAGTACGATTGAGCGGATCGAACGGATTGCCGAGCCGTGCTGACCGTATCGCGTCTTATCGTTCGCCTCGCTGCTTCCTTCGGTGCGCTGTTTGCGCCGACCGCTCTCATCGCCACGATCGCCATCGCCGTCGCCGCCGCCCAAGGAACCGCTGACACCCAGACCTATCCCAACCGGGCAGTCCGCATCGTCGTGCCGTTCCCGGCCGGCGGGCCGACCGACATTCTCGCTCGCGTGATCGGGCAACGTCTGAGCGAGGTGTGGGGCCAGCCGGTGGTGATCGAAAATCAGCCGGGCGCCAACACCGCAATCGCCGCCGCGCGCGTCGCCAAGATGCCGCCCGACGGCTACACCCTGCTCGCGGCGATGGACGTCACCATGGTGCTCAATCCGGTCACCGCCAGCACCCTGTCTTATGATCCGCTCAAGGACTTCGCCCCAATCACGCTCGCATCCAAGAACACGTCGCTCTTGAGCGTTCGCGCCGAGGACGGCCCGAAGACAGTGAATGAGTTGATCGCGCGCGCCAAGGCCAGTCCCGGCAAGCTCAACTACGGCGCCGGGATTATCACGACGCGACTTGCCGGCTATCTGTTCAACCGCGAGGCCGGGCTGACGTCCAATACATTCCGTTCAACGGCAGCGCACCGACGGTGCAGGGTCTCTTGACCGGCGCGGTCGACTACATCATCGACGGTGCCGCCACCAGCCTTCCGCTCATCCGTAGCGGCAAGTTACGCGCGCTGGCGAAACTCAACAGCCGGCCGCTGCCGGCCTTGCCGGAGGTCAGGCCACTCGCGGTCGAAGCCGGCATTCCGGCACTCAACGATATCTCGACCTGGATTGGGCTCGTGGCGCCCGCCGGCACGCCACGCACTATCGTCGACAAGATTCAGCGCGAGGTCGTCAAGATGTATGCCGATCCGGTCATCGCCGACAAACTCGAGAAATCCGGTATCAGCGCGGTGAGCAGCACGCCGGAGGAATTCGAGGCTTTCGTGCGCAAAGAACTGGACCGATGGGGGCAAGTGTTCAAGGATAGCGGAATCAAGCTCAACTGATCTCGCCCTGCCTCCGGCTACAATCCCCTCTCCGCAGCCGTCCGTCCCGCCCATTCAATCGTGGAACGTCAATGTCCAAGCCGAAAATCCTGATCTTTGCCCCGCGCGAGGAGCCGCCCGAGACCGTCAATACGCTCGAGGGCATGGGCTGCGAGCTCGTTTTCGGCGACTGCGCCTGGCAATTGCCCCGCACAGCGCATGAAGATGCGCTGGTGGAGGCCGCGCGGGATGCGGTTGCGCTCATGGGCACGTCCATGCGCCACACGCCCATCAGCCGGCGCGTCATGCAGGCCTCGCAGCGCCTGCGCATCGTGGCGAAATATACCGTCGGCGTCGATGATGTGGACACGGAGGCCGCGACCGAGCTCGGCGTGATGGTGTGCCACGCGCCGACGGAATCCAACTGCTTCGGCGTCGCTGAAACCACCATCGCCTTCATGCTGTCGCTGTTGAAGAAGCTCGCCGAGCGCGACGCCGATGTGCGCGCAGGCAAATGGCGCACGGCGGACAACTTCGCCTATTACGTCGGCAGCCGCGCCTCCGACGGATTTCCCGGCCAGACCATCGGCCTCGTCGGTCTCGGACGGATCGGAACGCGAGTCGCCCAGCTGCTGGCGCCCTGGCGCGCGCGGATCATCGCCTACGACCCTTACGTGCCGCCCGCGCACTTTCTCACCCACGGCGTCACGGCGGTGGATTATCAAACGTTGCTGCGGGAGTCGGATGTGGTGTCGTTTCACGTCGTGCTCACGCGGGAGACGCGCTACATGTTCGGCGAAGCCGAGCTCAAGCTGATGAAGCCGAACGCCATTGTGCTCAACACCGCCCGCGGCAAGGTCATAGACGAAAGGGCGCTGGCCCGAGCCATCGCGGACGGGCGCATCCGCGGCGCCGCCATCGATGCGTTCGAAGAGGAGCCGCTGCCGATGGACTCGCCGCTGCACAAGTTCGGCGACCGCGTGCTGCTCTCGCCCCACTCCGCCTCCTATAGCGAGGGCGGCGAGCTGCGGCAGGGGGTGGCGTGGGCCGCGCGCTCGGTCGTCACCGCGCTCAAGGGCGACATTCCCGACAATGTCTACAATCGCGAGGTCATTCCGCGCTGGAAGGAGCGCTTCGGCGGCGCCAGCGCGACCTCCACTTAGCGTCCATCGACAACCCATTTTGGGCTCGAATCGGCATCGGATTTTGCCGCTCGCTGGCGCGGTCGAATTATGAAGTTCTTATGAAGAAACAGAGCCTTAAGCCATGCGTTTTATGCATGGCTGCGGCCCAGCATGGCACCTGCTGCAATGCACCATGGAACCTTATCTTGCCAGCAACTAGGGACGAACCATGGGCCCGGCTTGGCCGGGCGGAAAGGTGACAACAATGTTGGTTGCAATCCTCAACTTCCTCCGCGCTTGGAGGCGATACAATGCGAGCCTGAAGGAGCTTTATCAGCTCGGCGACCGTGAATTGGCCGATATCGGCATCACGCGGTCGGATATTCCGCGCATCGCATGGGACAACGCCGACCGCGGAAATCTCTAACAAAGCGCCCGCTTCGGCGGGCGTTTTGCTTTCCCTGGCTCTTATTCGTTTCTGTGTTTCTGGACGAGGCCGGCACCTAGAGCGCCGGCCTAATTTGCGGCGTCGCTCCTGAGGGATTGTCGGGCCCAGGTGACGCGAATACCTTCGCGCCATGGCCGACGAGCGCTCTCAAGCAGTGCACGTGATCGGCGGCGGACTCGCCGGATCCGAGGTGGCCTGGCAGATCGCCGCGAGCGGCGTTCCCGTCGTGCTGCACGAGATGCGGCCGCTGCGCATGACCGCGGCCCACAAGAGCGCCGCGCTCGCGGAACTCGTCTGCTCGAATTCGTTCCGCTCCGACGACAACGAACTCAATGCCGTCGGGCTCCTGCACGAGGAAATGCGTCGGCTGGGCTCGCTGATCATGCGAACGGCGGATGCCAATCAGGTCCCGGCCGGAACGGCTTTGGCCGTCGACCGCGACGGTTTTGCCGCGGCCGTGACCGCAGCGCTTGCCGCTCATCCGCTGATCGATATCCGCCGCGAAGAAATCGCGGGATTGCCGCCCGCCGATTGGGACAGCGTCATCATCGCCACCGGACCCCTGACCTCGCCCGCCCTCGCCGATGCCATCGCGAAGCTCACGGGCGAGGACGCACTCGCCTTCTTCGATGCCATCGGCCCCATCGTCCACCGCGATACGATCGACATGTCGCGCGCCTGGCTGCAGTCGCGCTACGACAAAGCGGGCCCTGGCGGCTCGGACGCCGCTTACATCAATTGTCCGCTCACGCGCGAACAATATGAGGCGTTCGTCGACGCCTTGCTCGCGGGAGAGAAAATCGCCTTCCACGATTGGGAGACGCCCTATTTCGACGGCTGCCTGCCGATCGAGGTGATGGCGGAGCGCGGCCGCGACACGTTGCGCCACGGGCCGATGAAGCCGTTCGGCCTCACCAACCCGCATGCGCCTGGCATAAAGCCTTACGCCATCGTCCAACTGCGCCAGGACAATCGCCTCGGCACGCTCTTCAACATGGTGGGCTTCCAAACCAAGCTCAAACACGGCGAGCAGACGCGGATCTTTCGGACCATTCCAGCTCTCGAGCGGGCCGAGTTCGCACGCCTCGGCGGCCTTCACCGCAATACCTTCCTCAACGCGCCGAAGCTGCTCGATGACGCCTTGCGCCTCAAGGCCGAGCCGCGGCTGCGCTTTGCCGGCCAGATCACCGGCTGCGAAGGCTACGTGGAATCTGCCGCCATCGGGCTCATCGCCGGTCGCTTCGCCGCCGCCGAACGGCTCGGCCGGTTCCTCACGGCGCCGCCGCCGACCACGGCGCATGGCGCGCTGCTCGCGCACATCACCGGCGGCCACATGGAAGTCGCCGCCGGCGCGCAACCGGCCGGCGCGCGTTCATACCAGCCGATGAATGTCAATTTCGGCCTCTTTCCTCCGCTCGCACACGCACCCAAGGGCGAAAGCGGCGAGCGGCTGCGCGGCAGCGAGAAGGCGCTCGCCAAAAAGCGGGCGCTGACTCGCCGCGCGCTCGCCGACCTCGCGCGCTGGATCAGCGGCGATGATCGCGCCGTGGCGGCGGAATAGAGGGCGATGAGCTTGCCGCCCGAACTCGAGGGCCGCTGGACGAGCCGCCTAGTGCTCAAACACGTCTGCGGGCGAGGTCGAAGCGGTGCTGCGCCGGATCGACCAGGTGCCATGGTGGAGCTTCGCTATCGCCCATCACCTGTTCGCGCGTGAGCGCAAGGCGCTCGCGATCGCCGGCCAGCTCGGCGTCGCGCCGCCGCTGCTCTTTGCCGGACGGCACGTACTCGTGCGCGGCTGGATCGATGGGGTTGCCCTGCAGATTGCCAAACCGCACGGGGACCGCGCGTATTTTCATTCCGCCCGGACCGCGCTTTGCAAGCTGCATCGGGCCGGAATTTGCCACAACGATCTTTCGAAGCAGCAGAACTGGTTGCGGGGCAGCGACGGCCGCGCCTATCTCACCGACTTCCAGCTCGCCAGCTGTTTCCAGCGGCGGGGACCTCTGTTCCGGATTCTCGCCTACGAGGATTTGCGGCACCTCGTCAAACACAAGCACCGCTATCTGCGGGACGCCCTCACCGCCACCGAATGGCGTCTTCGCCGCCGCAAGAGCGGCATCACGCGATCATGGATGGCGACGGGCAAGCATGTTTACAATTGGATCGTGCACGGTGTGTTCCGCCTTCCCGACCTCGAGGGCGGCGGTGCTCGCCTTGTCCACGACGCTCCCCGCATTGCCGCGTGTCTGAGGCACCACCCGCAGGTACGCGATGTCGCCATCGTCAGCTTCTACGATCGCGGCGCAAAGAACAGCTTATACGCGTTCGTCGAAGCGGAGCCGGGGCTGTCGGAGCCGCTGATGCGTGATTTCATCGCCCACTCGGTTGCCGATGCGGAACCGCCGGAATGCATCCAGCTGGTCGATGGTTTGCCGCGGCTGCGCACCGGCGAAATCCGCCTTGAGCTCTTGCAGCTCGTGGCCTCCAATCAGCTCGACCAGATCGACGGCCTGCTGGCGGGAGAAACCGAGCGGGCAATCGTGAGTGCCATCATCGCGCAACGACGCAACCTCGCCGACCGATTCTAGTCGAACATCCGCCGCGGCCAGCGTGCCGCCCGCCAAAGAATCAACTGCCGTCGCCACGCCGCGATCTCGAGGGGCGTGAACGGATCGTAGCCGCGCCGCTCCATGCGGGCGAGCGTCGGCCCCGCGAGCGCGACCGGCAGCAGCGCGGGCATGACGGCCGGCGGCGCGGCTGCGAGCAGTTGCTGCGCCGCTCGAAGATGGCGCCGGGCATGCAGACGTAACTCGGCCAATGCCTCATGCAGTTGCGGTGTCGCCTGCCCACCGAGCACCTGCTCGCGGGTAGCTCCGTGCCGCGCCAGGATTTCGAGCGGAACGAAAATTTGGCCGCGCGCGGCATGGATTGGAAATGCCGCGAGCAGCCCCGCAAACGCATGCGCTAGGCCGGCATGATGGGTCAGCATGCGGATATCCGGCTGCTCGCCGCCAGCGAGGATTTGCGCCGCGAGCGCGATCACGCTCGTGGAGGCGCCGTCCGCATAGGCCTCGAGATCGGCCAAGGTCCCCATCGGCTCGTCGTAGAGGTCGAACCTGCGCGCCTCGATGAGTCTCTCTAACCGCTCCGGCGGCAGCTGATAGCGTGCCATAGTGGCGAGCAGCGCCGCCGCGACCGGATGGGCCGCGACTTCCCCCCGGCCCGCGTCGCCCAGCACATCGCTCCACCATTGCAGCCGGATCTCTCCCGCGACCGCCTCGTGAGCGACCTCGCGCACGCGGGCGATTTCCAAATTGAACGCGTAGAGGGCAAGCAGCGCGTCCCGATGCTCGGCGGGAGCAAACAAGCTGGCGAGAAAGCGGTCCTTGTCCGCCGCGCGTACGAGCCCCTCGCAATGGGCAAATGCATCCTGCATAGGGCTCGCTTGGCGTTCGAATGAAGCTCCAAGCGCGTTCACGCGCCTGAGATGCTCATCCGAGCTAGGACCGGCTGGCGCTCGATGCTGTCTCTTGTCCTGTCGCCTCCTCGGCCTCCATGCGGGTCGTCCCGACGCCGAGATAGATCAGGATCGGAGCGGCGATGAATACCGAGGTATAGGTACCGACCAGCACGACGCCGAAGATCATGGTCGCCACGAAGCTGTGGATGGCATGGCCGCCGAAGAAAAGCAGCGCGAGCAGCGCGAGCGTCACGGTGACGTGGGTAATGATCGAGCGCGACAGCGTCGAGTTGACCGAGATATTGAGCAGGTCCGGCATGGACATGCGCTTGTATCGGCGCAGCATTTCGCGAATGCGGTCGTAGATCACGACCGTATCGTTGAGCGAGTAGCCGAGAATAGTGAGCAGCGCCGCGATGCTCGACAGATCAAAGTCGATCTGGGTCAGCGACATGTAGCCGATCGTGAGCACGAGATCGTGCACGTTCGCGATCATGGCGCCGAGCGAGAACTGCCACTCGAAGCGGAACCAGAGGTAGATCAGGATGGCGAAGATCGCGAGCCCAAGCCCGATCGTGCTCATGGCCAGGAGTTCCGAGGAGACCCGCGGTCCGACCACCTCGACGCGACGGTAATCGACCTCGCTGCCCAAGGCCTCCCGTACCTTGCCGATCGCGGCCTGCTGGACCGCTTCGCCGCCGGGCTGCTGGGCGACGCGGATCAGCACGTCGGCGGGACCGCCGAATTCCTGCAGCTGCACCTCGCCGAGGCCCAGCCCGCTCAGCGCCGCGCGCATCTTGGCAAGATCGGCCGGACCGCTCTTCGACTGCACCTCGATCAGCGTGCCGCCGACAAAGTCGATGCCGAAATTCAGCCCATGAAAGAAGTACAGCAGGATGGCAACGATGGAGAGGGCCGCGGAGATGGGGAAGCTGATGCGCCGAAAGCGCATGAAGTCGAACTTGGTGTCGTCGGGGACGATCCGCAGCAGCGGGAGTTTCGGATGCAGGCGCACGTTTGATCGGCCTATGAAATCGCCAGCTGCCGCGGACGCGCCCACCTCACCCACCAGGCCACGATCAGGCGCGTCAGGGTGAAGGCGGTAAAGACGGTCGTTATGATGCCGATGCCGAGCGTCACGGCGAAACCGCGCACCGGCCCGCTGCCGAAGAAGAACAATACCGCCGCCGCAATGAACGTCGTGATGTTGGAATCGAGGATGGTGGCGAGCGCTCGCGTGAAACCGGCATCGATCGCGGTAATGGGCGTGCGCCCGGTGCGAACCTCCTCGCGGATGCGCTCGTAGATGAGCACGTTGCTGTCCACCGCAATACCGATCGTCAGCACGATGCCGATGATGCCCGGCAGGGTCAGCGTTGCATTGAGTAGCGACAAGATGCCGAAGATCATGCCCACATTGACGGCAACGGCGATGCTGGCGAACACGCCGAACAACCCGTAGGTCACCACCATGAAGATGATGACCAAGGCACCCCCGAAATAGGACGCCTGCTTGCCCTTCTCGATCGAATCCTGCCCGAGCCCCGCCCCCACCACGCGCTGCTCGATCACGGTGAGCTTGGCGGGCAGCGCGCCGGCGCGCAGAAGAATGGCGAGATTGTTGGCCGACTCCACCGTGAAATTGCCGGAAATCTGGCCGCTACCGCCCAGGATCGGCTCGCGAATGACGGGAGCGGAAATGACCTCGTCATCGAGCACGATCGCAAACGGCCGGCCGACGTTCTCTTGGGTGACCTGCGCGAATTTGCGCGCCCCGGAGGTATTGAACTTGAACGTGACGATCGGCTCGCTGCTGCGCTGGTCGAAGCCGGGCTGCGCGTCGGTGAGCTCCTCGCCGGACACGATCACCCGCTTCTCGAGAAGGTAGGGCTGCCGGTTCTCCGCTTTGGAGCCGTAGACAATTTCCGATTCCGGCGGCGGCCGTCCCTGCAGCGCCTGCTCGACCGGCGTCGACGTGTCGACGAGGCGGAACGTCAGCTTGGCGGTCTTACCCAGAATCTCGAGCAGCTGCTGGGGATCTCCGAGACCCGGCACCTGAACCAGGATGCGATCGTTTCCCTGGCGCTGGATCGACGGCTCGACGAGGCCGAGTTGGTTGACGCGCTTGCCGATGATCTCGACCGATTGATCGACGACCTGCCGGACACGCTCGAGCAGCGCGGGCTCCGTGGGGCTCAGTCGCACCACCCCGCCGCCGACGTTCTCGACATCCACCGAGCGCGCCCCGGTGCTTCCGAGGAAGCCGCCGAGCGGCTGCGAGAGCTCGCGAAGCTTCGCCAATCCTTGCTGCAGATCGCTCTCGCGAATGGCGACCTCGACCGCATTGCCGCGGACGACGGGAGCACGGATGAGGCCGATGCGGGCCTCGCGCAGGACGCGCCGGACGTCGTCCTGCAATGCCAGGAGCTTCTGCCGACGCACGTCGTTGACATCGACCTCGAGCAGGATGTGCGAGCCGCCTTGCAGATCGAGACCGAGCACAATGTGCCGCTGCGCCCATGCCGGCCAGCGCTTGACCATGCTCTCCGGGAAGAAGTTGGGGACCGCGAACAGGCAGCAGATCAGCGCCGTGAGCAGGATCGCCGTTGCCTTCCACTTCGAGATATAGAGCATGGCTCGTCCCGGTTGACGCGGCGGCCGGACTTACCCTTCGTCCTTGACCGGCTCGCCCTTGGCGCGCACGCCCGACACCATCGCGCGCACCTGTCGCACCCGCACGCCGTCGGCGATCTCGACCTCGATCTGATCGTCGTCGACGACCTTGGTGACTTTGCCGACGAGTCCCCCGGACGTAATGACGGTGTCGCCGCGGCGCAAGTTCTTGACCAGCTCCTGGTGTTCCTTCGCGCGCTTTTGCTGCGGCCGCAGGATCAGAAAATACATGATCACGAAGATCAAAACGAAGGGCAGCAATTGCACCATAAGGTTGTCGCCGCCGAACAACTGGCTCGCTTGGGCAAAAGCGGGCGTCACGAACATCTCTTTGTCCTTTGTGCTTGCGGTCCGCGGCGCTGTTGTCGACGCGCCGGGCGGCGCCGCTACAGTCGATCGGGCGACGAAATCGGCGCGGACTATAACCGGCACCGGCCCAATTGCAACGCTGCTTTGCCTTGAGAATCCGGCCGATTCAGCCCTTCCGCATGGCGATCTTGCAGGTCCGTCGGAGCCCCGGTAAGGGTGCGGCGCACGATTGCATCCCATGGCCAAACGCGTCCAAAAGCCCCCGTCTTCCTCGCGCCAGCGCGCAAGCGCGCAAGCCCCCGCTTCGCAGGCCACGGTCGAGCGCATCGCCCGCGCGCTCGAGCGGCTTGCGCCCAGCACGCCCGAGACGCCCCGC